>Ga0102924_1006561_pt1 | contig 10896 bp, 10 predicted proteins | sample PaiPotPPM11metaG_FD_80116 | JGI IMG/M metagenome (GOLD analysis project Ga0102924, IMG submission 80116) | Iron sulfur acid spring bacterial and archeal communities from Banff, Canada, to study Microbial Dark Matter (Phase II) - Paint Pots PPM... ...
GATCGCGGGAGCCTGGTTTACGACAACGACCGACCTCAATGCCGAGTTTCCGGCGACTGCCGCAAGGCGCCTGGGCTGGACCCACGTGCCGCTCCTCTGCGCCCACGAGATGGAGGTGCCTGCCTCGAACGCGCGCAGCATCGCGCACTGCATTCGGGTCATGCTGCTCGTCAACACCGATCGTGCTTCGGCCGATATGCGTTTCGTCTACCTTCGCTCGGCACGCAACCTGAGGGCCACGCCGTGATCATCGTCATGCGTCACGACGCGACCAGGGACCAGGTCGAGAACCTGGTCGCGCAGGTTCACGCTCGCGGCTTTCGTGCCCATCTCAGTGGCGGCGACGAACGCACCGTCATCGGCGTCATCGGGATCGATCCATTTTCGATTCGAGACGTGGTGGCGGACGCGCCCGGCGTCGCTGAGGTGGTTCGGATCACCAGGCCCTTCAAGCTCTCCAATCGCGAGTTTCGCGCTGGTGACACACACGTGCGGGTCGGCGACCACGACGTCGGTGGTGACAGCCTCTGGATCGTCGCCGGTCCCTGTTCCGTGGATGACGAAGAACTCTTCCTGGAAACTGCCCGGCGGGTGAAGCAGGCGGGCGCTCACGCACTTCGCGGCGGCGTCTTCAAGCCGCGGACGTCCCCCTACAGCTTCCAGGGGCTTCGAGGCGACGGGGTCGACATCCTCAAGCAGGCACGACGGGAGACCGGCCTGCCGCTCGTCTGCGAGGTGCTGGCCGCCCCTGACATCGAGGCCCTGGCGGAGGTTGCCGATGTCCTCCAGATCGGCGCCCGCAACATGCAGAACTTCGCCCTGCTTTCCGAGGTCGGCCGGGTCCGCAAGCCGGTGCTGCTGAAACGCGGCATGTCGGCGACCATCGAGGAGTGGCTCCTCTCCGCCGAGTACGTCCTTTCCCAGGGCAACTACGATGTGATCCTTTGCGAGCGTGGCATCCGAACGTTCGAGACCTATACCCGCAACACCCTTGACCTGAATGCCATCCCCCTGATTCGTGAGCTCAGCCATCTGCCCGTGATCGTGGATCCGAGTCATGGCACCGGAAGGCGATCCCTGGTTTCGCCGATGGCCCTGGCGGCCATCGCCGCCGGGGCGCACGGCCTCCTGATCGAGGTTCACGCCCATCCCGAGGCGGCGTTATCGGACGGCGCGCAGTCGCTCACGCCGGCAGGCTTTCAGGAGCTGGTCGATCGACTCGGGCCGCTCGTCAAGGCCTTGCGAAAGCCGGTGGCGGTCACGTGAGAGAAGTCGGCATCGTCGGCCTCGGATTGATCGGGGGTTCGACCGGTATGGCATTACGTGCCCTCGGCGGTAGGGTTCGCGTGAGCGGGCTCTGCCGCACGGAAGATGCTGCTCGAATGGCGGAGAGCACCGGTGCCGTTGACCGCGCCGGTACCGGCATCGAATCGCTGCGGGATTGCGAGCTCGTGCTGCTTGCCACCCCCGTGTCGGAGTTCGAAACCATGTTCGATCTGCTGGGCTGGTCGCTCCCGCGCGAGGTGCTGATCACGGATGTCGCCAGCGTGAAGCGTCCTATCGTGGAGATGGCCAGGCGCCGTCTGGCGTTCCCCGGGCGCTTTCTCGGTGGGCATCCGATGGCTGGGAAGACGAAGAGCGGCCTCTCTCACGCCGACCCGGGGCTCTTCAGGGACACACCCTGGGTATTCACCCCGCTCCCGGAACAGGACCTCACACCATTTGGCTGGTGGGTGGACCTGGTCGGCACCATGGGGGCCCGTCCCCTTCTGATGGATGCGGTCGAGCACGACCGGCAGGCCGCCTTTGTCAGCCATCTCGCCTTCACGCTCAGCGCGGCCTACCGGACAACCGTCCGCGCCCACGCTGGCGAGCAGATGGCCGGCCCGGGCTACCGCGGCATGACGCGACTGGCGAGTGGCGATCCCCGGATGTACGGCGAGATCGCCGCCGCCAACCAGGCTTCGCTCCTGGCCGCGATCGACGCCTTTTCCGAGAGCCTGGCGGGCTACCGCCGCCGGATCGCGAGCGGCGACCGCCTGGCCGACCTCTTTTCGGAGGCAAGCCATGTCCCCGGTTGAAATCCGCGTCCCGGGAGACAAGTCGATCGCTCACCGGGCTCTGATCCTCGGAGCACTCGCCGACGGTGAGAGCAGGCTCACGCATCTACCGGACGGCAAGGACGTCCTCGCCACGCAGACCTGCCTTGGTGCGCTCGGGGTGCGAATATCCCGGTCGGGAGAAAGCATCCGGATCGCGGGCAGGGGGCTGCGCGCGATCCGAACGCCGGCACAGCCGCTCGATTGCGCCAACTCGGGCACTACGATGCGGCTCCTCACCGGCGTGCTTGCCGGCGGCGCCGTCAACACGACGCTGGCGGGCGATGACTCGCTGCTGCGTCGCCCGATGTCGAGGCTGGTCGACCCATTGCTGGCGATGGGGGCACGAATTCGGTCGCACCAGGGCAAGGCTCCTTTGCAGATCGAAGGCACGCCGCTCACCGGTAGGCGTCACCGCCTCCCGCTGGCGAGCGCCCAGGTGAAGAGCGCCCTTCTGCTTGCCGGGCTCGAGGCCAGGGGCCTTACCAGCGTCGAAGAACCGATTTCGACCCGGGACCACACCGAGCGATTGCTGCGGGCCATGGGAGCGACCATCAGGACCGTGGGTCTTGCGGTGGAAGTGGAGCCCCGGGTCGCTCCGCTTCGGCCCCTGGATCTCGACATCCCGGGCGACTTCTCCTCGGCGGCCTTCTGGTTCGCGGCGGCTGCGATTCGTCCTGGATGGTCGGTGCTTGTTCGCGGCGTAGGCCTCAACCCGAGCCGGACCGCCTTCCTTGCCATGCTCGAGGCGATGGGGTCGGAAGTGAGGGTCGAGCTGGAATCCACGGCGTCGATCGAACCGGCCGGTTCCGTCTCGGTTACCGGTCGGGGCCTGCGCTCGCTTCAGGTCGGTGCCAACGACGTAGCCGCCGCCATCGATGAGATACCGATCCTGATGGTCGTGGCGACCCAGGCCGAAGGCACCACCTCGATCGAGGGGGCGGGCGAACTGCGGGTCAAGGAGAGCGATCGGATCCACTCCATGAGCGATGGGCTGCGCCGAATGGGCGCCAGTGTCGAGGTGCTCGGCGACAGCCTGAGGATTACAGGTCCCACGCGGTTGCGTTCGGCGAGCGTTGAGGCCTTTGGCGATCATCGCGTGGCGATGGCGCTTGCGATTGCCGGGCTTTCGGTGGAGGGATCCTCGACGATCAACGGCGCTGAGAGCGCCGACGTTTCCTACCCGGGCTTCTTCAAGCAGCTGGAGGTGCTGGCGCGTGGCTGAAGGGTCACGGCGCGTGCTGCTGATCGGCTCGTGCGTGAGCCATAGCCTCTCCGCTGCCTTTCAGAATGCGGGCTTTGAGGCCGCCGGCCTTGACTGTCACTATCAGCCGATCGATGTCGAGGAGAACGCGCTGCCCCGATTGATCGAAGACATCCGCCGCGATCGGGGCGTGCTCGGCGCCAACGTCACCATTCCGCACAAACAGGCGGTTCTACCCCTGCTCGACGAGCTCGACGCTGGTGCGAGCAGGATTGGCGCCGTCAACACCATCAGCCGGGTGGCAGCAGGGCTCAAGGGTTGGAACACCGACGGCCAGGGTTTCGAGGCCGCCCTTGCTGAGCTTGGCTTCGAGGTCTCCGGCAAGGTCGCGGCCGTCGTCGGCGCCGGAGGTGCGGCGCGAGCCGTGGTCGCCTCACTCTTGCGCCGTGCCGATCGCATCCATGTCCTCAATCGAACCCTGCCCCGGGCGCAGGAACTGTGCCGGGAGCTCGGAGTCGAGCGAGGCGGGGCCTTATCCCTGGCCGAAGTTGAGCGGATTGTTTCCGACGCCTCCCTGGTCGTGAATGCCACCCCGGCAGATTTGGCCGGGGCGGCATCGATCGTCGCACCGCGCCTCTACTTCGATCTACGCTCCAGGAAATCGAATCCCGGACGCCTGATGCTGTTGCACCAGGGACTGGCCGCCTTTCAGATCTGGACTGGCCGGCCGGCCCCGGCCGGGGTGATGCGCGCTGCGCTGGTGCGCGCGGCACAGGAGGCGGTGGCGTGACGCTTCGTTTACTCACCTCGGGTGAATCGCACGGCGAGCGCCTCACGGTCATCCTCGATGGCATCCCGGCGGGGCTGGAGTTGAGCGCCGCAGATCTCCTGCGCGACCTCGGGCGGCGCCAGGGCGGGCACGGTCGTGGGGGCAGGATGAAGATCGAGCGTGACGCAGCCCGCATCGTCTCCGGCGTGCGCGGCGGCCGAACACTCGGCTCGCCGATCACGCTCGAGATCGCGAACCGCGACTGGGAAAACTGGCAGGCGGTGATGAGGGTCGAGGCGGAGGGGATCAAGCGCAAGCCGATCACCCGGGTGCGCCCGGGCCACGCCGACCTGGCCGGGATGCTGAAATACGGCGCCGACGATGCGCGCGATGTCCTGGAACGCGCCAGCGCCCGCGAGACCGCCGCCCGCGTCGCCGCCGGCGGCGTGGCAAAGCGCTTTCTCGCCAGCTTCGGTATCGAGATCAAGAGCTATACAGATTCGATCGGGCAGGTGTCAGGCTCGATACCGGCGCGCATCAACTGGAGCGCGGTTGAAGCCTCACCGGTACGCTCTCCCGATCGGCAGGCGAGTGAATCAATGGTCGCCGCCATCGATGAAGCGCGGGCTCGGGGCGACACGCTGGGGGGCGTCTTCACCGTGATCGCCACCGGCGTCCCGGTCGGGCTGGGAAGCTACCGCCAGTGGGATACGCGGCTCGACGGCCTGCTGGCCCAGGCGATCGTCAGCATCCCCGGCTGCAAGGCAATGGCGGTCGGTGAGGGCGTGGAGTCAGCCGGCCGCCCCGGGTCGCTGGTGCACGACATTCCACGCTTCGGCAAGAGCGGCCTGAAGCACGAGACCAACCGCGCCGGAGGTCTGACCGGGGGCGTCACCAACGGAGAGCCGGTGGTCGTGCACGGCATGATGAAGCCGATCTCCACCCTCCTCAAGCCATTGCGCACCGTTGATCTGAAGTTAAGACAGCCGGCGCGGGCCCATTACGAGCGCAGCGACATCTGCGTGGTGCCGGCTGCCGGAGTGGTGGGGGAGGCGATGGTTGCCCTGGTCCTGGCGACTGCGCTGCTGGACAAGTTCGGCGGCGATTCGCTCAAAGAAGTCGAGCGGAACGTGAACGGCTACCTGAAGGGTTTGCCGCGGTGAACAACATCGTGTTGGTCGGCTTCATGGGAAGCGGCAAATCCACCGTCGGCCTGCTGCTGGCGGAACGTCTCGGTCGGCCATTTCGTGATCTGGACGACGAGATCGTTAGCGCCGCCGGCCATCCGGTCGACGCGATATTCGCCACCGAGGGCGAATCAGGTTTTCGCCGGCGCGAGACTGACTCCCTGGCGCGAGTGCTGGAGCGAGACGGCCAGGTCGTTGCGGTGGGCGGCGGCGCGCCGCTCGATGATGAGAACTGGCGCCGCATGCGGGAGGGGAACTGTGTCGTGGCCCTGACGGCCGACCCGGCGGTGCTCGCGAGCCGCCTCGACGGATCGTCGCAGAGGCCGCTCCTCGAACCGGATGCTCCGACCGCCATCGCGACCCTTCTCCCACGACGCCTTGACCGTTACCGGGAGGCCGATCTCGTGGTCGAGACCGATGGGCGGTCGGCGGCCGCGGTCGCCGCGGAGCTGACCAGCCGCGTCCCGACTGACGGCCTCGAACGGGTCCCGGTGCCAATCCCGGGTTCATCCTATGAGGTGGTCATCGGCCGGCGGCTGGGCCACCTGATGGCCCCGGCGTTGCGCCGAGCGGGCGCCGCCGGCGCCGTCCTCCTCGTGACCGATTCCAGGGTGGGAGCAGCACATGCCGGGCCCCTCCTCGAGGGCTTGCGCGCGGCCGGCTTCGACACGCACGCGCATCGACTGTCGCCCGGCGAGGCGGCGAAGGGTATCGAAACGCTCTCCCACCTCTACGAGCGCCTTGCCGATCTCCGGCTGGACCGCCGCGGCGCGCTGGTCGCGCTCGGCGGTGGCGTTGTTGGCGACGTGACCGGCTTTGCCGCCGCCACCTGGTTGCGCGGCGTTCGCTACCTCCAGGTTCCGACGACACTGCTCGCGATGGTCGACAGCAGCATCGGTGGGAAGACCGCGATCAACCTTCGCAGCGGAAAGAACTTAGTTGGTGCCGTGCACCAGCCGTCCGCTATCTTCTGCGATCTCGATTACCTGGCTACGTTGCCGGATGAGGAGTACCGCTCGGGCATGGCGGAGGTGCTCAAGGCAGCCATCATTGCCGATCGCGAGTTCGTGGAGTGGCTCGTAGCGTCGGCGGCACTTCTCCAGGGCAGAGACCCGGCAGCGCTTCGGCAGGCGGTTCGACGCGCGATTGCGATCAAGGTCGCGGTCGTGGCGCAGGACCCGGCTGAAGAGGGGCGGCGTGCGATCCTCAACTACGGCCATACCGTCGGGCATGCCCTTGAACGGGCGCTCGGCTACGGCACGATCCGACATGGCGAGGCGGTCGCCTGGGGGATGGAGGTTGCCGCCGAACTCAGCGCAAGCACGGGACGATGCTCGGCGGATGTCGTCAGCAGTCAACGCAGCCTGCTGCAGGCCTTCGGGCTCCTGGAACAGCGGCCCAAGATCCCTCGTACGGATTTGCTCGAGGCGATTGCACACGACAAGAAGTCACGCGCCGGGGAGATCGGGTGGGTGCTGCTGCGGGGCGTCGGCAACGCCGAATGGGGACGCAGGGTTGATCCCGAGCAGCTCTCCGCCGCACTCGATAAGGTATTCGCAGTATGAAGATCCTGGTGCTGAATGGACCGAACCTTGCTCGCCTCGGCCGGCGCGAGCCCGAGATCTACGGCACGCAGACACTCGCCGACGTCGAGCAGATGTTGCTGGAGCGCGGCAAAAGCATCGGGTGCGAGATCAAGTTTCTCCAGTCGAACCACGAGGGCCAGCTGATCGATTGGATCGAGACGGAGGGCCAGGAGAGTGAGGCGATCATCATCAACCCGGGGGCGCTTGCCCACACGAGCTACGCGCTGGCGGACGCATTACGCGGCTCCGGCAAGCCGGTCGTCGAGGTACACATCTCGAACGTGCACCGGCGCGAGGCCTTCCGGCATAACCTCGTTACAGGGGGCGCAGCCGTGGGCGTGATCACCGGTCTTGGAATCGAAGGCTATGCGCTTGCTCTCGAGTTCATGACGAAACGTTGACCCAGCGCACAGATGTCCGGTCCGGTCCAATGGGCCGAGGATACCTCGCTATAGCAAGATGAGACCCGGAATAAGCCGCCTGACCGTTCTCCTCTTCGCGGGAGTTAGCGTTGTGCTGTCCGCTTGCGGCCACGTCGGATCGTCCACGGGAGACAAAGCGGGAGCGGCGGCTGCCCCACCGCGAACGCTGGCTCATATCGGGGTTGTCGGAACGAACGTCGCGTGGGCAGAAATTGACAGCCGCCTGTTACGTACCCTCGACGGGGGTTCCCACTGGCTAGAGGCCGCCGGCCCTGCCGCAGCCGGCGAGCGAGTCGACAGCACGGAATTCTTGAGCGACCGGCAAGCAGTCGTTGCACTTACTCGACCGGGGTTCCCAGTCGCTATCGCTGGCACTGTTGATGGCGGCGTTTCATGGACACGGGCGAGCGTTCCGTTATCTGATGGCGGAAGTTCGGGACGTACATCGCTAACCTTTCTGTCCACGGCCGTGGGTTGGCTATCGATCGAGCACCAGCACAACTCCGGAGTCATAGGCTCGAGCGAAATCTTCAAGACCACCGATGGTGCGCGCTCGTGGAAAACGATCGGTTCGCAGGCGCTACCTTCATCTCCGGTAGGGCCTATTCGGTTTACTAGCGAACTCGACGGCTGGGGACTTAGCGCCGCTCGTAACCGGCTTTACAGAACAGCGGATGGTGGCCGGACCTGGAGCGAGGTAAGCGTCTCCGTGCCAGGCGGGCTCGCCACTCCGACTGCCTCCCTAACGCCGACAATAAGTCTTCCATCATTCTTCGGTCGGAAGGGTGTCTTGCCGGTATTCTATGACTCGTCATCGACCAGGACGGCGGTCTTCTACACGACGACCGATGGACAAAGCTGGGTGCCTGCGCGGCCTCTATCCGATTCCGAATTCGCGGAGTATGGTCAGGGTATTGCCCTGCCCACGAGCGTCACAAGCCCGACGGCGTGGGCGGTGGCATCGGGCCCGGCTGTCTACGTTAGCGTCGACGGCGGTCAGACCTGGCGGCACGCTTCGGCGCCTGACGCGATCGGGGCTCGCGATCTGGCGATGCCTTCCCCCAACCAAATCTGGATCGCTTACACGAATATCCGGTGTGTCTCGAAGGGTGTCGGCTGCGTGACCGCCACGGGCGTGGTACGCAGCGACAATGGGGGCACTACCTGGTCCCACATTGAACCCTAGTTAGCCCCTACCTGTTGTTACAAGATTGGCTACGGGCTGCGAACCCGCTTTCGCCGCTTGAGATGTCAAATTGGTGATCAGGATGCGCGAGTTCCACTCCGGTCGGCTGGGAGGTATCTGCCTGGCAATCGTGCTTATGTTGAGTTTGGCGTCGTGCAATCAGAACAGTGGCGCTATTCAGGCCAGCCCGAGCCCCCGTTCCAGCTCGACAAGCGGTCCGCTCCGCGCCTGTCGGACGAGTGACCTACAAGTTGCCATCCTGGGAGTCTATGGGCCGGAGCCAATTAGCGCTGACTTCGAGTACCGAAACAGCAGCTCTGCCGGCTGTGTGATCAAAGGGTTTGCAACGGTCGAGTTAGTCGACGATCAGAACCAAGTGGTCCAAGCTACGATCAATGACGAGACCAGCCTTCCTGCCAGCGAGGTGATCCTGCCCACCGGGACCGAGCCTCTTCCGGCGGTGCGCGGAATAGCCCCGATACGGGGACATGCCCGTTTCGATATGGTTTGGGCTGATCACTGTCCGGCAGGGGTGAGTACGAAAGTAACCAAGTTGAGGGTTACACCTCCGGGCAACCACGACTTCGCCGTCGTACAACTGGACCAATCCATTTTCATATGCGGTCCCACTTTCACACTTTATCCAGTTAGGTCAACAACGGCCTAGACTTCCGACGGCAGTTATTGAGGATAGGTGTGGTTGCTCTGCCAGGGGCCGACGTAGGCGGTTACGCGAGCGTCTTGAAGTGCCTTTGCGAGGGCGGCAGGAACCCCTGGGGGTCAGCGAGGCTCAGCTTCAGCTCAGGAGGGTGAACCGGAGCCGCGGCAGTATCGAGGTCGCCCACGGTCACGACCAATAGGCCGTTTTCTCCTGAATACCGGGACCGGGACACAAACGAGAAGATGAAAAAGAACAAAACATGACGATTCAAGAGAACGCCGCCGGCCCGCGACTGTTGATGCTCATGATGGTCGTCGTCAGTATCGGCCTCGGCATCTGGATCGCCGGCCGCCTTGTCGCTCGGCGCAGCGCGGGCCCTCTCGTTGCCATCCTCGCGGGCCTGCTCCTGCTCTACGCGGCCGCGCTCGTCGGAGTAGGTGTGGCCAGTGGGGCGACAACACTCAAGCCCGGCGACACCAAGTGTTTCGACGACTGGTGCGCGGCCATGGTGAGTGCTCAGGCGGGAGCAGCTCCGCGCACGCTCGAGGTGCAGGTTCGCCTGGAGAATCATGGCCTTGGTGCCCAGAGGAGCGTGCTTGCGCGCGCCTACATCGAAACGCCAGGACAGCGCTACTGGCCACGCAACCCGGAGGATCTCCAGGCTCTCGTGCCGGGCGGCGGCACGGTCCGGGTCCGGCTTGTTTTTGACGTCCCCGCCCAGGCGGCATCCGGGCGCTTTGTAGTGACGGAGGCTGCCAGCGGGGAGCTGACGCCGGGCGTGATCGTGATCGGCGACGAGTCCAGCCCCTTTCACGCCATCGCCGGCTGGCCACTGACCGAGTTTGCCGGCCAGCTCGCGACTTGATCGTCGCTAGCATTATTTGGTGCTGAAGTCGACGCGGCTGCGGGCCGCGCTCTGGAGACATCGCGCCGCCTGGCTGGTAGGACTGGTGGCGATCATGGTCGCCAATGGCTTTGCGCTCCTGCAGCCCTACCTGCTCGGCCGCGGCGTCGATGCCGTCACGCGCCACCAGGCTTCGCGCTTGCCCCTCATCTTTCTGGCCATCCTGGGCGCGGCTGCCGGCGACGCCGTCTTCCGTTTCACCCAGCGGCTGACCATCAACCGGGCCTCCCGCCAGATCGAGAACGAGCTCAGGCGCGATCTCTTCCAGCACCTCTTGCGTCTTGACCAGCGCTTCTTCCAGCAGATCCGAACCGGTGACGTAATGGCAAGAGCGACCAACGACCTCAGTGCCGTGCAGCAACTGCTCGGCATGGGGCTGATGAACATCGCGAACACCGTGGTCATCTTCGTCGCCGCCGTGACACTGATGGCCCTGATCGACTGGGTGCTGACCATCCTGTCGGTCTCGCTCCTGACGCTGCTCTCGCTCGGCTTCCTGCTGCTTGGTCCTCAGATCCAGAAGCGCTTTCTCAAGGTCCAGCAGGAGTTTGCCGCCGTCTCTTCCAAGGCACAGGAGAACTTCTCCGGCATAAGGGTGGTAAAGGCCTACGTCCAGGAGGAGCACGAAGAGCGCAAATTCCGGGAGGTCAACCAGGAGTACGTGCAGGCGAATATCGCCTGGGCCCGGATCAACAGCGCGCTCTGGCCCCTATTCGGGCTGCTCGCCGGCCTCGCCGGCGTCGTTCTCCTCTACGTAGGCGGCCAGCACGTCGTGCAGCACAGGATCACGATCGGCCAGTTCATCCAGTTCAACACCTACCTGATCCTGCTTTCCTGGCCCATGATCGCGCTGGGCTGGGTGGCGAACATGTTCCAGC
>Ga0102924_1006563_pt1 | contig 10895 bp, 9 predicted proteins | sample PaiPotPPM11metaG_FD_80116 | JGI IMG/M metagenome (GOLD analysis project Ga0102924, IMG submission 80116) | Iron sulfur acid spring bacterial and archeal communities from Banff, Canada, to study Microbial Dark Matter (Phase II) - Paint Pots PPM... ...
ATACTGCAGCGGACTGGCCAGCTCGCCCAGGATGATCACGGCCAGGAGCACCGTGCTCGCCGGCTCGAACGTGCTGAGGATCGCCGCGCGTGACGGCCCGACCAGGCGCAGGCCGAGGATGAAGGTCAGCACCGGGATCGTCGTGCCCAGCACCGCAAAGGTTCCGATCAGCGCGATACGTTGAGCGGTCCACGCGACCGCGAGCTGGCCAGTGGCCGCCGCGAAAATACCCCAGACCACGGCCGCCGAGGTCATGATCGTCGCGGTAGCGGAAACCGGTGGTAGGCCGGGGAGCAGGCGGCTTCCAAAAAGGATGTAGCCGGAGTAGAACGCTGCCGACCCGAGTCCGAGCACGATGCCAATCGGCGCGGCCGCGTGCAATTGCGCCTCGACGACGAGCAGCGTGCCGAAAAACGCCAGGCCACAGGCGGCCAGCTTGATCCAACTGAGCGTCTCACCGAAGAGAACCGCCGCGAGCAAGGTGACGACGACCGGAAACGTGTAGAGCAGCAGGGCGTTTGTCGATGCGGGAATGAAATGCAGGGCGCTGAAGTAGCTGCCCGACTGGCCGACATATCCGGCGCCGCCCATGATGGCGAGCCCGAGCAGGCTGCGCCGTGGCGGGAAGGGCTGTCGTATCACGATCGCCGCCAGCCAGAGCAGCACCGCAGCCAGCGCGAACCGATAGCTCAGAAGCTGCGGAGTGCTCAGCCCGAGACGATACGCGAGCTTGCCGAAGACGCCGAGGGTTCCGAAGCAGACGGCCGAGCCGATGACGAGCGCGACGCCGACCGCGTTTCGATTCGACGCGGGCGCCCGCACCCGGTCATTCTAAGAATGCGAGGCTACTGGACAATAACCGGCGAGTAGGCGAGCGCCGCCGGATTGTAGCTCTCGACGATGGTGCCGTTACCGATCGTGCTTAACGTGTAAGAGATGACCTGCCCGTACCCGGACCCGCCGGAAGCGCCGCCCAGCTGGACATTGTCATCAGCAGCCACGATCGCCCCCAGGATGCTGATGTTTCCACCACCGTTGACGATGACCACATGGCTCCCCAGCCCGATTTGATTGGCGCAGCTGGAGCTCGCGCAGCCGGCGTTCGAGAGGCTCGTGCTGGCGGTGAAGTTGAGGCTCGTGCCGTTGGCGTGGGACTGGTCGACGAACACCGCGACGTTGTGGTAGCGGGGCGAGGAGCTGACATAAATGGAGCTCCCACCCATGATCGACAGCTGGTTGGAACCCCCGCTCGAGGCCGGGGTCCTAGTGCAGTACTTGTTGGTGGACCCAGTGGGGTTGACACCGGTGCAGCTGTTGGACGCCGTCAGATCCGATCCGGCCGGGTAGAAGACCAGCAGCGCGCCGAAGTCCGGGCTCTTGCAGGCAAAGGTGAGGGTCCCGCTCGTTGCCGACGGGACTGGTGCCCCACCGCTGCCAACAAACCCGAGTGGGCAGGCAAGCGGGTTCGTGCCGGAGGTCTGGGTCCAGCAGCTCGGAACCAGGTAGCCGTAGCAATCTCCAGTCGCGATGACTCCGGTGTTGGCGGTGATAGCCAACCCGGCCGATGACGTGCCCTCGAAGAAGTACACACCCGGCATGAGGATCAGCGTGCCGCCGGAGCCAACGTTCACCGCGCCGTAGCGGGGGCCAGGAAGGGCGCTCGGGTCGGCCGGGATGGTCGGCTGCAGCGCATAGGTCGAACCCGACACTGAGACGTTTGTCGGCGCCGGGCTGGCCGCGCTGCCGTACGGGTCCGGCGGGAGGTGCAACGGGGGCAGGTTTTGTAGCCCGATCGGTAAATCCGAGGAGCCGCTGATGCAGCCCGTCGTTACTGAGCCCGCCGCGATGACGCCGGCCCCAGCCGGAACGTACTCATAGAGGTCGCCGCCATATCCGGTCCCACCACTGGGCAGGCTGGTGCACGTGAACATGATCGACCCGCCACCGACGTAGCTCGTCCCTCCGTTCGTCCCCATCTTCTTGTTCGCCGACAGGGTGGTCGTCCCGTTCAGGCTGTAGTCGGTCGGGTCGTAGTACTTGAGCGTGTAGAGAGAAAACGGCAGGGCATAGTTGCGTGCGGTGCTCTGGACGTGAACGGCAAGGTTCGGGAAGAACTGCCCTCCGATCAGAAGGGGAAGCCGGTGGACCAGGTCGACGTGAATGTAGGCCTCGTTGTCGACACCGTTCCAGTTGTAGGGCGTGGTGATGGTAAGGGTGTAGTTGGTCGTCGAGTCCACCCAGCTGCAGCACGCGTCACTGTAGGGGGGGTTGCAGGCGACGGCGCCGCAGTTGGTACCGCCTGTGGCGTTCAGGTAGTGCTCCTGGCTCGTGGTGTAGTTGTTGGAAAAGCTGATGCCCAGCGATTTCTCGATGGCGTAGACGGCGTCATCTTTGCCGATGTGGCTCTGGATGGCGCTGGTTCCAGGGCCGATTTCAATGGAGCCGGTCAGCGCCGCACCGTCGACGGCATTCTGCAGGCTGCGCTGTTCCATGAGGATCCGACCGCCGTCAAAAGCCAGCGCCAGGATCCCAAAGAGGGCGACCGAGGAAATGGCGAAGATGAGGAGGATCTGGCCCCGTTGTGGCCGGGGTCCCGGCCGGCGGAACGCGAGGCGGGTCATCATCCGACGTACTCCTTGACCATCACGGAGTCCGCCCAAATGTAGACCGTCCCGGTGATACTGCTGATCATCGGGGTCGTGGGCTGGAACGCGTAGACGACGGTGACGGTCACTGTTTCCGGGTTGCAGGTCGGGATCAGGCACTTGACCACCCAGTAGTAGGTCTGCCCGACGCCGGGCTGCTGGCAGGCGAGTCCCGGCGGGCCGCTGGGGCGGGCACAGCTTCCGGTACTGATCAAGGTCGGGTTCTGCATGGTGGTGGCGTTGGCCTGGCCCTTCATGTAGGTGTCGACGGCGCTGACCGTAAAGCCGGTGCCGTTGTTGTAGGCGGCGGCGTACCGCGCCGTCTGCCTGGCGAGGTCGGCCGACGCGACGTAGTAGAAACCGACCCGGCCGAAGTCGAGCACGCCCAGCAGCAAGAGGAAAAATGCGGGCGCCAGCAACGCGAACTCGACCATCGATTGGCCGGCACGTCGTGACAGCAGACGCCTTAGCTTGCTCACGGCTTTCAATACCAGGCCAGGTACGTGGTCGAGGCCTGGATCGTGATGGACGACCCCATGAACCACTGGATCAAGATGGTGATCGGTTTAAAGGTGGACGAGGTGGTCACAGTGACCGGCTGACGGCCGGGTAACCGGGTGGGGGGTGTCAGTCCCGCGTTGGCCGCCGGACTGATGATGATCTTGTCCGGTGAGCCGGTACAGTTCAAGTTGAGGAAGGGCATGGCTTCCCTGTGGCCCGCGTTGCACGCCGCTGTGTCGGAATACTGCTGGGGATAGTCGATGATGACGCGGGCAGCCTCCCGGCTCGCATTGGTGAGGACGATGTACGTGTAGAAAGCCCGCGTCAAGTCGGTTGCGCCAAGCAGCATCAGCGCCAGCAAGGGCGCAACCAGGGCAAATTCGACCAGTGCCTGGCCGTGATGACCACGCGGACGCCGGGAGTCCAGTTCCCTGAGCACACCCACAACCTTAGTGACGCGTTCCTACGCCGAGTCTTACGGGGTTGCGCGGCTCAACTGACGAGGCCCGTTGTCACCAGATCGCTTCAGGAGTGACGGAAAGGTGACAACCTACTGGGTCAGCCCTTTCATGTACGGCACGGAAGCCGGGTTGAAGGTCTTGGTGACGTTGCCGTTGCCGTTGATCAGCAACGTCCAGGCCACAATCTGGCCGACGCCACTGCCGCAGGCCGTGCCGCCCAGCACCATGTTGTCGGCGGGCCCGTAGATGGCGCCCTGGATGCTGTAGCAGGCGCCGCCGGCGATCCGGACCACGTTGGTGCCCAGCGGCTGGGTGGTGCAGATCGTCTGCCAGTTCGGCATGATCTCGATATAGAGGCTGATGTTGAAGTACCTGGGTGAGGGCGTGAGGGTGATGGTCGCGCCCCCGGTGACCGAGAAGATGTGTTTGTTGCACTGGGTGGTGCCCGCCACGTTCGCCGGCGTGATCTCCATGATGACGCCGGGATCGGACGGCACGGACGTCAGGGTCGGAAGGCCTGGACAAGATATCGGATACGCGTCGCCGGCGGTCAAGGTGCGAAGTGTTCCCTGCACGCTGACACCGTTCGCCTGCACCTGGTAGACACCGGGATAGAGCACGCCGGTGGCGCCGCTTTGGATGTTGATCTGGTTCGTGTACTGGCCCGGACACAGGTAACCGGTACCGCTGACGATGGTGCTGCCGTTGTAGGTCGCGGCTAGCGGCGCGGGCTCCGGGTAGTTCGGGTAGTTGAGGTGCGTCGTCGGGCGGGGCAGCGGGTTGAGGGTCGCTTCGCCCGTCACCCGGGTCGCCAGGGCCGCCTGGTCGGTCGGGCTTTCGTTGACCGCCCAAAGGTCACCGGCCTGGCCGGCCGGGGTGAAGGTGATCGACGGCGTGCCGATACCGGGGGCGATACTTTCGTTGGAGAAGATGCCGCCCCGGTCGGCCGGGCCGCCGCCGCCCGACAGGATGATGCCGCCCGGGGTCCCATTGATGTTGAAGTTCGACCACTGAGCATACTGGGGCTGGTCCTGCAGCAGGACGATCGCATATGGAAGGTTCATGTTTTGCGCGGTGGCCTGGACCTGCAGCGTGATCGTCGATTGGAAGCCGTGCACGGGAGCGACAGCCACAGGATGGACGTGTGAAATCGTCACCTGGTAGGTGTAGCTCGTGGCTTGCACCGTGATGGTGAAAGGCCCGACCGTCCAGGGCGAGCCGCCGCTGGGGCTATTGGTCGGGCTGATGCCCCCGGCGCTGGTGCCAGGTAAATTCTTCACGATCGTCGTTACCGCCTGGTTGTGCATCGCGACGTAGTTCGGCGGGTTGGCCGACCAGAGCAGCTCGGCACCAGCCAGGGCGCCGGCGTCGGCCGCGTTCTGCATCTGGCGCCGATCCAGGAAGATGCCACCCCCGTCAATCGCCAGCGCGAGGATGGCCGTGAGCAGCACAACCGCGACGGCGACCAACACCACGGCCTGGCCGGCTTGCGAGCGCTTGTGAAGCCCGTACATCAGTATTCGGTTGTCACCGTGCTGGTAACGATCATGTAGACGGAACTCGAGCCCAAAAACTGCTGGACGAACGGCGTCAGCGTCTGGAAGCTATAAACGACCCGGATGGTCAGCTGGTAGCGTCCCGCATAGGCCGGGGTGACGGCGGCGCAGGATCCGACGGCCGGCGCGGGGGCCTGACCGGCGGGGGCATTGATGGTGGGAGAGCTCGATGAGCCTGAGACGATATAGATGATGCCCGCGTTCGGCGCGGCCGGTGCCACCGGCGTCGACGGCGGCCAGCTGGTATTGGTCCCGTTGACGCACGGCGCGGCGCTCAGTGGGAGCCCGACGGCGTAGGTCTTGATGGCGTTCACGACGTCCGTGTCCGTCATCCGGGGGTTACCGGTCAGGGTCGCCACCCGGGCGCCTTCGCGGACCGCCGCCGCAAGCGTCGAGTAGTCGTAAGCGGCGCGCCCGAGATCGATGACGCTGATCAGCATCATGATCAGGAGGGGCGAGATCATCGCCATCTCCACCAGGGATTGCGCGCGCTTCTTTCGCCGCGTCATGGTTGGCCCTGGATGACCATCGTGGTGGTGGCCTGAACGTGGATGCTGCCGCTGCCGATGTTCTCGGCCATCGGTGTCAGCGGTGTGAAGTTGTAAAGGATCGTGACGCGAACCGTCTGACCGGCGGTACCGCTGGTTGCGGAGTCATTCTCCACCCCGGAGACCGAGAAGCAGGCGAAGACGTAGCCGGTGTTCGCGGCGGTCGGATAGTAGGCGGCTGCGTAGGGCGGCCCGGACTCGCAGTTCGCCGGGGCAAAGGCAGGGCTGGGCTCGACCAGGGTCAGGTCGGCGGCCTCGCGCTTGGCGGCGGCGATCACCGCCGCGTGGGTCGCCGCGGCATTACCGTTGACCGGGTCGTAGGCGGACCCAAAGCGCGCCCCCTCGCGGCTGGCGTTGGTGACCTCCATCGAGTAATAGAAGACCCGACCCAGGTCGGCGCTGCCGAGGACCAGGAGGCAGAGCAACGGGAAGAGGAGGGCTGTTTCGACGATCGCCTGACCCCTCTTGAAATAGCCAGGACGGTGGCACCGCATGACGCCCTTAAGGATGCGGCCCCGAACTCGGTTTGGGTCCCCGCCGTTGGGCCTATTCATCATGGCCATACGACGACAAAAACGTTGCGGGGAGCGTTATGTTGGCGCTAGCCGGTGAGCTCCCGTGAGGGCGAAAGGCGCTGTTCGGGCCCAATCAGCGGTAGGTAGAGGCTGATCAGCAGCGCGGCCAGGCCGATGACGAAGGCGGCCAGCACGATCGGGATCCCGGGGTCCTTGTTGATCGTCAGATCCGTGTACCGCTTGAGCCCGGTAAAACTCAGCCGGTAGCCGTCGGGCGTGACCACGCTCTCGCCGACGCGCAGCGCGCCGCGCCAGCGGAGGTCCATGTTGCTGGTGTCCAGCGCGAAGACGTTTTGCGGCCGGTTGAGGTGGAGATCGCCGCGGTACAGCCGCACAAGGAGGATCGGGTTGCGCAGCTGGGGCGTGCCCGGGCCAATCGACTGGTCGGCGATCTGCGGATCCGGCATGAAGATCGCGGTCACCCCCAGTTGCTGATCGCCAGGCCCGGCCGAGGGCGCCTTGATCACGCCGTTGGCGAACTGCGGGTCGCCGACGAAGATCGTCGGGGTGTCCTCGACCACGCGGCCGTCCGGCGTCTCGATCTTGAGGGTGGGCGCCCACCCGAACCCGGCCTGGTAGATCTTCACCCCACGGTAGTCGACGTAGTGGTTGACCTGGATGCTCTTCGCTTCGACCAGTCGGCCGCCGTCGTAAATGCGGACCCGGGAGGTGAAGTCCCGGGGTGCGCCGCTGGGCCAGTAGCTGGCGCTGAAGCTGTCGACCTTGACCTCGAAATCTGCGTGCTGCGTGGCCAACACGCCTTCGCTGAGGTTGTCGTAATTGGCGCGCGCCTCGGTAAAGCTATCCCCCTCCACCACCGCGACGTTGCCGAGGAAGCCGGCCGCCTTGCCGAAGATGACCCCGACCAGCAGGATGAAGAAGCTCGCATGAAAGATGATGCTCGCCACCTCCGCCCAGAGCCCTCGATTGCGCTGGGCCGGGTCCGACGCACGCCGCCAGGCGGCCGGCACGCGGATGAACATGCTGGCCCCGATCGAGGTGTACATCAGGACGGCGACGATGATGAACGGCCACGAGCTGAAGATGTCGAACAGGCCGAGGCGGGCGAACCAGGGGGCGGTCACCGGATGGCGCAGCACGTAGCCCATCACGCCCCGCGGGTTCTGCGGCAGTTGCGGCAAGAGCGTGCCGACGGTGGCTAGCAGCGCCAGGATGGCCAGCAGGATGATCGCGGTGCGCATCTTGCGCAGCTCGCGCCAGGCTCGCGCCAGCACCCACAGCGGCGTGATCCGCCGCTTCGCCGCCGGCCGCACGGTCGTGCGGGCGGGAGACGGCGCGATCATCGACGCACGGGTGAGCTACGCCACATCGGACCTTAGAAGTGTAGGGACGCGGCCCGGGTCGCCCAGTCGAGGACGACCGCGGGGAAGATCCCGAGCACGAGGGTCGCCAGCGCCGCGACGCCCAACACGGTGCTGGTCGGTATGCCGAGGGGCCGCTTTTCGACAGCCGCCTCATCCGAAGCCGCCAGCATGACGACAATCACCCGCAGGTAGTAATAGAAGGAGACGATCGTCATGATCACGGCGACGACCAGCGGCGCCCAGATCTGGGCGTTGACCAGGGCCTGGAAGACGAAGAGCTTGGCGAAGAATCCGACCGTCGGCGGGATGCCCGCCAGCGAGAGCATGAAGATCGTCATCACGGTGGCGAGGAACGGCCGGCGATAGAAGAGGCCTCGCCAGTGGCTCAAGTCGGCGGTCTGCTCGCCGCCGGCGGCGACGGCAGTGACCACGGCGAAGGCACCGAAGTTCATCACCGAATAGGCGGCGATGTAGAACAGCGTGGCGGAAAAGCCCTGCGCCGTTCCTGGCAGCACGCCAAGCAGGATGTAGCCGGCGTGGGCAATGCCCGAGTAGGCGAGCATCCGCTTGATGTTGTCTTGCGTGATCGCGACCAGGTTGCCGATGAAGAGCGAGAAGATCGCGATCAGCGCCAGCGGGAAGTACCAGCGGCTCGAGATCGAGGGAAAGGTCGCGATGAAGACCCGGCCGATGGCGGCGAATGCCGCCGACTTGGTGGCGACTGACATGAAGGTCGTGACGACGGTGGGCGCGCCCTCGTAGACGTCGGGCGTCCACATGTGGAAGGGCGCGGCCGATGCCTTGAAGGCCAGCCCGACAGAGAGGAACCCGATGCCGAGCAGGAGCAGCACGTTGCCGCCGGCGTTCGAGGAGGTAGCGGCGGTGAAGGCCGCGATGCCGCGAAGGGTGGTGCTGCCGGTCGCTCCATAGATCAGCGCCATGCCGTAGAGCAGGAAGCCGGTGGCGAAGCCGCCCAGCAGCAAGTACTTCAGCGCCGATTCCTGTGATCGGAGCGCGGTGCGCGCGAAGCCCGAGAGGACATAAAGGGAAATCGAGAGCAGCTCGATCCCAAGGAAGATCGTCATCAAGCTGGTGGCCGCTGCCAGCAGCATCATGCCGGCGGTGGCCCCCAGGATCAGGATGTAGTACTCGCCATAGTCGAGGTCCAGGGCCTGCAGGTATCGGGGCGAGATCGCCACGGTGAGGATGGTGATCGCAATCAGGAGCACATTGAAGAAGGCCGCCAGGCTGTCGGCAGTCACGGTATCGCCAAAGGCGGACCGGCTCTGGCCCCACAGGGGGATGGTGGCGACCAGCGCGCCGAGCAGGCCGACCACGGTGACGGCCGCCAGCCAGCGGCGGCGATCGGGGGGCACGACCAGCTCGAGGAACAGCACGACGATGGCGGTGCCGGCCACGACGAGCTCCGGCAGGATGGCGCCGTAGTCGATGCCGATGCCGCTGAGGTTGATGGTCATCGCAGCAGCACCGGCAGCGCTTTGACGGTCGCGTCGACTGCAGCCGGGAAGAAGGCGGGGGTCACGCCGATCAGCACCATCAGTGCCAGGAGCGGGGCCAATACGCCGACGTCGGCGAGCCGCAGCTCACCGAAGGTGGTCGGTTGCGGCGGCGCCTCCTGCGTGCTGCCCTGGTAGAAGCGGAGGACGTACCAGGCCGCCAGGATGACGCCGATGCCGGCGCCGACCGCCATCGGGATGAAGGACGCCCAGGCGCCCAGCATGATCAGGAACTCGCCGACGAAGCCGTTCAAGCCCGGCAGGCCGAGGGCGGCCAGCGAGACGACAAGGAAGAGAGCGGCGAACAACGGGGCGGTTGCCGCCAGGCCGCGGAGCTCAGCGCGGTCCCGCGTGCCGGCGCGCCGCTCGATCATGGCGACGATGAGGAAGAGCGCGGCGATGATCACCCCGTGGTTGATCATCTGCACCAGCGCACCCTCGATCCCGAGCAAGTTGCCGGCGAAGATGCCGAGCCCGATGAAGCCCAGGTGACTCATCGAGGCGTAAGCCACCAGGCGCTTGAGGTCGGTTTGGACCAGCGCCATGAAGGCGCCGTAGAGGATACCGATGGTCGCCAGGACTGCGAGCAGGCCGCCCAGGCTGTGCGCGGCATCCGGGAAGAGCGCCAGGTTGAAGCGAAGGAAGCCGTAAGCGCCGAGCTTCGAGACCAGGCCCGCGAAGACGATCACGACCGGGATCGGCGACGACGTATAGGCCGGCGGCAGCCAGGTGTGCAGCGGGAAGATCGGCATCTTGATCGCGAAGGCGAGGCCGAAGCCGATGAAGAGCAGTTGCTGGATGCCGATCGTGCCCAGCCCGGCCGGCAAATGCCAGATACCCGCCGCCGGATGCTGGACCAGCACCGTCCAGTCAAAGCTGAGCTGCCCGGTTTGGGAGAAGTTGATCGCGGCCACCGCGAGGATCGCGACCAGCATGGCGAAACTACCGATCACCGTGTAGATCAGGAATTTGAAGGCCGCATAAACGCGCCGGCCCTCGCCCCAGACGCCGATCAGGAAGTAAAGCGGAACCAGCATCGCCTCCCAGAAGACATAGAAGAGGACGAGATCCAGCGACAGTAGGATGCCGGCGGTCGCGGCCTCGAGGATCAGCATCAGGAGGATGAATTGCTTGAGCCGGGGCGTGAGCGGATCGACGATGACGATCGCGATCAAGAAGAGCAGCGCATTGAGCCCCAGCAGGAAAAGGCTGAGGCCGTCGACGCCCAGGTGATAGCTGATGCCGGCGGCGGGAATCCATGGCAGCGTTTCCTCGAACTGCAGGTGGAGATTGCCGACCCCGTGCTGGAATCCGCCGATGATCGCCAGCACCAGCACCAGCGTGATGATGGCGCTGAGCACACCCAGCTGCTTGACGACGCGGCGGGCTTCGCCCGGCGCCAGCGCCACCAGCAGCGCGCCGGCAAGCGGGATCACCAGGGAGAGCGTCAACCAGGGGACGCTGCCGGGCAACGTGTACCAGCTCATCCGCCCAGCCTCACCGGCAAGTACCCGAGGAAGGCGGCTACGACCAGCACCACGCCGATCGCACCGCCCAGCGTCCAGAGCGCGTAGCTGCTGACCCGGCCGGTCTGGATGAGGCGGAACTCGCGCGCCTCGAGCAAGAAGAAGTCGGCCACGCCATTGACCGCTCCGTCGATGACGCGCGGCTCGACGACCTCGTTGAAGAAGCGAGCCAGGGCCAGGCCCGGGCGTACGAAGACGCGGTCGTAGAGCTCATCGACGTAGTACTTGTGCTCGACCAGGG
>Ga0102924_1006564_pt1 | contig 10892 bp, 7 predicted proteins | sample PaiPotPPM11metaG_FD_80116 | JGI IMG/M metagenome (GOLD analysis project Ga0102924, IMG submission 80116) | Iron sulfur acid spring bacterial and archeal communities from Banff, Canada, to study Microbial Dark Matter (Phase II) - Paint Pots PPM... ...
GCCGCGGTCAGCCCGGAGAGGTCGGTGCGGCCGCCGCCGGCGAGGCGCCACCCGCCGCCCCGCCCCTGCACCGAGTAGATCGGGAGCCCGGCCGTGCCGAGGGCGTCGAGGTCGCGGCGGGCGGTCCGTTCGGACACCTCCAGCTCGGCGGCCACGTCGGCCGCGGTGACCTGCCCGCGGCTCTGCAGCAGCAACAGGATCGCCACCAGGCGGTCGGCTCGCATCTCCCAATCATCGCCGGAAAAGCGGTCACACCTTGACCGGTTCTCGGGCGCATCATGCCCATATGACCACCACAACCCAAACCCAGCCAGAATCCACCTCGATGCGCAACGATTCCCGGGACCTGTTCCGCCGGGCCGCGGCGGTGACCGCGGCCACGATCAACGGCGTCGGCCACGATCAGCTCGAGCTGCCGACCCCGTGCACGGAGCTCGACGTGCGCGCCCTGCTCGCCCACCTCGTCGGCGTGGCCGACCGGACCGCGGCCATCGGCCGGGGCGAGAACGCGATGACCGTGAGCGGCACCCGCGCCGTGTCCGGCGACGACTGGGCTTCCGCGTTCGCCGGTGCCGTCAGCGACTTCGAGGCCGCGTGGAACGACGAAGACGCCATGACACGGACGGTGGTGCTCCCGTGGGCGACCGGGCCCGGGGGCGAGATCCTGTTGGGCTATGTCAACGAGCTCGTCGTCCACACCTGGGACCTGGGCCAGGCCACCGGGCAGCACCCGACGTGGGACGACGACGTGGTCGACGGGGCGTGGCGGGCCATCGCCGGCAGCCTGCCGGCCGAGGGGCGGACCGCGATGTTCGAAGCGATCCAGGCCCAGATGGCCAAGAGCGGGGCCCCCGCCGGCTTCGGGGGAGCGCCGTTCGCGGAGGCCGTACCCGCGCCGGAGAGCGCCACCCCGATCGAGCGCTTGATCGCCTACACCGGCCGCAACCCGTTCTGAGGGCTCCGCCGGGACCGACGTCCTGGGTCGACGGCCCCCTAGGTCGACGGCCGGTCCCGGAAGTTCTCGAAGTAGCGGCTCGGGCGGGGACCGACCTGGTGCTGGTACTTGCTCCCGACCTCGCCCGAGCCATACGGATGCTCCGCCTCGGTGGTCATCTGCAGGAACGAGATCTGCCCGATCTTCATCCCCGGATAAAGGGTAATAGGGAGGTTCGCAACGTTGGATAATTCCAACGTAAGTTGGCCATCCCAACCTGCATCCACGAAGCCCGCGGTGTTGCTCACCAACACCCCGCCCGAGCCGGCGAGGAAGTTCTCGATGCGCCGGCCGTCCGGCCGCACCTCGATGTCGAAGATCGTCTCAACGTCGCCGGTGTCTCTGACTTCGACCACCCGATCCCAGCCCACGTCGCCGAGCGAGGATTCGTCCCCGGTGCCACGGCCGAGACGCACCATCAGTAACAGCAGATCCGGGACCAGGCCGGGCGAGCACGTCCAGTAGGACTCGCGCGACTCCTCACCCCGTGAGCCGTCGCCGTCCATCATTCCCTCGAGGAGCGCTTCTTGGAGGTACGAGGGCCAGCCGAGATAGCCCGCGGGCATGCGCTTGGTGGGCGCGTGGCCACCCATCCCGAGCCACGAGAACAGCTCCGACAGCACAATCGACGAACACGTGATCGCGACACCGTCGGCGCGATGAACGGGAAGTCCGAGGGAGGCCAGCACCGCTGTGGCGCGATCGAGCTTCGCCGGCACGGTGTTGGAGATGACGATCTGCCCCCGCCGGCGGAAGCCCTCAGCCACGTAGAAGCCGAGGAGCCACGCGATGTCGGGATCGATCTCGAAACACGCGGGGACCCCGTTGCGTCCGCCTCGGCTCCGGACCCGGTCATCACCGTCGAGCGCGACCAACAGCCCCGGGATCTGGCGGGCGACGTCAAGCGGAAGGGCACCCGTCGCCCGGTAGTGGTCGGCGTGGCTGTAGCCGGCGTCGATGAGTAGCCTCATCGTCTCGGCAGTGAACGCCTCGACCACGGTCGGACCTTCGACCACCAGGCGTTCCAGGAATCCCTCAGGAAGGAGGTCGAGGACCCGCACGGTGGGTGCGGGAAGGTCGGGGCCCGGGATGCGGCGGGGGATTGCGACGAGCGTGCCGGCCTCGAGCGAAGCTGTTCGCGTCTTCACGAGCTCGCCGTTTCGGTCCGACGTAAAGAGGTTGTGACCAGCGGTCACCCGGACGCTGCGCCCCGAGGCGAGCCGCACCTCGAAGATGCGGTCGGGCGGGCCTTCATACCAGCCGGTAATCGGGTGGTACGAGATCTCGAAGGTCTCCGGATCGAACCCGACCACGGAGCCGTGCACCTGCTTGCGCACGACGTCTTCGATGGGCCGGCTCTCGAGCTTGCCATCGGCGAGGACGATGATCGGCTCGGATCCCGGCAGGCTGCTGTGGATCAGCAGGCCGAGCCTCCCTAACGAGCTTTTGCCTTCTAGCCGCGCCACCAGGTCGGTGGGGAGCTTGACACGCTCGAGGGTCGAGCCGAGGACGAACTCCCCCGGGTGAAGGATGAAAGGATCGTCCTCGGAGATCTCCACCAACTCGGTGAGTTCCTCCTGATCCTCCTTCACGTCGATGACCCGCATTGTGTGGTTGCGGAAGACGCGGAAGTAGCGGTCGATGTGCAGGTCCACCGACGATGGCTGGATGTCGCGCTCATCGAGCGGATCGATCACGATCCGGCCGTTCGCGAGCTGCTCACGGATGGTGCGGTCCGACAGGATCATGGTGGCGGGCACGCTAATGGCCTCCTCACAATGCCCGCGGCTGCGAACATCGGTTCGGAGACTACGAATAGCGAGTGACAGTCCCCAGGGGGAGCAGACTCGAAGGCTACGAGGGGGCCAGCTCAGGCCTGGCGGCGGCGAACTTCGACCTTGCCCCCCTCGACGCGCACGTCGTAGGCAGGCTGGGGCACCGTAGCGGGGCCGTGCACGACGCTGCCGTCGTCGAGCCGGAACTCGCTCTGATGCCACGGACAGGTCACGGTGCACGCGGCCGTGTCGACCTCGCCCTCGTCGAGCGGACCGCCCGCGTGGGTGCACCGAGCGCCGATCGCGGTGATGCGTCCGTCCTTGCGGTAGACGAGGAGTGAGGCGCCACCCGCGTCGACCTTGACCGGCGTGCCGTCGGTGAGGGCCGACTCCTCGATCACCGGCGTCCAGTCCTCGGGCTGCTCCTCGTGGAAGGCGTTGTTGACCCCGATGCCGCGGCTGTAGCTGAGGTGGCCGCCGAGGTACCCGCCGACCGTCATGGCTCCCATGCCGGCAAGGCTGAGCGCCGCGCCTCGGATCCGGTTGCCCCGCCGCCGGTGGACGAGGGAGATGCCATAGAAGGCGAGGCCGACGGCGTTGGCCGCGGCGTGGATCACGCCCATGCGTTGCGGTTCGCCGAACGTGTCCGACCAGTCCGCCAACCCGGCCGCCGCCGTCGGGATCGACGACAAAATGCCGACGGCGACGAGGAGGTCGGCCGCGTTGCGGCCTTTCTTACCGCCCAGGAAGTCGATGATCGTGGCGCTCGTGAACGAGCCGATCGGGATGTCGGTGAGCATCGGGTGGAGGGAGTGGCCGAGCCACGTGCCGCTGAGCGCATCCTTGGCGACACCGCGGCCGAGGGCGCTCTTGACCCCGTCGGCCACGGGCTTGGAAACACCGTCGAGGGCCTCGATCCGGCCCACCTTCTCGGCCAGGTCATGCACAGTTCGCAACGGTTCTCCTCTCGCCGACCCCGACTGATCACACCACGGGTCTTCCCGCCGATCGGGGGAGGAAACCAGCGGGTGGGGCCGAGATCCCAACCAGGGCGGGTGAACCGGCTACCAGTTCGGCCATCCCGGGGACAAATGTTCCGGGCCGAAGTACCGTGAGGGCTGTGACGCCGGACACCGGGGAGCGCCTGCTCGAGGCGCTGGCCAAGCTGGAAGCAGTCGCCGATGACGTGACCCCGGAGGAGGCCGTCCGCCTCCTCGACGACGCGACCCTGCAGATGTTCTGGCGCGACTGGCCGCAGCTCGGATCGTGGGCCGGTGCCCTGTGGCGCACGCTCAATCGGGACCTGGACGACGCCGCACACCCTGCCCACGATCTCGACGCCGAGCTGGGCGGCACCGGCTGATGGCCCGGCTCGGCGACATCATGACCGCGGACGCGTTCTCGGTCCCCCCTGACGCGGCCGTGGCCGACGTGGTCGGCAACATGGTCAAGCGGCGGCTGGGCTCGGCGCTGGTGACCCAGGGCTCGATGCTGGTCGGGATCTTCACCGAGCGCGACGTGCTCCGGGCGGCGGCGTCGGGTCGGGACCTGATCGCGTCGAAGGTGTCGGAGTGGATGACGGCGCACCCGGTGACGTGCGAGCCGGACACCGATTCGGAGGAGGCGGCCGAGGTGATGTTGCGGGACGGGTTCCGCCACCTCCCGGTGGTCGACGGCTCCAAGGTGGTCGGGGTCGTGAGCCTGCGCGATCTGCTCAGCGCCCGCATCCGCCGGCGGCCGATCGCCTGAGCGCGAGTCAGCCGGCCCGGGCGGTTGCGGACATCGCGCCGAGCAGCCCGGTGCGAAGCTCCTCCTCGTAGACCGCGGCGTCGGCTGCGCGCATGAGACTCGACAGCTCGGGATCCCACGGTGTCGGCGGCACGCTGCCGTTGACGGATGGCCGAATCCGCCCCCCGCCGTTGAGCGCCGCCAGGTAGTCGCATGCGCTCATCCGCCACGGAACGGTGCCGGCCCGCTCGGCCAGCCAGGCGGTGATGGCAAGGCCCGCGGCGTCGAAGTCGGCATGCTGCTCGAGCGCCCCGCCGTGCTCGCCGAGCTGGCGCAGCAGCGTTACGACCGCCACCGTCGGTCGGCCCGAGCTGCACACGAGCGGCGGCCCTTCCCATCCCTCTGCCGCCGCTTCTGCGACGAGTGACGGATTTTCGACCACGAAGCACACGTCGGTCGGCGCGAGCGGGCCCACGGGCCAGCGCCGCAGCTGCGAGAGGGTCAGCACGACCGGTTCGCCGACTTCGGCCAGAGCCCGCAGGCCGGCCGAGAGCGGATCGCCTCCGACCGGCCGCAACCCGAGGGTCAGCACGGTCGACGACAGCGGATCGGGCGCGACCCCGGCACGCTCCCATGCTTCCCGGACCGCCGCCGCGTCGGCCGGGCGCGGGTCACCGGCGGCCCAGGCCAGCGCGTCGAGCACCATGGTCGACACGCTCCGACCCCGGTCGAGGCCGTGGGAGTCGCCCAGCACGTCGTTGGCCAGCGCGGCCAGGATGACCCCGGACGCAGGGAGGCGACGGAGCACGGACACGACGTTCTCCAGCCGCCGGCGATGAGGCTCCAACCCGCCGCGCACTCCCGCGACGCGCACCGCCGCGACCCACCCCCCGAGCGCCCCGCCGGGTGCGATCGCAAGGGTGCTGAGCTCAGATCCGAACCACTCCCAGAGCGCCTCTCTCTCATCTGTCCTCTTCGCTCGCGCCAGCCTCCGGTCGAGGATCGGCCCCCGCAGTCGCTCGATGACCTCGCGGAGGTCGCCGGTGCCCACACCGATGGCGGCGGCGATCCTCGCCACCCTCAGCCGCGCGGATGGTTCGGGAAGCCGGGCGGTACCGAGCAGGTCGGCCACTGCGTCGCGCTGTTCGGTCGAGAGGTCCCGCAGGAGCACGGTCACGGGGAGGGCGCCTTCCCCCAACCGGCGGGCCAGCTCGTCCACCACCGGAGCGAGCTCGGGCCGACCTAGCCGAGCCGCGGCGGCGACGGTGCCCGCCGTCACGCGGCCGGGTCGATCGTGCGCTGTTTCCCATCCCAGGTGAACCGGGTGGAGGTCACCGGCTCGTCCCCTGTTGGTGGGTGCAGGTGGTGGATAGCGATCCCGTCGAGCGCGGCGTACTGGCACCACTCGTGGTCGCTGGTGAACACCGCATCGAGGTCCCACGACGTGAACGTCCCGAACAGCTGGGCCCGGTTCGCGGCGTCCACCCCGGCGAACAGCTCGTCGAGCAGGATCAACCGCGGGCAGCTCGACGGGGTGCCGTCGGGCTCCGCGTAGTGGGCCGCGATCGACGCGAGCATGGGCAGGTGCAGCGCGATCGACCGTTCGCCCGTCGACAGTCGCTGCAGCCGCTTGGCCGTGGCCGGCTGGAACCCCTCCCAGTCGCGGTGGCCGAGTTGGAGCCCGAACCTGTGCCAGGCCCGGTAGTCGAGGCTCTCCCGTAGGCGAGCATCCCATGAGGCGGTGGCCGCCGCTCCGACGCGCGCCTGGTCCACCCGAGCCCTGACGAAGTCCTGGAGAGATCGCCGTTCGGTGTCGGTCAGGTCGGCGGGATCGCGCAGGAGCAACCCTCGGGCTGCTTTCACCGCGTCGGGCTCTTCGGGGTCGACTTCCCAGCGCAGGCGCACCTGGACGCCTCCGGCGGCCGTCTTGACCGCGGCGAGCTGGGAGTTGATCCCGTCGACGAGCGCCGTGGCCTGCCGGATCCGTTGGGCCAGGGCCCGCCGGACGCTGCCGGCCAGGGTCTGCTCGAACAGCCGCTCCTCGTCGACGGCCAGTTCGAGCCGGCCCTGCTCGAGCTCCCGGGCGAGGGCGGCGTGCAGGTCGGCCGCGCTCCGCCGCAGGCCCGACGCCACCGCACGCACGATCCACCAGCCCGCGTCCGAGAGCTCCCGGGCCACATCGATCCGTCCGCCGAGGGCGGCGTGGGCGGCATGCACCCGTTCCACGACGCGGGCTCCGGCCCGCTCGAGATCCTGGGGCCCGTCGGCCACCGCGTCGAGCTCGGCGGCCAACGCGCGCGCGGCAGCGACCGTCGCGGTGACACCGTCGAGCGACTCGAGCGCAGCGACGCCGGCGTCGGCGACCATCCCGTCGCTCACCAGCCGCAGCATCCGCTCGTGGGCGGCGGTCCGCTCCTGGTCCGCCCGCTCCCGCTCGGACGAGGTTTCGACCACCTGGGCCTCCAGGCTGCCGATGCGCCGCTCGATCTCGGGCTGCCGCTCGCCCAATTCCCGGTGGCGCGATTTTGCCGATCGGCGCTCGGAGTCCAGGACGGAGATGCGGCCGAGCACCTCCTCATAGTCGGCACCGATTGAAGACTCGAGCGTCGCGAGACGACCCGCCACCGCGTCGGCCTCCCGCGACACCTCTTGGTGATCGCGTGACGCCAGCGACGCGGCGGAGGCCGCTCGCGCGAGGTGGGCACCGGCCCGGTGCCGCTCCCGCGCGCTGGCTGCGGCCTCCCGACCCCGGCGGGCCCACGCGTTCGCAGCGCGGTCGAGGCGGGTCAGCTGCTCCTCTACGGCCGCCAGCCCGGCCTCCTCGGTCGGTAACCCGTGCCGGGAACCCAACGTCGTCAGCGCCCTGAGCGCGCTGCGGACCGCGTCCTCCGCGTCGACCAGTCGGCGCCGGGCGATCGCCACCGTGTCTTCGGCCTGCCCGAGGCGGGCGATCGCCTCGCCGACACGCAGGGCCGCGGCCTCCAGGGCGGCCCCGGAGGGGAGCAGGGCAAGATCGGCGTCGATCGCCTCCGCCCGTCGCTCGATCGCCTCCGCGTCGCGCTCGACCTCGGCCAGCGTGGCATCGACCAGGGCGATCGCCGCGTCCAGCTCGGCGATCCGGTCCAGGCGGCGACGCTCCCGCGCCGCGGCGCCGAGCAGCACCGCCGGCCTTGCCGGTCCCCGGCCCGCGAGCGGCCCCATCCGGAACGAGCCGTCCAACCCGATTACCACGTCCAGATCGGGATCGGCGGTGTCCGCGACCGGCAAGGTTCCAAGCACTCGATCGACCACCGTCGCCGCAACCGCCGCGTCGGGCAACGGGACAAGCACATCGGCCAAGGAGCGGCCCGCCGCCGAGCCGCCCGCAGCCGACCCGTCCGCTTCCGACCGGTCGCCGAACAGCGCGTCGGCCACCCCCGCCGGCAAGTCCAACCGCCCGTCCGGTCCCACCCACGCGTCGATCAGCCCGCCGGCGGTCAGGGCCGCCTCCAACCGGTCCACGCCGGAGTCGCCGAGCTCCGGACTCACGTCGACCAGCTGCCACAGGGGTGCGCCGTCGCGGCCGTCCCGACTTCCCCGCCACTCGGGGCCCGGGGGAGAGATGAGCCGCCCTGATGCCAGGTCGGCGCGTTCGGCGACCAGGACCGCCCGCTCGGCTCCGGCGAGCGAGCGGCGGGTTTCGATGATGCGCCGGGAGACGGCCGTCTCCGCGTGCAAGGACGAGGTGAGGCGGGCGACCGCGGCCGTGACCAGCCGCGGATCGGCCACCACTTCGGGCAGCGCCGCCGCGACAAGATCGGGTCCGATCGCCCCGCATGACGCGGCCCACGACCGCACCGCTCCACCGTAGGCATCGACCGCCGCGGCGTAACCGTCGGCGGCCTCCCGCCGAGCCGTCTCCAGCCGGCCGACGACCTCTTCGGCCTCGGCGACCTGGCCCTCGACGAACCCCCGGTGCTGCACCGCCTCCCGATGCTCACCGATCGCGGTGCGCACCGCGGCGACGGTGTCCCGGCGGGACCGCACCCACGCCCCGAGGAGCCGTTCCCCGTCGTCGGGCTCGCCTTCGATCGCAGTGGCAACCACCGCGTCAGCGCCGACGACGGAGGAGACCTCCCGTAGGCCCGCCACCGCGAAGGCCAGGTTGGCGCCTGCCTCGGCCACGTGGCGGTCGGCCTCCGCCCCGGCCTCGGTCGCCGCGTCCAGGTCCGATCGGGTCTGCTCCAGGACTCGGGCCGCCCGCCCAACCTGTTCTCGGACGCGCCGGGCCTCCTCTCTCAGGTCGTTCAGGGCGGCGCCCTCCCGGTACGCGGCGCTGTCCTTCAGTGCGGCGGTCTCGACCTCGATGGCCTCGAGCCGGTCGCTCAGCGCGGCGAGCGCGGCTCGCGCGGCCGCACCCTCCGCCTGGGCCGCGGCCAGCCCGGCGCGCGCCTCCCGCTCGACGCGGGTGAGATTGTCCCGCTGGTACTCGGCGCGGGTCACCTGGTGCGCGACCGACGCGACCACCGCCCGCGCGTACTCCCGCTGGCGAGCGACGAGCAGCTTCACCTGAGCCACCTCGTCCTCGAGCTTCACCAGCTCGGCCCTGCGCCGGTCGAGCCGTTCGAACCCTTCCGCGACCGCAGCCAAGTCCTGCTCGTCGAGGGGCGGCAGCGCCTCGGAGAGCACGTCGGAGAGCTTGACCAGATCGAGGTTCTGGGACAGCTTCTCCTTGCGCAGGGCCAGCAGCGCGGTGATGACCGACTCGTACCGGTCCGGGCTGAACCCCGGGAAGAGGGCTTGTCGCACCGCCCCCCGGTGCTCCTCCCCCGAGCCATGCACCCGGCCCCGGTCACCGATGGCCTCGACGAGGAGCTTGCGCGTCAGCGGGCGCCGCGTCCCGTCGAGCAATGACAGCTCTCGCCCGATCTCCTGGGACGTGGTGAAGAAGTCGTGGTCGGCCTTGCCCGTCGACGCCGAGGCCCGCACCCGCACCCCGGCGGTGAACACGTCCTCGCCGCGCCGGAACTCCACCCAGGCGAACCCGGCCCGGGTCGGTTCGTCAGTGCCGGTCATGAGTCGCTCGAACAGCCCGCCCCGCTGCTTGGCCGCCGACGTCAGCTTGGCCGGCGACGCATCACCGTCGAGCACGAACGGCAGCAGCAGCTCGAGGGCCATCGACTTGCCAGACCCGTTGGGGCCCCGGAGGAGGAGCCGGCCGTGGTGGAACGTGAACGTCTCGTCCCAGTACCGCCACATCGAGATCAGGCCGGCCCGGGTGGGTCGCCAGCGATCGGTGGGCGGAGCCGGAAGGGTGGCAATCGAGTCGCTCATCTCACACCTCGTCGAACAGAGTGGGGGTGGACCTGGAGAACGTCGGTTGCCCGACCCGGTAGCGGGACAGCGCGGGCCGGGCTGTGATCGATCCGTCGGCCTGAGCGGCGACGAGCCCGAAACCGCGCAGGAGCTCGACGGCCTCGGCCGCCAGGCGCGCCGGGCCCTCGCCATCCCGGTAGGTCCTCGCCCAGCCGGGGAACCGGTCGAGGACGCGCGCCACCTCCCGGCCGAGCTCGGCCGCGCTCATGCGACCGAGGGCACGCGGCCCGTCGACGGTCAGCCGGTCGATCAGCAGCAGCGCGAGCTGGTGAGCGTGGCCGTGCGGGGCCGGGAACTGACGGTCGGTGGCCAGCCCGTCCGGATCAACCGCGAGCAGTCCCTCCGCGCGTTCCTCCAGCTCGAACCCCGCCTCGGTGACCCGCTCTCGCAGCCAGCGCCGGCCCGAGGACGTGGCCAGATAGTCACGCTCGGCCTCGGACAGGTCGTCGTAATAGACGACTGGGTCGTCGAGCACCCTGCGGGCCACGGTGTGGCGCACCCACCGGAGCCGCTGCTGCTCGTCCACCCCCGCCGGGTCGGATGGCGCGTCGCCGTATCTCGGTTCGGCCAGCAGGATGGTGATGGCGGCATCGACGTCGACACCGTCGGCCAGCGTGCTCGGCCCGGTCGGGCTGGTGAGGAGCCGGTGCAGTCTCGACGTGTCGGCGGTGAGGATGGCGTTGCCCTCGGCGCTGGCCACGAACGCGTCGACTTCGCCGGCGGTGGCCCGCAGCGCGCCCCACGCCGTCAGCGTCTTGAGCCCGTCGACGAAAGCCAAGCGCTCGCCTTGGCGGCTGGTGTCGAGCCCGGCTTCGGGCCCGACCGCCGCGGCGAGCAGACCCACCGTCGTGACCGGGTGGCGCACCAGCTCGGCGCAGACCCGGCACAGCAACTCGTAGCGCCGGCGGTCGAACGGCACGCCGCCTCCCCGGCTCCGCCGCAGCGGTCGGGTCTCGTCGATCGCTGCGCTTCGCTTGGCCAGGCGGGCGAACCCGGCCGAGGTGTCGACCGCGACCCCCCACCCGCACGCCGTGTCGAAC
>Ga0102924_1006567_pt1 | contig 10889 bp, 6 predicted proteins | sample PaiPotPPM11metaG_FD_80116 | JGI IMG/M metagenome (GOLD analysis project Ga0102924, IMG submission 80116) | Iron sulfur acid spring bacterial and archeal communities from Banff, Canada, to study Microbial Dark Matter (Phase II) - Paint Pots PPM... ...
CTGACCAAAGATGGGGAAAGGGTCGCATTGCTCGCCATGTTGGAAAGCTACCCACACCCGCGATTTCTTTCATTGAAACAACGCATTAGGCTGGGCGTGCGTTTGTCCAATCAGCGCGCGTCCACGGTCGGACGATTGCCGGTGCGGCACGCGCTTTCCTACATAATTCGTCCGTCGGAGCGCCGGTTGTACGTATCTCGAGGTGAAAATGGCGGCGCACCAAGGCAAATACCGGCGGGAGCGTCCCATACTCCGGCTATGCAACGCGCGCGTGAGCACGCGTACCAGGCCTTGTCGCGCTACCGGCCGCACTTCTATAACGGCATGATCAAATTCGTAAGGGCCGAGGTCGTGACCGACTATCCGGATGATCCAACCGCGGTCTGGTCCAACTTGGCTGAGAGTCTTCAGGTCGAGACGGTGCCGGGCGACCACCTGGGAATCCTGGGCACTCACTTTGAGAGTCTTGCCTCGGTAGTTTCGCGCTACACCGATGAAGCTTCTTCTTAGTCGCAAGTCCGCTATGCTAAACCGGTCCGTGGGGAGCACACTCCAATAATATGAATGGAGCCGAGAGCCTGATACGCACTTTGTTGGCTGGAGGAGTGAACACCTGTTTCACAAATCCAGGGACCTCGGAGATGCATATTGTTGCCGCGCTTGACGCTGCGACGGAAATGCGTTGCGTGCTGGCTCTTTTCGAAGGCGTAGTAACGGGAGCAGCGGACGGTTACGCCCGTATGAGTGAGAAACCGGCCAGCACGCTTTTGCATCTTGGCCCGGGTCTCGCCAATGGACTTGCGAATTTGCACAACGCGAGCCGCGCGCAAGTGCCGATCGTCAATATAGTCGGCCAGCACCCCGATTATCATTTGGCCTACGACGCGCCGCTTACCTCCGATATCGAAGCGATTGCGCGGCCGTTTTCTAAATGGTTGCGCACTTCGGCCAGTTCGCCTGTGCTTGGCAGCGATGCCGTCGCGGCAATCGCTGCCTCGCGCACGGCACCAGGACAGATTGCAACGTTGATCGTTCCGGCGGATGTCGCCTGGACGGATGGTGGTGTCGTCGCAGAGCTTCCTGCTGCGCGACGCGCCGCCCTGCCCTCTTCTGAATCCGTTGATCGCGCGGCATGTATGCTCCGGTCTGGATTGCCCACGGCACTTTTGCTCACCGGGAATGCACTATACGGCGAGGGGCTCGAATCGGCTGGACGCATCGCTGCAGCCACTGGCGCGAAGCTGCTAGCGCCTTATCCGGTCGTGCGCGTTCGACGCGGTGCCGGTTTGCCAGGCGTGCAACGCATTCCTTATATGCCGGAGCAGGCGGTGGAATTCCTGAAAGATTTTCGTCAGCTAATCTTGGTTGGAGCAGCTGCCCCGGTTTCCTACTTCGCGTATCCCGGCAGGAGCAGCGTGTTGACCTCACCTGAATGCGAAATCCACACGCTGGCGAAGCCTGGAGAAGATTACGAAGGCGCGCTCGGAGCGCTGGCGACAGCATTGTCGCGTCACAACAAAAAAACGGTGGAGACGGGTAGAGCCGAACGGCCACCGCTGCCACGCGGCGAGATCACTCTGCAAGGCCTCGCGCCTGCAGTGGGAGCGCTGCTGCCTGAAAATGCCATCGTCGTTGATGAAGCCATGACCTCCGGCCGTGGCATGATGGCTGCGACAACCCTAGCTCCTGCTCACGATTGGCTCGGAAATACAGGGGGCTCGATCGGGATTGCGTTGCCATTGGCTGTGGGCGCGGCGGTAGCCTGTCCGGATCGGCGGGTGTTGTGTCTCACGGCGGATGGAAGCGGGATGTACACGCTGCAAGCGCTTTGGACCATGGCGCGAGAAGGCCTGAACGTTTCGACTGTGGTTTTTGCCAATCGCAGCTACGCTGTGTTGCAAAGGGAATTTTCAGGCCTCGGCGTCGGTGCGCCAGGACCTCGCGCTTCGGCTTTGTTCGATATCGGCCGACCCACTCTTGACTGGGTGCATCTCGCAAAAGCTATGGGCGTACCGGCCAGCCGCGTCACCACGTTAGACGCATTTGCCAAGGCGCTACGGGAAGGATTCGAATCGGATGGACCCAGTCTTATTGAAGTTCCGGTATAAAGGCGATAGAGGTTTTTTTTGCGAAGCTTATCGCGCGCCTGTATCTGCGCCAGACGATGCCGCCATTTTCGCGAGCTCTTCCTTGCGGACTTTTCCAGTTGGTGTCAGCGGCATCTCGCGAACCAGCAAGATCTGCGAAGGCCGTTTGTAGGGAGCGAGGTTTTTTGCGGCATGGTCCGCCAACTCGGTGGTTGAAACCGATGAACCTGGCGAGAGCTGGATGAAAGCAACGACCTCTTCGCCTCCTTCCACCCCTTGCACTAATCGTCCAATCACGGCGGAATTCACTACCGCAGGATGAGTGTTCAGCACTGCCTCTACTTCTGCGGGGTAAACGTTCATACCGAACCGGACGATCAATTCCTTCGTGCGTCCAACGATGAAAAGGTGCCCGTCCCTTAAGTGGGCGAGGTCGCGCGTGTTGAACCAACCCTCGGGATTGATCGCAGCGGCAGTTTCCTCCGGGGCGCGATAATAGCCCTTCGCGACGTTTGGACCGCGCACCCATAGTTCGCCCACTTCTCCATCCTGCACTTGTTCGCCGTCCGCACCCACCAACTTAATTTCAACTCCGGGGAGCACTCGTCCCACTGACAAATCAGCGCGAGGCTCATCGATCCTGGCCTGAGCAATGGTAGGCGAGCATTCCGTCACGCCATACCCATTGTGAAGGGACATTCCGAAGAGATTCTCGACGGCTTCCTTCACGGCCGGCTGCAGCGGTGCGCCGGAAGACGAGATGATTCGAAGCGCTGGAAATTTCAATGGGCCTGACAACTTCTTTGCCTTCGCGTAGTCAGCTAACAAAGCAAACATTGACGGCACGCCCAGCACGATGGTGAGCCGGTCGCGATCCAGCGCCGCAAGCGCCGCAACCGGATCAAATCGAGGTGACAAATAAAGAGTAGCTCCACTTAGCAATGTGCCCAGCAGAACTACCGAGAGTCCCACCGCGTGTGACATCGGTAGGACACCGCAGAGGCGATCGTCGGGAGTGAGCGAGCGTATCTGGGCTGAAACAGCGGCTATGAAAAGTAAATTTCTGTGCGTTAGCACGACACCTTTGGGAAGTCCGGTGGTGCCTGAAGTGTAGATTAACGCGGCCACGCGATCAGCGCTGTTCGCCGCGATTGGCTCGGGCTCGGCTTTTTCATTGAGGTGGCCGACGCCGATAGAACCCAAACCTGCTCTTTCTTCAATAATCGCGCCATGGCGCTTTGCGTGTTGGGCGGCATGCGGAGGCACGCCGGCCATGTAAATCACACGCCGGGCACCGCAGTGGTCTCGAATATCGTCGATCTCGCGAGCCGATAACCGTGCATTCGCAAGCACGGGCCAGGCATCCAGGCCAGTCAATGCCAGAAAAATCGCAACGAACGCACGGCAATTCTCGCAGACTAGCAAAACTCGATCGCCGGGACGCACACCCAAGTCTCGCAGCCAGAGGCTTGTTTCTTTCACCACATTATGCAGTTGGCCGTAAGTCAGCGATCCGGTTGTTTCAACCACAGCCAACCGGTCAGCGGAGCGTTCCGCCCAAGGCTTGATAATGTCGTTGATATTCTCGGGTAGGGATTTCAGGAGATCAGATGCCTGGATATCAGCCATGGCGTACGGCCGGAGTCAGTGCCGAGAGCCTCGAAGCTTCAGCCTTTCTCGATACTAAATAATGCAACCACTTGCGATAGACGGAAGCGGCGGATGCCTGCCAAGTGCCCCGCAGCGAGCTGGCCACTGCCGTCTCGGGAAATCCTTCCAGAAGTTGCTCGCGCGGGTTCGTCAGGACTTTGTCGCGGAACTCGGAAAGAAGTTTAGTGGCCGCATCGTTGAAATATCCGTGCGGCATGGTGGGATACGTTTCTCGCTCCCTTCTCAGAAATCTCTTTATGTCTCTGCGGTACTCTTTCAAGAGAGTCCGGGGGCCGTACTCCGGATGGCCTTGAAAGTGAACGAAGAGGCTATCTTTTTTCCTCTTCACGAATAAATCCACGCCTACTTGCGCTGATTGCAAAAGGATTTCATAACCGCAGGAATCCAGCGCATCGGCGCGCACTTCATTCCACCGCGAGTGGGGAATTCTCATCATTTCCTCGATGCCAGCCGTGAGCGCATGTTCTCGCGCTTTCTCGTATTGGAAGACGCCGAACTGTTTATCTCGGAGCGGGTGACGGGGAATGCCATCGCTATGGAGTACCCCGGCGTGAGCCGCTAGACATGACAAAACCGTAGAGGCCGTGTTTTTCTCCGCCCAATCCAGAACTTTGGTCAAGATTGGCCAATAGGGTTCGTTGCGCAAATCGGGTTGGCGGGGCTCGGTTCCAGTCATGATCATGCCGTCAAACCGGCCGTTTAAGAGATCTTCGATATCAAGATAGTGGTTGGTTAGATGGCGCTGCCCTGCGTCGCCTCGCGGAAGATCGGGCAGTGAGAAGAGTTTGAGCGAAATTGGGATGTCGCCGGCGGCAGCATCAAGAAGCTCGTAAAATTGCACTTCGGTATCTTCCAGCGCGGCGTCCGGCATGTTGTTAATCAACGCGATACCAAGACGGTCCGGATCCGCTTCTCGATGATCACCTTGTTGATCGGAGCCCGAGCGGTATTTATCCAACAGTAGCTTCGGAATTCGCCCTCCTTCGATTACGATTGGCATTTCCCAGCTCCGGGGCCGCGCGAACCTTCCATCCGATCGGACTTGCTAGATCGCTTTGTCCAGCGCTTGCGCCAAGTCCGCGATGATGTCGTCAATATGTTCGATGCCTACGCTCAGTCGCAGCATTTCCGGCGTCACGCCCGCTTTCAATTGTTCTTCCGGCGTTAGTTGACGATGCGTGGTGGACGCCGGATGACAAGCTAGCGATTTCGCGTCGCCCATGTTGACCATGCGCTTAAACAAACGCAGCGCATCAAAACATTTTACACCCGTATCGAACCCACCCTTCACTCCGAAGGTCAGTAGCGAACAACAGCGTGTGCCCAAATATCTTTTAGCCATCAGATACAATGGACTATCCGGAAATCCGGCGTAATTGATCCAGTCCACCCGGCTATGGTCACGCAGAAATTCAGCTACCTTGCGGGCATTTTCAACATGGCGTTCAACGCGCAGCGCCATGGTCTCAATCCCTTGCAGCAGCAGGAAACCATTGAAGGGCGAAAGGGTAGAGCCCGTGTTGCGCTGCGCTACGGTGCGGCATCGTGCCACGTACGCAGCCGCTCCGTAATGCTCGGTGTAGACAACTCCGTGATACGCAATTTCGGGCACGTTCAGCATGTAATAGCGCTGCGGATGATCGCGCCACGGGAATTTTCCACTATCGACAATCATCCCGCCCAGCGTTGTGCCGTGGCCACCCATAAATTTCGTCATGGAGTGCACCACGACGTCCGCGCCATACTCAATCGGCCTTAGCAAAATGGGAGTCGCTACGGTGTTGTCTACAATCAGTGGCACGCCGTGCTTATGCGCCACGCGCGCCAGCCCTTCTATGTCCGCAACGTTTCCGGCAGGATTGCCCACGCTTTCGCAAAAAACGGCTCGCGTGTTTTCGTCGATCAGTTTTTCAACAGCGTCGGGGTGGTCGGATTCCGCAAACCTTCCAGCGATTCCTTGTTTCGGCAGAATATGCGCGAGCAGCGTGTAGGTCGCTCCGTAAAGCTGTGGGGTTGAAACGATGTTGTGGCCCATCTCGGCGATGTTGATCAGCGAGTAGTGAATCGCCGCCATTCCCGAGCTAACGCTCAGAGCCTCCACACCGCCTTCCAGCGCAGCGACTCGCTTTTCCAGCACCGTGTTAGTGGGATTTCCGATGCGGGTGTAGATGTTGCCTTGGACCTCCAGGTTGAAAAGAGCTGCGCCATGTGCAGCATCGTCGAACTCGAATGCAACGGTCTGATAGATCGGCACGGCAACCGCTTTCGTCGTAGGGTCACCGTCATAGCCTACGTGGAGTGCGATGGTCTCTCGCTTCATGCGTTCATTCCGCGATGGTCGCAACACCGGAAGATCGCACGGACGCCGGATTTCGTACGGGTGATTTCAACACGGCTTGCGTCAACCGTTTCGCGGCGAAACCAGCACCGAAAGCGAAGCGCATTACCGGCCCAAAACTGTTTGCCGCCGCAAGTCCGACGAAATAGAGGCCGGGAACCGATGATTCGAAATTCGATGACAATATCGGTGTGCCATTGACACACTTGAGTTTTGAACGAATTCCGGAATCGAGGAACGCCAGTCTTTCCACGTTCACTTTGTATCCCGTCGCGGCGATAACGTGCTCAGTCAGGATTTCGCGCGTGGAACCATCCAACGCTCGCAGATGCAAACACACCTTGCCGTTCTGCACATCGCCGCTCTCCACCGTGTGTCCCAGCACCAGCGGCACGCGTCCCATTACTTTGTCCTTCACGAACCATCCGGCGGAAGGCCCAAGGGTAGTTCGAACTAAGTGGATCCGCAAACTCTCCGGCAAGTAGTGAAACAGCGGAGCCCATTCAGCAAAGAAACGCGATCGCAAACCTGGGCCCAGCCCTGAATCCGGGTGCCGCAATCGCTGCCACCACGAGCGGCGCTTGCCACCGGCCTTTGGTCCCGTATGAAATCTCAATGACGTGGCACGAGCCACAAGTTGCACATCCGCGCCTGCATCGCGCAACAACCCAGCTAAATCGATGGCCGACGAGCCCGCGCCTACTACCACCACGTTACGTCCTTTGAACTGTGCAAGGTCATGATGGCGGTAGCTGTGCGATACAAATTCAGCGGGGAGACTAGCCAGGTTTTCCGCGATGTACTCAAAATGAGTAATCCCCACCGCGAGCACCACTCGCTTGGATTCCACTTTTTCGCCGTCCTCTAATTGCAGGACAAACCCGTCTGCTTCGCCTTGGATATTTACCACTAATTTATCTTCAAGTTCCGGGACCATCCGCTCGCGGAAGGCGAGCCCATAATCGCCGAAAGTCTCCAGCCGTACGGGAGTCCCCATATCCGCGTACTCAACTCCGCGTTCGGCACAAAATTGTCTTAGAGTGAATTTGGCATCGGGATCGTAGATATTTGAAGCGAACCCGTCGGATTTGAGCATCATGCCTTTCGGCATGTGCGCCAGCCAGCTATCCATCGGCCGCCCAAAGATACGGAAAGGAATGCCGCGATTGCGGAAATGCGCCGCGATAGAGAGTCCGTAAGGACCGGCACCAATGATTGCGTTTTCTATCATAAGCCTTGGGATAACCTCTTCGATTCCTCCGGTTGAACGTTTGCTTCGGTCCGTCCAGAGGCTATCTTCGATACTGGCCCGAAATCGCGCTTCTGTCTAGTTACTGTAAGGCGACCTGTTGCCTCTGAGACATGGCCTTGCACCTACTTCTAGTTGATTCTCAATCCAGAAATCTCCCGCCCGCCTTGTTGCAGTACGAGCTGTGTTGCCTTCCCCTGTGTGCTTTTCACAAAATTAATAACTGCATCGATGTCCTTAGCGAAAAACCGTGTTTCCGACTCGGGAAAGAGTTCGGTTTTGGCCGGACTCGTGCTGTGAATCATCAGCCGATTTGCTTCCCGGCTAACCTCGACAACCAACCCAGATCCGAGTTCGTACCGTCCTGCATAAGCGTTGTAAATGTCCGGATTCAGGTCAACCGCGTGATGCTCCATCGGTAACTCGTAGTGCTTGTCGAACAGAATCGCCGCTAGGTCGCGGCTAATCCTTCCAGCGTCGGCCTCTTCAGAATTACTCAACACGATTACACAGGCATCATCAGCGGCATAGCGTCGAATCGCGGAACCAAAGAAGTAAATCCCTCCAGCCGAAGTGTCCAGAGTACGGTCAAACTCCTTCAGAACTACCCATCCGAATCCATAGCCATCGATATATGGTGTAAATATTGCGTTCGTAGAAGACTGAGAAAGTAATGCTTCAGCAGCAAGTGCCCGCTCCCAGAGGTATAGATCGTCCACCGTGGAATAAAGCCCACCCCAACCGTAGCGAGCTGTCAGCTCGAGATCGCTTGGGGTTATCGAGCGCGATGGCCTGAGATGAATCGGAGCTGCTTTGTCCAGATCTTCGTAGCCGGTCTCGCGCATCCCCAAAGGCATGAAGATATGATCTTTCAAATATTTCCGATAAGATTCACCCGAAACTTTTTCTATTACAGCTGCCAAAACTGCATAGCCGGAATTGCCGTACTTAAATTTCTCGCCGGGTTTAAATTCAAGCGGCCGATCCGCAAGATAATCCAAAAGCCTTGAGGTCGTAATTAAGGACTTCGCTGTTGTCGGGTCGATCGAACGGTCCACTTCGGGGATTCCATCTGTCTGTATCAGCAAATTGAATATTTTAATTTCTGCCCAACCATCCGGGCACTTCGCGATGTACTTGCAGACCGAGTCCTGCAGCTGCAATTTACCTTTTTCCTGAAGCTGCAGAATTCCCGCGGCAATGAACTGCTTGGCAATCGAGCCGACACGGTATCGGCCTTCCTCCGCAGATTCCAGCTCGGACAATCCATCCCTCAATCCGTAGCGCTGCTTTACAAGAACCTTTCCATGTTGGGCGATCAGAATCGATCCGCTAAAGTGGTTCACTTCAACCTGGGCGTTCATGTACGAATGTACCTTGTGGGTGAGCTCCTGGGCGCATGAGCCATCAGCCAACACAAGGATTAACACGCTTAGGACAAGGGCTTTTCTCATCAGCAGTGGCCGAGAACTAACACGCAGGATTTTGATTTGATCCGATAGCCAATAGGGAAAACCATGGAACCTTGTTTCTCGCAGGCTGCAGTTCTACTGTGGAACGATTTGAATGCCATTGACTGGAGCTCGAGGGAATCCATCGCTTGCGGTGCCACCAGTCGCCGAGAGGGTGAAGCCCGTCGCGTTGATGGTGAACACAACGAAATTACCCGCTGAACTGTTGGCCTGCGTGAACGTCCCGCTGAAATTCGTGTTTGCCGCGTCAATGAGGTTGACGGTTGTGGTCGTGATACCAGTGCCGCTGATCGTGTAAATTCCCGTGCGACTGGCGCTGCCATTGTCGCCGTCCGCGTAGACGTACACTTTGTAGCCCGCCGCATGAGTCGGCAGCCCAGCTACTGTTACCGTCGTGGTCGTGTTACTGCCGGTGTCCAGATACCCCTTCATCATCCGCGCGTTCCCAGGCTGGTCTGTGATAGGCGTTTCCCAAACGTCGTTCGAGACCCACGCTACCGTCGCAGCGGTGGCAGCACCGGTGCTGTCAACCAGCGTAAGTGGAGAGGAGCTGTTAACGCCGGTAGCAGCATTCCAGTTAGGTTCTACCACTACCCCGGCGACCTCAGTTGCCGCCATAGCCACATCCTCGCCGACGAAATCGATACTGATCGGATTGCCCGAACCGCCGGCTACTGTCACATTCAACACAGCCGTGGTCGTGTTGATGACTGAACCGCTCGTGCCGGTGAGGGTTAAAGTAGAGCTACCTACAGGAGTATTGCTGGCGGTGGTAATTGTCAGTGTCGAGCTGCTCCCCACACTAACCGAAGTTGGGCTGAATGTCCCCGTAGTATTGGCCGGTAACCCGCTAACACTCAACGTAATGGTGCCCGTGAAGCCGTTAGCCGCGCTCGTATTCACCGTGTAGGTAGTTTTTCCACCGGGATTCAAGGTCTGAGTTCCTGGCGTGGCCGACATCGTAAAGTTAGGCGTCGGGTTTATCGGCACGATTTGAATTCCGTTGATCGGGGCCCGTGGGAATCCGTCGCTCGCTGTGCCTCCAGAAGCTGAGAGAGTAAAGCCTGTGGCGTTGATAGTGAATACGACGTAATTGCCCGCTGAGTTGTTAGCCTGTGTGAAAGTCCCGCTGAAATTCGTGTTTGCCGTGTCAGTCAAATCGATCGTCGTGGTCGTAATTCCCGTGCCGCTGATCGTGTAAATTCCCGTGCGAGTGGCGCTGCCGTTGTCTCCGTCGGCATAGACGTACACCTGGTATCCGCCCGAACCGGCAGGCAATCCGGCTACTGTCACTGTCGTCGTGGAATTACTGGAGGTATCCAAGTAGCCCTTCATCATCCGTGCATTTCCCGGCTGGTCGGTGATGGGAGTTTCCCAAACGTCATTCGAACTCCATGTAACTGTCGCGGTTGTGGCAGTCCCTGTGTCATCTACCAAAGGAAGTGGCGAAGCACTGCTCACACCACTGGCGTTATTCCAGTTCGGTTCCGGTACGACGCCAGCGACTTCAGTCGAGGCCATGGCAACATCCTCGCCCACGAAATCGATGCTAATGGCATTCCCAGAGCCGCCGCTGGAGGACGTCACGTTAAGAGTCGTAGAGGTCGTGCTCGTTAGGGAGCTACTGGTGCCTTTGATTGTCAAAGTCGAACTGCCCGTAGGCGTGGTGCTCGCCGTTGTAATTGTCAGCGTCGAACTGCTTCCCGCGTTGACCGAAGTCGGATTGAACGCTCCCGTTGCGTTAGCAGGAAGGCCGCTTACACTCAAGTTGATAGCGCCGGTGAAACCGTTCATAGCGCTGGTGCTCACGGAATACGAAGTGCCGCCGCCAGGATTCACCGTCTGCGAACTGGGAGTGGCTGACAACACGAACGACGGCGGACCCGTAACATTCAGAGTTACGTTCGTGGTGCTCGCAATGGCGCCGCTCGTTCCAGTGATGGTCAGAGCAAAGCTGCCCGCAGGCGTGGTGCTCGCCGTAGTAATTGTTAGAGTCGAACTGCTTCCCACGCTGACCGAAGTTGGGTTAAAGGTAGCTGTCGCATTGGCTGGCAATCCGCTCACACTTAGAC
>Ga0102924_1006568_pt1 | contig 10885 bp, 12 predicted proteins | sample PaiPotPPM11metaG_FD_80116 | JGI IMG/M metagenome (GOLD analysis project Ga0102924, IMG submission 80116) | Iron sulfur acid spring bacterial and archeal communities from Banff, Canada, to study Microbial Dark Matter (Phase II) - Paint Pots PPM... ...
ACCATGGCGCGTTCGACATCTCGGGGCACAACGGTCCTTGCCACGCGATCCGATCGTCAACGGGCGCCGGCGGTCACCGACTGCTGGACGACTGCTCCTCTCACCAGACCGCGGCACGCGGCGCACCGACCACCCGGTCGTTCTCGCTCGACTGGGCGGCGTGTCGCCGCCGGTGCCGTCGCCGTGAGCGCCGTCATCTCGATCTTCCTCCCCAACGTCGGGCCAGGATCGCCCCAGCCCCAGTCCCCATCAGCCGGGCCGATGATCAGCGGGCTCGAGGAGCTCGAGATGCTGGAGAGCGGGACGCTCCCGCCCGCCGTCGCCGCCGTTCCCGACCACTGACGCGAGCGGCCTACGCCACGATCTCGACCGGGGTGCCCAGCGGGATGGGTGCCAGCTGGGCGAGATCGCTGTCGTGGAGGCGGATGCACCCGTTGGAGATCCGGGCCCCGGTCGCCCCGATCTCGCTGTCGGCGTACGGGGTGATGGGCCCGTGGATGGCGATGATGGCGTCACCGGCCCCTTCCCAGCTCAGGATGGCGTCCGAGTGGGCCGAGGTGTCGAGGATGAACGGGCCGTAATCCGGCGACGCCGGCGAGACCTCCCGCACGGCGACGAAGAAGTGGCCCGTCACCGTGGGAGTCGCCGGCGTGCCGATCCCGACGGGGAAGGCCAGGATCTTGTGCCCCGCCTGGTACACGAAGAGGTTCCGGATCCCCAGCTCGACCACGATGGCGTACGGAGTGGACGACAGGACCACGTCGGAGGAGTGGACCCACGCCGTCGAGCCGTTCGGTCGTTGCGGGAGGCGGACCTGGAGCCACCCCGGTTGCTGGGAGACGACGGGGACCACGAGGGCATAGCCGTACCAGGTCCCGAGGGTGCCGATCGGGGTGTCTCCCGGTGCCCGATAGGTCGTGATCGTCCCCCTCGGGGCGGCGAGCACGGTCGAGACCGGAACGTCCGTGGGAGCCACGGTCGTCGGGGGTGCCGTGGCCGGTGGTGCCGTCGGCGGCGGCGAGACCGTCGCCAACCCCAGGTGCGGCCCGGCGGCGACCAGGGCGGGAGTGGACCGGTGCGGGCGCCGGAGCGTCGTGGCCAGCCCGAGCAGGTCCCCCGCACCCAGCAGCAGCACCACGCCGGCGAGGGCGAGCAGCCGCCTGCTCAGCAGCGGCGCGTGCGATGTTGCCAACCCTGATCCTCCCGGTTCCCCATCAACCAGTACCTCGCCCAGGGTACCCGTGCGGCGATCGCCACCCTGGCGTTCATCCGCCACTTTTCACCGGGGCACCAGTGACGAGGGCACCGATGCCGAAGCCGATCTCGGCCGCCAGATAGGCCCAGAACGACCGATCGGTCTCGGGCTGGTCGAGGATCAGCGACGCCAGCCGGGCGCCCGCCGCCCCCAACCACGTGACCCCCACGGCGGTCCGGGCCGCCGGGTTGCGGCTGAGCAGCGCCCATCCACCGAGCGCCGCGTACGTCCCCCCCAGACCGGCCCGGGTCTCGGCCATGCCCCGTCCCGTGGTGGCCGGAAGGTCGAGCGCCGACGCCACGCTCTCTGGCATGACCACCCCGGCGACGCCGGACATCATCAGGGCAGCGCTGCTGAGCCGGGACACGTCCATCGACCCAGCCTACGACCGGTCAGTCCTGGGAGAGCTGGGCCGAAACCCGCGCACCCGGCTACCACAGCGGGATTAGGGCGACTCGCCCGTCCAACCGTTGACATGGACGACGCTCTCCAGCGGCCGCCGCTGTGCCCACCGGTGCCGTTCGAGGTCGGGAACGGTCTCCAGATGGGTGACCGGTCCGATGCAGAGCCAGGCGACCGGGCGGAGGCGCTCCGGGAGGGCGAGCAGCCCTCGGAGGAAGTCCTCCCGGTAGAACGACACCCACCCCACACCCCAGCCTTCGGCCGTGGCCGACAGCCACAGGTTTTCGATGGCCAGGCATACGGAGTAGAGGCCGGCGTCGGCGATGGCGTGACGCCCCAGCACGTGCGGTGCCCCCCGGTCGCGGTCGTAGGTGACGACGATCGACAGGCTGGCATCGAGGATCCCGTCGATGCGGATGGGGGCAAAGAGGGCCTGGCGGTCGGGATCGAGGCAGGCGTCGAACTCCCGCCGCTCCTGCTGGACGTGCTCCCAGAACGCCTGGCGGATGCCGGCGTCGTCGATCAGGACGAAGTCCCAGGGCTGGGACAGTCCGACGCTGGGCGCGGCATGGGCCGCTTCGAGGATGCGCAGGAGCGTCGCCGGGTCCGGTGCTTCGCCGGTGAACTCGCGGCGGACGTCCCGCCGCCGGGTGATCGTTTCGTAGAGGCCAGCGGTGGTGGCGTCCACGGGCAGGGAGCCCCCCCGGAAGCTCACGCCTCCGGCTGGGGGTCCTCCGGCGCGGCCACGGCGTCGTCGTGGGCGAGCTGCTGCTCGGGCGTGGCGGCAACTTCGACCCCGGGAACTTCGACCCCGGCACCTTCGACCCCCGCATCCTCGGCTGCGGCTGCGACCTCGGGAGCGCCTGCGGCGTCGGCGTCCGGGGCAGGTGCACCCTCCCCCGCCTCGCCGGTGTACTCGGCGGCCAGGTCCGCCCACGCCGCCTGGCTCTCGGTCTCGGGGTCGAACGTGGTGTAGTCGATGTTGCCGACGTAGTTGCCCTGGTCGTCGTAGGCGTGCTCGCCGAACGCCTCCCGGTACTCGGCGGCCACCTCCCCGCCTTCCTCGGCCTGCTTGATGGACAGGCTGATGCGGCGGCGCTGGAGGTCGACGTCGATGATCTTGACCCAGAGCTCGTCGCCGGGGTTGACGACCTGCTCGGGCAGGTCGACGTGGTGGGTGGCCATCTCCGAGATGTGGACCAGGCCCTCGATCCCGTCGCCCACCTGTACGAACGCCCCGAATGGCACCAGCTTGGTCACCCGGCCGTAGACCAGCTCGCCCACCTGGTGGGTGGAGGCGAACTCGTTCCACGGGTCCTGGAGGGTCTGCTTGAGCGACAGGCTGATGCGCTCCCGGTCGAGGTCGACCTCGAGCACCTTGACCTGGATCTCGTCGCCGACCTGGACCACGGCCGACGGGTGCTCGACGTGCTTCCACGACAGCTCGGACACGTGCACCAGGCCGTCCATGCCCCCCAGGTCCACGAACGCCCCGAAGTTGACGATCGACGACACCACGCCCTTGCGCACCTCGCCCGGCTTGAGGTTGGTGAGGAAGTCCTCCCGCTGCTCCTTCTGGGTCTCCTCCAGCCACGCCCGGCGCGACAGCACCACGTTGTTGCGGTTCTTGTCGAGCTCGATGATCTTGGCCTCGAGCTCCTTGCCGACGTACGGGAGCAGGTCCCGCACCCGCCGCAGCTCCACCAGTGACGCCGGCAGGAAGCCGCGCAGTCCGATGTCGAGGATCAGGCCACCCTTGACCACCTCGATGACCGGGCCCCGCACCACGCCGTCGGTCTCCTTGATGCGCTCGATCTTGCCCCAGGCCCGCTCGTACTGGGCCCGCTTCTTGGACAGGACGAGGCGGCCTTCCTTGTCCTCCTTCTGGAGGACGAGGGCCTCGAGCTCCTCCCCCAACGAGACGATCTCCGACGGGTTGACGTCGTGGCGGATCGACAGCTCCTTGGCCGGGATCACGCCCTCGCTCTTGAAGCCGATGTCGAGGAGGACCTCGTCCTTGTCGACCTTGACCACCACGCCCTTGACGATGTCCCCGTCGTCGAACTCGACGATGGTCCCGGAGATGGCGTCCTCGAGCGACATGGACCCGAGGTCGTTGCTGGTGATCTGGCGGGGAACGTAGCCTTCGATGCTGCTGGTCCCGCCGGGGGGCTCCTGGGTGAGCGTGCTGGAGCTCTGTTCAGAACCAGGGGAGGCGGGGTCGAGGTCGGACATGGAGGAGGGGATCGCTTTCGAAGGAATGGGCAGGGGGATCGTCCCGGCCCACGGTGGGCAGGACCGGTCAAGGTTAGCACCGGGCGCCAGCGTCTCCGGTCCCCGCCGGGTGGTGCCGGTCGCTAGTGCGGGGCCCGCCGCCCCCACGCCCACCACGCTCCCCATGCCAGCGTCCCGATCAGCGCGAGGTCGAAGACGTTGACGGCGGCGAGGAGCAGGATCGGGAGCCGGCCGCCCGAGACCCGCACGGTGCGGAGGACGAGCCCGCTCATCAGCCCGAGCGCCACCGGGGCCAGGAACGCGACCATGCCCACCCCCAGCACGCCGGCGGTGAGCAGGCCGGCGCGCCGCCCCAGCTCTGGGGCGGACGGGCGGAGCGGGCGGTGCGAGACGGCGGCCATGCTTCGCCGGCAGTACCCAGGTGCCCGGCCCCCCAATCATCGCCGGCTAGGGCGTGGGGTACCCCCACGGGTAGGGCGTCGTCGCTGCATCCATGCAGTTCGTCGCGCAGTAGGCGTTCCGGGTGGCGGCCGTCCCCGTCCCGACCCCGAGCGGGGCGTAGGTGTCGGCGGCCATGATGACCTGGGCCTCGGCCGCGGCCGCGCTCTCGATCTGCTGGACCACCAGGGCACGGGCCGCCGGGGTGGGCGCGTCGGTCAGCGCCTCGGCGTTGCGCCACGCCTGCTCGCGCCAGGCGACGAGCGTCTGGAACAGGCCGCTGTAGCCGAGCCCGTACGGCGTCCACATGACGTTGGGGTTGATCGAGGGATCCAACCGCTGGGCCTCCTCGGCCAGGAGGGCCGGAAGCTCGTCGTTGAGGAACACGTTGACCTGGTCGTGGTCGGGCTTGCGCGTCGTGCCGTCGGGATAGGTGATCCCGATGGCGGCGAGCACGAACGGGAGATCCCGGTTGACGTGCGCGCTCATCCCCAGCAGGAGGTTCCCGGACCCTGTCACCTGCTGGCCGGCCGCCGCGCTGAAGGCGATCTGCCAGGCCTGCGGGACCGCGGCCATGTTCCCCGCCGTGTAGTTGTCGAAGGCGCTGAAGTAGTACTTGGCGAACACGGCGTCCTCGTGGTTGACCCACGGTGTGTCGTTGAAGAACCCGGGCTGGTTGCGCGCCCACTCATACGTCTGGGTCGTCCGCAGGTAGGCGAGCGAGAAGACGGCGTTGTCGTCGCACGTCTGGGCCAGCGGGTCGAAGCGCCGCTCCATCTCCCCGATGGTGACGTCGACGCAGTTCGGGCGCCCGGCCACGCAGTCGTTGGCGCTGTTGGGGTCGTAGGCGTCGGTCAGCGACGGCAGCAGGGTCGCCCAGTTGAGCAGCAACGGGGCGCCGCTCGTGGTCGTGGTCGTTGTGGGCAGGGAGGTCGTGTCGGCCCCGGCGCTGCCGCCCCAGGAGACGGTCGCCAGCAGCGCCGACACCGCCATCGCGCATGCTCCCCAGCGCCATGCCCGACCGGTTCTGAGACTGCGCATGCGACCCCCCGTGACGCGCTCGGGGAGAGCGTGCACCGGTGGGCCGTCACATTCCATGGCTTCACCGGATCATTTGTGCCCGCTCGGACGAGCTAGTCCGGCGAGGGGTCGTGGTGCCGGGCCACGCTCCGGCGCAGTGCCCGACCGAGCGGTCCGACGTCGCCCGACTTGAGCACCACCTCGACCCCACGGCGGTCCATCTCCTCCCGGACGAAGTCGCCCGCCACCCCGCTGTAGGCGACGATCCCGACCTCCGGGCACTGCTGCTGGAGCATCGAGATGGCGTCGAAGCCGTTGACGCCCGGCATCAGCAGGTCCATCACCACGGCGTCGGGGCGGAGCTTCTCGACCAGCTCGACGGCCTGACCGCCGTCGGCGGCCAGTCCGACCACTTCGAACCCTTGTGCGTACTTCAGCTGGACGTCGAGGAGCATGCGGATGTCGGGCTCGTCGTCCACCACGACCACCCGGACCGTCGAGTCCGTGCTCATGCAGCGGGGAGCTCCAGGAAGGTGAGGAGCCCGCCGCCGGGGCGGGCCTCGACCCACAGCCGGCCGCCCTCGTGGGCGGCAAGGGCGCCGGCCACGGGTAGCCCGATCCCCAGGCCGGGCCGGGCGGTGACCGCCCGCTCCCCTCTCCAGAAGGGCTCCAGGGCGTAGCGCACGTCCTCGGCCGCCAGCTCCGGCCCGGGAGAGTCCAGCACGGCGTTGACCCGGCGATCGGCTCGCGAGACGGACACGGTCAACGGCGTCCCGCCGTAGCCGCGGGCGTTGTCCAGCACGGCGTTGACGATGCGGTCGACCGACCCCCGACGGGCGACGGCCACGCCCGTGCCCGACACCACAAGGGCGTCGCGGTCACCGTCCCAGGCGCTCCGGATGGCGTCGGGCAGGTCGACAGGTTCCGCTTCCCCGGACGGCAGCGCGGTGGTCACTCCTGCCGCCGCCAGCAGGTCATCGAGGAGGCCCTCCAGGCGCCGGGCGTTCCTGACAAGGGCCGCCGTCAGCTCGTCCCGCCGGTGCGGGTCCTGCTCCCGGGTCAGCACCTCAGCCAGTCCCCGGACGGTGGAGACGGGCGTGCGCAGCTCGTGGCCGATCACGTTCAAGGCCCGCTGCTCCAGCCACTCCCGATCCTGCGGTTCCACCGTCCCTGTCGCCCCCAAGACGCGTGATGACGCGGTCCACCCCGGAGGCTATCCCACCCCCTCACCGCCGGAGGGCGGAGCGGCTCATCCGCCGCACGTGACGGCGCCGTAGGAGACGCGAACCCGCACGCCTCAGGAGGCATCCATGTCCATCGTCCGTCTGCTCCCCGCCTGGCTGCACGGTGCCGCCGACTACGCGGTCGGAGCCCTGCTCGTCATCGTCGCCCTCGCCGTCGGGGGCACGACCGCCGCCGTGGCCACCGGCCTCGTCGTCGGAGCCGTCGTCCTCGGCCTCAGCCTTTTCACCCGCTACCCGCTGGGAGTGGTGAAGGTGGTCCCGTTCCCCGTCCACTCGGCGGGCGACTACCTCGCCACCGTCTTGTTGGTCGCCGCCCCCTGGGCGCTCGGGTTCTCCTCGTCCGACACCGGCCTGACCGTGCTCTACGTCGGCGCCGGCCTGGCTGTGCTCGCGGTGAGCCTGATCACCAACTACCAGTACGGCGGGGCCCGGCGCCCGACCGCGGCGACGACCGTGGGCGCCCCGGTGCTGACCGGCTCGGCACGCTGACCCGATGACCGGTGGTCGCCGCCTGGCCGACCGCCTCATGGGCGTGCTCGCCAGGCTGCTGGTCCACGTCTTCTTCCGGCGGGTGGCGGTCGAGGGAGCGCTGCCCACCGCAGGACCGGTGCTGGTGGTCGCCAACCACCAGAACGGTCTGGTGGACGGTCTCCTCCTCATGTCCTCCCTCGGGCGCTACCCCCGCTTCCTGGGCAAGTCCACCCTGTGGAGGATCCTTCCCCTGCGGCCCTTCCTCGCCCTCGCCGGGGTGATCCCCGTGCACCGGCCCGTCGACGGGGAGCCGGCAGCCGGGAACGACCGGACGTTCGAGGTCAGCCGTCACCTCCTCGCCCACCGGGGGGTGGTGGCCGTGTTCCCCGAGGGGATCAGCCACGACGAAGTGGCCCTGCAACCGTTGCGCACCGGGGCGGCGCGCATCGCCCTCGGCGCCGCCGCCGAGGACGGGGTGGCCGGCATGGTGGTGGTGCCCGTGGGCCTGACCTACGACGCCAAGGCTCGGTTCCGGTCGCGGGCGCTGGTGCGCGTGGGGACGCCGGTCCCGCTGGACGGGTGGTTATCCGCCTACCGGGATGACGCTCACTCCGCCGTCCGGACCCTGACCGATCGGATCGCCGTAGGTCTGAGCGCCGTCAGCCCCGACGAGGAGCGCGGCCCGGCTTGGCTCGGCCTGCGCAGTCGGCAGCCGACGGGCGGGACCGGGCGGGGCGCCGTGAACCTGCTCATCGTCCTGTTGGGCCTCCCCGTCGCCGCCGTCGGGGTGGCGGTGCACGTGCTCCCCTACATGCTCATGAAGCGGGTGGCCATGAAGCCCGCCAACGAGGGGATCAAGGCCACCGTCAAGCTCCTCGGCTGCTTCCTGCTGTTCACCGTGGTCTATGCCGCGCTGGCCGTCGCCGTCGCCCTGCACTTCGGCGTCCTCGCCGGGCTCGTCGCCTTCGTGGCGTCGCCCCTGTCCGGCTACGTCGCCGTGCGCCTGGCCGAGCGCGTCCTATCCGGGCGGGGGCCGGTCGAAGGCGGAGATGACCTCGCCGAAGCGTTCGAGCACCCCTGGAGCGGTGGCATCGGTGAGGGCGACGATGGCGGTCTCGACCCCGGCCTCGGCCAGGAGCCGGTAGCGCCCGACGTGGTCCTCGACCGTGCCGGCGCACAACCGGTCGACCTCGTGGCCCAACCGGGTCACCTCGCGGCGGCTGCCCACCACGCAGGCCGTTGAGAGGTGGGTGACCTTCACCTCGGCCCGATCGCGACCCACGTCGGCGCAGTGACCGGCCAGCACCGACACCTTGCGGGCCACCGTCGACGGGTCGCCGCGCAGGTTGCAGGCGTCGGCGTACCTGGCCGCCAGCCGGAGGGTGCGGCGTTCACCTGACCCACCCACCAGGATGGGGACGTGCTCCTGGACCGGGCGCGGGTAGCACAGGGTCTCGGCGACCGACAGCACGTCCCCCTCGAACGGCGGTGACCCCGGGCCCCACATCATCGGCAGGAGGCGGAGCACGTCCTCGAGCAGGGCGTAGCGCTCGACCAGCGGCGGGAACCTCCACCCGAAGAGGTCGTGCTCCCACTTCCACCACCCGGCGCCCAACCCGCAGGTGACCCGTCCCCCGCTCAGGACGTCGACGGTGGCCACGATCTTCGCCAGGTGAGCGGGGTTGCGGAGGGTCACGCCGGTGACGAGAGCTCCCAGGCGCATCGTGGTGGTGTGGGCCGCCAGCCACGCCAGCGTCGTCCAGCTCTCGGGGATGTCTTCCCAGGGCCGTCCCACCTGGGGGATCTGCACGACGTGGTCCATCAGCCACAGGCTCTCGAACCCGATCGCTTCGGCCATGGCCGCCGTCTCGGCCAGTCGCGCCGCCAAGGGCCCTTCGCCCCCGAAGGACGACAGCTGCAGGCCGAAGCCCAACCGGCGGCGTTCGGTCCCCCGCTCGACGAGCTCCGAGGCCACGATCTCGACGGGCTCCGGGCGGTGGACGGCGCTCCATGCTTCGGTGGCGATCTCCTCAATGGCTCGCCCCCGAGCCGCCAACTGGGCCGAGAGCACCTTCGCCGGGACGGTGCCGGTGCGGCCTCGGTTGCGGGACCGGCACTCGTCGTCCGGCGTGTCGAAGACGACGACGTGAGCGGGAAGCCCGTTGCGGCTGGCCAGTTCGTGGTACCGGGCGCGGCGGGCGGCATCGAGCCCGAGGGTGTCGACCACGGTCAGGAGCCTGCGGGCCAGGCGGCGCTCGAGCACGAGATCCAGGACGTCGAATGCGTCCGTTCCGGCGCGCTGGTCGTGCTCCGCCGTCCCGACGAGACCGCGCAGCGAGTCGGAGGAGACGATCTGGTCGGGCCGGAAGTTGGCCGCCGCCCAGTGCGACTTGCCGGCGCCGGAGGGCCCCACCAGGACCACGAGAGAGGCTGCCGGCAGTCGCACCACCGCGGACCGTACCCGTGGGCCGGGCCCCGGTGCCTGCTACGGGGCCAGCCCCTCGAGCGGGCCGATGGTGGCCCGCCACGCCTCGGATCCGGGGCGGATGAGGTCACGGTGCCCGGCCCCGGGGACCACCACCAGCGTCACGTCGTCACCGGCGGCCCGGGCGCGCTCCGCGTACCGCCGGCTCATCGCCAGCGGGACCGTCTCGTCGGCGTCGCCGTGCACGAGCACCTGGGGGACGCCGAGGGGCAGCAGGCGGGCGGGGGACGCGAGGCCGTAGCGGATCGGCCACCGGTCCGGCGCACCCCCCATGAGCGCCCCGACCGGCCCGCGTCCTCGGGACCCGGCGGCGGCCTCCTCCAGGTCGGCGATGCCGGCGAGGGCGACGGCCCCGGTCACCGGGACCCGGTGGGGCGGCCCCAGCTTGGGCCGGGCGGCGGCCCACAACGCCAGGTGCCCGCCCGCCGAGTGGCCGAGGGTGACGAGGCGAGCCAGGTCGAGGTGGTGGGCGTCGGCGAGGCTGGCCAGGTGGTCGATGCCGTCGCGCACGTCGTCGAACGTCTCCGGCCACCCCCCGCCGCTGAACGCGCCGATCCGTCGGTACTCGAGGTTCCATGCCGCCCAGCCCCGCCCGGCCAGATCCCGGCACACGCCGTGCATCAGCCGCTTCCCATACACGGAGCGCCAGAAGCCCCCGTGGAGCACGGCCACGACCGGCCAGCCCCGGACCGGCCGCTCCGCCCGGCCGTCGGGAAGCCACAGCTCCCCCCGCTGGGAAACGTGCCGCCCGTAGCGCGCCCGGAGCGGGCGTCCCCGCGCCGCCACTCAGGCGTACGTGCGGACGAGGGCGAGCACGGCGGGCCCATCGGGCCCATCGGCACGCAGCGAGGTGGCCGAGGGGTCGGCTCGGCGGGCGGCCACCGCGCAGAGCTCTTCGGCCGGCCCGGTGATGGTCGTGACCGGAAGCTCGTCCCCCGCGAGCTCCCAGACCTCGCCGGCCGGCGACGTCAGCCGGCGGGTGCGTGCACGCCAGCTGTCGTCCGCCAGGACGTCGAGCAGGCCCGAGAGCTCGGCCTGCTGGGCCTCGAGCGCGGCCACGGCCCCGTCCACCCGGCCAGCCTAAGCCCGGCGAGGTGCCGGCATCATCCGGTCGCCGGCAGGTGCTAAGCGTCACGCCGCGGCCAGCGCCTCGCACGCGTCGCTGATCAGGGACAGGTTCTCCAAGCCCGGGAGCCGGGCGACGTTGCGGTCGATCCGGGCGGCGGCATCGGCGCCGGCGGGATCGCCGAACAGGTAGCGGACGACGAAGGCCACCTCCGCGTCGGGACGGACACCCGAGCCCACCGGCGCCCAGAACCGGCGCAGGGCCAGCCG
>Ga0102924_1006569_pt1 | contig 10884 bp, 14 predicted proteins | sample PaiPotPPM11metaG_FD_80116 | JGI IMG/M metagenome (GOLD analysis project Ga0102924, IMG submission 80116) | Iron sulfur acid spring bacterial and archeal communities from Banff, Canada, to study Microbial Dark Matter (Phase II) - Paint Pots PPM... ...
CGGCAGCTGCGCACCAAGTCGCGGGTACCGATCGTCATGGTCACAGCGAAGGGCGCAGAGATCGACACGGTCGTTGGCCTCGAGGTCGGCGCCGATGACTACGTCACGAAGCCATACCGTCTGCACGAGCTTGTCGCCCGGATGCGGGCCGTGCTTCGCCGAGTACCGAGCGTCTCTGACCGTGAGACCCGCAGCGCGGATGCCATCGAGGTTGGCGACGTCCGCCTTGACGCTGCGCGCCATCAGGTCCACGTGCGGGGAACTGCCGTCTCGCTGCCCCTGAAGGAGTTCGAGTTACTCGAGTTCCTGTTGACCAACGCTGGCCGGGTCCTACGGCGGGAGGCGCTCATTGACTGGATCTGGGGCCCGGACTACGTCGGTGATACCAAAACCCTCGATGTCCACATTAGGCGGCTTCGATCAAAAGTGGAGGACGACCCGGCGACCCCGAGCCGGATCACGACGATACGGGGGCTGGGGTACAAGTATGAGGCCGGCCAGAGCCGATAGTCCTGCGACCGGCAGGCGGTCGAGGGTATCCGCAGAGTGGGCTGATTCCGGTCTGGAGTGCCAGAAGCTAGAAGTCGCTCCTCACCTTGGCTACGACGGGGTCACGGTTGTCGACGACGCTCTTCGGGCTCACGAGCAGCCCGTGGCGTCGGCTTCGAAGAGCCTTCGGTGCGATCCACCTGATCTTTTCGCGCTCGATCGTGTTCGGATTGTTCTAACTACTTCGACCTGAAAAACGAGAACGCTCCGCGCTCTGATTCTCTCTGATTGGGCGGCAGGGTGCGGCGCGTTCCCGACTGCCGCTTCGACTTCCGACCGCCCGTTCAACCCGCTTTCCGGGTCTCGGGGCGCGTCGGATGAAGCGGAGAGCGGGAACGGGGCGCTTCGGAGATGAGCGGGGAGTAGGGCATCCCTGACGCGGTACAGGGGCTCAACGAGTCTGGCGGTTCTCTACGCCATCAGATTCGAGAGCCCCTGTGGAACAAGACCCTATTCGCATGTGCGAGCTGTCGGTCTGCCGGACGTGAACATCGTCGGCGTGGTGGACGACACCGGCGGCCCGTTGTGGGTCCACATCGAAACGAGAGGTCTTCGTCCTTGCTGCCCCGGCTGCAAGGGTGCGGCCCACGCGAAGGACCGTCCGATCGTCGAACTCGTCGATCTGCCGGCGTTCGGCCGTCCCACGAGGCTGATGTGGCGCAAACGACGGTGGGCCTGTCCCACCTCGAGTTGCCCGACCGGGACATGGACCGAGGGGGTCGGTGGGATCGCCGCGCCCCGTCTGGCGTTGACAGACCGCGCCGGGAGGTGGGCGACCGAACAGGTCGGCCGCAACGTCAACGACGTCGCCGTCGAGCTGGGATGCGACTGGTACACTGTGAACCACACTGTCATCGCGTATGGCACCGCGCTGGTCGACGACGATCCGTACCGGATCGGCCAGCCGATCGCGCTCGGGCTGGACGAGACGTTGTTCTGCCGGGTCTGGCCGCGTCGTCAGCACTGGTCGACCTCGATCGTCGACGTCGGCGCCGGTCGGCTCCTCGACGTTGTCCCTGGTCGGACCACGGTTGAGCCGTGCCGGTGGCTCGCTGCGCGCTCGGAGGAGTGCAGGGCGAACATCCGGTGGGCGACGCTGGACCTGTCCGGGCCATACCGCTCGGTGTTCAACACGATGCTCCCCGACGCGGTCCAGATCGCAGATCCGTTACGCGGAATTCCGCGTAACGGGTCATATGTAGAGCCGCGAATTATGGCGTCGTCGGGGATCGGCCCCTGGCGCAGGGGCCGTCGCGGCAGTGGTCGTGTCGCATAATTCCTGTTAGAGGCTGGTGAGGAAGGCGAGCAGGCGATCGGCGGGGCGGTAGCGCCCGGGCTTGACGTGGCGCGGTCGTGTCCGGTCGAGCGCTCTCTGCTTGATCGACATGTCGCCGTGGAGATAGATGCGATCGGTGGTGCTGGACTGCTCGTGGCCGAGCCACAGTGCGATCACCGAGGTGTCACAGCCGGCGGCCAGCAGGGACATGGCGCAGGTGTGTCTGAGCGCATGAGGTGTCAGGCGTTTGGACTGCAGCGACGGACAGTGCTGGGTCGCGGTGGCAGCGTGCTTGGCAACGAGACATCCCACGGCGCTTCGGGTGAGCGGCGTCCCTCGCCGGGTTGGGAACAGCGGCTCGTCAGCGGCGCTCCCACGCTCTTTGATCCATGCCCGAAGCAGGGCGGCGGTCCCTTTGGATATCGGTGTGCAGCGGTGTTTGCGGCCTTTGCCGAGGCAGCGGACGTGAGCGCCGGTGCCGAGCTCTACGTCGCCGACCCGCAGGCCGGTCAGCTCGGAGACCCGGAGACCGGTCTCGACGGCCAGGTCGAGCAGGGCGTGGTCTCGTCGCCCGGTCCAGCTGCCGCGGTTGGGAGCGTCGAGCAGAGCGTTCGCCTCGTCGTCGTTGAGGTAGCTGACGTCCTTGCGTTCGCAGTGCTTAGTGGGAATGTCGAGCACCCGGGCGATGAGCCCGCCGTGTTCGGGATGGCGGAGCGCGGCGTAACGGTAGAACGACCGGATGGCCGCGAGGCGGGCGTTGCGGGTGCGGATGGCGTTGTGGCGCTCCTGTTCGAGGTGATTGAGGAACTCACCGATGAGCTTGGAGTCAACATCGGCGATGTCGAGACGGCTGGGTTGGATTCCGGTGCGGGACTGCACGAACCCCAACAGGAGACGCCAGGTGTCCCGGTAGGCCGACACGGTGTTGGGACTGGCATGGCGCTGGCCGATGAGCCGATCGGAGAACCACGATTCCAGGGTGGGGGCGAGTGCGCTCATGACTGTCCCCTTCCGTGGTGCTGATGGCGTCGCTCAGCGGCCAGTGCCAGCAGTTCGGGGACCGCCGACAAATACCAGTAGCTGTTCTCGGGCTTGGCGTGACCCAACCAGGCCGACAACACGGGCAGCTGGGCTTGGACGTCGACGCCAGTGCGATACCAGCCGATCAGGGTGGCGCAGGCCAGGCTGTGGCGCGTGTCGTGGATCCGGGGGCGGCAGTTGTCCGACCGGGCCCGCAGACCGGCGGCGTCGGTCAGCTTGCTGAAGACCTGGTGGACCGTCTCATAAGCCAGGCGTCGACCACGGGTGTTCACGAAGAAACTCGACGTCTTCGGCTGCGGGCACAGACTGTCGCGAACCTCGGCGTAGTGGTGCAACGCGTCGAGGGTGCTGGGGTGGAGGGGAAGCTCGCGGCTCTTGTCGAACTTCGAGTATCGGATGACCACCACGGCGTCGTCCCAGCTGACGTCGTCGCGGTCGAGGCGGATCAGCTCCCCCACCCGGGCCCCGGTCACGAAGAGCAGGCCGACCAAGGTCTGGTAAGTGAGCGACCGCAGTTCGGGCTTGAGCGACCGGGCGGCGGACATCACTGCTTCGATGTCGGCCTCGGAGTAGATGTAAGGGGTGGCCCGGCAGGCCTGCCAGCCCATCAGATAGGCCGGCGGCACCTCGCTGTCGGGGTCGAACGCTCGCAGGTGGCGGGCGAAGCCGCGCGCCACGCACATCCGCTTGCCCAGGTAGGAGAGGTGGGATCCGGCCCCTGGGCGTTGCGCCCATTCCAGGGCCAGCTGGGTGGTGATCTTGGACTCGCCGTGCGATTCCAGATAGTCCACGAAGTCGTGAAGCATCCACGGGTAGTCCTCCAACTTGAAACCGAGGGATCTGCGGATGGCGATGTAGTCGTCCACCGCCTCGTGAAGGGCGCTCACGCCACTGCTCCTGGCCAGGGGCGGGTCAAAGCCCGCAGCGCAACCCGATCAACCTTGGCGTAGATGGCCGTCGTGGACAGCGCCGTCTGACGCAGCACCTGGCCCACGTCGGCCAACGGGACGCCGGCATGAAGCATGGTGGTGGCGGCACTGTGACGAAGCCGGTGGGATCCCATCGGGGCCAGACCGGCGCGTTTGCAAGCGCTGCTGACGGTCTGAGTCACAGCGGACGAGGTCATGGCTCTGATCGGGGCCTTCATCCGGATGAACACCTCCCGGCTGTCGACGCCGGGGCGGCCACCGTTGAGATAGGCCACCAGGGCCTCTCCGACATCGACCGGCAGAGGGAGGCGCTCCTGGCGCGACCCTTTGCCCCTCACCACCACTTCACCGTGTTGCCAGTCGAGGTCATCGAGGGTGAGACCAGCCACCTCCCCGGCGCGCAGTCCAAGGCGGACCAGCAGGCTCAACATGGCGTAGTCCCGCCTGCCCATCGGCGACGAGGTGTCGCAGCTGTCCAACAGGGCCGCCACTGTTTCCGGACGCAGGGCCCGCGGCAGATACCCCTTGGAGACCGACACGGCCGGAACAACGTCGGCTATGCCGGCGGGCAATGCACCCTCCAACGACAAGAACCGCAGCAGCGACCGCAGCACCGTCACCGCCTTCGCGGCCGAGCCGAGGCTTCGAGAGCGGCTCTGGTCGACGACGAAGCAGATCACCGCTTCTGCGGTCAACCCTGAAAGGTCGACCTCGCCGTCGGCGTCCTCGAATCGGGACACGAACCGCCTGGCGTGATCCACATATCCCCGGATCGTCGACTTCGCCAGACCGCGCTCTTGGCGCAGATGGTGGCAGTAGCGCCCGATCAACAGCTCCGCCGCCGTAGGCGCCGAGCGCGGGACCGGCGTCACCTCGAGACCGGGGATCACCCCGAGCAGCTTGGCCAGCCATCCCACAGACGGCTTCCCCCAATAGCCCGCCGCTCGCCTCTCGTCGAGGAACTCGCCCAGCCGCTCCTCGCACAGCTCCGCCTCGCCCAGGCCTCGGGTCTCCATCCAGCGGCTCAGCTGAGCCAACAGCTGCAGGTGGCGCACCACCCGTTCGGGCGGATAGCCGGCCAAGAGCAGCTGGTCACCGAATGTGACGGCGTGCGTCGCCAGCGGACCGCTGACGCGCACCCGACTCGGATCGAACCTCATGTTGCACCTCCTGCCCGGGACCATCCCGGTCGCAGGAAGCCTCCATCAACGTCGGCGAATTATGTCCTGCCCGGCGGTCCCGTCAGTTCCGATCCGCCCAGCCCATCCCGTCCACAACCCCGCTCCGCGCCACATAATTCGCGGCTCTACATATGACCCGTTACGCGGAATTCCGCGTAACGGGTCGACGCGGCCCACGCCATCCGGGCCCGCCATCCCAGCATCGGCATCGTCGTGTTGTCGCAGCACGTCGACGAGGAATACGCGTTTGCGCTCCTCCACCGGGGCACCGCCGGGCTCGGCTACGTGTTGAAGGAGCGCCTCGGCGATGTCGACGAGTTGCTCCGGTCGCTCCACGAGGTGGTGGCCGGCCGGTCGGTCATCGATGCCGAGGTCGTCGACGCCCTCGTGGCCCGCCGGATGCGGCCGGACACGCCCTTGCGGACGTTGACGCCCCGAGAGGTCGACGTCCTGCACCAGATGGCCCAGGGTCGCACCAACGCGTCGATCGCGGCCGAGCTCTTCTTGTCCGAGTCCGCGATCGAGAAGCACTGCAACTCGATCTTCTCCAAGCTCGGCCTGCGCGAGGAGCCCCAGATCCATCGCCGGGTGGCGGCAGTGCTCGCCTACCTGAGAGATGGACCTCGCTGAAGCGCGTAGGTTGTCCGGGGGAGGGATGGCAGAGCGGCCGAATGCGAGGCTCTTGAAAAGCCTTCAGGGGAGACCCTGCGTGGGTTCGAATCCCACTCCCTCCGCAGGTCAGCGGCACTTGTTGTAGTTATCCACAACCCACCCAAAATGGTGTTGGACCATGATTGGACCATAATTTATGGTCCAGACGGGGTAGTCGGGGGGCTGTGCAGGGGAGCATCCGACAACGGGGACCGGACCGCTGGCAGGTGCGCGTGTCACTCTGACCCGACCCCATCTCGGGCCGCTACCGGTACCTCAATCGCGACTTCCGGGGGACCAAGCGGGAATCACAGCGCTTCGCCGAAAGGAGATCGTTCCCCCGACATTGGATGAGATACGCGTGCTCCTCGAGGCGTGCGACGCCGCTAATCCGGACCTCGGCACGCTCGTATACGCCGCGCTCACCACGGGGTGCCGGCGAGGTGAGCTGTGCGGTCTTCGGTGGACCGATACCGACCTCGAGCGGGGGACCCTGATCGTGGCCCGGTCGCTCTCGGATGTCCCCGGTGACGTGTCAGTGAAGGACACCAAGACCCACGCCACCCGGCGGATGGCGCTGGATGTGTCGACGGTTGAGGTATTCCGGCGCCAGCGGGAGCGCGTTGAAGAGCGGGCCCGGCTCGCAGGCGTGGACCTGGACCCCATCGCCTGCGTCTGGTCGCAGGCGATGGACTGCTCGATCCCGTATCGCCAGACCGCGTCACCGCGTCGTTCACCGTGATCCGCGATCGTCTGGGGTTCAAGCACGTCACCCTGAAGACCGACGCCCACTTCCTCGAGGTCGCCGACCGGGACGCCGCGACGACGCTGGGAGCGGTCGTCGCCGCCCTTGCGCCGCCCCGCCCGTCCGACGCAGGAGAGTCGCCCCTTACTCGAACCATGCCGTCATCGACGAGAATTCACGCCCGGGGTGGACACGCCGATGGGGGAGACTGGTTTCCTGTTGCGGCCGTCATGTGGGCTCGAACGCGCAAGACCCGGCCGCTCCTCGGATCGGGGGAGAAGACCGGGCCGCACTTCCTCGGCTAGTGCCTCGGCAAGGTACACATTGATGCTTCTGGGCACACGGTCAAGCCGATTCGGATCGTTTCCGAGAACGTATCCGAGTGTATTACAATGAGGCCGTGTGGCCGAGCCTTCGATCTCGATGCGCTCGACGAGAACGACCCGTTCGAGGTCGACGCCCAGGCTGCGCATTTGTTCGCATCCGCGACTTGGGATTGATGACGTCGAGGACGTATGGCGCTCCGATCCGCTGTTCTATTCGGCGAAGCCACCAGCGCACTGGCTCATGGTGAGCGAAGTGTCGGGCCTCATCCTGGTGGTTCTGCTTGCCCCGCCCAACTCTGGCGACGCTGGGAAGTGCCGCCCGATCGGGTGTTACGAGGCGTCAGCGGTGCTTGCCCCTCAGTACCGGGAGGATCGATGACTGCGAAGAAGATGACACCGGACGAGGAGTACGAGTTCTACGCGCGGCCGGAGAACCAAGAGCCGCAGGGTCCTGCTCGCCGCCGCCGGTCAAAGCTGACCGAGCTCGTACCGGTTCGCTTCCCGCCTGAGACGCTGGCCGAGGTCCGCCGGCTTGCGGGCGAGGACGACAGATCCGTGTCGAGCTGGATCCGCCGGGCCGTCGAGCACGAGCTGGAGAAGAGCCACTGAAGCGGGGTCGGTGGATCAGATCACACGGGTCCTTCGCCGCCACCGAGCGGAGCTGCTCCTCATATGCCACGGCCGCCTGCACCAGCTCGGGCGCGAGGTCATAGCCAGCCGAGATGTCATCGACCGACTCGCCCAGCGTCGAAGAGCTCCCAAAGCCGGTCGGTAGCAACTCCCTCGACGGCGGGCCGCCCGAAGCGCACGAGTGGGTCGATCCACGATCTCGACGCCGCGCCCGGAGCCGAGCAGCTCGGTGACCATCGCCCGCTGCTCGTCCGACAGCCGGGTTGTGTCCTCGACGCTGACACGGGCGGGGTGGACGACGACTGCGACGCCGGCGTCCTGTCGCCGGTCGGCCGAGTCGATAAGGGCGGCCTCGAGGCCGATCACCTCGACCGTGGTGGCGACGTGCTCGTCGTCACCCGCGGGCAGTCCTGGCGTCGGGTGGGTGAGTGTGATCACGCGGCGGTCGGCGAGGACCTTGTCTGCGAGCGTTTGGAGCTCGTCGCGGCGCAAACCGGCCGGGGCTTCCCGGGAAACGGCGCGCAGGACGGCGCGGCGATCCGCAGCGGATCGGTGGGCGGTGAGCCCGGCCGGTCCGAGCAGCGTCTCGGCGAGTTGATCGGCGTCGCGCAGCTGGCGGCGTTCGATCTGGTGGGTGATGCCGGTCAGGGTGTCGGCGTCGAGGCCGATCGCATCGGCGAGCGGTGCGCCGCGGCGCGGGTCGGCACCGGCGAGGATGGCGCGCAGATAATCACCGCTCGCCGGGCCGGACAGGCCGACGGCTTCGGCGCCAGCGCCGAACCACTGTCCAGGTCCTTCGGTCGGGTAGTACTCGTCGGCCGCGCCAGCGGCGAGGGACAGGTAGTACTCCTCGCCCCCGGGGCTGAGCCTGTGGATGGACAGCACGCTCAGCTGGCCTGACGAAGACGGGTCTCGGCCCGCCGGCGAGACGAGTAGACGCGGGGACGGGTGGACCCGGTGGTGGGCGGCCCGGTCGTGGACGGACCAGCCGGCGTGGCGGGTCGCGACGACGACGATCAGATCGCCGGGGGCGAGCCGGCCGAGGTGGCGTGCGCAGGCGTCCCGGTCGGCGGACCGTGACCCCCTCGGCTGGCCGCAACGGCCTCCCCCCACACCGCGCGCCGGCACCTGAAAGTGCGTGGAACGCCGGGTCGGAGCGGGCGGTTCCGCTGGCGATGAACATTCGGTGCGCGGCGCGGCCGCGCTTTCGGTGCCGTGGCAACGGAGCGTCAGCGAGCTGGGACCGCCGCATGCGAGGCGGTCGGACGAGCGATCAGGCCTCCGATCGGCACGCGGGCCGGCGTGTGCAGCCAATCCTGATCACACCGTCGTAATGTCGCGGTATCATGACTTCATGACGAAGCAGACCACCGTACGCCTCCCCGAGGAGCTCGCCGATCAGGCGGAGACCGTCGCGAGAGTCAAGGGCACGAGCGTGAACCAGCTGATCGTGGACTCGTTGGGCGCCGAGATCGATCGGGTGCGCGCCGACGAGGATTTCACCTCCAGGGCGAAGCGGCTGCTAGCGCGCGACAAGGAGCTACTCGACCGTCTGGCCAAGTGACTTGCTATCTCGATCTGGCCGAGTACCTCTGGCTGGCCGAGCAAGTAACTGGCACCGAGGCCGCTGTCTTGGCCAACGCCAGCCGCACCGACCTCGCTGACTCCGCATTGCACGCTGCGTCGGCGAGCTTCGGCGGCGAGGAGTTTTACCCGGATGTCTTCACCGCCCGACGTCGACGAGGCCGAGCAGGCAATGCTCGCGATCGCCGCCCACGAGGTCGACGAAGGCTGGCTCGTCTTCTGGCTGCGAGGCCGGGTGAACTTCGCCTGACACTCGAGCGGGACCGGTACCCGAGCCGTAACATCGGCGGCACCCAGGGTGGCAGGCGCGTGCAGATCGGCATCTCGGCCCTACCGGGCGTCGTCGGACGGGTGGTCGCACCTCGTCTGCTGGTTGGGTGAGGGGCGCGCTGGCCCCGGGCGAAGGTCACGCTTCCAACTGGGTAGCCAGCTCGACGCGGCGTTCCTCCAATGCAGCTATTTCGGCTCGGAGCTTCTTCAATTCGCGGTTAACCCGCGCCAACTCCGCCGTGGTGCGCCGCAGGCGATGGTCAGGGTCGTTGTAGGTACTCTGCACCAGCGCCTCGACCTCGCGCCGCAGTAGCCTCAGCCAGGGGTTGTCGTGTATGACGCCGACTCGGTACTGAAGTCGACCGGCCTCGATTGCCGCTACGACCTCATCCTGGGTCAGCCCGGACTCCTTACGTGCTGTCTTGTCGCTGAGTGTCGCGCCCTTCCGGCTCCACTCCTCTTGCACGGCGCCGTCCTTCCGTCTCGGAGGGCCTGTCGCGGGTGGCAAAGCGTAACGCCACCGGGTAGATCTTGGTCTCGAGCCACGACTCACCCGCACAGAACGCGTACGCGAGAATCCGAACCTCGAGCCGGTCGGCTGAATGCAGAGCGGCACGTAGGCTGCGCGAATACCGGACGGGCAACGATCGCCAGCAGCAGGGCCGGCTCGTCGGTGAGTACCAGCACTCCAGCCGGCTACTCGGGCACTTCGCTCCTCGATACGGGACATCAGCGGGCCACCGCGGAGGGCTCGCTACGCTCCGTTCTCGTGGATCCGGGCAGCTAACGATGGCAGCATCGGGGAGTGAATCAGGAGACCCTCGCTTACTACGCGGCGCCGGGACGCTTCACCACCCTCGAGGACGGTGACTACTCGTCGGACGACGTCCGCGAAGTCGTCGAAGTCGTCCAGGGACTCTTGGTGTACGACGCCGTTGCCCAGCCGTTCTACGGCGTGGAACTCTCGGCGAAGCAGGCGGAGGCGATTCACGAACGCAATGCAGCCCGCCTGCTGGACTTGGCTCGGGCGGTGGACAATCGCCCGCTCAACGAGGCCAGGCCACCAGAGAACCGGGTTGGAGCACGTTGCCATGCATTCAGTCGGCTGACTGTTGCGTTCCTGCGGCGCGCGGGTGTTCCGGCCCGTGCCCGGTGCGGATTCGGCGCGTACTTCCGCCCTGGATGGTTCGAAGATCACTGGGTGGCGGAGTATTGGAACCCCGCCGGCGCCCGGTGGCAGATGGTCGACGCGCAGCTGGACCCAACCTGGAATCGCATGATCGGCTTCACGGGCGATCCTCTCGCCCTCACCGGAGCCGAGTTCGTAACTGCAGGACACGCCTGGCAGGCATGGCGGCGCGGCGATCTTGACGCCGAGCGGTGTGGGCTGTCTGCGATCGGCGAGCACGGGGCCTATTGGATCGCTGGGAACCTGCGGCTCGATCTCGCATCGCTGAACAAGGTCGAGATGCTTCCCTGGGACGTATGGGGGGCTGGGTGGAGACCCACTGAGCAGCCGAGCGACGCTCAACTCCGCATGTTCGACACCGTTGCAGCGTTGACCGTTGATCCAGACGCTCGGTTCGGTGAGCTTATTGCCCGTTATGAGGCCGACGACTCGCTTCGCATGAGCGGCACGGTCTTCAACGTGCTCCGTGATCAGTTGGAAAGCGTGTAGCCGAGACTTCCAGTGCGTCGCGGA
>Ga0102924_1006570_pt1 | contig 10883 bp, 9 predicted proteins | sample PaiPotPPM11metaG_FD_80116 | JGI IMG/M metagenome (GOLD analysis project Ga0102924, IMG submission 80116) | Iron sulfur acid spring bacterial and archeal communities from Banff, Canada, to study Microbial Dark Matter (Phase II) - Paint Pots PPM... ...
CCACATGAGTGCCAGAGCGGCTGCGGTCGCCAGGGGCACCATCGTCCGCCACGACGCAAGGCTGACCAAGGGAGCGCTCGCCGCACCGAACGCGGCGCTCTCGGCCTCCGCCCGCGCATCCTCGCGCATCCGCTCCGCGGTCATCGCCGCCCCGATGCGATCGCGAAGCCCGGCCGGCGCAGGCATCTTGACAACGCGCTTGAGCGAGCCGCGCATCGCGCGGAGCAGTTGCGCCTCTTCTCTACAGGTCTCGCAGCTCCCGACGTGCTCGTCGATCTCGATGAGCTTCGCGGCCTCCAGTTCGCCGTCGAGATAGGGCCCCAACATGCGGGCGCGATCGCGGCACTCATGCAAGGTCATGCCGCACCTCGCTTGCGCGCACGGTAATCTGCGAGGCTCGCGGTCTTCGCGCTCTCCTCGTCTCCGCGCCGCTCGGACCCGCGACGCTCCATCTGCTCACCGATGCGCTCCTCGCCCTTCACGATGCCGAGCGCCAAGGCGTGATTGTACAGCGCGCGCTGCAAGAGCTTCCTGCCGCGGTGCAGCCGGCTCATCACCGTGCCGATCGGGCACCCCATGATCTGCGCGATCTCTTCGTACGAGAACTCTTCGACGTCGCAAAGGACCACGGCCGCCCGGAACTCCGCCGGGAGCGCGTCCAGCGCGCGTTGAATCTCCTGCTCGACGAGGGGCATGAGCGCCAGCGTCTCCGGGTCGCGGAGCTGACGCATCGTGTTCGCGCTCACCCAGCCGTCCGCCAGCGGATCTGCGTCCGGTCCGTCCAGAACCGATCGCTCCAACCCACCCCGCCGGTACTTGTTGATGAAGGTGTTGGTGAGGATCCGAAAGAGCCAGGCCTTGAGGTTCGTTCCGGCGTGGAACTGATCGCGCGCGCGCATCGCCTTGACGAATGCGTCTTGCACCAGGTCCTCCGCCTCCGTCGGGTTGCGCGTCAGCTTGCACGCAACGCCATACATCGCGTCCAAATGGGCCAAGGCCTCCTCGGCGAAGGGGTCGCGCTCAAGTCTCGCGGTGCTTGAAGAAGTGGCCATGATTTGCCTTTGGGCTCAGGAGTTTCTCAAGGGGAAACAGCCGCCAGGGCGCCGTATTCCCCCTGTAACCACTCCAGCTGCGAGTCGCCCAGGTTCAGCTGTCGGCTGGCGGGCCGCCCTTCAGCTTTCGCTCGAGTTCCTCTAAACGCTCGTTCAGCCTCTTCACTTCCTGCTGAAGCTGCTGCAGCGGTCGAAAGCTCGTGAGAATCGCGCGGATGCGTTCGTCGAGCTGGTGCTGCATCTCTTCGAACTTCTCCTTGGCCTGGTCCACCAAGGTGGGCTTGTTGTCTTTGGACACCACTTCCGTCCTCTCCTCCCCTGGTTTCCCTCCCGGGATCAGCCGCCCGATGGGCCCCTCGCGCAGGTCGGCCAGCACCTTCTCGGTGCGCGTGTGGATGAGGTCCTTGAGGGTCTGCAGCGGCACGTTGCGCGAGTGCGCCTTCTGCTCCTCGTAGATGATCTGCGCGAGGGTGATCTCCGTGAGGTCGTCCTTCGTGTTGTTGTCGATGATCTGGACTTCCTCGCCCCCCCGCACCATTTCCGCGATCTGCAGCAGCGTGACGTAGCGGCTGTCCTTGGTGTCGTAGAGCTTCCGATTCGAGTAGCGCTTTATGATTCGGCGCGGGCGCTCGGATTGCGGCGACGGCGGAACGGTGGCCTCGGGCTTCGGGTCCAAGATGGTTCTCCTCGACCAGGGTGTCTTTGAGGGCCCCGGCCGCCTCCCACGTTCGTGTCTTGCGGCTCCTGCCTCAGGACGCGCTACGGGGCTGCGGGCGGCACACGCTGACCAAAGATACACTAGCGCGCGGAGTTCATCGTGGGAGAAGAGCCGCCGGCCCTGGAACTCGCCCAAGTCTCAGCGGCGTACGGGCCCCGGCGGGGCGCCCAGACGCAGGCGCGGGCGCTCCAGGCGGTGACGCTCATGGTGCGCGCAGGTCAGGTCGTGGCGCTCCTCGGCCCCAACGGAGCCGGAAAATCCACGGTCCTGAGGGTCGCTGCGGGCCTGCTCGAGCCAACCGAAGGGTCCGTGCGCTGCTTCGGGCAGGACATCGCGCGCCTCAAGCGCCAAACGCTCGCCCGCGACGTGGCGCTGGTGTCGCAGAACGACGCCGTGCCCGGGGGCTTTCGGGTGCGCGAGGTCGTCGCCATGGGCCGCGCGCCCCACCAAGACGGATGGATGCGGGAGCGCCCTTCCGATCGCCCCGCCATCGAGCGCGCGCTGGTACGCTGTGACCTTGCCCTTCTCGCCGACCGCCGCGTCGACACGCTCAGCGGCGGCGAGCGACGGCGCGTAGCCCTGGCACGAGCCCTCGCCCAGGAGACGCGCGTCCTCCTCCTCGACGAACCCGCAGCGTTCTTCGACGTGCGCCATCGCGTCAATCTCGGCCACATCGTCGGCGATCTCGCCGCCCGCGACGGCATCGCCGTCCTGATCGCGCTGCACGATTTCGAAGACGCCGCGCGCCTCGCCTCGCTCGTTCTCCTCCTCCGCGGGGGTCGGCCGTTATGCCTGGGTCCCCCGGAGCAGGCAATGACCCCCGAGCGCCTGCGCGAAGCGTTCGATACTGACGTCGACGTCGGCGTGCACCCCACGAGCGGCGAGCGCTACTTCTTGCCGCGGGCCAATCGCGATTAGAGCGCCATTCGAATGAGCCGGTCCAGTTCGCCGTCGTCGGTCACGCCGGTGCGCACGGCCACGACCTTCCCCGCGCGCGACACGACCACCAGCGTCGGAAGGCCATCCACGTCGTACGTGCGCGAGGTCCGACCCGCGTTGTCGCTCACGATGGGGTACGTCAGCCCGTGCGCCAGCGCGAACGCCCGCGGGTCCCCTTCGTGGGGACCGTCGGTGTTCACGCCCACCACGACGAGCCCCTGATCGCGCCACCGGCGCGACACCCGGTCCACGATGGGAGCCTCCGCGCGGCACGGCCCACACCAAGTCGCCCAGAAGTCGAGCAGCACCGCCTGCCCGCGCAGGTCGCTCAGGCTCAGCGTCTTTTTTTCCAACCCGATGCGCTCTCCGTTGGCGACGATCGGCAGCGAGAAGTCCGGCGCGTCCTTCCCCACGCCGTGGCGCGGGATCATCCGCGGTAGCAGCGCGAACCCCGCCACGAGGAGCGCGACCAGCCCGAGGGTCCGCAGCGTAGACTTGCGCGGAGCGGACGCAGCTTCCATCTGCCCACCAGGGATAGCATGTCGCGGTCAGGGAGCCTGCGCCGGGTCTCGCGCAGCCGCGATGGCCAGAGAATGCGGCAGCGGTAGCGTTAGTACCATCGCGGCCCCATCGAGCCGGGTGCTGCGCGAGACGCGGATCGAGCCGTTGTGCTCGACGACGATCTTCTTCACGATCGCGAGCCCGAGCCCGGTCCCCTCCGCCTTCGTCGTGAAGTACGGGTCGAATACGCGCTCGCGGGTCGACTCCGGCACCCCGGGCCCGTCGTCCTCGACCACGATGGCGACGCCGTCGCTCGCCCCCTCGGCGCGCACGACCACACGCCCGCGGGGCCCGCCCCCGTTCGCATCGGGTCTGGCGCCGCGCACGGCCTCCACGGCGTTTCGTACAAGGTTCACCATCACGCGACGCAGCATCTGCCTGTCGATCGCGACGGGCAGCGGATCCGTCGGCAGTTCCCAGCGCACGTCGACGTCGTGCGCGATCACGACGTCCTCGGAGCCGTCCTCCGCCAGCTCCGCCCCCAGGTGCCCGAGCTGCTCCGAGCACTCCCGCAGAAAGTCGCGCAGGCTCGCCTCGCGCAGCTCGGAGTGCGGCAGGCGCGCGAAGCTCGAGAAGTTGCCCACCAGCCGCCGGAGCGTTCCCACCTCCTCCTCTACGATCTCCAGCGTCGTATCGAGAAGCGAGCGGAAACGTGGGTCCTCTCCCGCGTACTTCCGGTGGCACTCCTGGACGGCGAGCTGGATCGGCGTCAGCGGGTTCTTGATCTCGTGCGCGAGCCGCTGCGCCATCTCCTGCCAGGCGCCGATGCGCTGCAGGTACTCGATGCGCGCCCGCGACTCCTGCATTTCCCCGAGCATGCGGTTGAAGACGCGCGCGAGTTCCGTGAGCTCGTCCGTGCCGGTGACCGGTACTCGCGCGTCGAGGTCGCCCGCCGCCACGAGGTTGATTGCGTTGGCCAGGCGGTTGATGCGGACGGTGATCCCGCGTGCGAGGAAGAAGCCGAGGACGACGGTGGCGACCACGGTGATCCCGAGCAGGAGCGCGAACGCCTCGAAGTACCCGGCGTAGAGGCGCGCGCGCTCCTTCTCGAGCTGCGCGTAGGCGTCGTGCACCCGGCCTGCGCGCTCGAGGTCGCGCTCGTAGCGGCGGTCGAACGCAAACGTCGCGACGAGCGTCGGCGCGCCCCCGTCGGCGCCCAGGCCGCGCCGCACCTCGAGCTTTCGCTCGGTGGCGTCATCGATCGGACGGCCGCGGTCGTGCTCCGAAAGGGCCCGGCCGTCGTCGTCTTCCATGGCGAGCGATACGAGCTGCCCGTAGCGCCCGAAAAGCCCGTCGAGCGCGCGCGAGCAGCCTGCCGCGTCGTGCCGTCGCGCCGCGTCCCGCAGCGCCTCGTCGGCCGCCAGCGCGTCGGTCTGGTGCTTCATGTCGTCCTTCACGACGCGCACGTAGTCCTTGTAGAGGTCGATCCCGCGCTCGAGCTCCTGCTCGATCTCCGGGCGAAGCCACACCGACGAGGCGTAATCGAGCATCTTGTAGGCGAGCACCATCGCGCTCGCGAGGGGCAGAGTCGCCGTGAGCAAGATGACGAGCGCCAGGCGGTGTTCGGTTTTGCCGAGCATTCGAGTCCGTACGTTCGACCACGCTCCGGCAAGCCGGAGACGTGTCCGCGCGCGAGCATACGACGTGTGGCTACAATCGTCCGTCATGCAGCTCGTTCAGGCGCGCGTCGTAGGGCTCGGGCCCCTGCACGACCTGACGTTCCCCTTCGCCGACGACGCCGGCGTTCCGCGCAAGGTCGTCATCGTCCTTGGCGGGGGCGGCGTGGGAAAGACGACGCTCGTCGGGGCCATCGCGAACACCCGCCCTGGCCATGCGGTCGCCCTCAAGCCGCGGCGCGCGAGCCAGCCGGCCTTCGCCGTCGTCGACTGGTCCGTCGCCGCAGAGGACCCGCCGCGCCCCCACCCCCTTCGCGTCGCCAGCCCGAACGCCCTCCTCGGCGACTCCGACGATGCGGCGCTCCTCCGCCGCCGCGAGCAAGCTCTCTTCGACCGGCGCGCCGCCGAGGGAGGCTTCGCGCTCGGGGTCTTCTCCGCCGCGCGATGGTTCTCGCGGACGCCGATCCTGCTGGGAGGTGGCGACCGCCGCCTCGTGCGACACGACCTGCACAGCGGCCCCGCTCTCGAAGACGCGTCGCGCGCCGATATCACGCGCGAGACCAAGGAGATGCTCTCGTATCCCATCGTGTCCGCGGCGGTCTCGCGCACCTCGCCGTGGATATCCAGATTTCGACCACGCTCCGAGGAGGCCCGCGCCCAGGCCGAGTCGCTCGAGAACGCCGTCCGTGGCGCCGTAGAGCCGCTCGCCAACGTCACCGGCTATGGATACGTCGGAGTCGAGCCGGCGACCTTCGAACCCGTCTTCGAGCGCGGCCCCGGCGGACCGCTCTGCGCGTTCGACGAGCTTCCCACGCAGACGCGCCACCTCGTCGCGCTGGCCGCGCTCACCGTGCGCACGCTCCACGCGGCTTCCCCGGGCGCCGACGCGCGCCTCGCCGAGGGGGTCGCGCTCGTGGACGACGCCGACGCTCACCTCGAGACCGCAGCTCGCCGCGCGCTCGTCCCGGCGCTTCGCGAGGCGCTTCCCAACGTCCAGTGGATCCTCGCGACTTCCTCGCCCGACCTCGCGCTCCCGTGCGAGGCCGGCGCCGTCCTCGCGCTGCGGCGCCTCCCCGAATCCGAAGAGGTGCGCCTCTACGAGGGAGATCTCGCCGTAGTCCACTGATGATGGCAACTCAGCTCCGCGGGAGCGCGGACAAGCCCGGGGGGCCCGCCGTCAGTCGATCGGGCGCCCCTCGGCCTCCTCGATCTGCGCGAGCGCAACGGCCAGCGCGTCCTTCGCGCGCTCCAGCGACAGGCGGTCCCCCTGCCACTTCGATTGCGCCTTGTCCGCCCGCGACGCCTCCACGGCTAGCTTTTGCTTCGTATCGCCGAGATCCTGGCTGGCGGTCGCGAGCTCCGACTCCAGCGTCGCGACGCGCTCGGAGGCACTGGCGAGGCGCATCCCGAAATCGTCGCGCGCGTTCTGCGCCTCCGAAAGCCGCCGCTCGAGCTCCGCTAGCCGCTCGGTCGTGCTCGCATCTTCCCTGGCCTTCGTCTCGCGCAGCGCGCCGAGCTCGCCGCGCGCCGTCGACAGATCCGCCTCCAGCTGGTAGGAACGCTCGCGGATCTCGCCGAGCTCGCGCGACGTGCTCGACTGAATCTGGGCGATGCGCGCGTCGCGATCGTTCTCGACCTCGCGGATCTTCTCGATGTGCTCCGCGCGCAGCGCCTCCAGCGCGGCCTCCTCGTGCTTCTGCGCGTCGGCGAGCCGCTCCTCGACCTCCCTGCGGGTGGCGGCGATCGCCTCCTGCTGCTCACGCTGCGCCTCCTCGCGCGCCTCCGCCATAGCGGCTTCGCGATCGCGCCGCGCCTGATCGAGGTCCGCGCGCCGGCGCTGCTCGGCCTGGTCCGCGGCGCGCGCGTGCTCCGCGCGCTCGTTGGCGAGCACCTGATCGAGCTCCGCGCGGAGCGCCCCGAGCTTCGTATCGCGCGCCGCGAGCTCGTCGGCGTGGCGCCCGCGGAGCTCGGCGAATTGCCGGTCCTTGGACTCGAGATCGGCGCGCGTCCGCTCGAAGCGACTGCGTGCGTCGTCGGCCGCCTTCTTCGCCAAGTCGCGGTCGGCGCCGAGCGTCTCGTTTGCTTCCTTCGTCTCGGCGAGCTCGCGCTCCAGCGCCAGGAGGCGCTCCTCGACGTCCGCCTTCGTCCGCTCGAATGCGAGCTGCTTGTCCTGCAGCTCCATCGCTTCGCGGTCCTTGCGCGCGAGCTGCTCCTTCAGCGCGAGGATCTCCTTGTCCTTGCGGTTGAGAGCCTCGCGCAGGTCGAGGAAGTCGCGGCTCGAGATGCCACCCGCCTTCGCGCTCGACGCGAGCTTCGCGCGCAGCTCGTCGACCTCGTTCGATAGCCTCTCGCTCTCCCCGACGTCCAGGCGCAACCGATCAATCTCGGCCCGCGTCTCGCGGAGCTCGCCCTCGAGCTCCGTGGTGCGAGCGCGCGTGCGATTCAGCTCTTCGCGCAGGCGGTCGTAGTCGGCGATATCGACGGTCGACGGCGGGCGCGTCGGCGAGCGCACCGGCAGCGGCGCCGTCAGGATGCGCGGCGGGAAGCCCGGCGCGACGGCCTCGGACGCGCCGTTGCGCGGCGGGGCCGGTCGCGAGTCGTGAGGCGCCGGACGCGAGTCGCGCGACGGGGGTCGGGATTCGCGCGCGCCGGGCATCGGCTCCGCCAGCATCGACCGCGAGTCGCGCGACGGGGGCCTCGAGTCGGGCACAGCGGGCGCCGAGCCCAGGGCCGGCGCGAGGGAGGCGTCGGGGCCAGTGAGCCTTCCGAACGCCGACTCCGCGAAGGCGTCGACGTCTGTGTCGATCGGCTCGGCGCCCATGGTCGAGCCCCCGACGGCCGACGACGAGCTCGGGGGCGGCTGCGCCGCGATCTCGCTCAGGTATTGGCCACGCTCCAGCAGAGCGTGGGCGTGCGCCGGAGACATGCCGTCAGGATCGACGTCGGCCTCGATCACGTAGTCGGTGCTGCCGATCTCGATCTCGTCGTCGATGACGATCGCGGCATCGACCGTGGAGCTCGAGGGCGGCGCCAGCTCGACGAAGGTCTGGATGTGCTGCAGCAGCTCACCGAACGCGATCGGCTTGTGGACGTAGTCCTCGGCGCGCGTGCGGAGCTTCTTGTGCTGCTCGAACGTCTCGTTGCTCGACTCGCTCGACATGATGATGAGCGGGACGTCCTTCAGGCTCGGGTCTTTCTTCAGTTTGTTGCAGACCGAGAACCCGTTCATCCGCGGCAGCTCGATGGAGAGCAGAATGAGATCCGGTCGGTCGCTCGTCGCTTGCGCAAGCCCGGCGTTGCCGTCGTCGACGACGGTGGTGTTGCACCCCAACCTACCTAGCTCGTCTCGGAGCTCGCCCGCGAACGCCGGGTCGCTCTCGAAGACGAGGACCTTGGTCGACATGAGCCTTTTGACGATATCACGCTAGCCCGCGGCTTGGGGCTTCGAACGCGCAGCCTTTTCCGCGTGACCGCTCACGCCCAGACGGCGGGCCAACTCCGCCAGAACACGGCGTACGGGAATCGAGCGCCAGCGCAGGCCGACGAGCAGGTGGTAGAGGACATCCGCGGCCTCGCTCACGACGCGCTCGTCGCTCTCGCTCGCTAGCGCGCGCGAGAACTCGCCGGCTTCCTCCTCGACTTTGGCGCCGATCCGGGGCGCCCCGGCGTCGTACAGGCTTTTCGTGTAGCTCGCCGCCTCGGTCGAGGCCTTGCGCGCCTCGAGCACGGCCTCCAAGTTCGAAAGGAGCGTCTGCGGCCGCTCGCTCGCCGACGCGAGCTTCTCGGCGGCCTTGTCGCCCTCGAGCGACTGGAAGAAGCAGCTGCGCGCGCCCGTGTGGCACGAATTGCCATGCGGCTCTCCCGAGTAGATGACGCAGTCGGAGTCGCAATCGACGAGCACCTGCGAGACGCGGATCTCGTTGCCGCTCGTGCGCCCCTTCTCCCACAGCTCTCCTCGCGACCGGCTCCAGAAGGTGGCGCGGCCCGTCTCGAGCGTGCGGCGCAACGCCTCGTTGGTCGCGTACGCGAACATGCGGACCTCGCCCGTCAGCCGGTCTTGCACGATGACCGGCACGAGGCCGTGTTCGTCGAACGTGAGCGGCAGCTGCGAGGGGGTGCGAGCAGACATACTTCCGGAGGGGGAGGGGGGCATGGCGGCGCGGCCCAGCGTACCACCCGCGCTGGCGCCGCACCGCAGCCGAGGCTGTCCGCGCGCGTGGCGTGCTAAGCACCCCTTTGCCTTGTCGTCGCAGCGCCGCAGTCTCCAGGCTTCGACCACGCTCCCTGCCGTCGTTTCGCCAGCGCCTCCCCGCACGAGGTCCGATGCGGACTGAGCTCGCCTTCGCCTCGCCGCGCAAGCTCCCGCGGGCGCGGGATCTCAAGGGACGCGTCGTCGTCCTCGACGTCGCGTTCGCCTCGGAGGCCGCGAGCGGCGGCTTCGAGAAGATCACGCTCCCGTTCATCGACCAGCTCGGGGCCCGCCTCTCGGCCTGGGTCGATCATCACGACCACGTGATGCACGAGCGCTACCGCACCGACTCGCGCTTCGTCCTCGCGACGAAGGCCGAGCACGGCGCGTGCCCGGAAATGGTCACGCCGGAGCTCGTCACCCGCATCGGCCCGGTCGACACCATCGTGTGCCACACCGACTTCGACGGCCTGTGCAGCGCCGCCAAGTGGATGCGCGGCGGCGTCGAGCCCTACCCCGGCGCGGACGACGACGCGCGCGCCATCGACACGCGGAGCGCGCAGCCCGGCCCTGTCGGGCAGCGCTTCGACCGAGCGATCCGCGCCCGATCGCGCGACAACGCGCTCCTCGGGATCGTCGTGCGCCACCTCGCCGGCGGGCTGCAGGACGCCTCGCTCTGGGAGCCCATCGACCGCGCGGCCGCCGCGCTCGCACCCATTGAGGAGCTCACGCGCCGCATCGCGAGCGCCTATGCGCTCGTGGAGGTGCGCCCTCCGGCGGGCTTGCCGCCCCATGTCATTTCGCTCGCCTTCGTCGACGCGACCGCTCATCACGGCCAGTACGACAAGACCCAGCTCCTCCTGATAGGGCAGGAGCGCGCCAGCGTCGCCTTGATCGTCGACATGGACACGGTGAGCCTCGCCGCGCCCTTCGCAAGCGGCGTGAACTTCCTCGACATCCTCGGCCTCTCCGGCGGGATGCCAACGCTCGTCTCGATCCCGAAGAAGCGTCTCGACGACGCGCTTCGCCGACTCGGCGTCGCCGACGCCGACGTTGCACGCCTCGTGGGCTGAGCGAAAGCAGCGCAAACTTGGGACGTCGCTTCTGTGACGTTTTCCGTTCTGCAATCCACCACAAGCCCTCGATTCGCCTCGCGTTCGTGTTGACCGCTCCGGCGCGGCCGTGGTACTGGCCTTTCAACTTTGAAAGACACCCCCTGCATCGGCGTGCGTCCACCGCGCGCGCCCCGCAGGAGGGAGGGGGCTCGGTGACGCGATGGCAGCCAAGGCGTGGGGTTCGCAGCAGAAGCCGGTCGACGAAGTTTTCTTTCAGAACGAGGCGGTATCCCTGTGCCTCCTTATCAACCGGCGGGCGCGCACGATGCGCGTCATCGATTTTCGCGCCGGGCCGACCAGCGCGAAGCGCCTCTTCGTCCAGTCGCTCGCGCAGCGCGAAGGCGTCGAGAAGGCCTACACGCTGGTCGAGCGCGACGAAGTGGCGACCTGGGTCAAGTTGGGCTTCGTGAAAGAAGGAAACATTCCGGGCTTCTACAAGCGCAGCGACGCGTTCCTCCTCGGGTGCGCCGTGCCGCCTCCCGGTCAGAAGGCGCAAGCGGCCGCCGTGGCGCCCGTCGAGCACGCGCCGGAGCGCGAAGTCCCGGCGCAAAGCGAGATGCGCATCGCGGTGGCGGCGCCCGCCGGCTCGACGGGGGGCGCACCCCTCACCGAGGCGCAAGCGCTCATGGAGCGGACGGTCGTCCTAGCCAAGCGAGCGAGCAAGGACGGCGGGGCGAAAGCGCTCCCCACCGC
>Ga0102924_1006571_pt1 | contig 10883 bp, 7 predicted proteins | sample PaiPotPPM11metaG_FD_80116 | JGI IMG/M metagenome (GOLD analysis project Ga0102924, IMG submission 80116) | Iron sulfur acid spring bacterial and archeal communities from Banff, Canada, to study Microbial Dark Matter (Phase II) - Paint Pots PPM... ...
CGAAGATGTTGGTGGTCACGTTGACCGCCGTATGACCCGCCGCGCTCTGCGCGCACTGCGGATCGCCCGCGGTGGCTCCCTGAAGCGCGCTGCTGTTGGAGGCCGCTGGCTGATCGCCGAGACCCCAGAACGCGCCGAACTCGCCGTTGGCGATCCCGCCGGGGTACGCCGCGTCGCGGTAGAGGTCATCGACGATCTGCCAGGGAGCGATTGCGGCCAGGCCCGCGGGATGCAGCGCGGCGACCCCGGGTTGCGTGAGACCGGGGAACGAATCCCCGAACATTCCAACGTGCCCGGTCGACCAGGACTGGCGGGCGGCCCATTCGACCGCCGCAGCCCCATCCGTGCTCTCGACGGGACTGCGGAAGTCGAACTGCCCCTGCGAGCAGCCCGTCCCGCGTGCGTTGACGCCGACGACGGCGTAGCCGGCTGCCAGGAGTGCCGAGGCATCCTGGCCCTCGTTGCATGTCATCGGAGAGGTTCCTTCGCAGTAGCCGTCGTACTTCATCGCGACCGGGAATCGACCGGTGGCGGCCGGCAGGTCCACGGCGTAGCGGAGCTTCACCCCGTCCGACATCGTGATGTACCCCGTCTCTTGCACTGCCGCGGCCTGCGCTTGAGCGCACCACGCCACGCACACCAGCAGCGTGAGCCATCCAAACCGCAAGAACCTGGATCCAGCGATCATCGGCGTCCTCCCTAAACGCGCAACCGCGGCGATCCTACCAAATAACTGACGCTAACGTCAGTACAACTGACGACCACGTCAGTCCGAGAACGCAGCGAATAACATCACCGCGAATGGCTCCCACGTCCACTCAGCCGCGTCGCCGCCTCTCCAAGGAGGCTAGACGTGCGCAGCTGATCGCCGCCGCCGAAGCGGTATTCACCGAGGTCGGCCACGGGGGCGCGACGATGGAGCTGGTCGCTGCTCACGACGGCGTTACCCGCTCGCTGCTGTACGAGCACTTCGCCTCGATCGATGAGATCTACCTCGAATGCCACCGCAACGCGCGCGAAGAGATGGAACAGCGGGTGTTCGAGGCCGTCGCCGCAGCCGGCCCCAACCTAGAAGATCAGCTACGGGCCGGACTCCTTGCTTACTTCGGCTACTTCGCCGAGCACCCGCAGCGCTTCGACCTGCTCTACGGGCCCGGTGGTGCGGGAGGGCCACTCGCAGACGAAACCGGAGAACTGCGCTTCATGACCGCCGAGCGGATCGCCGCGCTGTTCATCGCCGCCGCCCCGCGCATCCCCAGGTACGAAGCTTTCGGCGCCGCACACATCATCTCCGGTGCCGCAGAGCAAGTCGCCCGCTGGTGGCGCCGGAACCCTGATGTCTCGATCGCCACGGTGGTCGACGGCGTCATGACCGTCGTCTGGCCCGGACTGCAGAACAGACTCAACGACGGGACCCCGTAGCACGGCTCCCGGTCACCGACGAGCGCCGGCCTCCGGCCGCGCTCGTGCTAGCCACTGGCCGGGACCTAGTCGTCGAGCACGCTGCGCTGATGCAGCGTGAAGAGCAGCGCCATCGCCGGCCCGATCACGAGCACGGCGACTCCGAGGACGATCACAAGGGCCACGAGCGTGGCGTGCGGCGCGGCACCGGCATCGATCTTCAGCGACGTCGGGAGTAGGTAGGGACGCTGGGCCACACCCCATCCCCACACGACCGCGACCACTGCGCCGACAGCCAGCGGGCGGGCCCACACCGCGTCTCCCCGGAGGAGCATCGCGACGGCGCCCGCCCCACAGACCGCCGAGACGATCACGAGCCCCAGCGCACCGGATGTGAGGCCGTGGTAGACGTAGCGCGCGTCATCGTGCAGGACCACAAGCCCTGCGGCGGCCAGAGCGCCCGCCACGACGGCGGCGCCGATCGCACGGCGCCTGAAGTAGCGCTCCAGCTCAGCGTCGCCGGCGCGGCGGGCGTCGGCGATCAGGAACGTCGCCGCCACGTACGCGCAGGTGGCGACGGACAGCACACCGACCAGCAGCGACATGCCGTTGCACCAGCTCGTCAGCCGGTCCCCGGAGCCGTTGGCGGGCACGCGGCCGGAGGCGACCGCGCCCACGACCGTGCCCATGAACAGCGGGGTCAGCACCGAGGACAGCGCGAATGCGGCGCCCAGCACACGGCGGACGCCCAGCGAGCCGGCGACGTGCCGCAGAGCGAACCCGGATCCGCGCAGCACGATGCCCAGGGCAGCCAGCGCAAGGGGGACGAACAGCGTCGAGCCGATCGCCGCAAAGGCAGCCGGGAAGCCCGTCCACAGGACCACGAGGATGAAGATCAGCCACACGTGGTTGGCCTCCCACACCGGCGAGATCGCGCGGTCGATCAGCGCCCGCGGGCGCGCCCCGCGCTCCGCGCCGCCGGCCACCAGATCCCAAAACCCGGCACCGAAGTCGGCGCCGCCGAGGACCGCGTACAGGGTCACACCGAGCCACAGCTCCACGGCAACGACGGTGCTCACGGCAGCGCCCCGGCCGGCGGGCCGTATGGCACCTCGTCGTCCTCGGCGTCGCCCTCGCGCCAGCGGCGAGCCATCGCGCGCAGGGCGATCACGGTGGCGACGCCGAGCGCCGTGTACAGGACGAGCACAACGGCCAGGGAGAACCAAATCCCGGTGGCTCCGGTGACCGCGTTCTCGGTGCGCAGGAGCCTGTAGACGGTCCACGGCTGGCGTCCCACCTCCGTGACGATCCAGCCGCACTCGAGCGCCACGACCGCGCCCACGCCGGCGACCGCGGCGGCCCGCAGGAACCAGATCGTCCGCGGGAGCTCGCGCCTTCGCCACCACGAGAACGCGAGCCACGCCCCGAGTAGCAGCAGGAGCGAGCCGATCCCGACCATTGCGTCGAAGGCGAGGTGCAACAGCGTCGGCGACGGGGGACGGTCCTTCGGGGCCACACTGTTCCACCCGGTCACCTTCGTGTCAGTCGAGAACCCGACCAGCAGCGAGTCCAACCCCGGGATCCTGATCCCGCCGGTGACCTTTCCGTTGTGATAGATGCCGCCGAGGTACTCGGGCGCGTGGGTCTGGGTGCTCTGGACGTACTCCATCGCCGCGAACTTCACCGGCTGGTCCTTGGCGATCGCGCGCGCGGCGGTGTCGCCGACGAACAGCTGCAAGGGCGTGGCGATCGCGGCGACGGTGAACGGGATCAGGAAGCCGAGCCGGTGATAGCGGTCGTGGCGGCCTCGCAGCATCCCGACGGCGTACACCGAGGCGATCAGAAAGCCGGCCACCATGTAAGCGGCGAGGACCATGTGCGGCACCTCGTACGGCGTCGCTCTGTTGAAGATCACGTCGAGCGGCTGTACGGAGATCACGTGACCGTCGGCCGCAGCCTTGAAGCCGGCCGGTTGGTTCAACCACGAATTCGCCGACACCACCGACAGCGCGCCGCCGATCCCCGCGATCACGGCCGGGACGCCGGTCCAGAAGTGCGGCCACGGCCGCAGGCGCTTCCATCCGTAGATGTAGATCGCGATGAAGATCGCCTCGGTGAAGAAGAACAGACCCTCGATCGCAAAGCCGATCCCGAACATCTCGCCGTAGCGCTTCATCAGCCCGGGCCACAACAGCCCGAACTCGAACGACAGCACGGTCCCGGTCACCGCGCCGACCGCGAACAGCACCGCCATCACCTTCGACCAGCGCTGCGCCAGCGTCAGCGCGGTCTCGTCTCCGCGGCGCAGGCCGCGGTAGTTGGCCAGCAGCGTGATCGCCGGAAACGCCACGCCCATCGACGCCAGCACGATGTGGAAACCCAGCGTGAACGCCATCTGCTCGCGTGCGGGAAGCAGCTGGGAGGAGACGGCGAGCAGACTCGGAGAGCCCACGCGCTCACCGTACCCGATCGATCGTCGGAAATCGCTCAGCTTCTTCTTCGCAAGCTCTCAGGTTTCTCCCAGCTGCAGCGTCGATAATCGTCGCGTGGAAGTCGAGCCGGACGGCGTACGGATCCTCGTCGTGGACGACGAGCCGAGCATCGTCGACGTAATCTCGATGGCGTTGCGCCATCACGGCTTCGGTGTAGAGGCCGCCGGGACCGGCAAGGAGGCCCTCGACCAGGTGCGTCGCTGGCGCCCGCACGTGATGGTGCTCGACGTGATGCTGCCCGACATGGAGGGCTTCGAGGTCGCGCGGAGGCTCTCCGCCGAGCACGCCGAGGTCCCGATTCTGTTCCTCAGCGCCCGCGACACCACTGCCGACAAGGTCCGAGGACTGACCACCGGCGGCGATGACTACGTGACGAAGCCGTTCAGCCTCGAGGAGCTGATCGCGCGTCTGCGAATCCTCCTCCGTCGCACGGGCGCGTTCGGCGAGGCCTCCGGGCGCCTAACCTTCTCCGACCTCGAGCTCGACGAGGACACCTTCGAAGTCTCACGTGGCGGTCGGCCGATCGAGCTGACGGCAACCGAGTTCCGCCTGCTGCGCTACCTGATGCTCAATCCTCGGCGGGTGCTGACCCGGGCGCAGCTGCTCGATCACGTCTGGAGCTACGACTTCGGCGGCGACGCGCGCGTGCTGGAGACCTACATCAGCTACTTGCGCAAGAAGATCGATGTCGACAGGCCGCCGCTGCTGCACACCGTGCGCGGCGTCGGCTACTCGCTGCGGCTCCCGAAGGGGTGAGCCGATTGTCGCTACGCGCGCGCCTGCTCGTCGGTCTCGTCGCACTGGTCGCGGTCGGGCTCGGTGCCGCAGCAGTCGTGACCTATGAGGAGCAGCGTTCGTTCCTGCTCACGAGGCTCGACCAGCAGGTCGCCAACTCCAGGCTTCCGGTGTCCGTCACGCTCGGTCTCGTGCACCCCGGCGTGCCCAACGCCAGGCGCGTGGGCCCCGGGCCCGGTCCCGGTCAGGCCCCCAGCACATTCCAGACCTCCGGGACCTATGCCGTGCTGCTGAGCTCGAGCGGCAAGCTGATCGAGACGAAGGCGTTCACCCCATACGGTGCGGCGACTCCCTCGCCTCCTGCGCTACCGACGAAGCTGCCGATCTCGCAGTTCAAGTCGCAGCGGCTTCGTCTGTTCACGGTCAACTCGAAGTCAGGCTCGGGGTTGCAGTACCGCGCCGCAGCAATCGCGATGCCCGGCGGGCGCGTGCTCGTGATCGCCGTTCCAACGCGTGAGGTCAACGACACGCTGTCACGGCTGATTCTCGTCGAGGCGCTGGTCGGGGCGGGGGTGATCCTTGCGCTGATAGCGCTCGGATGGGTCGTGATCCAGTTGGGCCTGCGGCCGCTGGAGCGAATGGGGCGAGTCGCGAGCGAGATCGCCAGCGGCAATCTCTCCCGCCGCGTCAGTCCGGACAACCAACGAACCGAGGTCGGACGGCTGGGGGCGTCGCTGAACCAGATGCTCGCGCAGATCGAGCAGGCCTTCGCAGATCGCGGTGAGAGCGAGGACCGCTTGCGCCGCTTCCTGTCCGATGCCTCGCACGAGCTGCGTACCCCGCTCGCATCTATTCGTGGCTATGCCGAGCTGTTCCGCCTCGGCGCCGCGAACGATCCCGAAGAGCTCGCGCGGGCGATGGAACGGATCGAGGCCGAGGCAACCAGGATGGGCGTCCTGGTCGAGAACCTGCTGCTGCTCGCGCGGCTCGACGAGCTGCCTGAGATGCGGCTCGTTCCTGTCGACCTGCGCGAGCTCGCCCAGAACGCTGCGCAGGACATACGCGCAGTCGCTCCGGAGCGTGAGGTTCGCCTGACGGCGAACGACCCGGTGCGGGTGTTCGCGGATCCCGAGCAGCTCCGTCAGGTGCTGGGCAATCTCACGCAAAATGCGGTGATTCACACGCCTGCCGCGACGCCGATCGAAGTCGGCCTTCGACGCGAGGGCGATCGAGCCGTGCTCGAGGTCCGCGACTACGGGCACGGTCTGCCGGCCGACGCCGGAGACCAGATGTTCGATCGCTTCTGGCGCACGGAGGGGGGGCGAAGCCGAGGGCGCGGCGGGTCCGGCCTCGGCCTCGCGATCGTCAAAGCGATCGTGCAGGCCCATCACGGCGAAGTCCACGCCGCCAACGCTCCCGACGGCGGCGCGGTGTTCCGCGTATCGCTGCCGATCACGCAGGGCTCCCCGCACGCCGCGATACCCGAAGAGCCCGCGGCCCGGGCCTGATCCTCGGCGAGCGTTTGTTGCCGTTCGGCGAGGCTTCAGGTCCCTGGGTCGCGGTGCCCCCCGGATTTCAGGAGTCGTGGACACTCTCGCGGTCGAACCTCTGTCAGGGCTGAACTCGAGCTGAGAAAACCCCAAGAGTCCGGCCGCCGTAGGGATTCCCCTACCCGTGCCCTCCGGAACGTGGAGGCGATGTCTCCGGTGGAGCGGTATATCCGCGCCGGGTTGCCACTGCGAACCTGATCGGTAGCGATGGCAAGCATCACTTCAATTCCGCAGAAGCGCCTCAGGACGCCCCTTCGGCGCCACTGGCCCGCGGGTGGCGCGAGCGGGAACGAGATTCTCACCAGCGCCGTTGCGGTCGTGCTTGTCGGTCTGCTGGTCGCAGAGTGGATCACGGTCGTGCGCATGCAGGGGCTGCTCAGCGTGCACATGTTCCTGGGCCTGGTACTGATCCCGCCCGTAGCGCTGAAGCTAGGCAGCACCGGGTATCGGATGATCAACTACTACGCCGGCTCGCGCGCCTATCGTCGGCTGGGGCCGCCCGTGCTGCCGCTGAGGCTGATGGCCCCCGTCTTCGCCGCCAGCACGATCGCACTGCTCGCGAGTGGGTGGCTGCTGCTCGGCTTGGGCCACAAGTCCGATGCGCTCGTGACGATCCACAAGCTCAGCGCGATCGTGTTCGGCGTGACCCTGGCGGTGCACTTCTTCGCCTACATCCCGCGGGTCCTGCACTCGGTGCGCACGGATTGGGGTGGCGCCCGTCGTCGGGCCGTGCCCGGCGCCGGAGTGAGAGCGATGCTGGTAGCCGCTGCCCTCGGCGGCGGCGTAGCCCTCGCGCTCGCGCTGCTACCGACGATCAGCACGTACGGTCACTAGCTCCGCGCGCATCACTTTCCCGCTCGGACCTCGCTGGCCACTCGCCGTCAATTGGACCCCGCGGCCGTTCGGGCTGCGGCTGCTGGCATGGCGAAAGCTCGCCGGTAGGGATTCCCCTACTAGGTCACTCCGGAACCTGGGAGCGAGCTCTCCGGCCGATCCTTATGTACGGGCATGAGGGCAAGCGTGACCCTGTTCTCAATCCATGTGACCAGTCATTAGCGGCGGGTCACTCAGCTCTCGAGAAGGAGGCGCAATGTCAACTGGAGATCTAACCCGGGCAGTCCGGCAGTCAACACGCACAACGGTCGCAGCCCTGACTGTCGCAGCCGTTGGGGTCGTCCTGATCGTGCTGGCGGCGACCGGCTCGTTCAGTTCCTCGAACACAGTCGGTCAGGTCACGTTTCATTTGACCGCTGCCAGAACCCCCGCTGGGGGGACTTCGAACGCCCAGCAGTACCCGTTCGGCGCACCGAGCAGTACCCCCGATTACAGCGTTCCGCCGCCGCCTGGCGAGTCCTCGCTGGTGACGACGGTCGGGACCAAGACGACGCAGCGCATCTATGGCGCAGATCCCTATCAGGAGGCGGTTTCGGTCACGCAGCACATCTGGCCGGCCGCGCTTCCGTTGAACGCCCCGAATGAGAACAACAACGTCCCTGACCGTCCGTGGGGGCTCACGCTGCTGACGCCCAACGATCCGCTGACCGCGATCACCGCGACGCCGCTGATCCACTTCCCGGATGACGCACCGGTCCTGTATGTGACACCCAACGGGATTCCGAAGGTCACCGCGGATGAGATCAAGCGCCTCGGTGACACCGGCATCTCGCGTTACCACAACGTGGATGCGTTCCTGGTCGGTGCCGCGGCCAACCCGGCCGTTGAGAAGCAGCTGACGGCGTTGGGACTGAGGTATGTCACCGTCACCGCGCCGAACATCCCGGCCCTGGCCAACACCGTGGACCAGCTCTACGGGTCGATCCAGAACCCGGACACCGGCGTGCCCGGGATGGGCGGGGGCACGACGACGTCCGGCGGCCCGGAGAACGTGATGATCGGGTCGATGCAGGGCAACGACTACCAGTACCTGCTGCCCGCGACGCACTGGGTCGCCCACATGGCCACTGGCCTGTTCTGGGTGAACCGGAACTCGGTCCCGTCCGCCACGATCCAGGCGCTTCAGCGGCGCGGCGGAAAGGCGAACATCTACCTGTTCGGCGGCCCGCAGCAGATCTCGGCGGCGGTGGCCAAGCAGCTGGGCCAGTACGGCAACGTGGTCCGGATCACGAACAACGACAACGTTGCGTTCAACGCGAATCCGACCGACACGCCGATCGACACCGCAATCGCATTCGCGAAGATGTGGGACCCGGGTGGCATGGTCGGCTGGAAGATCACGGGTCCCGGTCACGGGTTCACGCTGATCAATCAGAATGACTGGCAGGCCGCGGTGGCTTCTGCTCCGCTGTCGCACCTGGGGTTCCACGCCCCGCTGCTCATGACCAACAGCGCAAGCGCGCTCCCATCGCAGCTCGACGCGTACTTCAGTTCGGTCGCGCCGACGTACGCGAACACGCCGGCCGACGGTCCGTACAACATGACGTACGTGATCGGCAGCTGGAACCAGGTCACCTGGGGTACCCAGGCGCACGTTGACTTCATCTCCGAGATGAACAACCGGCGCCTGTGGAACACCACCACCGGTGGCAGCTACAACGACACCCAGCCGAGCGCTGGCTAGCTAGACCGTGGTCATCCCGGGCCGGTGGTCACGAATCACCGGCCCGGGAACCACTGTTCTGTCGTCCTCACACACCCGATCGGCCAAGAGCCACCCAGTCGAATGTCACAGGCAGACACCCCCTCCACAAAACGGCGCTCCGGAACGAGGGGTCATCTGGAGCTGAGGCAGGGGTAGCCTTGGCGCTCGATGCGCAATAGCGGTGAAGAGCCGCATGCGCTGGCCATGGAGCAGGCTGCGCTGCGGCGGGTCGCGACGCTCGTCGCGCGCGGTCTCCCACCCGAGGAAGCGTTCGCGGCCGTTACCGAAGAGGCGCTGCGGCTGCTCGACCTCGACAGCGCGGCAATGGCCCGCTGCGAACCCGACGGGTCGATGACGAACGTCGCTATCGCCGGTCGGGTCAAGGAGTTCTTCCCTGTCGGACATCGCTGGATGCCTGGGGGTAAGAGCGTCATCACGCTGGTCATCGAAACCGGCCGTCCGGCCCGGGTCGAGAGCTACGCCGATGCCACCGACGAGCACGGCATGGACCTCCATCAGCGGGGCATCCGCTCGGCGGTCGGGACGCCGATCGTCGTCGACGGCCATCTGTGGGGGGTTATGACCGCAAGCTCGGGCGCGGAGCGGCCGCTGGCGGAGGGCACCGAAGAACGGCTCGCCTCCTTCACAGAACTCGTGGCCACGGCGATCGCGAACGCCGAGAGCCGCAGCGGCCTCGCGCGCCTGGCGGAGGAGCAGGCGGCGTTGCGGCGGGTTGCAACGCTGGTGGCGCGCGGCGTGGCACCTGAGGAGGTCTTCACGGCGGTTGTCGACGAGGTCGGGCAGCTACTCCCGGTCGACTGGGCCAGCATGAGTCGCTACGGATCTGACCGGACGCTGACGTTCGTCGCAAGCTGGAGCACGCGGGCCGAGCCGTTCAGCGTCGGTAGCCGGCAGGAGCTTGGAGGCAACAACCTCGGGACGATCGTGTTCGAGACCGGCCGTCCAGCTCGGCTCGACAGGTATGTCGAGGCCGCCTCCGGCCCGCTTGGCGTCGGCGTCCGAAATGTCGGGATCCGCTCAGCGGTCGCAACGCCGATCATGGTCGAGGGCCGCCTTTGGGGCGTGATCGCGGCGGGCTCGATTCTGGAGCAACCGCTGCCTGCCGACAGCGAGGCACGACTCGGCTCCTTTACGGAGATGATCGCGACCGCGGTTGCGAACGCGGAGAGCCGCGCGGAGCTCGCCCGGCTCGCTGAGGAGCAGGCGGCGTTGCGACGGCTCGCGACGCTGGTCGCGCAGGGCGCGGCGCCGCAGGAGGTGTTCGCGGCGGCAGTGGAGGAGGTCGGGCAGCTGCTTTCAGTCGATTTCGCAGACTTGGCCCGGTACGAGCCCGATCGCACGATCACGATGCTCGCCACCTGGGGCGTCACCGGCGCCGTTCTCCCAAGCGGCACGCGGCTAAAGCTCGGCGGCAAGAACGTGAGCACGGTCGTTGCCGAGACCGCTGCTCCAGCCCGGATCGAGAGTTATGCGGATGCCTCCGGCCCGATCGGTGAAGCCATTCGCGAGGCTGACATCCGATCGGTGGTTGGGACTCCGATCATCGTCGACGGCCGCCTGTGGGGCACAGTGGCCGCCGGCTGGAGCCGCGAGGAACCTATGCCGGTCGGCACCGAGGCGCGCCTCGCCTCGTTCACGGAGCTTGTCGCGACGGCGATCGCGAATGCAGAGAGCCGCGCCGAGCTGAACGCCTCACGCGCGCGGATCGTCGCCGCAGGCGACGACAGCCGACGGCGGATCGAGCGCGATCTCCACGACGGGGCGCAGCAACGGCTCGTGCACGCGGTGATCGTGCTGAAGCTCGCCGTGCGGGCGCTGACCGACGGCGCGCCGAACGCCGGCGAGCTCGTGGCCGAGGCGCTCGGGCACGCCGAGCAGGCCAACTCCGAGCTGCGCGAGCTGGCGCACGGGATTCTCCCAGCGGCGCTACAACGCGGGGGCCTGCGAGCGGGAGTCGAGGCGCTCGTAGCTCGCGTCTCGCTGCCGGTGAGCGTGGACGTGCCGGTCGATCGCCTTCCAGCAGGCGTGGAGGCGACCGCCTATTTCGTGATCAGCGAAGCGCTGACGAATGTCGTCAAGCACGCC
>Ga0102924_1006572_pt1 | contig 10879 bp, 13 predicted proteins | sample PaiPotPPM11metaG_FD_80116 | JGI IMG/M metagenome (GOLD analysis project Ga0102924, IMG submission 80116) | Iron sulfur acid spring bacterial and archeal communities from Banff, Canada, to study Microbial Dark Matter (Phase II) - Paint Pots PPM... ...
CGGTTGGCCAGCCCCGAGGCTGCTAGGGCCGGCATTGTCGGCGATCACCTGCGGCGCACGCAGCCTTTCCCATTTTCTGCGCTCTTCCTCCTGGCGTTGGCGCTCGAGCTCTACGAGGCGGCGCGCCTCGTCGTCATTCGGCATAGGGAGAGGGGCTTGGATCTCCGGCGGCGGCGGCGCCGGTAGCGCCATCGGCGGTGCGACGGGAGGCGGAGGCAGTGCGGGTTCCGCAGGCGCGACCGGTGCTGGCGGAATGATGATCGTGCCTTGGTCCGTCCGTGGTCGCGGCGTCCCAAGCGAGGGCGCCGGAAACTGCGTGGTCGTGAACTCTTCCTTATCCGGTGTCGTCATGCTGGACGATCCGTGGCGCATAGAGGAATAGATCATCCACCCGGCAACAATGACTGCGCCGACCGGAATTCCGATCTTGACAAGGTTGCCGAGCGCGGTCGAGCCGCGCGCCACCGCCGTCGCGGCGGCTGCCTCCAATTCCAGGGAGCGATAATCCTCGGCTGTCGGCATGGCGCGTCAGCCTCCCGCGCTCGATAGGAAAGGCAGCCCGACGCGCTGGGGCGCATAGGGCTCGAGCCCATTCGGTTCGTGCACGTTGGTCAGACGCCGGTTGAAGATGCATGTCGACTCTTGTCCATTGCGCAGCGTCCATTGCGGGCTGACCTTGTCGACGACCACGTAGGGGCCTTCGGTGCGGAAGTTGACCAGGCTTTCGTTGCGATTGGCATCGACGATGTAGATCGCAGGCGTCTCGCCCTCGAAGCGAAACCACGTCTTCACACCGTCGTCGAAGACGGTCACGGGCTTGTTTGCCGACAAGCCCTTGTAGCCGTAATCGCTGTTGGAATTGGCGATGTTGAGATCGTGCAGATTCGGATTGGCGGCACGCTCCTTCGCGAGCGCCAGCAACCTTGCGCTCGCCTCGTCATCGGGAAAGCGGAAGCGCACCTCATAGAGCTGGGTTGCCGGTGGACGCGTGTTCGAGCGCAGGATGAAGGCATAGATCCGTTTATCGGTGACGATGTTGAGGTTCGATTGGGCGTTCTTTTCGACCGGCTTGACGAAGACGATGTTGCCCTTGTGGTTCGGCTCGACCTTCCAGGCAATGGAATCGCCGAGCGCCAAGGTTTCGATCTTCTCGTCCGGTTGAAGCTCGATCATCGTCGACGTGCCGTAGGTCGCATCGATAGCGGTGACGTTGTCCTTGTTGTAGGTGATGTTGCGGATTCGCGGATCGGTGCGACCTGGTGCGGGGATCGCTTCGGCGAAGGCGACCCCATCCGCCAGCAGGAACATCAGGGCAGCGCCGAGCCCCATCAGAACGGAACGCGTCACGATTTCTGAGCCCCTACCGTGCCGGGCGACGGACCGGTCTCCTGATCGCGCCTGTAATCGACGACCTGGAAGCCCAGCGGATTGTCGAACCGGAACTCGTTGCGCATCGGCGTCGATGTGTAGCGAAACCGGACGAGCGAGACCCAGTTGCCTGTGATGCTGCTCGTTGCCGACTTCTCCTCGGTCGAGAAGCGGACGAGCGCGGTGCGGTTGTTCGGGAAGGTGACAGACTTGACCGATACCGAGACGACGGTGTTCGTGCCGTAGACCTTGAGGGGGTTCTGGGGATTCGCCGGCGAATAGAGCTCGGTCAATTCGCGCGCCGCCTCGCCGCTGGCGAGAAGCTCCGCCAGATCGAAATTGTCCTTGAGCGCCTTTGGATCATAGGTCTCGCGCGCCTTGATGTAGCGCACGACGTTGAAGGTCGTGACGGCTTCATCCTGCGTCAACGGACCTTCGGCCATCGGCCGCTTGACCTCGACGAAACCCGTCGTCTTGTCGACGACCACCATATAAGGCTCGTAGGTCTTAAGCGGCACGAGAAGCGCCAGTGTGACGAGCGAGGCGATCGCTACGAGCGACATGACGGCGGCGACGATCCAGGCGAGCGCGCGCGAATTCCGATTCCGCCGCGCGATGTCGTGCTCCCAGGTCGCGCCATCGGCGTAGTAGCGCGGGTCGACCTTCGTCGCGGGGGCCATATCGGTCTCGGTCATGTCTTATCCCCTGCCCTATTGGGCGCCGCGGAGGTTGAGAGGTTCATGATCTGGTCGGCGAGCCGCCGGAACTCAGCCGATTGACCCCACGCTGCTGCTCGGAGACCGACCCGCGCCCGCTGGCGTGCCGCAAGCTCCTCGCGCCGCGACGTCGAGGCAGGGTTCAAGGGATTGCGGAACGCGAGACGCGCCCGGTTCGCGGCCATGCCGAGGCGGTAGCCGCTGGCGGTGGCAAGAAGCGCGCCGATCCGTGGGGCTCCGATCGGGAAGCCGCCGGCGATCGCCGCCGCGACATTGTTGATCTGGGCGAGCAAGAGGATGCCGATGATGGCGAGCAGTACGACGGGGCCGATCGTCGCCCAGGTCGCCGACTTCGAGGCAGCGACCCCGTTCAACGCATCGATCGTCTGCTGGATCAGCGAGACGTAGAAGGCAAGGAAGGCGTAGACGAGCACCTGCACGCAGAAATATTGCGTGAGCGCGCTCATCCAGCCGCTGAAGAAGCGCCCCGTGATGCCGAAGAGCAAGAGGAGAATGAAGACCGGCGCGAGGGCGAGGAGAAGCCACATGAACAGCTTCGACAGCACGATCAGGAACAGCGCGAAGCCGATCAGCACCGCCATCACGACGTAGAAGACGGCCGCGAAGATATAGGGGCCCCAATTCGTGATGCCGGCGTTCTGCAGGAAGGCTTCCGTTGCGCGGTTTGTCGTGTCCCACATGTTCTGCAGCGCCGACTGCACGCCGTTGACTGAGGTCAGGTTTGCGGAGGTGCCGGTGCTATTGGCCGAGGTGACGGCGCTGAGCAGCGCGTTCCCGATCGCGGACGGCCCGGAATTAAGGCCCTGATAGGCGAGTGCCTGGAAGTCCCCCCAACTTGTCGCGAGAGCGTAGATCAAGACGGCCCTAAACAGTCTGAAGGCGTGATCCGTCGGGCCGCCGGTCGCGGTGCCCTGCCAGATCCCGATACCCCAGAAGGCGACATAGAGCGTCAGCGTGAGGCCAGCGACGCTCGTGGTTCCACCGGAGGTCACGGCGCTCGCGAGTGCCTGGTAGGCAGTCGACACATAGTTCTGGCCGATCTGGTCGACCGAGCTCAAAAGGGACGTGATGTTGAAAGTCGCCATCGCGCCCTCAGATCGGCTTCATCGGCCCGCAGCCGTCGAGCGAGCGGAAGGGCTCTGGCTCCGCGGGCGACGCCTCTGAATAGGCGAGCGGTTGTCCGCCCTCGTCCGGCGAGCATGGCGCCTTCAGCGGCTTATAGGCGCATCCCGAGAGCGCAAGACACGTGAACGCTACGGCGGCGACCGCCACTGGGCCGAGCCTCACTTCCTCGGCTCCGACGGCTGGGTGAAGGTCATCGCGCGCGAGGCCGCCTTCGCGGCTTCCTCCTGATCCGCCGCATGTGCGGGCGACGACGGCGCCCGCGGCATGGGACGCATGCTGCGAACGACGATGACGGCGCCGACCGCGAGTGCAACAGCCAGGGCGGCGACAAGAAACAAAGATTTCAGCACGTTCTGTCCGATCCTCATGCGGCGATGACGGCTCCTACTGTGTGAACTTCATCCCGCGGGCCGCGGCCGATTCGGCAGCGATCCGGTCGAGATTCGCCTGGTTGGCGGCGGCCGCGGCGTTGTTCACGACGCCGTTCAGCTCGTTGATGGTCTGGCCGGTCTGGATCTGAACCTGCGTATTCTGATCGACGCTGCCCTTGAGGTCCGGTGCCTGCCCGACTTGCTCTCCGCCTTGTGTGAAGGCCGAGGATCGCTGCTGGATTGTCCCTTGCGTCGAGTTGATCAGGCCGGAAAGCGTCGCCGCCACGTTGACGGAGTTCTTGTAGGCGGCATCGACCGGGTGGGTCTGGCCGTTCGCAAGCCCCGTGATGGTCTGGACGAGCTGGAGACCGTTGATCAGCGTCGAGACGATGTTGTGCGAGCCTGCTCCCATCCCGGCAAAGGACAGGGTACCGCCCGAGATGACCGAACCAAGCGAGGGTGCCTGTGCCATCGAGAAGCCGCCGCCCAACGCCATCTGGGCAAGGCTCCCCTGCGCCAGCGAGGTGCGGTCGCCGGTCACCGCCCGGAGCGTTTTCTGGGTGAATTCGAGAATCTTCTGGTCGGCTTGCAGGATCTGCTGCGTGCTCGTCGCGATCTGCTGCGCCTTGGTGAGATTGGCATTGTCGATCACCGGCACCTGGGCGCTCGCGCCGAATGCCATCGTCACGAAAAGCGCATCGAGTGCGAGCGCGGATCCGAAGCTCTTCGGCATTTTGCGAACTCCTTAATGCACGCTCGACGTGATCTTCGCGAGGGCGGCAGCGATGTCGGCGGCGGAGAGCGCCGCTCCTTCTGACACCGTCGACGTCGGCGGCGGCGCCTGGTTCGCGTTCTGGGTCGCAAAGAGGTAGAAGAGGACGTTGCCCTCGCTATCGACATAGCGAGCCGTGACACAGCCCGAATCCGGAGGCGCGCCAGGTGGCGTGGTGGAACAGGACGATGGTGCTCGGCATGGGCCGGCTGCTGTCCCCGATCCGGTCATGCCCACTGGGCAAAGCGGACCGATGGGCGCCTGCAAGGACGGGGCGGCGGACCGCATGCTCGCCGCGGCCTGGCTCATATCGCTCACCAGCGCGAGGTTCTGAGCATTGATCGCCGTGACCCACAGATTGGCCGAGGCGATCGTACCGTTCCAGGCGAAGCCGTTCTGCAGCCGCGCGGCCGTGTTCATATCGACGGCGCCCATCACGGTCGGCGCCGAACCGACATGCTGTGCGGCGCTCTGATAGGCCGAACGCGCCGCAGTCAATGTCGACTGGCTGGCGTCGAGACCACCGACGACGGTCGCGGTCGAGGAAAACAAGGTCTGGCTGTTGAGCGCGCCGCCCGTCGAGCCTGCAGCCGGCGTCGCCGGCATCGCGGGCGAATAGCTTTGAATCGTTTGCGCGCCGGCTCCCGCCTGCGGCTGCACGGTCGGATCCATGATGCTGGCTTTCTTGCCTGTCGTCACGGCGCATTTGACGCCGCTATTTGCAGTCTTGCGATCGGTCGTGATCGGCACGAGCTTGACCGTGACGCCGGCGGTTTGAGAGTGCTGGTCGAGCTGGGCGGCATCGTTCGCGGGAATATCGGCGAACGCAGGTGACGCGCCGACAAGTGCGAGAGCGACGAACGCCGCGAGGAGAGCACGGCTCATCCTTGCTCTCTCCCCATGAAGAGCGGCAGCCAGACTGCCGGATCGTCGCCGACGCGAGCGCGAAGCTCGTCGAGCTCGGCGACGGTCTCGCTTCGGCCTGAGAGGACCTTGATGATGTCGGGCATGCCGGCGAGGTTGAGCTTGGCGATAACGCTGTCGCGGCCGTGCTTGATCAGGAACGACCGGCTCTCGGGAACCGAGCTCCGAATCCAGTTGACCTCGCGCTCGGACAACCGAAACGCGCGCGCATAGCTCTCGTCGTCGGCCTTTGGGTTAGGGAAGAAGACGTTGGTTGCCGTCTGCTCGATCAGCGTGTTCGCCGAGTTCGAGCGGACGATGTCGGCGGCCGACTGCGTCCCGAAACCGATGATGCCGTTCTGCTTGCGGATGGTCTTGAGCTTGTCCTTGATGAAGACGGCGAAGACCGGGTCATCGAGCAGCCGCCAACCTTCGTCGAGGAAGATCATCACCGGATCGCCGGTCAGGAGCTCCTCCGTCCGGTGGAAGATGTACATGAGGGCGGCCGTGCGGATGACAGGATCGTCCAGCACCCGGGTCATGTCGAAGCCGAAGATGCTCGATACCGAGAACTGGTCGCTCTCATTGTTGAAGAGCCAGCCGCGTTGATCCGCCCGCATCCAGCTCTCGAGACGCGCCAGGAGATCCCCCTCCCCTGCCCGAATGCGGCCGCGAAGCAGGGTTGAGAAGGCCTTGAGAGTTCGCCCTTCGGGACCGGCGCCGAGCGCCGAGCGAATAGCGTTGCGGATGACCTGTTCCTCGGAAGCGTTGAGCTCACCGACACCCGCGGGCCGCAGCATGAAACCGAAGAGCTGGAACAAAAACTCTCCATTCGTCGTGGTGTCCGGCAGCGAGAGTGGATTGAAGCCGGTTGGCTCGCCCGGCGTCAGCACCTCGTACTGCCCGCCCATGGCACGGATGAAGATCTCGGCGCCTCGGTCCTTGTCGACGAAGAGCAGCTTTGGGCGCGGCTGAACCCGCTGCGACTGCGCCGAGATGAACGACAGGAAGACGGTCTTGCCGCTTCCCGACGGACCGACGACCGTGAAATTGCCGAGGTCGCGAACGTGGTGGTTGTAGTAGTAGGCGGTCTGCGAGGTCGTCTCGAAGACCGAGATCGCCGGGCCCCAATGGTTCCCTTCCATGCGGCCGCTCGGGTAATTGTGCAGCGACACGAAGCCTGCGAAATTCTTCGAGGAGATGATAGATTTGCGGGCGATATAGGCAAAGTTGCCGGGGAGCTGTGCCCAAAAGGCGGGCTCGCAGTTCAGATCCTCTCGCGTCCAGATCACCGAGCGATCGGTCAATGCGGCGCCGACCGCAGTTACTGTCGCTGCCACCTCCGCCAGCGAGCCGCCAAGGCACATCACCGACATGTGGTGCTCGCCATAGATGGCCTCAGACGCAAGCAGCTCGTCGCGGGCTTCGTCGAGATGCTCGGCGACGATCGAACCAGCCTCGTCCGACATGTCAACCTGGCGTGACACCCGATCGATCTGCCTCGCCGCCTCCGGGCGGTCGATGATCGCAAAGGTCTGGGTTGCGATGAATTCGCGTGGGACGCACAGGAGATTGTCGAAGGAGCCAGGACCCGTCTGCGCAGGATACTCCCGGATCGACACCATGGCGCCGAAGCGTGTGTCGTCAGACCCCGCGCCGCGGATCTCGATGGCATTCTTGCCGAAGAAGATGCGCTTCATCGACAAGGCATCCGAGAGCGCCACGCGTGGCAGGTGCATGGGCCGGGAGATGCTGCCGTTGACGAGCTGGATCAGGAACTCGAGGGGCTCGGAGAACCAGATGCCATCGCGTGAGACGACGCCGAGCTGACGCGCCCCATAGGCGGCGAGATTTTCCCGCACGGCGGTCGCGGCATCGCGCAGCTCCGTCAGCGCCGTCTGCGCGGCGACGGATTCTCCAGCCGCATTTTTGCGGCCGACGAGTTTCGTCAACGCCACGTCGAAGGTGCCCGCCTGGCCCTGGAGCGGCCGGCGAACGATCGTCAGATAGATGTCGTTGACGAACATGCGGCGCTTTGACAGCGCGGCGTCATAGCGTTCGTCGATCTCGCGGCAGAGCGCATTGTCGAAGGTTGATGTGATCTGCGGCTGCACCTCGCGCCGGATGATGTGGCCGACGAGAGCAAAGCGGGAATTCGCGAGCGTGCGCACGATGTCGTTGCGCGCCAAAAGCCGCGAATTGACCTCGCTCATGTCGGCGGTCTCGAAAGAATACCCCTCGAGCTTGAGGATGGTCATCACGAGACCATCGCGCGTCTTGATGATGTGGTCGTCGACGTGGCGCGTATAGGGAATATGCGAAGCGACCGGGCGCTCCCTGCACGAGATGGCACCGAAGGTGAGTTCATCGAGCAACGCCTTCACCACCATGCTCGCCTCACGCCGAATAGCTGTCGGCGGCCCAGAAGGCACGCGAGCGGGGCGGGCATTTGGAGGATTTGACGAAGAGGATCTCGAAGATCCGGTCATCCTTCAACGTCAGCACATAGCCGAGGAGGTGGAGCGGGATCGCCACCAGCAGCATGAACAGGTTATGCGAGAGGAGGAAGCAGACGGAGGACGCGACCCCGTTGAACATGAAATAGAGATACGGAACGCCCAGCAATGTTGGGGTGCGCGTCAGCGCCTTCACGAGCGGGGTGATCAGGGGCTCCTCGAGATCGCGCTCGCTCATTGGCCGACCGCCGATTGGAAGAATTGCACGATCTGGGCCGAGCCGAAGACGAGGACGATGCCGAAGATTACCGACCCTGCGACACCCCAGGTCAAGCGGCCTGCCCAGGCGAAGAAGCCGCAGGCAATGACGGCGAGCGTCGCGAGCGCCGTCGCGATCGGCCCCGTCAGGGCTGAGACCAGCTGTGTCAGGGTCGACTGCACCGGCTGCAGGGTGCCACCGGTCGATTGAGCAGCGGCCTCAGCCGCAGACAGAAGAAGGAGCGTTCCCGCCAGGATAGGCGCCCCAGCCTTGGTTATCCGCATCGAAACGTTCCCCTTCATTGGACATGCATGACAAATCCGTCGCTCCACCGGCCGGGAGGCGCAGGCTTCGCCCCGGTGGGTGCAGAGGCTGCGGTGGCGTCGCCGCCGTCCGACTCTTTTCGCACCTGTCTTTCTGACGATGTCGCCGTGATCTTCGCCGGTTCCGGCCAGGCGTAGAAGTCGTTCACCACACTGGCGACGAAGCGCACGGTCTCAGGGTACGGAGGCACACCCCGATTTGCCTCGAGGGCCTCTTCGCCGGCGTCGTAGGCCGCGAGGATGAAGAACGGATTCCGATAGCGGTCATGAAGGAACCGCAGATAGCGAACCCCACCGCGGACATTGTCCTCCGGGTCGCAGAGATCAGCCTTGAAGCGCTGGGCGGTCTCCGGGGCGAGTTGCATCAATCCATAGGCACCCTTGTCCGACTGGGCCGTCGAGACATAGCGGCTCTCGATCTTGGCAACCGAGAGCACGAAATTCGCGTAGAAATGCTCCTCGCTCGCAATGCGGCTGACGAGAGCGCGGGCCTGGTCTGTCGGCAGGGCAACGGCGCCCGCGCATTGAGCCGTCTTCCCGCCTGGAGCATCGACGGTCTCGATCTCAGCTGACGCAGACGCGAGCGGCACGACCTTGCCGGAGCCATCGACCGCGGCGGTTGGCCGCATGCGCTGATCGGTTGGGTTAATCGACTGCGTGCCAGCCGAGCTCGCGGCGACCAGACCCGCTCCGATGATCAACTTCAAGCCTCGCATGCGCCCCTCGCGTTTCGATGACAATAGACATTATATTGATTATTGATATGATGGCAACCGGAGCGGATGAAGATTTCCCTTACGTGCCCCGAGGAGGATCGATGAAGCGGGTTGCATGGAGCTTGGCCGCCGCCGTCGCAGGGCTAGTGGCGCTGTCCCCTCCCAAGGCGCAAGCGCAAGATGCATCCTTCGGGTGCAAGGTGCTCCTCTGCGCAGCCGCGAGCGCGCCTGGCTGGCCAGGCATCCCCTACTGCGTTCCCGTGATGCAGACCCTCTTCAGCCAGCTTGTCCACGGAGCGGCTTGGCCGACCTGCCCTGAGGGCAGTGCGGGTAGCTTGGGCTACGAGCCCTATCTGCCCTGCCCTGCGGGCATGACGGCCATGCAGAGCGGAACGGGAGACAGCCAGACTCTCGTGCTCTCGGCGAATGGCGGCCTATGCGCCGATACCTCGAAGCCGCAACAGAGCTGCACTGGATCCGGGGCCGACGCGTCATGTCAAACGACCTATCCCACGGTCCTGCGCCAGGCCCGGAGCGAGCCGAACTATGTCGACATCTCGACGGCGAACGGCGTCCAGCGGTTCTATTTCTCGCTCAAGGGCTACTGAAATGCGCTTCGGTCTCGGTATTTCGGCTGCCTTGCTCGCGACCGCGTCGTCCGCTCGCGCTCAGCAAGCTTCGGCCACCGGATGGTTCCCGGTTCCGCAGGCCGCGGTCTATCAGACGGGCGATAGCTGGATGGACAACGGCACCACCTATCGCCTTTACGGCGTTCAATCGTGCATCCGCGGCACCACCTTCACCAATGCGCACCGCGTGAAACGCGACTGCGGCGAAACCTCGCTCGCCATGCTGATTGCGCTGACGCGGGACCTGCACCCGCAATGCCATGAGGCAGCTGCCGTCGCCGAGACGAGGACCGTTTTCGTGTTCTGCATGGCGATGCCGACCGTCGGAGCCGCGGCCGGCTCACGGATCGACCTCGGCACCGCTCTGATCTCGACCGGCTACGCCTTCGCCTCGCTCACGCCGGACGGGAAACCGGTCCACGCGCCGTATTTCGTGGCGCAGCTCGTCGCAGAAAGAAGCCATGCCGGGCTCTGGGCCTTCCCCGATATGCCTGAGCCAAATCGCATCATCCTCAAGGCGCTGAACGCGCAGCGGCAGGTCGCTCCGCCCGGTATCGAAGGGCAACTGACTTCAACCAGCACAGGGCAAGCGAATTGATGCCGGCGTGCATCCCCAGGCCAGCCGAGGAGGAATTCGCAATGTATGCGAACACGAGGCGCGAAGCGGCGCTGGTGCTCACTCTCGCCCTCTTGGCCATCTGCGGCATCGCTCTCGAGGGTGCGCGAGCTCAGACCGCGACGGCTGATCGTCCGGGTCTCTACAAGCCGGATGGTGTGTTGCAGTCTCCGCCGCTGCGCGTCGAGGTCCTTACCGGCACAACCTTCCGCGATATCGAAACCCGGACGACCTACCGGCTCTATGGCATCGATACCTGCGCACCCGGCCAGCTCGCCAGTCTTGGCCGACAGCTCTGGCCCTGCGGGACGATGGCCACGGCGTGGCTGGTTGCCGCGACCCTGAACAAATGGGTGGCCTGCAACACGCTTCGGCATGCAGACGGCGTCAACCTCGCACGCTGTTCCTCGGCAGATCACGCGGACATCGCTGCCGACATGATCAAGGAAGGCGTCGCCATCACCTTGCCACCGACGAGCGATGATCCCGCGATCCGCGCCTACGTGTTATCCGAGCAAGAGGCCCGCAAAGCCTATCGCGGATTGTGGGCCTCGAGCTTCCAAATGCCGTGGGAATACCGCGCGGCGCTCTCCCCGCCCCCACC
>Ga0102924_1006573_pt1 | contig 10878 bp, 7 predicted proteins | sample PaiPotPPM11metaG_FD_80116 | JGI IMG/M metagenome (GOLD analysis project Ga0102924, IMG submission 80116) | Iron sulfur acid spring bacterial and archeal communities from Banff, Canada, to study Microbial Dark Matter (Phase II) - Paint Pots PPM... ...
CGCCCGCGGGCCGTGTGGTCCTCGATCCCCAGCGGCCGGCGCAGCGCGGGCCACGCGCCTGCCAGGGCAGGCAGCATGTAGCCCACCAGCGCGGCCCCGGCGACGGCGCCCGTGACCGGCGCCCGGGGAATGCGATGATCGTATGCGGACATGATCGATCTCGTGCTGGGAATCGCGGCGGCGATCGGGGCGTCGACCCTCTACAGCCTAGGGATCGCGCTGCAGGCGATGGACGCCAAGGAGGCGCCCGGCGATGAGCACCTGCGTCTCGCGCTCGTCTGGGGCCTGGTCAGACGGGTACGCTGGCTGCTGGGCACCGGCCTGTCGATCCTTGGCTTTCCGCTTCAGGTCGTTGCGCTGCTGCTGGCTCCACTGGTGGTCGTGCAACCGGCCCTGGCGATGGGACTGTTGGTGCTGTTGCTCCTGGCCGAGCGGATGCTCGGCGAGCACGCGGGGCGTTACGAGCACGTGGCGATGTGCGCGATCGTGCTGGGGGTGGTGGGCGCGGGCCTGTCCGCCCCCGCGCGCAGCACCACGCACACCTCCGAGGAGCTGACCATCACGCTGGTGCTGGTCGGCCTGGGCGTGGCGAGCCTGGTTCCCTACCTGCTGCGCATGTTCGGCCGCCAGCAGGCTGAGGTGACGATGATCGGCGCCGGTCTGGCGTTCGGCTGGAGCGGGGTGGCGACCAAGCTCGCCTCTGACGACATCGCCTCGGGACACCTTGTGGTGGCGGCCGCATGGATCCTGTCGACGGCCGCCGCCTCTGCCGTCGGGGTACTCAGCGAGATGAGCGCCCTGCAGGAGCGCCCGGCGATCCAGGTGGCGCCGGTGGTGTTCGTGACTCAGACGGTCGTTCCGGTCGTGTGCGCGCCGCTGCTGCTGGGCGAGCGCTTCGGCGCGACGCCCCTTGGGGGCATCCCGCTGGGCGCGTCGCTGGCGCTGCTGATCGCGGGCGCTGCCTTGCTCGCGCGCTCGCCTCTGTTGACCACCCTGATGGGCGGTGCCCCGTTGATGGCCGGCGAACGGGTTAGCCACGCGAGCGGCTCGACGCCCAGCCGCTCTGTGGACAGCCCGGAGACGATCCGCTCGAGCCCGGCCACCGATGCCGGCGAGCCGCCGAGCTCGACCACGAGGACGTCGCCCGCGCGCATCGGGCGCTGAGGCAGCGAGCTGGTCGCGCTGAGGCGCAGCGCGCCGCACACCGGCAGCGCGCCGGCGGAGCGTCCCAGCACGAGCTGGCCGACCGACAAGCCACCGCGCGGTTGCAGGTAGTAGTAGTGGTGACGCAGGCCCAGCGCGTGCGCTTGGGAGCGCAGCGTGCTGCGCGTGTCCAGCCAGCGCAGGGCGGCCGAGGCGGGAACCTCGGGCATCAGCTCGTCGCCCAGCGCGCGCAGCGCGCTGATCTGCGCCTGCGAGGGCACGCGCGCGTCGTCTGCGAAGGACAGGTGGATGCCGCGATCGGCCAGTTCGCCGGCCACACGGACCATGTCGTGGGCGGGCACGTGCACGATCACGCCGACGTTGCGCTGCGCGGTTGCGACATGGGTCAGGGGATGGACGTGGAGCACCTTGTCGGCCAGCGCGGCAACCTCGTCGGTGGACATCATCCACGTCCCCGCGCCCACCAACAGCGCAAGCTGGGTGGCGATCGCCACCGTGCGCAGCCGCCAGGCCGGGATCGGGCGCACGCGTCGGGGCGCGTCCAGCACGAGCTCCACCGCGGCGGCGGGAACGTTCGCCGACGCCGACATGCCCGGGACGGCCTGTGCGGAGCGCGGCTCGTCGGCGAAGCTGGCGCGGACGTGCTCGCGCAGTTCGTCGGTGTCGTTGGCCAGGCGCAGCAGGTCCAGCGCGGCCATCGCGCGCGTGTTCAGACGCGCATGACCCACGGGCAGCCCATAGGAGACGACCGGTGTGCCCGTGGCCATGGCCTCCAGGCACGTGACGCCGCCGGTTGAGTGCACGAGCACGTCGGCGGCGGCCAGCAGCTCGGGCATCCTGTCGGTGAATCCGTACACGTGCACCCGCGGTTCGTGGGCAAAGGCGCTGCGCAGGTTGTGGGCGAGAGGCTCGTTGCGCGCGGCCAGGCAGACGATGCTCGTGACCTCGGGCACGCGGGTGAACTCGCGCACGGCCCCGGCGATGTCTCCCACCCCCCAGCCGCCGCCGGAGACGATCACCATGCGACCGTCCTGCGGGAGTCCCAGGGCGCGCCGCGCGCTCAGCGGACAGCGGGGCGCCAAGAACTCGGCGGAGATCAGCGGACGCACCAGGCGCACGCTTCCGCGCCCGGCGATGCGCTCGACCGAGCTCAGCGACTCGCCGTACATGGCCAGATGCAGATCGATGCCCGGCTGGGCCCAGAAGAACAGGCCCGTCAGGTCGGTGATCGTCGCGACCGTCGGACAGCGCACATCCCCCCTGCGGCGCAGATGCGCCAGCACCACGGTGACCGCCGGATACGTGGAGACGACGACGTCGGGCTCATACGCGGCGATCGTACGCGCCAACGGGCGCGAGCCGAGCAGGCACAGCAGCCGGCGCACGAGTAGGCGCACGGGCGCGACCCGCTCGAGCAGCAGATAGACGATGGTGTAGGTCCATGGGAAAAAGCGCAATTGGACGCGGTAGCCGTCCTCGACCACGGGTCGCAGCAGGCGGCCCATGGCCGCCAGGCCGTCGATGACCGTTACCTCGGTCTGCTGCGGCGCCGCCTCGAGCTGCTGTGCCAGGGCACGCGCGGCAGCGGCGTGGCCCTCGCCGACGTCGGCCGACAGGATCAGGACCCTGCGAGGAGCGTCGGCGGTCGTCGGCGCGCCGATCCTCGATCGCCCGGCGGTCCGGCGCGAATTGGGTTTGCGTTTGCGTCGTCGCATATGGGAGCTTCGCTCGCCCACGCTTAGGGCGGCTGCGCACATGAACGAGCCCCTGCGGTCGCACGCCCGCCGGCTCGTGGCACGGACAGGCTAGCGGGCGCGCTCGACGACTGCTCCCTGCACGGGGGCGCCGGCGCCCCGGCAGGCGCAACAATGGGGCGATCGAGGCGACGACTTCCACAGCCAGCGTGCGGGTCGCTTCCAGGCCCGAGCGGGCGCCCGAGGCAAGGCGCGCGCGCGCCCCCATACAGGTCCAGCGCGCGGTTGGCGCCGTGGGCCTGCTCGGCGTGCTGGCGAGCGCGTTTTTGCTGAGCGCGGGCGCGGCCACGCGCCCGACGCAGTACGTGCCGGCGCGCAGCGGGGGCTGGCCCGGCTGGCTGGCTGGCCCTCTGCAGGGCCTGAACGTGGGCCTGGGCGGCCACAGCTTCCAGACCTACGTGCTGATCATGTGCGCCGGCTATCTGCTGGTCCTCGTGACCGCGCGCACGCTGAGCATGCGTGTGCTGCTGGCGGGGGTCGCGTTGGCGCACGTGGCCGTGTCGCTGGGCCCGCCACTGATCTCCCAGGACGTGTTCGGCTACATGGCCTTCGCGCGCATGGGCGCGCTGCATGGGCTGGACCCGTACACGCACATCGCCGCCGAAGCGCCGACCGACCCGGTGTTCAAGTTCGTCGGCTGGCCTTTTCTGCATTCGCCCTACGGCCCGCTGTTCACCCTTGCCAGCTATGCGACCGCCCCGCTGGGGCTTGCCGGCGCCCTGTGGGCGTTCAAGGCGGTGGCGGTCGCGGCGAGCGTCGGCGCGGTGGCCCTGATCGCGCGCACCTGTGACCGCGTCGGGCTGTCTGCACGCTGGGCGACCGCGTTCGTGGGCTTGAACCCGGTGTTGCTGGCGCTGGCCGTCGGGGGGGCGCACAACGACACGCTGCTGTTGTTGGCCCTGGCCGGCGCCCTGGCGCTGTCCACCGGTGCAAATGCACGCATGCGCGCGGGCGCCGGCGCTTTGGCGGTGGGCGTGGGCGTGAAGGTCACGGCCGGGCTTGCGCTGCCCTTCCTCGTGCTTGCGCCGTCGCGCTGGCGCGAGCGCAGGGGCGTGGCGGCGAGCGCGGCGCTCAGCCTGCTGGCGGTCGCGCTCGTGGGCGTGGTCGGGTTCGGCATCCACACCTTCGGCTTCCTCGGCGCGGTCGGCGAACAGCAGCAACTGGTGGCCACGCACAGCCTGCCAGCCGAGACGGCGCGGCTGGTGGGGCTGAGCGGCACCCCCGGCTGGTGGCGCCACCTGTTCCTGGCGGGCTTCGCGGTGGTGTTCTGCTACGAGCTGTGGCGCACTACGCGCGGAGCCAACTGGATCGTGGCGGCCGGGTGGACGACGCTCGCCCTGTTGTTGTCGACCGCGTGGCTGTTGCCGTGGTATGCGATCTGGCTGCTGGCGCTAGCGGCGGTCAGCGGCGACCGGCGGCTGCGCGCCGCCACGCTGCTGTTCTGCGCGTATGCGGTCCTCATCCACCTGTCGCTGGCCGACTCGCTGCTCAGCCCGTCCGCCGCTCGCGCCCCCCGGCACACGCTCGTCCGCATCCCCGGGTTGGGACAGCGCCTGGAATTCACCGGTTTCCAGACGCTTGGCGACGTCAAGGTCGATCTCCGCTGGTGAGGCCTGTGGGCGCAGCCGCCGCACGCGGATCGCTGCCAGACGCCTGAACTTGAGTATCTCCAGGACGTAGACCAGGTAGACGCTGGCGGCGGCCACGATCAGCCCGAGGCCGACCAGCACGAGCGTCCAGCCGGTGTGCAGGTGGCCTTTGTGATCGCTGTAGGGGATGAAGCGCAGCGCCAGCGCGAGGCCGGCGAGCATCAGCGTCCAGGCGTACAGATAGGCGATCGTGCGCCGGGAGGAGAAGCCGATGCGCGCCATCCGGTGATGGAAGTGCTCGGTGTCGGATCGGTAAATCGGCTGGCGGTACTTCAGTCGCTTGAGCACCACGAATGTGGTGTCCAGGAACGGCACGGCCAGCAGTATCAGTGGCAGCACGAAGGAGACCACGGCGGCCGTCTTGACGGCCGCCTCGACGGTGATCACGCCCATCAACAGGCCCAGCAGGTTGGCCCCGCAGTCGCCCATGAAGCTGGACGCGGGCGGGAAGTTGTAAAACAGGAAGCCGAGCGCCGCCCCCGCGGTCAGCGCCGCGAGCACGCCCGGCTGCTGGCGATCGAGGTCGAAGGCGATGACCGCCATGGTCGCTGCGATGATCACGCACACGCCAGCCGCCAGGCCGTCCACGCCGTCGGAGAAGTTGACCACGTTCATCATGGCCACCAGGCCGATGACGCTGAGTACAGGCCCGGCGTTGGTGACGCCCGCGTTGGGGAAGTCCAGTTTGCCGATGAACGGCAGCGTGATCGCCTTGACGGCCACGCCGAAGTGCACGACGATCACGGCCGCGGCGATCTGGCCGGCGAGCTTGACGCCCGGCGGCAGGTCGAAGCGATCGTCGAGCGCCCCCACCAGCGTGATCACGGCCGCGGCGAGCAGCACGCCGTGCCACAGCTCGTGTTGGGTGAAGTAGCCGGCCGGCAGCCAGATCAGCGCGGCGGCGAGCGCTCCGGCGAAGATCGCAAGGCCCCCCAGCAGCGGCGTGGGGCGCTCGGATAGGCCCCGCTCGCGCGGCTCGTCGATCGCGCCGATCGCCCGCGCCAGGCGCATCGTGAGCGGGGTCAGCAGCGCGGTCACGGCCGCGGCGACCAGGAACGCGTACAGCGCGTCGAGCTCGTTCGGATGCGCCATCGACTCTGACACAGCATGGCAGGGACGGCTGTCGTACGCTCGCCTACTTGATCAGATCGATCTCTGACCTGGACGGCGAGCGCCTGGCTGGCGACATCTGCATCATCGGCAGCGGGGCAGCCGGGCTGACGCTGGCGAGCGAGCTGCGCGACAGCGGCCTGCGCGTGATCGTGCTGTGCGGCGGACCCGAGCAGGTGACGGCGCGGGCGCAAGCCCTCTATCAAACCGAGATGGCCGGCCTGCACATGTCCGGCGCCGAGGATCTGCGCTTTCGTGTCTTCGGAGGCAGTACGCGCAGGTGGGCCGGCCAGCTGCTGCCACTCGTCGAGGAGGACTTCGCAGCGCGGGAGTGGGTGCCCCACAGCGGCTGGCCGCTGTCGTTGGAGGAGCTGGCTCCGTACTACACGCGCGCGTCCGCGTCGCTGGGCACTACCCCCTTCCCACAGGGCGTTCGCCCGCCCTGGCCGCGCGAGATGCCGTCGATCGAGCGACTGACCGGCGAGGAGCTCGAGGGCTACTGCTCGCTGTTCATGGCCAAGCCGGACCTGGCGCGCCTGCATCATCGCGCGCTGGCCGACGCGAGCACGATCGACCTCCTGCTGGACGCGAGCGCCACCGAGCTGCTCAGCGACCGCTCCGGCGCGATCGAGCAGGTGCGCGTGCGCGGCGGCGAGGGCGAGCAGGCACACGTCGAGGCGGCCAGCTTCGCGCTGTGCGCAGGCGGCCTGGAGAGCGCGCGCATCCTGCTGTCGGCAGGCCTCGGCAACGACCTGGTCGGGCGCTTCTTTCAAGAGCACGGCGGGATCTCGGTGCCGCTGGCCAGGTACGACGCGCGCGGGCTGGGCGCGTCGCTCGGCCTTCGCCGCCTGGACGGTGTCACCCGCCAGCCCTACCTGCGAGCCAGCCCGGCGCTGCAGCGCTCGCGCGGGCTACCGGGCGCCAACGCGACGATCCGCTTCGAGCAGCCGGCCGCGCTGGTCGCCGGCAAGGCCCTCTTTCGTGCGATCGGCGACCCCAGCCGGCGTGCGCAAGCGCCGCGCAACGCGCGCATCGCCCTACGTCAGCCTGGGCCGCTGCTCCGGGCGGCGACGCGCCACTTCCTGCTGCGCCGACCGGCCCAGGAGAGCGCCTCGATACCCCACCTGACGCTCAGCACCGAGCAGGTGCCAAACCCCGAGTCGCGGGTGTCGCTGGGCGAGCAGCGCGACGAGCTGGGCATGCGCAGGCTGGTGGTCGACTGGCGCCTGAGCGAGCTCGACACCAAGGCCTTGCGCGCCTGGCTAGAGGTGCTGGCAGGCCGTCTGGAGGACGCGGGCCTGGCCACGGTGGACGTTGACGCGGCACCGCCGCTGGACGACCCGACGGCGCTGTCGGGGGCGCTCGTGGACGCGGGACACCACATGGGAACGACGCGCATGGCGCTGGGTCCCGAAGACGGCGTGGTCGACCCCGACTGCCGCGTGTTCGGCGCGGAGAACCTGTTCGTAATCTCCTCGTCGGTCTTTCCCACGGGTGGCACGTCCAACCCGACGCTCACGATCGTCGCACTGGCGATCCGGCTCGCCGACCAGTTGCGCGGCGTGACGACCGGGCGAGGAGGGTCTGTGTCGGGCACGGCAGGCGCGGGGTAGCGTGCCCTGCGAGCAGCCGACCGGCGGCCCCCCGGCACAGCGACCGCTGCTTGCCGGCCCGCTGGGCTATGGCACCAGCGCGCTGGTGGGCGGACGCACGCGACGCGAGGCGCTGCGGCTGCTGGCAGCGGCGGCGGACGCGGGCGTGCGCCACTTCGACGTGGCGCGTGTGTACGGCACAGGCGATGCCGAGAGCGTGGTCGGCGAGTTCGTCCGCGGACGCCAAGAGCAGCTGACGATCACAACGAAGTTCGGCATCCACCCACTGCGTCGCTCGCCGCTGACCAGCGTGGCCAAGCGGGCCGTGCGCCTTGCCACGCGCCGCTCGCAGCGCTTGCTGGGCGCGGCGCGCAGGCACGCGGGCCACACGGTCAGCCGCGGCGACTTCTCGCCGGAGAACGCTCGCGCGAGCCTGCGCACGAGTCTGCGCGAGTTGGGGGTGGAGTGGGTGGACGCCTACCTTCTGCACGACTGCACGCCAGAGGACTGGGGCGACGCCCAGCTGCGCGCCGTGCTTGAAGAGCTCGTCGCGACCGGCCTCGTGCGCACGTTCGGGACGGCGACCTCCCAGGCGGCCACCGTGGAGATGCTTGCCCGCGGGCAGGCTGCGCCGGTGGCGCAGTTTGACTCCTGCACGCCCGCGCCCGGGCCGGTGGCCGAGATGCAGGCTGCGGGGTCGCTGACGGTGACATTCGCACCGCTGAGCGGCGCGCTGGCATTGTTGGGCGAGCAGGTCGCGGGCAGGCCCGAGGTGGCGGCGTCGTGGTCGCGCGCGTTGGGCGTGGACGTCGCGTCGACTGAGACGCTCGCGGACCTGCTGCTGGCAGACGCGCTGGCGAGCAATCCCGGTGGCGTGGTCCTGTTCTCCTCAGGCCAGGAGCGGCGGATCGTGCGCGCGGCACGCATCGCCGCCGAACGGCCGTTCGGCGAAGAGCAGCTCGAGCGCTTTCGCGAGCTGGCCTACAGCGCGGGCAGCAGGCTGGCGCGCAGCAGCTCCTCATACAGCGGATAGCGCTCTACGATCGCGCCGACGCGCTCGGCCAGCTCGGCCGCGCGCGCCTGGTATTCGGGCGTCAGCGCGATCGCCAGAATCTCGCCGACCTCGGCGAAGTCCTCGCCCTGCAGCCCGCGAGTGGCCAGCGCGGGCGTGCCGATGCGCAGGCCAGACGCCTCGATCGGCGGGCGCGGGTCGAACGGCACGGCGTTGCGGTTGACCGTGATCTGGATCTCATGCAGGCGGTCCTCGGCCTGTTTGCCGCTGAGCGCGGGCTCACTGTCGCGCAGGTCGACGAGCACCAGGTGCACGTCGGTGCCGCCCGTCAGCACGTTGACGCCGTGCCCAGCCTTCAGCAGCTCCTTGGCGAGCGCCCGCGCCCCCGCGATCGTGCGTCGCTGGCGCTCGGCGAACAGGTCGCTCGCGGCGATCTTGAAGGCCACGGCCTTGGCCGCGATCACGTGCTCCAGCGGCCCGCCCTGCTGACCGGGGAACACCGCCGAGTCGATCTTCTTGGCGTGCTCGGACCTACACAGGATGACGCCCGCGCGCGGGCCGCCGAGCGTCTTGTGGGTGGTCGTGGTGACCACGTCGGCGTGCTCGATCGGGCTGGGGTGCAGGCCGGCGGCAACGAGGCCGGCGAAGTGGGCCATGTCGACCATCAACAGCGCACCCACCTCGTCGGCGATCTCGCGAAAGCGCGCGAAGTCCAGCTGGCGCGGGTAGGCCGACCAGCCGGCCAACAGCAGCCGCGGCCGATGCTCGCGCGCGATGCGCGCAACCTCGTCCATGTCGATTTCGCTGCTATGGCGGTCGACCTCGTAGGCGACGATGTCATACAGGCGCCCTGACACGTTGGCCTTCATGCCGTGGGTCAGATGGCCGCCGTGGGCCAGCGACATGCCCATGATCGTCTCGCCGGGTTTGAGCAGGGCGTGATAGACGGCGGCGTTGGCCTGCGAGCCGGAGTGGGGCTGGACGTTGGCGTGCTCTGCCCCGAACAGCGCCTTGGCGCGATCGATGGCCAGCTGCTCGGAGACGTCGACCCACTCGCAGCCGCCGTAGTAGCGACGCCCGGGATAGCCCTCGGCGTACTTGTTGGTCAGCACCGAGCCCTGGCACTCGAGCACCGCCCGCGGCACGAAGTTCTCGGAGGCGATCATCTCCAGCGTGCGCTGCTCGCGCTCGAGCTCGCCGCGCAGCACGTCGGCGATCTCGGGATCGACCTCTGCGAGTGGCTGGTTGAAGTAGTCGGGGCTCAGCTGGGACACGGCGCTCTCCTCGGATGGACGGCGACTTTGGTGCCCAGGCGCGCGGCGCGATCGCTGACCGCTTCCCGGTGGTCGCTTCCACCTCACAGCGCCAGTCGCGGCAGCTGTTACGAGCCTAGCACGCGCGTTGGCCCGCCGCCCACGCGACCGCCGCCGGGACATGGCCCGGACCGCTGCAGACGTCAGCCCAGCGACATGAGCGCCTGGCGCACGGCGCTGCGCGGCAGCGCGCCCTCGCGCAGGACATGCCAGCGCCTATGGGCGGCGAAGTCGCGCAGGTCGATCACCGTCGAGGGACGGCCCGGCAGTTCGCCGCCGTCGAGCACAAGGTCGGCGCCCTCGCGCATGCTGTCGGGCACCTGCGCCAGCGTTCGCGCGTCGGGCTCGCCCGACATGTTGGCGCTCGTCTGCATCACCGGCGTGGCGAGCGAGCCCAGCGCGGCCAAGCGCTCGGGCAGGCGCGGGACGCGCAGCCCGAGCGTGGCGGGATCGGTCCGGCAGGCCGGCGCGAAGCGCAACGCGGGGTTGGCGAGCAGCAGCGTGACCGGACCGGGCAGCAGCGCTGCAAGCGCGGCGCGCTCGTCATAGCGCAGCTCGGTGAGCATCGCCAGCGCGGGCTCCAGGGCGAAGAACATGATCGCGGCCGGGCGCGCGGCGGGCCGCCCCTTCAGCGCATACAGGCGCCTGGCGGCCTGCTCACTGTCGGGATCACAGCAGACGCCATAGACCGTGTCGGTGGGCAGCACCGCCACGCCGCCGGCGGCCATGCAGCTCTCCAGGCTGCTTGCGTCCCGCTCGCTGATCCGTTCCTGCTGACCGGTCTGTGCAGTCATCTTCAGTGTCGCTCGGCGATCACGACCCGCTCGATTCGTGCCAGATCGCACTCCAACCGTATCGCGTCGAAGCCCGCCGCGTCGATCAGCTCGGCCACGCGCGGCGCCTGTCCGGCGCCAACCTCGAGCGCCAGCAGGCGCACGCGGGGCCTGTCGGCGAGCTGGGCGACCAGCGCACGGATCACGTCGAGCCCGTCGCCACCGGCGAACAGGGCCCCAGGTGGCTCGTGGCGGAGGATCTCGGGCGCGAGCTGTGCCCGCTCGGACTCGGCGACATACGGCGGGTTGGAGAGCACGGCATCGAATTCGTCGCGGATTGCGCTCAGCAGGTCCGCGCGCAGCCAGCGCACCTCCAGCCCCAGCCGGCGTCCGTTGGCGCGTGCGAGCGCCAGCGCATCCTCGCTGACGTCACTGCCGGTCACGTCCAGGTCGGGGCGCTCGTCCTTGAGCGCGAGCGCGATCGCCCCGCTGCCGGTGCCGAGGTCGAGCA
>Ga0102924_1006575_pt1 | contig 10877 bp, 11 predicted proteins | sample PaiPotPPM11metaG_FD_80116 | JGI IMG/M metagenome (GOLD analysis project Ga0102924, IMG submission 80116) | Iron sulfur acid spring bacterial and archeal communities from Banff, Canada, to study Microbial Dark Matter (Phase II) - Paint Pots PPM... ...
GCTCTTCTCGGTCCACGAACAAATGCTGAGGTGGGCGCGTGAGCGGTACGGCGACGTGCGCCGCTCCCTTGCCAGCGAGTACGAATGTGTTGTGTCGGTGAGCCGTTTTCCTGCGTAGCGTGCGTGTTGCCTCATCCCAGGTGAATCCGTATACTTATGCGTACCGCTGAGCGGGTCTGTTCTCTTGAGGCAGGCACATGAGGCGGCGCCTCGCCGACAGCGAGCAGGATCGAATCCGCAAGCCGAGATGGCGGAACCGGTAGACGCGCCGGTCTCAAAAACCGGTGGCCGCGAGGCCGTGAGGGTTCGAGTCCCTCTCTCGGCACCACAAGTGAAGATACATGCGGTCGTGGCGGAATCGGCAGACGCGCATGGTTCAGGACCATGTCCCCGTAAGGGGGTGGAGGTTCAAGTCCTCTCGACCGCACCACTCGAACCCATCTGGCAGGCCAGTGATACCGCAAAAAGCTCGCGGTACTGCGCCTGCGGATGGATTTTTGTTATCCGGGCACCTTCGACTTCGATGCGAGAAAACGCCAGTTGGCAGAAGCGTTGGAACCAGCGCATGGCATCCTCCCGGCGCCGCACTGCCGGGTGCCCGAGGACGTTGCCGACGCTCCGGAGAAGCTGAGCCGGCTCCCGATAGGCATTGAGCTCTGTTGGCCCTTGCTTGGGTAGGCGCTCCAGTTGGTGACGCAGCTTTCTGAACTCGTCGCGGAACGTTGGATCGTCAATCGCGTCACACAGATGCTGATACCGGAGGCGCTCAATCATCCGCTCCAACCGCTTCCGCTCGACTGAACTCTCATCCTGATGGGGCATCTGCAGAAGCGATCGGATACTGGAACGCCACTGGCGCGGTAGCGTGATCTGCTGCAGGCCTTCGATGAGCTGATCCTCAAGGACATGTGAGCGGGGCATGCGCGGCCGCGAGCAGCCGGCTGGCTCGGACACGTGAAACGTGCGACGTATGGCGCCGCGAGAGTGACCGTGATAGACGCTGCCACAATGGGCACAGCGGAGCACGACGTGCAGAGGATACACGCGACTCGTGGCCGGTGCAGAGCGCGCTGCGTAGAACTGGCGGTTGGATTGTGCTGACTCCCAGAGCTGGTGGATATCGGAAGGAAAGATCTGTTGATCCGCTGGTGTGGCACGCGTCCGTTCGTCGGGGTATTTGGAGTGATAACGTACGATCTCTTCGGGTCCGTAGAACGGATTATTGATGACTGTTTTGATACTGGCAGTGGTAAAGAGACCGCCACGGTGCGTCCGGAAGCCGTGCTGGTTGAGCCAATCGGCTGTTTTCCGGTATGAGCCAAGCTGGGAATAGCGGACGAGGAGCGCGCGAAGCACAGGGAGCTCTGCTTCGTTCAGGACGCGAACAGAACGGGTGTGCCGCTCCGGACCCTCCGCGATACTCCCATCGCGCCGAACGTACACGTGCTTGGTTCCGAGCGGGGGGTGGCCATTTGCACCGTCTGCTTCAAACTTCGAGAGCAAGCCCGCTGTCACCAAATCGCCCAGGTTATCGACATACTCCTGATCGATCGCGTGGAGGATGCTCTCTTGCAGTCGCGTTGAGCGCTGACCAGAGATGAACCCCTGAGCCGTGTAGACAAGCACTCCACCTGCTTCTCGGATCTGGCGCTTGAGCCATTCAGCATCAGCTGTTGAGCGCACGAAGCGATGCGTCCATCCAACCAGCAGAACGGCGTAGCGTTTGGCCTTCAGATCGTAAACCGCCTGCATCATCTGAGTTCGGTGGCGTAGTGTGGTACCGGTGATGTACTCCTCGTACACGATTCCACTGTCCACGAGTCCATAGCGCTCGGCGAACGCGAGATTCGCTCGCCGCTGCATCTCAGGACCAAAGCCTTCCGCTTGGTCAGGTGTCGAGTCGCGCAGATACTGGGCGTATACGAGGCCACCTAGGTCTTCTGGCCGAATGTCACGCCGCGTCGCTGTGCGCACGCTTCTCCTCCTCAATGATGATACGGATGAGTTCGGCGAGAACGACGAGGAGCGGATCCACTTCCTCGCCGTTCGTCTGAAGTCCTCCAAGGCTTCCCACTTGCGATGATTCGATTGTAGATGGAATTGGGTCCTCAGTCATCGGAGGCTACGTCGCTCCCTCCCCGCGAGAGAAGGCAGGATCCTCACTGTCCTTGCTGCCATCTAGGGTACGCCGATTGCTCGCAGGAGTGAAGTCGAGGTAGGTGTCCAGATTGTCCCAGCCGGGCCCATGCCGGAGATCATGTTTTCGGGCGTACCATCCGCAAGCTGCAATGCTCACACAGAAGGCACAGAAGCTCCAGCAGATCAGGCTAAGATCAGCGCCTACCGTCAGCGGAAATATCACTGCGGTTACAGTCCCCAGAACCAGCAGGCCGACAAAGGCGAAAAGAGCCACTTGGAGCATCCTGGCCGTCTTGGTCGGTACAAAGCCATAGTCGCGGTAGATGCACACCGTTTCGGTGAGCATGGCCCAGCACAACCGAGCTATCCAGTAGGCGACAAAGCCAGCGACTACCAGGGCGAGCACAATCAGCATGACCCATCCATCCCCATCGCTGTAGCGTCGGTAGGACATAGCCATCTCCTTACCGTGGCTGTCGCTGAAGCGAGGTGAGGACAGGATCGTAGACGGGCTTCAGTCCTGCTGCACGCAGTCGGCCCACCTGAACAATCAGCAGGTCCCGCGCTTCTCCGCGTCCCAGTGAGGCGAGATCCGAGATCTCCTGTGCGGCCTTGAGCAGGCCCCGAGCGTAGGGCACGACGTCTGCTCGACCGGATGCCAGCAGGGCCTTGGCTTGGTTGACGGTTGCTGCATAGTACGCCCCAAGCGGCTCTTTGTCGACAGGTCCCACGCCCACCAGTTGCTGCTTCCATGCCAGCTGGAACGCGGCTCTGCTTAAACTCCACAGCTGATTCCGGTACGCGCTCGCCGCCGTGATTAAAGGGCTTTCTCGCTCGGTGCTATCAAGTCCGAGCGAATCAGCCTTGGCATTGAGGTGCTCAAAGCGAAGAGCGAGGGACTCATCAGCCCCCGCACTGGGAGGTGAGCTTTCCAAGTCGTCAAGGCTTGCCGAGAAGTAGATCATGGCGAGGCCGCTGGCATCACACGCCGGGCTATCGGGATTGCCCAGATCGAGCTCGGCCAGTGCTGCAGCTGCGCCGAAGTCACCTCTACCCATCAACCGCTGGATATTGCGAATATCGCCCTCGTAGCTCACACAGTGGCGTTGCCCGCTCTGCTTCATCCACTGGATGTATACCCGAAGGATCGCTACATCGTGGAGGCGCTGTGCCTTCGCTCTAGCAGCCTGCATCGTCAGTGCTGTATTCTTCGCCTCGAGGCCGCCAACCGGCGCGTGTCCGATCAGGTACCCAAGACCCGCTACCAGCGCGATGCCAAGGATCGCTCCGGCAATCAGGTAGCCAGTCGTCTGCGAGGTTCGCGCTGCTCCTTGTGCTCGCCTCCGCCAGGCCTGCTTTCGCTCAAACATGTCTGTTGTCATTGCTAACCCTCCAGAGAACGATGCGGCTGGTACGACCACTCCGGCCTGGGCAGAAACGTTGCATCAACGGACGCCCTGCCCAGTGCCAGCTCATCCATGTCGTAGACCGTCGCTTGTAGTGGCTGCAGATACACCACCACCAATGGCACCTGCTCGGTGAGCGGGTTCATCGGCGCTTTGATGTTGGCGTAGGCAACTTGCACATCAATGTCGTGGTCGCGGCGCCACGCCTCGAGCCCCTCATCGATGCGGGTGATGTTTTTGGCAAAATCCCGCGGATGAATCGGAGCGGCAACCAGCGCAACCCGGGTCGTTCCAAGCCCTGCTTTGGGCAGCGCAACTGATTGCCGGGCTGCGTTTTCGACCACATCCCGCACGCCTCGCATAGCTGCGTCCTCCACGGCCGCTGCCTCAGTCAGGTAGAGCTCTGGTAGGTAGCGCTTCCAGGCTGGCACGTAGCGGATCGGCAAGTACTCGGCGTACACCGAGAGGGTCGCAAATCGTGGCTCAACCTTGCCGTTTTGTGGGAAGGTGTACGCTCCCAGGTTCCACAGCTCCAGCGACTGGGGCTTGAGCCAGGAGGCCACCGTCATGCCCGGGAAGAACATCGAGATACCCAGGTCCGATGCTTTGGGGTTGCGCCGGTTGTCGCACACGGTAATCTGGGTGATCAGACCATCATGGCAGTAGTAGTCACGAATCTCCGGAAATCTGGCCCGTGCCTGCGTCTTCTCATCGAGGATGGTCACCAGGATGATGGGCACTTCGGGGTAGAGCTCGTGGAAGGCTTCGATGGGCCCTCTGGCGAGTGCGGCTGAGCCTCCGCTGGAGACAAACACCAGCAGGACCGCCGGCTTGGTCCTTGCCTTAATGATCTTGAGCCAAGTCTGCGTTCCCTGCTTGACCTCAGGTTCCCACTTATGCCTGATTTGCAACACGTCAAACACACTCTTGCCACTCATGCCCCCTGGGTAGAGGTAGAGATTCGCATGCGCGATCCGATTAGCAAACACGCTGGGAATCTGTGCCTCGCACACGTCCTTTCGGCCAAGATCAGGCTCAAGCAGGTAAATGCCTCCAATGAATCCGGCCGCTGACGCGCGTACGTAGCCTTCGAGCAGGTATGGCAGCTGCGATGAGGCAAATGAGCCATCGCTAAGGATGGCGACCTGGCCTGCTCCTTCCGAGCGAAGCAGGTCCTCATCACCGAGCTGCTGCAGGAGCGAGGCGAGCAACAGCAGATCGTCTCGCTCCTTGGTTCGCTTCTCCAGCTCCTCGCGTAATTTTCTCTTCCAACATCTGTTCAGTCCATTCAGTCCCAACACGGTACATCCTCCAACAATCGCTGCTAGGTCACTTCCTATTCCGATATCCATGGGCATCTCCTGCTGGGGCTGGACGGGAACCTGCACACCTGATTCGTCTCCAAGCCCCGTCCAGCCTTCGTTCTGCAGCGGTTCGCCTTACTCAGCTGCAGCCGACTTGCCGCCGGTGATACGCGTCGCTTCGGCGACCGCATCAGCCTCAGGCGAGTACCCGTGTTCCACGGCATGGAGCACGCGCTGTGCACCAAACTCGAGCGCATGCAAGATGCGCCCGAAGGCGATGCGAATCAGCTTCTCCGGCACGGCCGCCTCAACCAGCTCACACCCGACCTGCACGCCCGCAACCTCGCCAGCCAGCAGCCAACGGTTGAAGGGCTTGAGGCCGACATTCAGGTCGTTGAGCAGCTCGAGCAACTCAGCTCGTCGTGTCTGAGGCACAGGGGCAACCCCGCAGCGAAAGAATGCTTCCTGCTGCTCGTCATCTGTGATGACTTCGATCACCAGGGGTCCGCCTCTGGGGCTCGGAACGAGGATGGCAATCATCCCGGTCCTCGTATCCACCAGAAACGGGACCTCGTCCTCTTCCAGGGTGCGTATCACGGTATCGTATATGCTCTCCGGCATCTTTCTTCTCCTTGGTATTGGTCTGCGAAGCCGTACACTTGATCGAGCCCTTCCCAGAGCTCGCTCTGTGGCTGCGTTGTTGCGGATCGCGTCGTTACAGCGGTGATCGCACCGCGGCGCTTCTGGCCCGACTAGCCGTACCGGGCGACTAACCCCGGCTACCTCGTACCTGTCAATCCGCGCTCGCTACTCGGATGAAGTACGGAGCGATCTAGTACGAAAGGTCAAGTTAATCGCAACGAAGAGCCCAGTACGTAGCTCTGGAAGGCTCCGCTGTTGCCCGCGCGGTGTCCTCTCTCACTTGGCCCGCGCGGGCTCGTTCCACCTCCTTCCATGACCACCTTTTATTCGCTTGGTGAGAAGTCTCAATCTCTGGCTGCAGGCAAAGCGTTGATGGTCACTGAGACGAATAGTAGAAAGCAGAATGTGTATCTAGGTACACAGATCTGCGAAGAATGGAGCGAGCCCCAGCAGGCAAGAGGATTTCTGAATGGCACAGGTTCAGAACAGTGGCCGCATCTTATGGGAGATGCTCGAATACGAGCGCGTACACAAGCACGGGAATATGCCGGTAGACAAGTTCCGCGACGACATCCTCGGCATCTCTCACAAGGCCTGGTACAACTACAGGAGCGGGAAAGGCGACGCCCACTCGAGGATCGTGCGCAGGATATGCAGCCGTCTCGATTGGCCCCTCGACCAGACTATGGCGCGATTAGGAGGGAATCCGGAGCCGTCCCCAGAGCAAGAGCGCAGGCAGGGCTTGGAGGCAGCTCTTAGCTTCGTTCTTTTGCTCAGTGAACCGGCAAGCCCACTCCCTTCCATTGCCAAGCCCAACCCGGAGTGGCTAGGCAGGTTGGCCGCCTCGTTCGCTCTCTATGACGAAGCGCTGAAGCACTATGAAGAAGCGCTGGCGCAAGCTCGTTCTGATCGAGATGTTCAGCGGGAAGTTCTCGTCCAGACCGATGTCGCTCTTGCCTTCATACTCCTTGGGAATCACGGACCCGCCACTGAGGCTCTAGATAGGGCACGCACCAGTGCCGAGCGCATCGGCGACCGCTGGGGCTTCAACCGTGCTATGGTCAATGACCGGCTCCTACAGCTGCGGCAGGGTACCTTCGCCAAGCTGGGGGATACTGGCATGACCGAGTCGTTACACGCAAGTATGCACGGCCTCGATGACGTATATGGTCTAGCCAAGGACTACTTCACGCTAGCTTACGCGGAGTTCCTGCAAGGCAGTCTTGATGCCGCACACGATCTCATTGAGAAGAGCAGTTACTTCGCTGCAAGGGCAGCTAATTTTCCTGAGCGAGTTAAGGTCTGGATGACCTCCTTGACTCGGTTCCGTGCAGATTTCCGAGACTTCCTGCCGGCGGGAGGCGCGTGGCGCAAGGCGTTTGCAGTTAACCTCTTGGCGGACATTGAGTACTTGCGCGGTCAACCACCGGCACCACTTCTAGCGCTTTACAGCGAGGGCAGCGCCTTCAGACCGCTGTGGAGGCTCAAGGTCGCGGACATCATTGCGACAGCACGCTTTCGAGCTCAAGTCGAACTCCAAATGCCAGAGAGTGACCCGTATGAGGTAATTGAGTCAGTAGAAGAAGAGCGTGACACTTTGCATCGCCATGGCGCGACGTGGGACGAAGTAGTAGTAAGTAACATCCTCGGCAGCCTATACGTTCGCGTGGGGGACTGGGGCGATGCCCTCCAGTCCTTTAGAAGGGGCGAGAGCCTGGCTAACGGGAGATTCCTCTACGAGGAGTATGAGTCCTTGTACGGCCAATATTGGGCGATCAAGCGTGCTAATCAGGATATCGTCACACCTGCTGCTCAGGCATATCTCGATCACGCCAAACGGGTCGGTCGAAGACACGGCTTTACCGCCCTCCCAACCTTTTTACGGTGAGACCGGATCAGGCCCTTCCAGTGGAGGTGTCTTATCTCTTAGTCGACCAACAAGAATCTGAGCAACATCTACGGCAAATTCTCGGTAGATGCGACGTAGATTCGCGTCAAAGCCTGGATTTTCACGGGGACGCAGCTGCCCGTCGAACGGTGGGATGGGCAGACCTTGCTCCAACATGCCTCGCCACGCGTCGAGGAGCTCGTGTCGAAACGTCGCGAGATCGGCTCTGTTGTAGTTGGACGCAGTCGGCTGCTCCAGGTACATGTTGAGCGCTTGATCGCGTTTGGACTGGAGGTGTGCTCCCAACTCATCGAGCGATGGCAAACGCTTGGGCAGAGGGTCCTGGATTCTCGGAACATCTACTTCCCCGGCGGCGCTGAGTACGTAGATCGTACGTCCCAGGATGGGACCCCCAGCGGCCTCTGGTGCTGTTGGCTGCTCCCCCATAAACTGCTGTTCGTGATCGCGTCTCTCCCCCCGTTCCATAGTTCGGCAATGATATCATAGTAGGCCAATTTGTCAAGCTGTAGTGCGTGATAGTGCTGGTCATGGGCGTTCGTCGGCACGTCGCAAAGCCGCGATTGTGCGACACGGAAGTGATATGGCTCGCTTGGGTGAAAGTTGCATAGCCGAGATGGGAGTGCGGGAGATTGAGGAACCCGTTCCAAATTTAGATCGTCTTCCACGCGCGGGAGACGTGTCGTCACTTTATGGCCACTTCCAGCCGTAAGTTGACGAGACGGGTTGGGCGCTCTGGGATTGCGCCTGAGCATTACCGGACGCGAAGGAGGTGGGAAAGGCGCGACATAGACGGTCAAACCAGCTCGTAACCGAAGCGGTCCTTGAGTTGCACGAGCGCTCCGAGGAGCGAAGGATGCGTGAGCGGCTCGTCGAAGATTTGGGTGACTGGGATGCAGCGTTGAGCCCGCTCATAGAGTGCAACAGCCGGGTTATTTGCATCCATCGACGACGAATACCACAAGCCTTCCACATTGGGGTACGCTTCGTAGATACTCCGGGACCATCCCCGAGCGAAATCCTTGCGACCTGTGGAGATTGCCATAGATGCGCCCGCGGCGGTAGACCAGGGTCCGCGCAGGTCAAGTAGAAAGACATCACGGGTGGTCCTGAATCCCGCAAGTGCTGGTTGGTTGAAGCTTCGGTCGATGGTCCTGTCTTCCTGAAATACCTCGGCAATGCACGTTGAGACGTAGTGGGCGGCGTACAGAATGCTGCGATGTTGGTCGCTCGGTGGGGGAACGTGATGATCGAAGCGCGCCTTGGCGGATGGACCGTACGTGCGGAAAAAGTCCCACTGAGCAGGGAATATTCCCCCACGGAAGTACACTCTCCACAATACCGTGCCAGCAGGAAGACAATACAGCTGTGGAGGGAGTCTGTTAGCCAGTGCGCTCGGTGATGGCGACCGAGGAAACTTGGCCACCAGAGCTAGATTGGGTCAGAGATTCCGGCAGCAAGACGAGAAGGAACAGCGGGATCTTGCCCAAGGCGCAGCCATTCACGAGGGCTCATCGGGTCATCATCATCGCCCACGACCAAGTCCGGATTTCGAGACGTGAACCACCTATACACTGCAATTGGGTGCAAGTTTTGATCGAGACAAGACACTACATCCGCGATGCCAGGCAAGAGACTACCATCATGAAACTGAAACTCGGGAATGAGCCATCTATCCTCCAGATGGACGCCGTAGAGAGCCCGGCTGGCCAACTGCTCCTCAATCTGACGCGTGTCGACTTGGAGCATCTGTGCGACCTCTTGCACCTGCTTCGCCGTAACAAGAAGTCTCTCGTAAGCCTCAGCAGTTCTGGCAAGGCCACCATCGGGGCTGAAATCCGGAGGACCTAGGTTGAGCCCACCCTCCGTGAGTGCATCAGCCTGAATAGAGGGAAAGGCACGACGCCCCTCAGTGCCAGACCAGCTTGCCCACAGGCGACTGACTGCGTCACGCACTAGCACTTCCAATGGCTTGACTCCAGTCCCAGTAGACATGGCCTTCTCCTTCGACGCTGGCCCGACCCTTTCCATAGCACTGTTGCACCAACTGTGCCGGAACCCCCAAGAGTAGAACATTCCGGTCAGTTCGGCAAACTCTCCTTACACCCAGATATATCACACGAAAGATAGTTATGTCAAGGGATCCTACGATTCGATCACTGTCCATCGTCAGACTCAGAATACCGTCACATTACGGAACAACGATGATAAAGTCAACGGGGGGAAAGGAGGAATTGGTCTGGCATGGAAGAATTATGTCCATGGCAAGTTTGCCCATCTTCGGGGACGACAAGGAGTTGCACACGGCCGTCGGACCTGTGAAGTCCACGCGTTTTCCACAGAGCTTCCTCTGGAAAAGACCTCAATCCACAAACTTTTCAACAGAGCAACAGTCTCCATGACGTATAACGTCCCCGGGTTACAAAGCGTGACGACAACACTCTTGCCATCGCTGACAGCTTACCCCTGATTCGCGAGGAGGGCATCGGGCGGACAGCAGAGAGTCAGCTGCGACAAATGACGTAGGATGGTTAATAAGTGGCTTCCTCTTCCTTCTCTTCCTGCAATGGCCCCTCCCCGCGCACGGGGAGGTCCCCAGCTCCTCGCCTGAACATGTTCCGTCTTCAGGTACACTTTGTGTTCGGCTCGACCGAAGGTCGACTTCCGCGAGGAGATGGGGGGAGGGGCAGTCGGGGGCAAAACCGCAAGGTTTTAGGTGCGAAGCGCCGGCTCCCGACTGCCCCTCCCTTTCCAGGCCATTGCACTTTCTCCTTATAAACACAACGTGTTTTCCCCTCTCCCCTTGCCTCCTTCTACCTCCAGGTCTGAGTACGCATGGGGTTCGAACACATATCTGGGTGTTGCGATCAAGTCAACAGCCAATTCAACACCCATTTCAACAGTTGACCAGAGGGGATACGAGGAGTAATTCTGTTCGTTCACCTGCTGTATTCGAAGATCGGCAGATGTCTGGTCGCCTCGCCTCTACTGCCATGGGGGTTGGTCTGCTGCAGCGATCACGATCATCCAAACCGCCCCAAGACATGGGTCCGAAAGCGTCCAGGATGGATTGTGCCGTGGGTTTACCCGTCGGATTGACCATTGGTCCATCTCTCCCCTCTTTCCCGTCTTGTCGAGCGATCTGTGAGATCTGACGGAGATTCAGCCTCGGATTCTGCCTCTTTGAAACCGAGAAGATCGTTTACGACGCTGAAGAAGTACGGCATGGGCTTGTGGATATAAGCCCCAGTGCCGATTCGTGCATGAGTGGTGCGCTGATCGTTCACGATTGCCCGAGCCTCGAAGAGTCGAGCGACGAAGACACTCTCAGGAAGGGCTGATTCCTGGAACAGTCGCATGACGTGACTGAGGTTGGAGCGAAGGTGCACGCTGTCGCCCAGTTCTGCCGAGATGTCTGTAATGCAGGAGGCGATTTGTGGCGATGGTTTGAGATGAGGGTGTGTCCCAGTCGCCTTTGGA
>Ga0102924_1006576_pt1 | contig 10876 bp, 12 predicted proteins | sample PaiPotPPM11metaG_FD_80116 | JGI IMG/M metagenome (GOLD analysis project Ga0102924, IMG submission 80116) | Iron sulfur acid spring bacterial and archeal communities from Banff, Canada, to study Microbial Dark Matter (Phase II) - Paint Pots PPM... ...
CATCGGCCTCGATCGCGAGGGCCGCATCCACCTGCCGAACCGCTCGGCCTCGTCCTTGCTCGGGGTCGATCTCGACCAGGCGATCGGCGAGGACCTCGGCTATGTCGCGCCCGAAATGGCCGGGCTGCTCGAAGAGGCGGCGCGGCGGCCGGAGCGGTTGTCCGAAGGACAGGTGCAGATCGCCGGCGCCAACAGCACCCGTACGCTCCTGGTGCGCATCGCCGCCGAATACGAGGATGGCGAGATCGGCGGCTTTGTCGTCACCTTCGATGACGTTACCGAGCTGCTGTCGGCGCAGCGCAAGGCGGCATGGGCCGATATCGCGCGCCGCATCGCGCACGAGATCAAGAACCCGCTGACGCCGATCCAGCTCGCCGCCGAGCGGCTGCGCCGCAAATACGGCAAAGAAATCAAGAGCGACGCCGAGACATTCAAAGCCTGCACCGACACGATCGTCCGCCATGTCGAGGACATCGGCCGCATGGTCGACGAGTTCTCGGCCTTCGCCCGAATGCCGACGCCGGCGCCGAAGCCGGAAGATCTTGCCGCGATCGTCGAACAGGCGGTGTTTCTGCAACGCACGACCCGCCGCGAAATCGCAATCGAGACGCGGTTTGCCGAGCGGCCGGCGCCGCTGTCCTGCGACGCCCGGCTGGTCGGTCAGGCGGTCATCAACATCGTTAAAAATGCGATCGAATCGATCGAGGGACGAATCGCCGATGGCCAGACGGACCCGCCCGGCAAGATCGTCGTCTCCGTCGGCGAGCGCGACGGCAGTCTCGCGGTGATCGTCGACGACAACGGTAAGGGCTTGCCGCCGCAGGATCGCGAGCGCTTGACCGAGCCCTATGTGACGACGCGCACGAAAGGCACCGGCTTGGGCCTCGCCATCGTCAAGAAGATCATGGAAGATCACCGGGGAGAGTTGATCCTCGAGGATCGGCAGCCGATCGGGGCCCGGGTCACCCTCGTCTTTGCGGGCGATGCCCGGACCGCGCTGCGGCCGGCATCGCCCAGCACGTCGGTCGAATTGAGTCCGGTTGTCCATGGCGCATGACATTCTGATCGTCGACGACGAGGCCGATATCCGGCTGTTGATCGCGGGCGTGCTGAAGGACGAGGGCTACGCCACCCGGGAGGCCGCCGACAGCACGCAGGCGCTGGCCGCGATCCAGTCGCGGCAGCCGACGCTGGTCATCCTCGACATCTGGCTGCAAGGCAGCGAACTCGACGGCATCGAGATCCTGCGCCGGCTGCGCGCGGAAATGCCGACCGTGCCGGTCGTCATGATCAGCGGTCACGGCACGATCGAGACCGCGGTCGAGGCTATCAAGATCGGCGCCTATGACTTTATCGAAAAGCCGTTCAAGAGCGACCGGCTACTGCTCGTCGTCGTCCGCGCGATCGAGGCGGCGCTGCTGCGCCGCGAGAACGAAGAGCTGAAATTGCGCGCTGGCGGCGAACTCGACCTCGTCGGCGTCTCGTCCGCGGCGAACCAGCTGCGGCAGCAGATCGAGCGCGTCGCACCGACCGGCAGTCGCGTCCTGATCACCGGCGCGCCGGGGTCCGGGAAGGAGGTCGTTGCGCGCCTGCTGCACGCCCGCTCGCGTCGCGCGCCGGGGCCGTTTGTCGCGGTCAATTGCGCGACCATGCGACCCGACCGGCTGGAGATCGAACTGTTCGGCTCCGAGGCCGAAAACGATGGCGCGGGGCGTAAGATCGGCACCTTCGAGCGGGCCCATGGCGGCACCTTGTTTCTCGACGAGGTCGCCGACATGCCGATGGAGACCCAGGGCAAGATCGTCCGCGTGTTGCAGGAGCAGACCTTCGAGCGGGTCGGCGGCTCGCACCGCGTCGAGGTCGATGTCCGCGTCGTCGCCTCGTCGAACCGCGAGCTCGGCGGCGAGATCGCGGGCGGCCGGTTCCGCGAGGATCTGTTCTACCGGCTCAGCGTCGTGCCGATCAAAGTCCCGCCGCTGCGCGATCGGCGTGAGGACATCCCGCTCCTGGCCCGCCATTTCATGGACCGCGGCGCCGAGGCGGCCCGGATGCCGGCGCGCGAATTCGGCGAGGACGCGCTGGCCGCTTTGCAGTCCTATTCCTGGCCGGGCAACGTGCGGCAGCTGCGCAACGTCGTCGATTGGCTGCTGATCATGGCACCGGGCGAGAACCATGAGCACGTCCGTGCCGACATGCTGCCGAACGAGATCACCGCGATCGCCCCGACCGTCGTCAAATGGGACAAGGGCAGCGAGATCATGACGTTGCCGCTGCGCGACGCGCGCGAGGTCTTCGAGCGCGAATACCTGCTGGCCCAGGTGACGCGGTTCGGCGGCAACATCTCGCGCACCGCCGCCTTTGTCGGCATGGAGCGCTCGGCCTTGCACCGCAAGCTCAAATCATTGGGCGTCTTCGCCAACGAACGGCCGCTGAAGATCGCGGCCGGCTGAAGCTCCGATGTCCCGTATCGCTTACGTCGCGGGCCAGTACCTGCCGCACAGGCAGGCGGCCGTGCATATCGAGGACCGCGGCTATCAGTTTGCCGACGGGGTCTATGAGGTGCTGGCCGTGGTCGGCGGCCATCTCGTCGATGAGGAGCTGCACCTGACCCGGCTGCACCGCTCGCTCGGCGAGCTGCGCATGCCGGCACCAATGAGCGACTCGGCGCTGAAAGTGGTCATGCGCGAGGTGGTCCGCCGAAACGGCGTCGATCGCGGCATCATCTATCTGCAGATCACCCGCGGCCAGGCGCCGCGCGAGCACGCCTTTCCGAAAGCCGCGAAGCCTGTTTTTGTCGCAACCTCCCGCCGCACCAAGCCGCCCGACCCGAAGCTCGGCCGCGACGGCATTGCCGTGATTACGATCCCCGACATTCGCTGGCAGCGCTGCGACATCAAATCGGTGTCGTTGTTGCCGAACGTCCTCGGCAAACAGGCGGCGCGAGAGGCCGGCGCTTACGAAGCCTGGCAGGTCGACCGCAACGAGCAAGTCACCGAAGGGACCTCGACCAACGCCTGGATCGTCACCGCCGATGGCGCCGTCGTCACCCGCGCCGCCGACAGCGCGATCCTCAGCGGCGTGACCCGTCTTGCCGTGCTCGACATCATGCGGCGGGAAGGTTACCGCCTGGACGAGCGCCCGTTCACGGTCGCCGAGGCCAAGGCGGCGCGCGAAGCCTTTCTGACCAGTACCACTGCCGATCTGCTGCCGATCGTACGCATCGACGGCGAGCCGGTTGGCGACGGTAAGCCCGGCCAGCTCAGTGTTAAGCTGCGCGAGGCCTACCTCGTTCATGCCGGGGTCGCGGCGTGACGCTGCCGGCCCGCGGCTCGAAGCCGCGCGCGATTCTGTTCGACTGGGACAACACGCTGGTCGACACCTGGGCGACGATCCACGAGGCGCTCAACCACGTCATGGCGGCAATGGACAGACCAGCCTGGTCGCTCGCCGACACCAAGGAGAAGGTGCGGCTCAGCCTGCGCGAAAGCTTTCCGCTACATTTCGGCGAGCGGTGGGAGGAGGCGCGGACGATCTACCTCGACAAATTTGCGGCGATCCACCTTGACCGCCTGGCCCCGCTGCGTGGACGCGCGGCGATGCTGCAGGGGCTGCAAGGGCAGGGGATCTATCTGGCAGTCGTCAGCAACAAGACCGGCGAATTGTTGCGCCGTGAGGTCAGCCGGTTGGGCTGGATGGGGTATTTTGGCCGGGTCGTCGGAGCCGGCGATTGCGCCGCCGACAAGCCGGCCTGCGACCCGGTGCATCTGGCCCTGACCGACAGCGGGGTTACGGCTGGCGCGGAAGTCTGGTTCGTCGGCGATACCGCCGTCGACATGGAATGCGCGGTCAACAGCGGCTGCGTCCCGGTTCTGCTCGGCGACGTAATGGGGCCCGACGAGTTCGTGCATTTCCCGCCGCGCTTCTCCTTCGCGGACGAGGAAGGCCTCTGCCGGGCGCTGCAGGGCGCTTAACGTCGCAGGGCTTGCGCTTCGGGCGCGGCAGCCCATCTTCGTAACCGACCGAAACCCGTGCGCCGGCCGGCGCCCTCGTTATGAGCCACCCCGCTCGGCTCCAAAAAGTGGAAAAAGGGGGACTTCCCATGTCGTCCGATAAATCCCAGAATGTTCAGGACGTGTTCTTGAACCACGTCCGCAAGAACAAGACCGCGGTCACGGTCTTCCTGGTCAATGGCGTCAAGTTGCAGGGCATCATCACCTGGTTCGACAACTTCTGTGTGCTGCTGCGGCGCGATGCGCATTCGCAGCTGGTCTACAAGCACGCGATCTCGACCGTGATGCCGGCGCAGCCGATCCAGCTCTTCGAGGGCGGCCGCGAGGGCGAGGAACCCTGAGCCGCAGCGAACCCGCAGTCGCGGCCGACACCAGCCGCGCTCTCGTTGTCCATCCGGCGCTGAAGTCGGCGCCCTTGCGGGCTGCGGGTGAGGGGCCGGTACGCTCGCTCGATGCCCGCCTCGATGAGGCGGTCGGGCTGGCGCGCGCAATCGATCTCGATGTCGTCAAAGCCGAGGTAGTCCGCCTGTCGCGGCCGACGCCCGGCACGCTGTTCGGCAAGGGCGTCGCCTCAACGCTGGCGGGCCTGATCGGGGAAGAGAAGATCGGCCTCGTCGTCGTCGATGCGGCACTGTCGCCGGTGCAGCAGCGCAACCTCGAGCGGCGCTGGAATGCCAAGGTCATCGACCGCACCGGCCTGATCCTCGAAATCTTCGGCGCCCGCGCCCGCACCTATGAGGGCCGGCTGCAGGTCGAGTTGGCGTCGCTGTCGTATCAGCGCTCGCGCTTGGTGCGTTCTTGGACCCACCTCGAACGTCAGCGCGGCGGCTTCGGCTTCCTCGGCGGCCCCGGCGAGAGCCAGCTCGAAATCGACCGGCGCCTGATCGGCGAGCGCATCGCCAAGCTCCGCCGCGAACTCGATGACGTCAAGCGCACCCGCGCCCTGCACCGCGAGGCGCGTCGGCGCGTGCCGTATCCGGTCGTTGCGCTGGTCGGCTACACCAATGCCGGCAAGTCGACGCTGTTCAACCGGCTGACCCACTCGACGGTGGGTGCCGAGGACATGCTGTTCGCGACGCTTGACCCGACGATGCGGCGGCTCGAACTGCCGTCCGGCCGCAAGGCGATCCTGTCCGACACGGTCGGCTTCATCTCGGACCTGCCGACGCATCTCGCTGCCGCCTTTCGCGCGACCCTGGAAGAGGTCACCGAGGCCGACATCGTCGTCCATGTTCGCGACGCGCATCACCCCGACAGCGAAGCTCAGCGCGCTGACGTGCTGGGGGTGCTCGCCGATCTCGGGCTCGGTTCGCTCGAGGAGGACGGGCTGATCGAGGTCATGAACAAGATCGACCTGCTCGACGAGGACGCGCGCGACAGTCTCGAAAACCGGATGCAGCGCAACGACGAGGTCGTGCTGCTGTCGGCCGCGACCGGGGAGGGCGGCGACCGGCTGTTGCAGGCCATCGAGCGCCGCCTCGCCAGCGGCGCCGCGGCGGTCCGCCTCGACGTGCCGCTCAGCGATGGCAAGACATTGGCCTGGGTCTATGCCCATGGCGAGGTACTCGCCCGCCGCGACGACGATCGCGCCGCCCACCTTTCGGTCCGCATCTCGGAGGCCGATCTCGGCCGCTTACGCCACCGCCGGCGATTGCACTAAAAACCTCTCGACCAGGTGAAAATAGAGCCGGGTCGGAGGACCCGGCTCTTTAGACTAGGGACTAAACAGGACTTGCAATCGCTCGTCCGGGTCGGAACGGCTCAGGGGTGTGAAGTGCTCCGACCCGGTGGTAGGCGAGACTGCGAGCGCCCCGGCCTCGAAACGCTCGCTGTCTGTAAGGTAGCTGCCTGCCGCCGATGCTGTCACTGGGGCAAGCGGATTACGACTTAGGGGCACCGCCCGGCATCGATCAGCTCTTTACCTCACCCTTCTTCACCTCGAGCCACAACTCCTCCAGCGCCTCCAGATCGCGGCCGATGCCGCGTTCGGCGGCCGACTTCTCGACCTGCCGAAAGCGCCGTTCGAATTTCGCCGTCGCCCGCCGCAGCGCGGTCTCCGGTTCGACCTCTAGCTTGCGCGCCAGATTGGTGACCGCGAACAGCAGGTCGCCGATTTCCTCTTCGAGCGCCTCATGCTCGCCGCCGCTGTCGATCTCGGCCTCTACCTCGGCAATTTCCTCGGCGATTTTCGGGATCACCGCCCTGGCGTCGGGCCAGTCGAAGCCGATCCGCGCGGCCCGTTTCGACACCTTCGCCGCGCGCAATAGCGCCGGATAGGCGAGGGCGATGCCGTCGAGCACGCTGGCCGCGCCGCCGCGCGCCTCTCGCTCGGCCGCCTTGTGCGCCTCCCACGCCTCGTTCTGCGCCTCGACCGAGGCAATCTCAGCGTCGCCGAAGACATGCGGGTGACGTCGCACCATCTTGTCGGCGATCGCCGCCGCGACGTCGTCGAAGCCGAACAGCGCACCCTCCTCGGCCATGCGGGCATGGAAGACGACCTGCAGCAGCAGGTCGCCGAGCTCGTCCTTCAACGCCTCCATGTCGTCGCGTTCGATAGCGTCGGCGACCTCGTACGCCTCCTCGACCGTATAGGGCGCGATCGTGACGAAAGTCTGCTCGACATCCCAAGGGCAGCCGCGCTCCTTGTCGCGCAGCCGCGCCATGATCGCGAGCAACCGATCGATCGGCGCTTCTTTCGCCGGACGGTCCATCAATCGATCCACAATCCCCGCCGCTTGTGCCAGTCCTCGATCGACAACGCCGGATAGCCGTCATAGACCTCGTCGTCGGGGCCGATCTGCGGCTCGACCCAATCGGCCTTGTCGCGCAACAGCAGGTGGACGTTCGCCGGTGGCGTCGGCAGCGGCGTGTTGATCGCCGACGCGAACGGGTGCACCAGTTCCGGCCACTGCGCGTCGCTGAGCCATAGCGGCGTGCCGCATTTGGCGCAGAAATGCCGCTCGGCCGAGCCCAGTTCGCCGTCGATCGCGGCATGCCACATGCGCACCGCGCGGCGGCCGCGCACCGTCAAGGTTGCGGCATCGCCCATGATGTTGATCGCATAGCCGCCGCCGCCCGCGCTCTTCCGGCAGATCGAGCAATAACAGCGCTGATAGGGGTAAGGCGTGTGGGTGTCGACCGTGAAGCTGACCGCGCCGCAGCGGCACGACCCTTCGAGGCGCATCGGCATCGGTTCACTCCGGCTGCAGCTGCTTTCTGAAAAAGATGCGTTCATGCCTTGGCGGATAAGGGAGGCGGGCGAATTCGCGGTAGCCGAGCCGCGGATAAAACTCCGGCCCCTGAAACGAGAACGTGTCGAGCCAAGCCGAATGGCAGCCAAATTCGCGCGCATGCCGCTCCGCGTCGGCGATCAGCCCGGTGCCGATACCGCTGCGCCGCAGATCTTGATGAACCCACAACAGGTTCACGAACAGCCAACCGGCATAGCAATTTCCGATCAGCCCGGCCCGGATCTTGTTAGCCTCGTCGCGCACGAAGAGACCGAAATAGGAATAGCGGGGGTCATCGAGGAATCGCGCGTTGTATGCGCCGAGCGCCTCGTCGACGATCTCGCGCTCGGTCCACGGCGGATCGTTTTCAAAGCTGAGCCGCAGGCCGGGCGGCAAATTCATTGCTAGTCTCCGCAGGCCGCGGGCGCCGCCACCATGCTATCGTCGGGGAATACACCGGTTCGCGATCGGCAGGAAGGGATGCACCGCAAGTCGGAACTCGACATTATCCGGCGTGCCTATGCAAAACAGGTAACCGCCGCCGTCGGCGTGGTCGACCGGCGCATCGAGGCGGCGTTTGCCGCGGTGCACCGCGAAGACTTTCTGGGGCGCGGACCCTGGCAAATCGTGCGCTGGGGCATCGGCTATCGGACGACCCCGAGCCGCGACCCGGTTTACCTCTATACCGATGATGTCGTCGCGATTCTACCGGAGCGGAACCTGAACAACGGCCAGCCGTCGTTGCATGCCCATCTGATTGCGGCGGCGGCACCGCGCTCGGGCCAGCATGTGGTCCATGTCGGTGCCGGTGTCGGCTATTACACAGCGATCATGGCCCGGCTTGTCGGCCGTCGCGGCCGAGTAACGGCGATCGAGTATGATCCCGGTCTGGCGACGCGTCTGGCGGCGAATTTTGCTGGTGCGCGGAATATTCGGGTCGTACAGGGTGACGGGGCACGGGTCGAATTCGAGCCGGCCAATGTCATCTACATCAATGCCGGCGCGACCGGTCCGGCCGATGTTTGGCTCGACGGGTTGGCGGAAGGCGGGCGGCTGATCCTGCCGGTGACCGCGGCCGGCTTTCCGAACCGCGATGCCCGACGCGGCGCGGTATTCCAAATTACGCGGCGCAACGAGGATTTCTTCGCGACCCGGATATCGGGGGTGGCGATCTTTCCATGTGCCGGCATGCGCGATCCCGAGACCGAGCACGCCCTCGATACGGCATTCGAGAAGGGGCGGCTGCAGAATGTAACGCGGCTATACCGCCACAACGACGTACCGGAGGAGGATTGCTGGGTGCGCGGCAAGGGCTGGTGTCTCGCCTATCGCTGATCTATTTGTCGCATAATATATATTATGGAAAATTATGCCACTCAACGATTGTGGTTCAAGGCCCGGCGTTATGGCTGGGGTTGGACGCCGTGTTCGGTCGAAGGTTGGGCGGTCACGATCTTCGCCGTCCTCGCACTTGTCACCGGCGATTGCGCGATCGCGCTGCTCGCTGGCCGACAAACCAGCGAGAGCCCATGGGTCCAGCAATTGCTGCCGCAGCTCTCGCGCTCCCAAGCAATCGCGGCGGTGATTGCTTGGGACGTTGTCGTCCTGATCCCGATGATCTGGATCGCCTGGCGCAAGGGTGAGCGTCCGCGCTGGCGCCGGGGCGAACACGGCCGGTCCTGACGATCGCTGAGGACCCACCGGATCACGGATCGGCCAACTCGATGACGACGCCGTCCCGGCCCGGCTCGACCCCTTGCGGCAATTCGGCCATCAGCTCGGCGTAATCGAGAGACTGGTCCATATGCGTCAGCAAGGCCCGGCGCGGCTTAAGGCGGGCGATCCAGGCCAGGGTCTTCTCGAGGTGGCTGTGCGTCGTGTGCGGCTGGCGGCGCAGGCAATCGACAATCCAAACCTCGACGCCTTCCAGGGCCGCAAACGCCGCCTCGTCAAGCTCGACGACGTCGGTCGAATAGGCGAAACACCCGATCCGAAAGCCAAGGGTCGTGCTGAAGCCGTGGTCCTGCACGAATGGCACGATCGGGATGCCGGCGGCGACAAACGGCACGGAAATCGCGTGCGGCACCAGCGTCGGCCGGTAATAGAATTCGCCCGGCGGGATGGGCAGCAGCGCGTAGCCGAAGCGGTTGCCGATCTCGCCAAGCGTCGTTGCATCGGCGTAAATCGGAATCGAGCTTTGCATCAAGCGGTTGATGCCCCTGAGGTCATCCAGCCCGTGAAGGTGATCGGCATGGGCATGGGTATAAATCACCGCGTCGATGCGCGAGATTCCAGTGTCGATCAGCTGCTCGCGCATATCCGGCGAGGTGTCGATCAACAGCACATTGCCACGGCATTCGACCAGGATCGAGGCGCGGCGGCGGCGGTTGCGCGGGTCGGCCGGGTCGCAGCGGCCCCAGTCAGGACCGATCGCTGGCACGCCGGTCGAGACCCCGCAGCCGAGCATCGTGATCTTCATGCAGCGGGTGAGTTCGCCTTTGTGAACAGATCGTAAAAATTCGCGGTCGTCGCCGCCGCCAGGCTCTCGGCATCGACCCCTTTGAGCTCCGCCACAAACGCCGCGGTCGCCGCAACAAAGGCCGGCTCGTTGCGCCGCCCGCGATGCGGCACCGGCGCCAGGTACGGCGCATCGGTCTCGACCAGCAGCCGGTCGAGCGGCACGTCGCGCACGATCGCGCGCAGATCCTCGGCATTGCGGAACGTCACGATGCCGGAAATCGAGATGTAGAAGCCGATCGCCAATGCCCGCTCCGCCAGCTCGCGCCCGCTGCTGAAGCAATGCAAGACCCCGGCCCGCGGCCTCGTCTCTTCGAGAATGCCGGCGATCTCGTCGTCGGCCTCGCGGGCATGGACGATCAGCGGCAGCCCGGTCTTATGCGTGGCTGCGATATGGGCGCGGAACACCCGTTCCTGCACGTCGCGCGGGCTATGGTCATAGTGGAAATCGAGCCCGGTCTCGCCGATGCCGATCACGCACGGATGGTCGGCCAGCGCAGCGAGCCGGTCGGCGACGAGGTCGGCGTGGTCCTCCGCCTCGTGCGGGTGCGCGCCGACCGAGCACCAAATGTCGTCATGCGCCTCGGCGATCGCGCGTACGCCGGGAAACTGGTCGAGCCGGGTCGAGATCGTCAGCATCGTCCCGACTCCGGCCGCGCGGGCCCGCGCGATGATCGCCTCTCGCTCTTCGGCGAAATCGGGGAAATCGAGATGGCAGTGGCTGTCGACGAGCATTGCAATCAGAACGCTCAGCCGTTGGCTGCGGCGTCCGCCTCGACGTAGCGCGGAAAGACGCCTTGGGGCGCCGGTAGCCGGCGTCCCGGCGGCAGCGGCTCCGCAAGCGCGGCAAAATCCCTCTCCTCGGCCGGCACCCCGAGCTGGTCGAGCAGCTTGCCGGACGCGTCCGGCATGAAGGGCTGCGTCAGGATGCCGAGATGCCGCAAGGTCTCGGCCAGCACATAGAGCACGGTCCCCATGCGCGCCGGGTCGGTGCGGCGCAAGGCCCAGGGCGCTTGCTCGTCGACATAGCGGTTGGCATCGCCGACGACCCGCCAGACCGTCTCTAGCGCCAGATGGAACGACTGCTCGGTGACGAGCGCCCTCACCCGCTCCAGCAAG
>Ga0102924_1006577_pt1 | contig 10875 bp, 7 predicted proteins | sample PaiPotPPM11metaG_FD_80116 | JGI IMG/M metagenome (GOLD analysis project Ga0102924, IMG submission 80116) | Iron sulfur acid spring bacterial and archeal communities from Banff, Canada, to study Microbial Dark Matter (Phase II) - Paint Pots PPM... ...
ACATTCACCATGTCGCGAGTGCGATGAAGCTGGGAAATTCCTGGCAGTATGAGGTTGCCGCCATGATGTCGCAACTTGGGTGTGTCACTTTACCTGCGGAAACGATCGACACGGTATACCGTGGCGAGAAACTCTCCGCGAACGAACAGACACAGTACGACGCGCATCCCAACGTGGCCTACAACCTGCTTTCGAAAATCCCACGCCTGGAACCGATTGCGTGGATGATCCAGCAGCAAAACCGGCCTACACCGGAAAGTGAGGACTCCCAGACTCCCGACATGCGCATGGGCGCAAAAATATTGCGGCTGATTTTGGAGTACGAGAAACTGATCCACAAGGGAGCCTCGCGAACCGAGGCCGCGCACACCCTGGCCCGGCAATACACCGGCTTTAACCCGAACTTCTTCCTCGCTTTGGTAGGCCTGGATCCGAATGCCGAAGAGGGTCAAATTCAGGCATGTCGCATCCATGACCTTTCTCCCGGAATGATTATCCAGCAGGACGTCCGCACCCAGGATGGACAATTGCTGGTCTCCAAAGGCCATGAAGTCACGTCCACAGTCATATCCAAGCTCAAGAACTTCCAGGCGCGGCGCGCAATTGGGGAGAGTGTGAGTATCTCGATGCCAGCCAGTACACTCGCATTCGTAAAGGGAGCATCTTGAGGCAAGAGCGAGGGTTGAAGAAGGCAAAGGCTCGTGGTGCGCGGTGGCCCTTCTGAGAATACTCGCATCTAAAAAACACTTATTGCCTGCTAGCAGTCTGGCCGCCGGCATTCTCCGAAGCCTGCAATGGGAGCCGCAAGAAAAACGTTGTGCCCTTTCCTACTTCACTTTCGAACCAGATCTGACCGCCATGTCTCTTAACGATCACCGTATGAGCCAGGGCCAAGCCTTGTCCTGTGCCCTTGCCTACCTCTTTTGTGGTGAAGAATGGTTCGAAGATTCTTGAGCGAATGTTTTCGGGCACCCCTGCGCCCGTATCCTGCATCTGGACCTCAACCCATCCCTCGTCGCACCGGGTGGTGATCGTGATCGTTCCTTTGGCTCCTGATTCTCTTCCCACCACCGTTCCGATCGCATGAGCTGCGTTGATCAGCAGATTCAGGATGACCTGATTGAACTCACCCGCCAAACAAGGAACGCGCGGCAAGTCTTCGGCAAAATGAGTCTGAACCTCCGCCACGTATTTCCATTCGTTACGGGCGACCGCAATCGTGGTTTCAATCGCATGGTTAATGTCGACGGCACATTTATCCTCGGATCCGGGATGGGAAAATTCCTTCATGGCGCGAACGATTTTTGAAACACGCTGCACGCCCTCCAGGGTTTGAGCGATGGCCTGCGGAACTTCGCGAATGAGGTATGCGGGATCGGTCTGTTCGATGCATTGCACCAACGCGACAATCGCATCGGGAGCGGCGGAGCCGTTCACGGACTCATCACGGCACCGCAGGCAGAGGCCCAAAATTCTATTTACCTCAGGCCAAGTCTCCTGCAGAAATTTGGCGTTGTCGCCGACATATTGGGCGGGAGTGTTGATCTCATGAGCGATGCCGGCGGCCAGTTGTCCGATGGCTTCGAGCTTTTGGGCCTGGCGCAGTTGTTCCTCGAGAATTTTGTGTTCGGTGACATCGGCGCCGATAATCAAGAATCCCTTATCGTTCCCGCCAGGTATGACGTCAACATTGATGATGGTCAGAGCGAGGAAATGTCTTTGACCGTCCTTCTCAAACACCGCATTCTCGCGCTTCTCCGATTTCTCCACGTGAAACCATGACTCTAGTTCTTTTACCGGTTGCGGGTACAGCCAGTGAATTTCACAGTTCTGCAGCGGCTTGCCGACCACGGTCTTGGCGGAGAGACCGAAAGACGCCGCCGCGGCCAGGTTCCATCGCGTCACGCGGCCCACGCTATCAGTCCCGATCAGGATGGAAGGAATGGAATTAATGAAGAGCTCCGACTCGGCGTGTGCGGCGCGAAGCGCGGCCTCAGCGAATTCGATTTCGGTGAGCATTTCATTGAAACTGTCCACCAGTAGCCCGACTTCATCGGCGGCATACTTGGGAGCGCGGACGCGGAAGTTTTTTTCCCTGGAAATCTGCTTGGTGGTTTCTACCAGGTCAAGAATTGGCCTGGAAATCAGGCGTTTTAACAGCATCGCCACCAGGAAGGCAGCGGCTGAAGAGGCGACCATCAGAATCAGTACGAATACAATGAACCGCCGCGTGCGTCCTTGGATCTCCTGCAGATCCGAAACGAGATAAACGGACCCAATGGATTCGTCGTCAAACAAGATGGCGTTACATTCACTAACGCGGTCTCGCTCTGTCCGGTGGCCTGCCGCGGGCGCGAGGGCAGGAAGTTCGGCCAGAGGGGCCGAGAGCGCACGACGGTAGGAAGCAAATGGATGACCGTGGACATCATAGATGCGTGCCGCGACGATATGCGGTTCGGCCTGAAGGGCCTGCAGAACCAGATCAGCGCTCTTGGAATCGTTATAAGTCAGAGCGGCCGCAACGTTGGCGCCGGTAATGTCGGCCAGACTATGCAGATGGTCCGCAGTGTTGTGGCGTAGAGTGATGACATCGTAGCTCAGGAAGAAGATGCAGGCGACCAGGAGGGCCGCACTGCTGGTGGCCATCATGGTCAGAATCAATTTCCGCGCCAAGGTGAGCCTGGGAAGAACGTTCATCGCGCGCCTCTTTGTTGATCCGTCTCCTTGACCAGCCGGGCGACGACCAGAAGACGCGAACTGATTTTCAGCCCCGCAGCATTGGAAGCTTCAGGATCGATCTCCAGTTCGATGGTGCTGTTCTTAAGCGCCAGATTGATCATTCCTCCCAGCGGAATAAACTGGTCGCTCTGACCCACAGTAAGAACACTCGCTTTCTGTAATCCTGTGAGCAACTCCGCTATGCGCTTTTTGTCGGAGAAACCGATGAACAGAACTTGGCAGGACTTGAATTCCGCTGTGGAACGTGGTCGGCGAGCTTCCACCGGACGTCCGTTGGCCCTTTTCCCCGAAACCGCCGGCTCCAGCACATCACTGGTCCGCTGGTCGCCAACCACGCAGATCACCGCCGGATCGTCAGGAGTGCGGAATACACCCGCAGGCCATTCCACAAACTTCGCGAAATTGTAGAGGTAGGCCGCCTTCACCCGGCTCTCTTCGACAGCCTGAGCCGAGATCTGTCGCGCGAGACCTAGAACCACGCCAATCGTCAGGAAACCAATCGCAAAGGCGGGTCTGATGCAGGCGATCTTCCTGAAGACGGGGCTGCGTGATTTTGCAGTCTTGCGACGACACTTGCGGTTCGAGGCAACGGACTCGAGTTGGACATGTATCGACATCGCCTCATTGGAAACGGAATGTGCGCGTGAGTTGTATTCGGAAGTCGCGGCCATTCTGCCGCACGGTGGACCCCACAATTTCCTCTCCCACCGGATCGCTGTAGCCGCTATTGAAAAGGTTATAAACGCTGCCCGACAGTCGAAACCCTCCGGCAAATTCACGGCTGCGGAGAGTTACGTTGGACACTGCGTAACTTCCGACCTGCGATGCAGCCAGATTCCTCCTGAAATCGGTATATTGCAGTTCGAAACCAATGGTCAGCCTGCGGCGAGCGATCGGAACGACGATGTTTGCCTTCGTCAGTTGGGCGGGGGAATCCGGTAGCCAAAGACCGGTAGATGAATTCACTGTTTTCTGCAGCGTATAGCTCACCCGACCTTCGATGCCCGAAGAGACTTTGCCTCCCAACTCCACCTCAACGCCGCGGTTGTCGGCGCTCTCAAAGTTTTTGTAGACAATCAAATCCGTGGTCGGGTCGACTTCCTGGTTGATGAGATCGGTAAATTGATTGCCGAAGCCCGAGGCCGAGATTCGGAAATTCGTGCTCAGATCCTGTTCCCAAATGAGTTCTTCCGTGCGGATTTTTTCCGGGCGCAAAAATGGGTTGGGCTCAATGCTGATCTGGTCGCCGAAGTAAAGCTCGTAATTGTTGGGAGCCCGGAAGGCCTGGCCGTAGATCAGCTTAAACGCGGTCCGCTTCCGAGGGCTGTAAATCAGCGCAAGCCGCGGGTTGGTGGTTCCCCCAGACTGCTGGTATTGGTCGTGGCGCAATCCCGCATTGAGAATCAATCCTTTCTTGATAGTGAATTCGTCCTCTACAAAAACCGCCCACTCCTGCGACGTTCTACGATCGTCGAGCACAGCCTGAAAAGGATTCAAGTTATAGTTCGTCTGGTCCTGGTGCAAATCGTCTCGGAACTCCACGCCACCGGTCAGTTTGTGGGTTCGCCCTAGAGTCCTGGTCAGCCGGGCACTTGTGCCGAAAACGTCGCCGCGCGCGGAGTCTTCATTGAGCACATCCTCCGACGAAACGGTGAAAGGGGCGTAGACGTAAACCCCATGGTAGAGGTCGCGATCGAAATAGACGCTGGCAGTAAACTCTGTATCCTGGAAAATGAGGCGGTCGTAGCGAAGTTCCAAATAACCGCTGGAATCCACCGTCCGACTGCGGCGATCGTTGAAAACTTGACCAAACGACGCAGTCGGGACGCCCTTCTCCCGCGTGGCCCCCAGACCTTCCAAGGTGAAGTGTCCGAAATGGAGGCTGCCGTAAAAACTTCTGGATGCATCGCGATCTGCGTTCTGGGCAACTCCGTGGTTTGTCGCGGTACTATCAAATGCTGGGAAGAACAAACTGCTAGGACCAGCGCTGTCATAGACTGTCGCGGAAAAGAGTCCGTCCACCGAGTGATAGGCTCCGCCGACGGTGGAACGTCCACCGTAAGAGCCGAAGCCCCCGGCATCGGCAGAGAATTCAGCTCCAGACGCGGTCTGAACCGTTTTAGTGATTACGTTGATAACGGCAAGAAAGGCGCTTGTACCATACAACGAAGAACTGGGCCCGCGCACAATCTCGATGCGCTCAATCAAGTCGACGTCGAGCGGGAACTCGGTCCCAATTTTGGCAAAATCGTAAACGTTATCATTGAGACGGTGACCGTTGATCAGCAGTAGGATCTGATCGTTATACCCACCTGGGCGAGAGAACCCGCGCACTCCAACATAGCTGTAGTTACGATCATAAGTAACATCGAACCCACGAACGCTGCGGAGCGCATCCGCCAGCGTTCGATATCCGAACTGCCGAATCTGCTCGGCGGTAATGACGGTTACGGAGGAGGGCGCTTCCCGGTCGCTCTGCAGATACATCGAGGCGCTATAAACCTGTAACTTCTTAAGCGCCTCCGGGCTCAGATCCATGATGTCGTCGTTCTGTCCGCTGGCAGCTATCGAGCCGACAATTGAGATCCACAACAGGAGCGAAATCCAACGAGGCAGAGCGCATCGGCACCGACCAATCCTTCGCCGCATTGCTGTTCGCAGCTTCATGAATTCTCCGCTTAGAAATGAACTTGGCAGGCTCCCACTCTCTCTCGGCATCCGTTGAGCCGCACTCAGCCTGTGGGCGCTCCCGATAGGCGGCCTGCTCGCTTAACTTCCCATGAGAGAAACGGAGCTCTTGTCTGTTCATCGACAAGGGTTCATCGCAACTTGAACAAATTTCCCGTTTTGGGAGGTCCCAGGAAGGACATTGCGTGCATAGCGCGGACCTTCGAATAAACGCGCCGTTGGCGCGAGACAGCGTGAGAAGAAGTTTCGTCATCCGGGAAGCGACTGAATGCAAATCCGCGTCTCGTCACCACAACGTGTGATTTAAATCACCGACGCGCGCCGCCTGCTGCTTTTACCTGACGCTGGTGGGCTTAAATCACCGATGTCGGATACTTTTTCCGAGTATTTGCAACGGGAACGCACTGCAAGTTCGCGTAGCGGAGTGCGACTAGCCATCCAACTATCGCGGCCTTTTTTTCGGAAACAAATACGGTTTGCCAGGACAAGAGCAATGAACAACTCCAATCCCGCTTCCACTCACAACAGCAATTCATGCAGCGCCCCAACCCCTTGCGCGTTTTGCGAAGGCATTTTTCAGCACGCGGCGTGGTGCGCAAGTCGAGATCCTGGTGCATCCTACGCCTACCAAATCGTCGTGGATGCTTCCAAGATAACAACCGGAGACTCCTTGATCCTCCATTCCTTGGGCGTAGCGTGGAGTGGAGCCGATTTGTAACCAGCTTTCAAGCCAGGACTCGGCGGCGAGCTCCGCGAGAATTAGTCGCCGGACAATGTTTCCGCGCCGGAGAATGGGAAGAGGAACCGCTTACCGAGCCGCGCCCCGCTTGCCAATAACGGCTTTCGCGCATAATCTGAAAGGAGAGCATTTGTGTAGTGCACAAAAGGGAGACTTTTGACTAACGACGACCTCAAGGCATCCTACGTTGTCATACGTCATAACGTGCGCACCTATGAGTCTGGGGGAGTCGTCGAGGTGGTCAAAGGACGAGCCAATGCAGAGTCGGCCTTGAAGAAGTTCGAAAGCAACCAGAGTTCGGCGGAGCGCCATGAGGGCTGGCGCTACTTCCTGGAGAAAACCAACTTAAAGGCGGGAACTGATCCGGCGGAAGCCACGGTGCTTCGTCAGGCGGAGCTCGAAAATCGCGAGTCCAAAGCCACGCAAGAAGAAGATGAAGGCTCTAATAATCGAGGCGGGATTTCCAGGTAGCTGGCTTAATTCGCTGGATGTGAAAAGCGATCTCCTCGTGAGATCGCTTTTTTACTTCTGAAAACAATTACGCGGCACCATGAAATCTACCTTGACTGCGCCAGTCCGGTGAAGTCGGCGGTTCCCACTTTCACGATCGTGCCTTCGCGCTTGGGTTTGGAATCTTTCCCGTCTTTGTCCTTGTCCTCCGCAGATTTGTCCTTCGCTTCGGGCTGGTCTTTGGCTTCGGGAGTTTCCTTAGACTCAGGCGCGGACGCAGGTTTCTCGGTCCAGATGCCATAGACCCGACCGCCATACGCCGCAAGGCCGCTGTAGTCACCGAAGAATACCCCGCTGGCTTCAAACGGATTATCAGTCCAGGCGTAATTGCTGAAGGTGTGTCCACCATCTGTTGAGCGCGCTAGAACCACTATCTGCTTTTTGTTTTGAGGATCTCCCCGGCGGTCATAAAAAAGAACATCAATCGACCCGTCGGTCGGGTCCACGGCAAGCCACTGGAAGAACTGTTCCGCTCCATTGTGAATCGGATCATCGTTCACGCGAACCGGCGCCGTCCAATGCTTGCCTCCATCACGGGAGTTCGCGATGAATACATCAAGATCGCCGTTGCGGTAATCGCTCCAGGTCACATAGAGATGGCTGTTTTTGGGATCGATGGCAATTTGCGGAAATCCGTTCGCGCGCTCCAGAGTCTGTATAGCGAACATGATGGGCGCAGTGTGAATGACTGCCCGGGCATGAGAGAAAGTCTTGCCGCCGTCGTGGGATACGGTCAGCATGATCGTATTGTCCTGGCTCCATATGGCATAGAGCTTGCCATCAGGGCCGACGGCGCCTTCGAAGCCCTCGGCGGCGCCATTATCATCGCGTGGCAGACCAGGATGCGCATCGATTTCGATGGGCTGCGACCATGTCTTTCCGTCGTCGGTGGACCGGGAAAGCACCATTTGAGAGTCGGCGATTCTCCAGCGAGTCCATCCAATGTAGAGATTGCCTGCGTACTTGCTTTTCGAATTGTCGGCCACGATATACGGCTTGTCTTCAAACGGAATCCCCGGCGAACTTGGCTGTTCAGCGACCGGAATGTGGCCCGCCTCCCATGTCTTTCCGCCATCGAGCGATCGCCGCACAAAAATTCCGTTGCGCGTAGCGCCATGCGCCCAGTAATTGAACGTGCCCAACTTGTCGAAAGCGATGTAACAGATAACGGCGTGACCCTGATTATCGAAAGCGACGGACACGTCGCCGGAGACGCGGTAGTTCTTGGGATCGACGCCCTCGGCCAATTGCCAGGTCTGTCCCGCGTCCCACGAGTAGGAGGCGTGCGCATTGTCCTGAAAAACACCGACCACCTGCTGAGGATTTGTGGGATTCACTGCAATCGCCGGTTCGGTGAAATAACCCGGCGCGGGAGTAAGGGTAAAGACCTGTGCGTGTGGCGCTTTCGGCAGATCCTGACTCTGCACGCTCGGAGTCATGCTTATGAAGAGAATAAAGACAGTGCTCGATTCGAATCGGCGATTGCGTCGCGCGAAGAACATTCGAAATCCCCCGGTATTCGTTATCACGCCCGTGCGGCTAAGGAAGGAGTTTCAGAACACAAAGCTACCCTCCGGCAACTCCCGCGTCTGCCGCTATCAACGTCCAGATGGGCATGCCTATCGTTGAATTTCCAGAGCGACAACGATTATCACTTAACAGTTGTTGGATTTCTAAGTGGTTGATTCTACAGCGAGGTCATACTAATTGCGCGTCGCAAAAAAATTATGATGCTTTCCATTCAATTTATGAATCCAAGCAGTTACGTAAGGTTGTTGACGGCGCAAGCTGCTTCAACCTAGAATCTAAACTCGAATGTCAGATAGCTCCAACCTTCGCGCAATGTGCTGCTGCACTTGTTGTTGTTGTGCATGCGTGCGCTCTGGCGCGGGGAGGCTGCTGACCTAAGACTGATTTCTTAATTCCAGCACTCATCAACCCATCGCCAGACGAACCTGGCGGTGGGTTTTTTATTTTCCGGCACAAAATTTTCGGTTCGAAACTTTATGACAATCGCAGCGAAAGAAACCAAGGCACAAAAAGTCGAGCGGCTGAAGCGCGCTAGGAACCCTTGGGAAGGCCTCGAGGAAATCCGGCGCTTTGCCCGCGAAGGATTCGACTCCATTCCTCCCGAATGGATCGGAACGTATTTCCGCTGGTGGGGCGTTTACACCCAGGGGGACGGAGCGGGAGTGACCGGCGGGAATGCCGGGGAAGGCCGCGCGCTGCAGCGCTTCATGGTGCGCATCCGAATTCCCAACGGCATGATGAATTCGAAGCAACTGCGCGCCATTGCCGATCTCACTCGCCGCCACGCCAACGGAATTGCCGACCTCACCGTTCGTCAAAACATTCAACTACATTGGGTCACGATAGAGTCGCTGCCGGAAGTACTCGAAGGACTCTGGCAGGTTGGGCTGAATACAACCGGTGCTTGCGGCGACGTTGTGCGCAATGTGACCGGATGCCCGGTCGCGGGTGTGGATGCCGACGAAATCGTGGATGCCTCTCCTCTCGTGCAGGAAGTTTCGCGGTTACTCGCTGGGAACGCGGATTTTTACAACCTGCCGCGCAAGTTCAAAATTTCCATTACCGGATGCAGGGTGTGGTGCCCCTATCCGGAAATCAATGACATTGGCTTGACTGCTTTGACCCGCGTGGTTGGCGGGAAGCCCGAAGTCGGCTTCTCGCTGCGAGTCGCGGGAGGGCTATCGGCGGAACCTTATCTTGGTGCGCGGCTGAATGCGTTCGTGCGCTGGAACCAGGTTCTACCCGTCGTTAAGGGCATTGTGGAATTGTTCCGCGACTCCGAAGTTCTGCGCGAACATCGCGAGCGGGCCCGCCTGAAATTTCTATTCCTTCGGCACGGATGGACTGCCGATCGTTTCCTGGGCGAACTGCAGGAGCGCATCGGATTTCGGCTCGATCCCGCGGTCGACGAGCGTCCGCCTGACGACGTCTACCGTGACCATGTGGGAATTCATGCGCAGAAGCAGCCCGGCCTTTCCTATGTGGGAGCCGTGGCACTGCGGGGGCGAATCACCGCGGAACAGATGCAGGCGGCTGCGGATCTCGCCGAGCGCTTTGCCGGCGGCGAATTGCGCGCCACCAACATGCAGAACTTGCTGGTTGTGAATGTACCCACGATCAATGCTGAATCACTGGCGCAAGAATTCAACACGATCGGACTGAAAGTCGGCGGCTCTGCCTTTTGGCGCGGCACAGTCGCGTGCAGCGGCACCGAATTTTGCAAACTTGCCATCACCGAAACCAAAAGCTTCTCCCGCTGGCTGGTCGAGGAAATGGAAGAGCGTTTGCCGGGCTTCGATCAGCACCTGAAGTTGCACGTCACCGGATGCCCCAACAGTTGCGGACAACATTGGATCGCCGACATCGGAATCGAAGGCAAGAAAATCAAAGTTCAGGGCCGCATGGTCGACGCTTACTATTTCTGCGTCGGCGGAGCGTTGGGATTGCACCAGTCGACGGCTCGCCCCATCGGATATCGCTGCCCCGCGACCGAAGTGCCCGATGCTCTCGAACGTCTGTTAGGGCAATACATGGAACAGCGCGAACCGGGCGAAAATTTGCGTCGCTTCTTTGCTCGCCACACAGACACGGAGTTACGCGAATTTCTAGCGGGAGAAGCGCTACCCGCGGTGCCTCGTGACTTGCCAGACCTGACCCGGATTGCGGCGCAATCAGCAGGAGGGATCGGTGACTAACTTATTCCCAATGTTCCTAAAACTGGAGGGCAGGCAGTGCCTGGTAGTCGGCGCTGGAAAGATCGGCGAGCCAAAAATCGGCGGCCTGCTCGACACGGGCGCTCGTATCCGCGTAGTAGCTCTTGATGCCACTCCCACCGTTCGCGAGTGGGCGCGCACCGGCGAGATCGAACTCGAGTTGCGTGCTTTCCTGGCTGAAGACTTGGACGGCGCCTTCCTGGCGGTCGTGGCAACGAATTCCCGCAGTTTGAATGAACGCGTCTATCACGAAGCACAGCGACGCGGCGTGCTCTGCAATGTGGTCGACGTTCCCGATCTCTGCGATTTCTTCTATCCCGCGGTTGTGCGGCGCGGCGATCTGCAGATCGCCGTCTCAACAGCAGGGCAGAGTCCGTCGCTGGCTCAGAAAATTCGTCAGCAGCTTGAAAAACAATTTGGCCCGGGATACGCCGCATGGGTGGCGGAGCTGGGCGA
>Ga0102924_1006580_pt1 | contig 10869 bp, 15 predicted proteins | sample PaiPotPPM11metaG_FD_80116 | JGI IMG/M metagenome (GOLD analysis project Ga0102924, IMG submission 80116) | Iron sulfur acid spring bacterial and archeal communities from Banff, Canada, to study Microbial Dark Matter (Phase II) - Paint Pots PPM... ...
ACCACGGCCACTTCGAGCGGCGGCGGCGCCGGCCTCGCTCCCGCCACCGCCACCACCCGTACCGCCGGCGCCGCCGCCGCTCGAAGTGGCCGTGGTGCCGCCGCCGCCGACGAAGACCGACAGGTTGCTCCCCGGGGTGACGGCGGTGCGAGCCGTCACGTTCCTCGCGGCCGCGCCGAGGGTGGCGTTGGTTGCGTTGCCGCCGTGGCCGCCGTCGGCGGTGATCGTCACGAAGCAGATCCCCGCGGGCACGGCGTACGACGCGGTGCCGAGCGTGGTGAATTGCTGCGGCACCGAGGCGGCCCCAGCCGGCCCGGAGGCCGCCAATGCGGCAGCTACGAGCGCAGCCGCACCTGCGGTCCCGATCCCCACGCCCGAGCGCAGCCGCACCGTTGACCTCCTGCGGACCGCCCGCGGCGGACCGGCCAGTCAGCCCGCGAACGGTAGCCGAGCGTGGTCGGCCACGCGCGCAGCGTCTCCACCGAGCCCACATCTATCAGCGCCGGTGGCCAAGAGGATGGAATGTATCGCGTCTCTGCATCTTGGTGCTAAGGTGCCTTCATGCCTAAGACGCGGACGACCTTGACGGTCGATGAGGCAGTGCTGCGAGCGGTCAAGGTCCGCGCGGCCAGGACGGGGAAGGGCGACAGCGAGGTGATCGAGGAGGCGCTGCGCCGCGAGCTCGGACTTGAGCTCCTCGATCGGCTGTGGGCTCGGAACGATCTTCCTGAAGACGAGGCCCTGGACTTGGCGGTGGAGGCCCAGCACTCGACGCGCCGTCGACGTCGCTGAGGGTGCGAGCGGTTCTCGATCCGAACGTGATCGTCTCGGCCCTATTGAGCCGTCAGGGCACACCGGAGCGGCTGTTGCGGTCGTGGCTCAGTGGTGCGTTCGATCTGGTGGTGTCAGACAAGCTGTTGGCGGAGCTCGAGCGCGCTCTGGCCTATCCGAAACTCGGGGAGCGCATCGAGAGAGAGGAGGCAGCGGAACTCGTCGACCTGCTCCGACGGCACGGTGAGATGGCCACCGACCCCGCTGACCCGCCGGTGATCTGCTCAGCCGATCCCGACGACGACTACCTCATCGCGTTGGCTGAGAACGCTCGGGCCATTCTCGTATCGGGCGATCGCCACCTGCTCGACCTCAGGAACCAGTTGCCGGTTTGCTCGGCAGCCACCTTTCTCGCGTCGCTCGGCACCACATGAGTGCAGTATCCACGAGATCACCAAGTCCGCGAAAAGTCGGCGCGATGCTGCAAGACGACGCGAGAAGACGACAAGTGCCGACAGACGTCTGCGCAGGTCACCGACGCTTTCGGTGCGCTAACAAGGAGCTGCACACCCCCATGTCTTTCCTTCACACGGCAGAGGTCACTGGGGTTCGAAACCAGTAGCGCCCACGCATCGGCGCAGGTCAGTACGAGCCGAGGAGTCCTTCGTTGTCGTGGGCGCCGCATGGAGACCGGCCGGCATGCAGGACACGCCGACATCCTCCCCGACCAGCTCGATGGCAGAGCGGGGGATCCTGTCGCCCTTGCAGTTGCGGTGGCCTTGGTCACTCGGCGTGGCGGTCCCGATTGCCGGCTGGTTGGCTAGAAGCGGTGGGCTCGTCGCAGTTGTTTGGGACGGCCGTCGGGGTCGTAGACGGTGCGGTACATGAGATCTGCCCACCATCGGCTGTGAGCGCCGATCGGGGCAAGGTGGTGGGGTCGCGCTTGACCTGGTGGGCGCGTTCCCCGCTTGTCGGCCTCGTACCAGCCGTCCAACGCGGTCGCGATCTGGCGCCACACCGCGAATCCGCGAACGGGATCGAGCAGGTCGGGGTTCGCAGGGGAGGTACCAAGGTGTTCAGCCCAGAGCTGAAGTCGCAACTCGCGTGCGAAGCGGCGGGCACCGTCGCCTAGGCCGCCCGGGTCGGCTGGCGTCCGGTCATCGAGGCGGGCATCGATGACCGCGCACGCGATCTCCGAATCGTGGGTCCAGGAACGACGGTTGAGATTGTCGGAGCCGACGGAGGCCCACACGTCGTCGATGATGCAGACCTTGGCGTGAACGTAGATCGGCGCCCCGGCCTCGTTCTCGAGGTCGTAGAAGGCCACCCGGTCGCCACCGGCAGCGTCGAGAAGGGCCATCGCTTGTTGTTGGCCGATGCGGTTCGGAGGACCCGAGATCCGGCCGTCCTTATCTGGGTGGCGGGGCACAACGGCGATCACATGTAGGTCGAGGTTTCGCTTTAGTGTCTCGGCGAGCAAGCCGACGACGTCGGTCGACCAGAAGAACTGGTCCTCGATATAGACGAGGCGACGGGCGCGCGGGAACGCCTTGGCGTAGGCGCGAGCGATGCTGCGTTCTCCTTGGGGGGCAAATGGATACGCCGGTCGACGAGCGGGGTAGGTGCGAAGTACTTGGACCGCGTGGGATCCGGCAGGAGGCGGTGCGGGCAGAGCATCAGGCAGCGGCTTGGTGGAGCGCCGCCGGGGTGTCAGCCAGGCTCGCAACACGTTGCTGTAGTTCAGCGGGGTGGGATCTTCCCATCGCTCTCGGAACGTGAAGTCGAGGTCGCCCACTGCCGGTCCGCGCACCCTGATTTGTAGGTCGTGCCATGGCGGATGGGGTCCGTATCGTCTGTCGAGCGGTATCGCTTGGTCATCGCCGTGGTGGTGCTCGTCGTCTCGTCGGCCGTGGCACAAGTCGATTCCTCCGACGAACGCGACGTCGGTGTCTGGGGCGTTGGGATGTCGCAGGACGACCAATTTCTGGTGGTGCGAGCCGCCCCACCGAACGCGCTCATCGAGGAGCACCTCTCCGCCCGCCTTACCAACCTCGTCGGCGAGGAAGCGGTTCTCTTTGGCGCTGAACGCGAAACGGTCCGAGTGGGACCGCCAGACGAGACCCCGCACATCCACTCCGCGTCGAACCAGGTTGCTCAGGAGCGCGCCAATCTGGGGACCCATGTCGCGCAGGTGCTCGTCGGCGTCGCCGCGCCAGTCGGTGAAGTGCACCTCGTCGACTTCAACGAGTGTCTCCAGCTCCTGGAGGAGTTCTGCGAAGTACGCCGAGCCATGAACGAGCGCGTGCACTTCGTTGCCCTCGGTCCACGCTTCCGTCTCAGCTCGACCGGTGTCGATCCTTGTTGCCGAGTTGCCGCGCTCGTCGGCCTCTAGGAACCATTCGCTCAACCGCACACCATCCCTCCGAACCCAGGTCCGGCGGACCGTAGCCCTCCATTCGCTTCATCGTCACCTTCCGAAGTCAAAGGTGTTGCGGATAGGCCGAGCAAAATGACGTTCGTTCGGAGCGCGGGTGTTCATGCTGCCGCGTTCGGGCTGACCGCGCTTGCGACCTTGCCTCCCAACGGCGCACGGAAGCATCATCGGCCGCCCTTGCCGACGCGCAGGGCGGAGGGAGATGAAGCGGTGATACGAGAGGAACTATCGAGAGTCTTCACAGTTGCGGAAAGGCACCGGCGGCTGCTCGCGCGCTTGTTGCTTGCACTCGCAGCATCAATTGCAGTCTTTACTGCCGGCACCATTCTGATCTGGGTACTTGAGAGCGGAAGAAAAGGCGGAGATATCCACGGACTCGGTGACTCCGCGTTCTTCTGCGCCGTGCAAATGCTGACGGTTTCGTCGCAGATCAAGAACCCGCTGACGTCGCCCGGCAAGGTTGTCGACGTCGGCCTGGAGGTGTGGGCAGTCTTCGTCATTACCGTCGTCGCTGGCAGTTTCGCCACGTTCTTTAGCTCAGGCGACTCGAATTAGCCGCGCGACCCAGATATCCGAAACGTGACACTCGGCGTCGCACTCTGGACTATCCGGCGGCTATGGCAGTCAAGGGTTGGATCGCCCACTGGTTGAGGCCCCTCGGACAATGACAACTCGCCATCGCCCGGCTGCGTCGCTGAGCGGCGCACCGGGAATGCCCCCGTTCGCTCAGTGGACGCGCGTTCCCCAACGTCGACGTCGCTTAGGGCGCCAGCGGTTCTCGATCCGAACGTGATCATCTCGGCCTTATTGAGCTGTCACGGCACACCGGCGCAGTTGTTGCGGTCGTGGCTCAGCGGTGCGTTCGAACTGGTGGTGGCAGACAAGCTGTTGGCGGAATGCGAGCGCGCTCGGCCTATCCGAAAGTCCGGGAGCGCATCAAGAGAGAGGAGGCTGCGGAACTCGTCGACTTGCTCCGACGGCAGGGTGAGATGGCCACCGACCCGCTGACCCGCCGGTGATCTGCTCAGCCGATTCCGACGACGTCCGGCGCGCGCATCATGGCGATCGCGACACGCATGTCGCGTAGTCCAGTGACGCGCTCTGCCCAGGCTCCGTGGTTGTGGCTTGCCCTTCGAGCTCGAGCCCTAGCTCGCAAAAAAATTCAATCGTCGCTGCGAGGTCGTCGCCGACAATGCCTACCTTGTCCATCCGTTGAAGTGCTATGTACCCAGTCTTCTCGCTCCGCGGGTGCCACGACTAGGTTTGCTTGGGGGTGGCGGATGCTGCGTGGGGGGCGATCCAGAGTCCGGCCGGTGCGCTTGGCTGGCGCGGTCGTTGCCATCGCAGCCGCGGGCGCCGTGGGGTTGGTGGGCCCGGCATTGGCGGCCGGCGGGCCGACCGGCAGCACCACTACGACGACCACGACGACCGCACCAGGTTCAGGCGGCGCGTTCATCACCTTTGGAGGCGGCGGCAGCTTCGGGAGCAGTTTCTCGATCAGCACGGGGACGTCGCGGTCGTTGGGATCGTCGGGTCCGTTCGGCACAACCGCCACGTTGCATGGGGTGGGGCGGCGCACGACCGGGGGACAGGTGCAGTTGCGGGTCTTTGAGGGGTCCTTGAGCCCGCCGCCCGGAACTGGGTTCCCGGGTTTCCTGAGCGCGTCGTGTCTGCCGAACCGGCAGGTCCTCGTCGACGTGTCGACGGATGTCGTCGCTGGCAGCGTGGCGTTCTATGGCCGCTCCGATCGGAGCGTGGCACCCCAGGGCAGTTATGTCGGCCAGAGCGAAGGTTCGCCAGTGGCGGTCGTCGCCGCCCAGGTGCCGAACGACACCCAAGCCGCGATCATGCACTTCGCGGGCGGGCCGACCGACAAGGCTGCCCCGCTGCCTGGCGGCTGGGTGGTGCTGGCGGCGCGGGTCAAGGTCCCGCCGGTGCTGCATCGGCCAGTCCCGTTGTTGACCGATACGACACCGCCTCCGCTGGGGACGCTGAGCACGGTTGACCGGCTCGGGCGGGCACATCCAGTCGGATCGGTGCCGGCCGCGATCGGGTACGCGATCCCCAGCTCATGTGTGCCCCGACCGCCCACTGGCAGCAGCAGCCAACCCGTAATCGCGACGCCGGCTACGACGACGCCGTCCACGTTGCCGCAGCCGACCGGCCCCGGGCCCGCCGATCCGGGCCGCGCCCGCCAGGCCGTCGAGTACGCCTACCGGCGGGTGTTCGAGTCCCCGGCCGGGCGCAACAACAACCGCTACCTCCAAGGCGGCGCGGTGCTCAACGCGGCGGAGCGCCAACAGCTCGTAGCCGGGTACGGCGACATCCTCGGCAAGATCAGAGTCCGCATCAACGACTTCCGCTTCCTCAACCCGACCCGAGCCGCCCTGAGCTTCGATCTGCTGCTCAACGGACAACCGATCAGCCCCGCCACGATCGGTGAAGCCATACTCGTCAAGGGACAATGGCAAGTCGCCCGCGCCAGCTTCTGTGCTGTGATCGCACGTGCCAACATCACCTGCGGATAGCACACACTCCGGCGCAAGCGCGACCACTGCCGGCTCATGCGACGGCCAGGCGTCCTTGGGGTGCCGACGAGAGCTCGGGTGGGGTTGCCGTCGGTGAGGGGTCGAGCCGCGGCTGGGCTGGTGATGCGGGGCCGCTGGTCGTGATCGGGGTGGCCCCGGCGGGGGCGACCACCGTGACCGACGAGGCGTCGTTCCGGGCCGCGTGGACCAATCCGGCCGAGACCCAGATCGACCTGTCCAACGACGTCCCCTTCACTTCGTGAAGGCACCTGTGCCGCCCTGCTGGCATTCGAGGCGACACGGTGTCGCTGATGAGTCGGTGATTCCAGTCCGGCCTTGCGTCCGTGCTGTCGGTCAGCGCGACCGGGACTGCAATTTGGCAACGACCGCTCACTGGCCTTGCGCTGGGTTTGGCTTCAACCCGTGGCGGGCATAAGCCGAACGTGTTGTTCGGAGTCCTTCAGTCCTTGCTGGTTGTCGCGCTTGCTGCGGGCGCCGGGGCCAATCTTCGTCACGGAGCGCACCCGACGCCTACGAGCAAGCGGTAGCGACCGGACGGACTTAGATGCCGGGCGAAGAGAGCGAGTTCGTTTCACTGCTCGGGCAGTTAGCCGACGGTGAGAAGTGGAAGGTCGTTCGTGGGGAGGGCTGGGAGGCGTTCGCTCAGACCCTCGGGACTGCGATCGGGTCGCTCGATGTGCGAAGACGCCAAGCCATCCTGATGACCTTGGTCGCCGTTTCAACTGGAAGCCTTGAGCCTGAAGAAGTCAACACGTTTCTCGAGGGCCGTGATCTTGATGACGATGACGAAGTCACGGCCTTCATCGAATGGTTGCGTGCCCACCGTCCGAAGTTCTTTGAGCGCTAACCCCTCACCAACGGCGGGTCACGATCTCAAACCACACGCGCTTTCCCGACGCCGTTGGTTCCCATCCCCAGGCATCGGATAGTTCGTCGACGAGCACGAGCCCATAGCCGTGTCCTCCGCGGGGATCGGCGGGCTCGACGCGTACGGTGCCGCCACCGTCGTCTTCAACTTCGACTCGCAATCGACCAAGTTCCCAAATGAGTCGGAGCAGCAGATTCGCACTACCCGAGTGACGCACGGCGTTCGTAACAAGTTCGCTTGTTAAGACATCGGCCAGCAGCTTCGGATCATCAAGGTCCCAGACCTGCATGGCCTCGTAGAGCCAACTTCGGGCCTGGCGCGGCGCGTCGGGCGTCGCAGCTAGGTGCCAGAGCCGTTCAGGTGCCATCCATGCTTCTTCGTCGCTGGAGGCGGTCTACGGTACGGGGTAATCATTCCCTATCTCCGCACTGTTCATTCGCAAACGGAGAGCCAAGCCGATGGCGCAGACCGAATTCTCGATCGCAATCGAAGGATCTTCGATCCTGGTGAAGCTACGAGGCGAGCTCGATATGCAGACCGCCCCTGAGCTTGACCGCTGCCTGAAGGCAATCCAGAGCGACACGGTTGTCGACTGCTCCGGCCTCGACTTCATCGACTCCTCGGGCATACGAGCCTTCGTTGAAGCACACCAAGCTTTCGCCGCCCGCGGCAACCATCTGACCCTGCGGGACTTGCCCGCCCTGGTTCAACGCGTCTTCGAGATCACCGGACTCAACGACGTCTTAGAGATCGAATAGCCCTGGAGGGCACTCAATCCTCGAGTCGTACTCGGCGCGTCGGATAGTGCTCAACCACCTCCCCGAGCCGGGTATCGCTCCCACACGAGTCGGAAAGGGCGCTCAAGGGCAGCCTCTCTCCGGCCCGGCGGCCACTCATCTGCTGCGCGCGCTAACACGAGACGCCGTGGCCACGATCGCTCTGGCCAGGAGGAGCGGCGTGCTCCTCCCGGCCAGTGGTTCGGGTCAGCTTTGGTGGCTGCGCTGTTCGGCTTCGCGCGCTTCGGCTTCAGCGCGGGCCTTTTCTGCTTCAGCTTCCTTCGTGGCGACGTCGCGCTGGGCGTCGGCCTTTTCCTGCTGGGCTTGGCCCTCTCGCCGGAGCTCTTCTCTGCCACTCAACGCGCCGGCAGCTTCTTTGACTTTGCCTTTGACGCCCTCGACGACGCCTTTTGCGCCAGCCTCGGGCCCGCTGTCTCTCTCAGCCATGCCGTTTCTCCCAGTGTTCTAGAACGCGGGAGCGCCCGCGCACGACCTCCGGCTCTTCCCGAAGACACTGGCCAACTACCCAGGCAGCCCGTATGGGAAACGCCGGGGGTAACTCACGTGGTTGGGGAGTAGCGGTGTCCGCGATCCACGCGTCCGCTGGCTCGATCATGTCTGTCAGTCCGCAATCGTGAAGATGTGTCGAATGAGCGAAATCACCATTTGCACGGTGAGATCGCCATTTCGAGCCCTTTGGCGCTTCCGGCTTCGCCGATTCGACCGATGCAGGAGGCGTCTCTGAAATGCACACTGGCAGGTCGCGCGTAGATCTCCGGTTCGGGAGGCCAGGATGAGCGCCCGCTCGAGTGGGGTGCGGGCGCCAGGTCGGCTTCACCCTCAACCGCAACGTGGTCGGTCCATAGCGGTCGTGAACGCTCACATCGAAGGCCGCGGCGCGCGCTTCGCTGCTGTTGCCGGTGTTCGACCGCGAACCGACGTCCACCTGTGAGGCTGGAACTGGTCCCGTCGAGGTGCGAAGGCGAACAATTCGATTGATGTCCCGCGCGCCAAACGACGAGAACCACCACCGTTGCCTCAGCACCGCTCCATCGATCGACAGCCGTACGGTGGATTGCTGCAGATCCATCCTGCGCAGGCATCTACCACGGGGAGGGTTCAAGTTCGGGGCGGATGGAGATAACCACTACATGATCACACTCATAGTCATCGTCCTTGCCGTTATCGGTCTGCTGGCCCTTCTTGGCTTCTTCAGGGGCCGCAGCCGGGTCTGAGCGGAGTTGCGTTGCGCCGCTTGAATCAAGGCACCGCGCGGCCATCCTCGGCGGCGTCTCTTTCACGCAATGAGACAGCGAGGCGACATACCGGGTGTCGTTGACGCGGCTGTTAGCCAATCAGATTGGCCTCGCTGCCCGGGCGAACGACGCTGCGCAGGATGCACTCGCATCGGTTGCATCGCTCAGCTGCTGGGTAAAGAAAGCATCTAGGTGTCGGACTGCATGGCCCCCGAACAAGGAGACCGCTATGGCGGAGGCACGCGATAAGGCCCGTAATGCGGCGCAAGGCGCCAAGGGAAAGGCCAAAGAAGTGGTTGGGCGTGCGACTGGAAATGACCGGTTGCGCACAAAGGGCAAGACCGATCGAGCCAAGTCCAAGGCCAAGAAGGCCGGCGAGCGGGTCAAGGACCGCTTCCGGTAGTCGGTCAAACAGAACCACCAACCGCTCGTTGTTTGAGGTCCCGCGCCGCATGCCGGCGCGGGACCTCGAAGCGCGACCGGGCCCATTCCGCGGCGCCCCCCGTCGTCGCAGGTGGCGGGAACGCGGGCGGTGGCGCCATGGGTTCCATCGGAGCCAGCCCGGCTCTTACGTCGAGTGTTCGTTTGCCAGCGGTGTGGGTCATAGGCCTCCCAGAGGGGTCGGGACCTCGGCGTCGGGGTTAGGCGGCACTCGGTGCGGAGGCTGCGAAGTCCCCGGCATTCTTGAAACCTGCTGAGGCATCACGTCCCGTTTGAGGGCCTTTGCCGAGGGTAAAGGCAACGGCGTGACTCGAGTGTCGGAACGCGCTCCGGCTTCGTCCCGGTCGCGTGTCGACACGACCCGAGCCGGCGGCGGGCCAGGCTGGCGTAGCTATTTGCGGGCCCTAGGTCCGGGCCTCGTGACTGGCGCCTCGGATGATGATCCGTCGGGGATCGCCACTTATGCGCAGGCTGGCGCCCAGTTCCGATTCGGGATGCTCTGGGTGAGTCTGCTGACGCTGCCGATGATGGCAGCGGTGCAGGAGATTTGTGACCGCACCGCATTGGCTTCCGGCAAAGGCCTGGGTGAGCTCGCGCTACGTCGCTTCCCTCGGGGTCGTGTCGTCATCGCCATTCTGATCGGTGCGCTGCTCCTGGCAAACGTGCTGAACGTCACTGCCGACGTCGTGGCCGTCGGCGAAGGGATGAACCTCCTGCACGCTGGACCCGCGTCGATTTGGTCGTTGATCGCCGGTGCTGCCGTCACCGTCCTGGTCGTGGCTGGATCCTTCGAAACCGTGGCGCGGGTCTTCAAGCTGCTCTGCGCCGCCTTGCTCGGCTACGTCGGCGTGATGTTCGCCGCCCATGCCGACTGGAATGCGGTGGCGTCGAACACGCTCGTCCCGCACGTCAAGTTCTCATCCGAGTACATCTTGCTGCTGGTCGCGGTGCTTGGAACGACCATCTCGCCATACTTATTCTTCTGGCAGAGCGCCCATCGGATCGAAGAACTCCGCGACGAGCCTCAAGGCGGAGACGAACCCGTGCCGCTCAAGCAGCTCGGCGGTCGGGTTGCGCGGAACAAGCAGCGCACCAGCCGCGGCGACGTGTTCAGTGGAATGGCGTTCTCGAACCTCGTCATGTTCGCCATCATTGTTGGCACCGCCGCCACGCTCGGCGCTCACGGCACCCAGACCATCGGCAGCGCGGCTCAAGCCGCCAAGGCGCTTCGCCCCATCGCCGGAAACCTCGCCCAGACCTTGTTCGCACTCGGCTTCATCGGCAGCGGCATGCTGGCCATCCCGGTGCTGGCCGGGTCCGGGTCCGTCGGGATGGCCGGGCTGCTCCACAAAGAATGGGGCTTCTCCAAGTCGATCCGCCAAGCACCGGTCTTCTATGGGCTTGTAGCCCTCGGGACGATCGGGGGCACCGCCTTGACCCTCGTGGGCGTCAACCCAGTCAAGCTCCTCATCTATGTCGCACTGATCAACGGAATCATCGCTGCGCCGTTCCTCATCATGGTCATGCTGATCGCCCACGACCGCCGCATCATGGGCGAACGCCGCAACGGTCGGCTCGCGCTCGCCATGGGCTGGTTCACTACTGCGGTCATGGCCCTCGCGGCCGTCGCCTACTTCGTCTTCACCTACCTATAGCGAGCGAGCCTCATACCGCCGAGTGGCGCTGGCGCGCTGAGGGGTGCCCTTTCGGGCACCCCTGTCGCGTCGGCTCTTAGCCTTCCGGGTTGCTGAAGCCTGGGAGGTTGTGATGGCCG
>Ga0102924_1006581_pt1 | contig 10868 bp, 8 predicted proteins | sample PaiPotPPM11metaG_FD_80116 | JGI IMG/M metagenome (GOLD analysis project Ga0102924, IMG submission 80116) | Iron sulfur acid spring bacterial and archeal communities from Banff, Canada, to study Microbial Dark Matter (Phase II) - Paint Pots PPM... ...
CCACAACAACGAAAGCCCCGGCTCTGGGACCGGGGCTGGACGGAAGACGCTGCTCTTGCTTAAGGGGCGGGGATGTCGGCGCCGGACCGTCCGAAATTCTTAATGCCGTTGATCTTCCATTCGTTCCCTATGCCCGTTTGGCAGGCAAAAAGAAGCGCCGCGATGATGCCGACCGGCAGAGGTCAATCAAAGCGATACGTCGGCGGCCCCTGGACTGCGGCGCCTCGTTACCAGGAGAGAGACATGCAACTCGCTTCACTTACCGCGCGTTGTTACGAAGCTAATATGCCGCAACCAATGAAGCGGCGGCCAGGTAGGTCCAGTATTCGGCCGGCGACCCGGTGGGGGCGACTGGCCGCTCCCAGGTCGACTGAGCGGCGCACGTTTGCCGGTCAAAGTTCAGACGCCGCCGCAGCCCGAGCATTCATTTGCGACACCCAATCGAACAATGACTCCGGTCTGCGCACCTTATCAGGGCGCAGACTCCGGAACGAAGGCTCACGCGGTTTGTTCTTCCTATTGCAGCGCACACAGCTTCGGCATGCGGAACGCTGCTCCCGAATAGGATTGGACTAATGCTTGCCCACACTTTTGCTGCCTCTCTGTCCTCTAAAGGCTGCTGCCCGCGTCATGTCTGCTTCAAAGTTGATATCCAGCATCAGTATGCTCCGTCTGTTTCGCGTCGGGCTTGTCAGATCCGATTGTCTGAATAATTTTTAGGATGTGAGCACCCCAGAGATCTAACGCCTCTTTGCGTTCGGCCAAAAAGTCGTGGCGCTGGTAAACTGCGGCTACTCCAGAAATCGTGCCAGCCTGGTGATTGAGGATTTTATCGGCAACATGCGGCGGCACGCCCAATCTTGCCATTCCTGAGACGATCGTCCGCCTGAGATCATGTAAACGCCAGCCTGTGATGCCGCATAGTTTATCCAGTGAGCGTTTCCCCTTCGCAAAAGCTTGGAAATTCTTGCCCCGCGAGGTCGCAAAAACATATCCTTCATCAAGGTGATTGGACACGACGGCGAAGGCCGACTCGGACAAGTGGACGATGTGGGCCCGTCTGTTTTTGGTTCGACTAGCCGGCATGGTCCACGTCCGGGTTTTTTCATCGAATTCATTGCTCTTGACTTTGGCGACCTCTTCGCGGCGCTGACCAGTAAGCGCCAAGAATTCGACAATCCCGCCATAGGGCCAGGGCATTTGCCGCGCAGCGACAATTACGGCTGCAAGCTCTTGATCGGTGAGCACCCTGTCACGACTTGATTCTCGATAGCTGGTGGAGAGGCCTTCCGCCGGCGAGAATTCAATGACCGCACGACCTACGCACCAACGGAAGAAGGTCTTTAAGGTCTTCAGCAATCTGTAGCCCGCATGAGCATTCCGCTCAGATATGACGCTTATGAGGTCACTAACATCTCGCTTCTTGATTTCGTGGACGCTTTTCGTCCCCCAATGGGTGATTACGTCCCGACGGAGAAGGTTGGTGACTTGTTTGCGGCTGCTGATCTGCGCGACGTGCTCCCGGATAAATGTCTCCACGAGATCGTCAACCCGATCAACGACTAGGCGGCGGCGGGTCTGCTTCTTCTCTTCGGCGGGATCGCGGCCATCGAGCCTCGCAGCAAAAATCTTCTGTGCTTGTGCGCGCGCCATCGGCAAAGTGACGCGTCCATACGGCCCTATGGTGTACTTCCGTAGCCGCGAGCCAGCCCCGGCAAGGCGGTACATAACTAGGAACACCTTCCGGCCTTTCGGTGTCACTTTCACACCGAACCCAGCCAATGCCGCATCCCAGTACACCATGTCCTTTGCCAGGACTGGCAGGCCGTCGATCGAAGATTTTGTCAGCCGGATGCGGGGAATGGCTCGCCTCGTTTGCTACCTTGAACCCATATAGGTAGCACTCTACGGGCCAGATCGGAACAATTGAGGAATGACTATCCACGTAACTTACGAAGAAACAGCATCAAAATCAATCGTTGTGCATCTCGAGGAATGACGAGCAATGCTAACCTCGACTCCGCCCGGGTGCGGGTCATAACGCCGCCCGCGGGCACCGCCCTCGCTCCGGCCTTCAGGTCTATCTCCCGAAGGCGTCCTTCATGAGCGAGATGATTCGCACCGGATATGTAACTTAAATGGAGACAAATGTCAATGTAACGGTGACGACTATTTCAGCCGTCATGCCCGGGCTTGTCCCGGACATCCCGATCAGACCGGCATAGACGTGCCAATTGAATCGAGATGGCCGGGACAAGCCCGGCCATGACGGCATAGTCCAGCCGCAGCGCGCTACGTCCTTCGGAACGCCGCCGAGTTCCTAACGTTGATTATGAAAGGAATGATTTGGCGGAGACCCCCGATGGCGCATCCAGCAATAAAAAAGCGTGGAGCCGATCCGCACGTGCCGGAGAAGCCGACGCATGAGAAGCCGACGCATGAGAAGCCGAACGAGGCCAGCGAGCGGAAACTGGAACAGGGCCTAGAGGAATCGATGGCCGGTTCCGACCCGGTCAGCATCGTTCAACCGGTACCAGGCAAGGCGCACACGCGCCGAAGCGAGAGTCGCGACGACCGGCGGTGACTGTTGCCTGCCCTATGAGCCACGCAACGGCGCGGGCTGTTCGTCGAGCATGGCCTGGATCGCGAGCCGCGTCGTCGCCGGATCGAGTCCGTGCTTTTGCACCAGGTCGGCGCAATCGGCGAGGATCGCGTCGGCGTCCTGCATGATCTTCAGCCGCTTGTAGTTGTCGTCGTATTGCAGGCCCATGCTGATGCCGACGATCTCGTAGAGATTCATGATCCGGAACGGATAGTCGCGCTCATGGGCGCAGAGCTCGCGGTGATCGGAATGATAGACCGCGACCAGCGCATCGACGCCGGCGGCTTCGGCGGCGGCGAGCTCGGCCTCCTGAAGCTTGCGCCGGAATTCCGGCAGCACCTTGAAAGTGTTGCTTTGCAGTCCGATCGCCGGCTGGTCGAGATCGACGATCTCGATACCGGGCACGGCGCATAAAATTTCCTCGGCCGCTTCCACCACGCCCCGCACGCCGGGATGGCGGTGCAGCGCGATCCGCATCGGCACCGGCTCGCGCAGCAGCGGACGCAGCTTGTCGAGCTGCTTGTGCACGAACAGCGTGAACGGCGTCATCTCGAACGGCTTGGCGCCGCGCATCTTCTCGACCGTCGGCAGCGTCGTTTCGGTGAACTGCACCTGGCACGACGGGCACCACGACAGGACCGTCTTGGTATTGCTCTGCGACAGCTTATCGATGCTAGTCTCGCCGAGCCGGCCGGAGGTCGTGACGTCGCCCGCGCGCATCTGCACGATGCCGCAGCAATGGCTCGGCCCGCCCATCACCTCATAAGAAATGTCGAGCGCATCCATCACGTCGAGCGCGAGCAGCGCGATGTGCGGCGTCTTGAGCACATTGCAGCCGGTGTAGAAGACGAAGTCGGGCTTGGCGCCGGGCGCGCGCGACGCCTTACCCTGGGCACCCTGCCCCAACCGGGTCAGCAAGGTGTCGTCGAGCTGGATCTGCGAAATATGCGCGACGTCGCGCCCGACCAGGCGATAGGCGTCGAAGCCCGAGCGGCGCTCGGCAGCCGCATCCTTCTTCCGGTGCGACATGGCGATCCGCGCCATGTAGAGCAGGAAGCGCGGATTGACGCCGTAATCGCAGGCCTTGACGCATTCGCCGGACAACAAACAGCCGCTCGCCCATTTCTCCGATGCGGCATTGCCCACATCGTCCACTTGGCCGCGAACAATGTCGATGATGCCGGAAATGACCTCGACCGGGTCTTGCCGTTCTTCCACCGTCAGGCCGGCGGCTTCCGTGGCCGGGCAGACCTCGACGCATTTGCCGCAGCGGGTGCAGGCGTCCGCCATGGCGTCGGCGCGCGCCTTCAGCGCGGATTCGAATGTCTGGTTTGGGGTGGCGTCGGTCATTGTGGTGTTCCTGGCACTGTTCATGGCGTGCCGTTGCTATTGCCGCGCGACTCTAGAGTAACCTCGCGGGCGGCCGGTTTGAAGGGTCAATTGAAGGCCGGATTGAAGCCATTTGCCCGGCGATGTAATAACCGCAACGCGATGCCCGGCCGCCTTTATGGAGGCGCCGGGCATCGTTCTGACAGGTCGCGACGGCGGATCGGCGGATCCGTCCAGAACAGGAAAGGCGAGGAACATAATGGGTGAATTTGCAGTCGGCCAACCCGTTCCCCGCTTCGAGGATCCCCGCCTGGTCAAGGGCCACGGCCGCTATGTCGCGGATATGGTGTTCCCCGGCATGGCTTACGGCTTCGTGCTGCGCTCGCCGCATGCGCATGCCCGCATCCGCGCGATCGACACCAGCAAAGCCAAGGCCGCGCCGGGCGTGCTCGCGGTGCTGACCGGGGCCGACTACAGGGCGAGCGGGTTCGGCGATCTCCCGGTGCCCGGCGGGCTCAAGCGCCGCGACGGCGCGCCCGGCTACAAGCCGCGCTATCCGGCGCTGGTCGAGGATCGCGCGCGCATGATCGGCGATTACGTCGCCTTCGTCGTCGCCGAAAATCTCTATCAGGCGATCGATGCGTCCGAGATGATCGAGGTCGACTATGAGCCGCTGCCGGCGATCGTTTCGACCGGCGAGGCGGTGAAGCCCGGCGTGCCGCTGGTCTGGGACGATTGCGCCAACAATATCGGCTTCATCCAGATCGAAGGAAACAAGGAAGCGACCGACGCGGCGTTCGCGCGCGCCGCGCATGTGGTCAAGCACGACTTTGTCATCAACCGCGTCACTGCCGCCACCATGGAGCCGCGCGGCTGTATCGGCCTGTTCGAGCCGATCGAGGGCCGTTTCACGATCTATTCCACGCTCCAGCGCACCAATGTGTTCCAGACCGAGCTGTCGCAGTACGTGCTCAAAGTGCCGGACAGCAAGATCCGCGTCGTCTGCGGCGATATCGGCGGCAGCTTCGGCATGAAGTCGGCGGTCTATAACGAGGTGGCGCTCGTTCTGTGCGCGGCGAAGCTCACCGGCCGGCCGGTGAAATGGGTGGCGACGCGCTCGGAGTCATTCCTCTGTGACGCGCAGGCGCGCGACAATGTCACCACGGCCGAGCTCGCGCTCGACAAGGACGGCAATTTTTTGGGCTTCCGCGCCAAGATCATTGCCGCCATCGGCGCCTATATGCAGACCGGCATGCCGGCCTTCACCGGCAATCTCGGCACGCTGGCCGGCGTCTATGTCACGCCGGCCTCGCATATCGACGTGACGGCCGTGTTCACGCATACCCAGCCGGTGCGGCCCTATCGCGGCAACGGACGGCCGGAAGCGGGCTATATCATCGAGCGCATGGTCGATCTCGCTGCCGACCAGAGCGGCATGGATCCGGCGGAATTGCGCAAGAAGAACACCATTCCGGCCAGCGCCATGCCGTTCAAGACCAGCGTCACTTTCACCTACGATTGCGGCGAGTTCGAAAAGAATCTCGATCTCGCGCTCGACGCCGCCGACAAGAAAGGTTTCGAGAAGCGACGTGCGGAGGCGAAAAAGCGCGGCAAGCTGCGCGGCTTCGGCTTCTCCAACACGATCGAGCGTTCCGCGGCGGCCGGGCTTGAAGGCGCCGAAATCCGCTTCGATCGCACCGGCTCGGTGTCGATCTTCTCCGGCAGCATCAATCAGGGCCAGGGCCACGAGACCGCGTTCAAGCAGGTGGTCTGCGACCGGCTCGGGCTCGACCCGCACGAAGTCACTTACATCCAGGGCGACACCGACCAGGTGTTCTTTTCCGAAGGCACCGGCGGCTCACGCTCGGCGGCATTTTCGAGCTCCGCTTTCACTTTGGCGGCCGACAAGGTCGAAGCCAAAGGCAAGGCGATTGCCGCAAAGATGCTGAAAGTCGATCTCGCCGACGTCAAATTTCACGAAGGCCTGTTCTCGAGCGCAAAGACCAACCAGACGCTGACCATCAAGGAAGTCGCCAAGGCCTCGCTCGACCCAAAAAACCTCCCCGACGGCATGGAGCCCGGCCTGATCGAGAAAGCGATCTATAGCGGCAAGCTCGCCGCCTATCCGAACGGCGTGCATGTCTGCGAGCTCGAGATCGACGAGGAGACCGGCACCGTCGAGATCGTGAACTATAATGTCGTCGACGATGTCGGCACCGTGATCAATCCGCTGTTGCTGCATGGCCAGATCGACGGCGGCATCGTCCAGGGTGTCGGCCAGATCCTGATGGAAGACATCAGGTACGACACCGAGGGTCAGATTCTCACCGGCTCGTTCATGGATTACGCCATGCCGCGCGCCGGCGACCTCTCGGCCTTCCATGTCGAAAGCAATCCGGTGCCGACCAAGACCAATCTGCTCGGGGTCAAGGGCGCCGGCGAAGCCGGTTGCGTCGGCGCCATGCCGGCGGTGGCGAATGCGCTGGTCGACGCGCTGTCGGTGCTCGGCGTCAAGCATGTGCCGATGCCGGCGACGCCGGAAGTGCTGTGGCGCGCCATCCACGCGGCGCGGGCGAAGGGGGGTTAGTTCCTTTCCGCTCGTCCCCGCGAAGGCTGGGACCCCAGCCTTTCTGGATTCCCGCTTTCGCGGGAATAAGCGGATGTGTAAAAGCGCTCTATGGGCGAACAAGAAAAATCCGCCGCCGATGCGCTGCCGCTTGCCGGCATTCGCGTGCTGGAATTCTGCCACACCATCATGGGCCCGACCGCGGGCCTGATCCTCGCCGATCTCGGCGCCGACGTAATCAAGATCGAGCCCAAGGACGGCGACACGACGCGCCGCCTGCCCGGCTTTGCCGCGGGCTTCTTTCCGGCCTTCAACCGCAACAAGCGAAGCTTCGCGGTCGATCTGAAATCCGACCGGGGCCGCGCTTTGATGCACCGGCTCGCGGCGCAGGCCGACGTGGTGATGGAAAATTACGCCCCGGGCACGATGGACCGGCTCGGCTGCGGCTATGACGATCTGTCCCGCCTCAATCCGCGGCTGATCTTTTGCGCGCTGAAGGGTTTTCTCAGCGGACCCTATGAGCACCGCCCCGCGCTTGATGAAGTCGTGCAATTCATGTCCGGCATGGCCTACATGACCGGGCCGCCGGGCCAGCCGCTGCGGGCTGGCTCCTCCGTCGTCGACATCATGGGCGGCATGTTCGCGGTCATCGCGATCCAGGCGGCGCTGCGCGAGCGCGAGCGGACCGGCCGCGGCCAGCTGGTCAAGACCGCGCTGTTCGAGGCGACGAGCTTCCTGATGATGCAGCACATGGCAGGCCAGGCGGTGACCGGCCGGCCGCCGCCGCCGATGCCGGCGCGCGAAGGCGCCTGGGCGGTCTACGAGCCGTTCACCACCGCCGACGGCGAGCAGATCTTTGTCGGCATTACCAGCGACCGCCACTGGCGCCGCTTCTGCGAACATTTCGAGCGGCCCGAGTTGCTGGCCGATCCGGCTTACAAGACCAACGAGGATCGCGTGCGCGAGCGGCCAGTGCTGCTGCCGCTCGTCGCCGCGATCGTCAAACAGCACAAGCGCGCCGAACTGACCGAGATTTTCGAGCGCATCGCCATTCCGTTTTCGCCGGTGGCGAAGCCGGGCGACCTGTTCGAGGATCCGCAGCTCAATGCCGGCAACCGCATGCTGGTGCTCGATCTGCCGGACGGCAGCCGCACCAAGCTGCCGCGCATGCCGATGGAGATCGGCGACCACGATTTCGCCCTGCGCCGCCAACCGCCGACGATCGGCGAGCACACCGCGGAGATTCTCGGCGAGCTCGGCCTTGCGCCCGGCGAGATCACGGCGCTTACTCAAAGCGGAGTCGTCACAACCGCGAAAGACCGGACCGGGACAATGAGTGACTTTAATGAGTGACCTGCCGCAAGCCGTGCACATCAACGAAGAAGGTCCGCGCGAAGGCTTTCAGATCGAGAAAGGTCCGATCGCGACCGCGCGCAAGATCGAACTGATCGACGCGCTGTCGGAGACCGGCATCGATCACATACAGATCGTGTCCTTCGTCAATCCGAAGGCGGTGCCGGGCATGGCCGATGCCGATGCGGTGGTCGATGGGATCACGATCAAGCCCGGCGTCGCCTATACCGCGCTGTGGCTCAACGAGCGCGGCTTCGAGCGTGCGCTGGCGCACAACAACCGGCTGTCGCTCGGCGGCTCGATCACGCTGGTGGCCTCGGAGAAATTCTCCAAGCGCAATCAGAACCGCACCGCGGCCGAGCAGCTCGCCGGCCAGCATGCCATCGTCGAGAAATACAAGGCCGCCGGCATTCCGGTCGAGCGCGGCATGATCATGGCGGCGTTCGGCTGCAATTTCGAGGGCGACGTGCCGGTGGCGCACGTGGTCGCGCTGGTCCAGCAGATCCTCGACGTCGCCAAGGAGCACGGCGTGACGCTGAAATATGTCTCGCTCGCCGACACCATGGCCTGGGCCAATCCGCTCGCCATCAAGCGCGTCATTGGCGCGGTGCGCGAGCGCTGGCCCGAGGTCGATTTCGCGCTGCATCTGCATGATACGCGCGGCATGGCGGTGGCCAATGCCTTTGCCGGCCTGGAAATGGGCGTGAAGCGCTACGACGCCGCGGTCGCCGGCCTCGGCGGCTGTCCCTTTGCCGGTCATGCCGGCGCCGCCGGCAATATCTGCACCGAGGATCTGGTCTTCATGTGCCAGGAAATGGGCATCGAGACCGGCATCGATCTCGACGCGCTCATCGCATGCGCGAAGCTCGCCGAAGACGTCGTCGGCCATCCGCTGCCCGGCTCGGTGATGAAGGGCGGAACGCTGCAGAAGTTTCGCAATTCGTAGGGTAGGTTAGCGCAGCGTAACCCACCCATGCGCCGCGGTGGGTTACGGCGCTGCGCGCCTAACTCACCCTACCCGCTAGTAGCCGATCAGAATTTCGCTCACGCTCAGCTTCGCGGCGCGCACGGCCTCGTCCGAAGAGCTGTATTCGTGGTCCACCGAAATCGCGCTTGCCGCATCCTTGGCGGTCTTCGCATCGGCGCGGAAGTTCACGCTGGCCTTGCAGCCGCCGGGCAGCGTGGCGAGCGCGCCGCCGTCCCAATCGCTGACCGTGGCCACGCCATCCTTGTCGAAGCCCTTGAGCTTGAATGGTTTGTGATTGCGCTTTTCGAGGTCCGGCAAGGTCAAGCCGAGATGCAGGCCTTCCGGTCCGGTCCAGATCGACTTCCCCGCAATGTCGATCAGAAAGGTGCCGGTGCGGTTCGGATTATTCCACCATACTTCGAGCCGCCGCCTGGGGTCCTTCGGAAACACGATGGTTGCGCCGACCTCGGTGTCCTGCACCTTTTCCTGCGTGAAGGTCACGTTGCTGTTGCCGAAGGTCATGGCCAAGGCGAGCATGCCGGAGTCCTGCGCGAAGGGACCGCTGCAGGCGACGACCGTGCGGGAGCCGCTCGGCGGGGAGCCGCCGGGCGGCACCGGCTTGCCCGGCGCGGCGGGCGGTTCTGCCGTTGCGCTCGCGGCCGTGTGCGCCGCCGGGTGCGATGCGGAGGGCGGCTCCGACACGGCCGGCGGCACCGGCTGGGTCATTTGCGAGGGGGCAAGCTGATCACTGGTGCTGACGCTGTGACTGGGTCGCGGCGCGATGGAGCCGCGCGGCTGCGCCGCAAGCGGATTCGCCACCGTCAAAGACAGCGGCAATGCGACGGCCAGTCCAACACTTGCACGCGCGACGCCAGTCCACCGCATCAGCTCCCTCCCCTCGGTCCTCCCCTGCAGTCAAGCCTAGCACGGTGGCTTCCCGCGGCCAGCGCTGTTTTGTGCAGCGGCCAAGCGACAAATCGTCGGCCTGATTGGTGCGGCAAGCCGGGCTGGCGGCCGCCGGCAATTACCCGCGTTCCAGAATCTTCCACACACCGCTCGCCGCAGCGACGACGCGGTCGCCGACTTTGAGCATCGAGCGCATGAAGATGATCGAGCGCGTGATGCGCACCACTTCGCAATGCGACTCGACGAATTCGCCGATCTTGACCGCGCCGATAAACTGAATGTTGAACTCGATCGTGACATGCGGCTTGTTGCCGGTCGCGCGCATCGCCGTCATGCCCATGGACTGATCGGCGAAGGTTGCCAGCATGCCGCCATGCACGATGTTGATGTGATTGCCGTGCTTCTCGGACGCGGAGAAGCCGAACAGCGGATCGCCGCGGCGCCAGATCGGCCCGACCAGATCGCCGAAATTATGCGCTTTGACCCGTTCCCAGCCGGCGGCGGCGGGGTCGAAATTTTGTGTCGTCGTTGTTTGATCGTTCATTTAGATGAAGTTCTTCCTGTTGCGTCATTCCGGATTGCCGCGAAGCGGCAAGTCCGGAATCCATAATCACAGGTCAGCGAATATGGATTCCGGGCTCCTCGCTGCGCTCGGCCCCGGAATGACGACGGTGGGAATTACATGATGGCGAATTCGGTGTTGCGACGATCGGTGACGAGCATCGCGCCCGGATAGTGGGTGATGCAGAAGTCGGGCTTGACCGCCATGATCACCGATTGCGGGGTCACTCCGCAGGCCCAGAACACCGGGATCTCATCGTCATGCACCGGCACGGCATCGCCCCAATCGGGCTTGCCGATGTCTTTGATCCCGATCATTTCCGGCTTGCCGAGATGCACCGGCGCGCCATGCACGGACGGAAAGCGCGTCGTGATCTGCACGGCGCGGATCGCGGCGGCGGGCTTCATCGGCCGCATCGACACCACGAGCGGCCCGTGAAACGGGCCCGCCGGATTGGTCTCGACCGAGGTGCGATACATCGGCACCGTGCAGTCGCATGTCATGTGGCGAAGCTCGATACCGTCGTCGAGCAGCGCCTGCTCGACGACGGTATCGAGCTTCGCCACATGACATGCGACTGCAC
>Ga0102924_1006582_pt1 | contig 10868 bp, 9 predicted proteins | sample PaiPotPPM11metaG_FD_80116 | JGI IMG/M metagenome (GOLD analysis project Ga0102924, IMG submission 80116) | Iron sulfur acid spring bacterial and archeal communities from Banff, Canada, to study Microbial Dark Matter (Phase II) - Paint Pots PPM... ...
TGAGAAGCGGGTGATCGCCGTTGAGGACGATCACCGTCTCGGCCGCCCCCAGGTGGGCGCTGGCCGCCCGGACGGCGTCGGCGGTTCCCCGCGCCTGCTCCTGGACGGCCACCTCGACGCGACCGTCCAGGACGGGCTCCAGCTCGCGCTCGGGCCCCTGGACAACGATCACTCTCTCGGCCCCGGCCTGGACCGCTGCCGCCACCGGCCAGGCGATCATCGGCCGTCCGCAGATCGGGTGCAGCAGCTTGGGGATCTCCGACTTCATCCGCGTGCCCTTCCCCGCGGCCAGGATGACGACGACGGGTCCGCTCACGGTGATGATCGTAGGCGATGAGAGGGCGGGTTAGGCGACGCCGCCTCGATTCGGCCGAGCTCGGGCCGTCCTCGGGCCGCGGTCCGATAACGTGATGCGGGCGAGGGTTTCCCGCCCCATGGGGAGTGGGGTAATGGCTGCCCGCACGCCTTTGGAGCGTTGAGGTCCAGGTTCGAATCCTGGCTCCCCAGTGACACTGTCCCGGTCGCTTCCAAAGGGCTACCGGGCGAGCGCCCGTCCGCGATTCCGTCCGCATCGGAGGGGAACATATGTTCGTGCGCTCTCCACCGTTCTCGGAACCCGCCGCGCGGGCGGCCATAGCGGCCTCGAGTTCCTGGGCGGACGCCCTTCGCGCCCTGGGCTACGAGCCAAAGGGGCATAACTATCGGACTCTGCAGAGGTGGGCCCGGAAATGGGGGATCAGCGCCTCCCACTTTGATCCCAGCGTCGGGCGACGACGCGAGACCAGGCGGAGAGAGCGACCTCTTCACGAGGTGATGGTTGAGACACTCGTCCTACCGCCGAGGCAAGCTCAAGGAACGCCTGCTCCGCGCTGGGATCAAGTCACCGATTTGCGAGATGTGCGGCCAAGGCGAGCTCTGGAATGGGCGGCGGATGTCGCTCATCCTCGATCACATCAATGGCGTCCCCGATGACCACCGGCTCGAGAACGTCAGGATCGTCTGCCCCAACTGTGCCGCGACGCTCGATACTCACTGCGGCCGGAACCTGCCGAGACAGCGAACCTGCCCGTCATGTCAATGCTCTTTCGAGCCGCGGAACATACGGCATCGGTATTGCTCGGAGAAATGCTGGGGAGTCGCCGCGGCGGACCTCAAGCGAGGTATTCCGCACCCGGAAATGCGCAAGGTAGTCCGACCGCCCTATGAGGAGCTAATGAGCGACATGAAGGGCATGAGCTTGCTTGCCATCGGGCGCAAGTACGGCGTCTCGGACAATGCCGTCCGAAAGTGGATCAGGTGGTACCAGTCAGCACGAGACCGAGACGCTTCCATCGCAGAAGGCGCGGAGCTACCGCCATCAGATCCGGAAGCGGAGGCGGCCTGAGTCAGGCCTAAAGAGCTCCCTACTGCGTGTCCGGCAGCTCTCGGAAGCTGTTCGGAGTGGCGGCCGCGCCACCGTACCCCTGGAGCTGGGAGAACGCCGGGAGGTTGTACTCCAGGTCCCCGCACTTGTTCTGGCTGCAGCCGGCGCCGCTGCCGGTCCCGTTGCCGCTGCTACCCAGGTTGACCATGCCGTTGCCGTCGACCACGACGCCGCCGATGACCGTGGTGTTGCCGCCGAGCGTCACCACGTTGCCCGAGGAACCGAGCGCGTTGGCGTCGTAGATGACCCCGTAATAGGTGCCGGTGCCCTCGAAGTCGATCGGCGCGTTCACCACCACCAGGAACCCCGACGGCAAAGGCGGGTCGTTGGCGTCGCCGTTTCCGGTGATCGTGATCGTGCCACAGCCGGTTCCGTCGACGTACACCGGGGCGCCCTGGAGCTGCGGCATCGTGGTCGGGCAGCTACCGGGGCCATAGTAGGTTCCATCGGCGATGGCCAGCTCCTTGACGGTCAAAAGCTGCTTCGCGCTCAGGGTGCTCGACGGCGAGCTCGTGTAGCTCACCGACGGCTCGATCTGGCCCGTGACGAAGCTTGTGCAGTTGCTGTTGCCGGTGGTGGAGGCCGCCTGGAGGTCGTTGCAGCGGACGCTGATCGCGCTCGTCGAGGAGGAGCCGCCGATCGTGTTGAGGATGATCTTCTGCCCGTTGTTCGACGTCGAGAACCCGTTGGCCGTCAGCACCCCCGAAGGGATCGGGACGTTGATCATCTGGTCCGACACCCGCGAGACCACGACCGACATGTGGCAGTTCACAATGCCCACGGCGCGCACCCAGACGGACCCGCTTGCGCTGGCGTCATAGGGCGACGCGGTCTCCTCGGTCGGGACGGAGGCGAAGTAGTTGGGGCTCGGCCCGGCATCGCGGACATAGGTGGTCCAGCCGTTGGCCACCTGCGCCCCCGGATTCCAGGCATCCCCCTGGGTGCCTGGTGGGCAGGTCTGTGCGCCCATGGTGTAGGAGGTTGAGAAGTCGCTCGTGCTCGGACAGTAGGAAGCCCCCGCGCTGGCCGCGGTGCAGCTCGTCAGGTAGCCCAGGGACGAGGTGCCCGAGTTGGGCTGCGGAGCATCCTTGGCCGTCGGCCACTGCAGCGACAGCTCATATACCTGGGCATTCAGCGCAGCCTGCGCCAGGGCGAACGCACTCTCATCCCCCTGTTGGTTGAAGCTCGAGCGCCTCTGCGCGTTGGCCGTCATGAGCAGCGCGCCGCCAAATCCCATCACGATGAACATGACGATGACGCTGATGATCATCGCCATGCCGTCTTCGCCCTGAACCAGTCTGCGTCTCATTGTGCGCTCACCGTCTCTGGTAGGCAGGCGCTGAGGCCCGCTGTGTCGGTTACCACCAGCAGGAAGCTCAGCTGCGTTCCCGACGCGTATGGGCCCGCCGTGGGCTGCTGGCTGGTCGAAAACGGCGTGCCACTGGCGGGGCACGCGCTGCCCGTGTACCACTGGTAGGACAGCGCCTGTCCGTTGGGGTCATACGACGGCGAAGCGTTGAGCTGGATGTACGTCCCGCTCTGCTGCTTGATCTGGCTCGCCGGGGCCGTGTCCGCCACCGGATCTGAGAGCTCGTTGCGCAGGTAGATCGCGCTGGTCAGCTCGGTGGGTCCGGGCGCGCTTCCCGGGCTGGCGTCCACGTACAGGTCGATGCCGACCTGCTTGATCTGGTCGATCGTCTTCCATCCCGTGGGGCCGTACTGGAACACCGGGCCGGTGTTGGTCACGCCGGCCAGCTCGACGCAGCAGGGCGCCCCCGCGCTCGTGGTCGTCCAGGCCGTGCTGGTGCTCGGACAGCTCGTCGTATCGGGGACTGCCGTGTAGGTGGAGCTGGCCGCCGTGCTCTGACGCCAGAGCGTGCTGCTCGCCCCCAGGCAGTAGCGAACCTGCATCTCGTTGGTCACGTCGCCGGATGGCGGTGAGCCGCCGGCAGCCACAGTTTCGAAAACGATGTCATCGTTCGTGGCCTTCTCCAGCAGCCCGGCGGCCACGGTGCTGGGTGAGGCGTTGTTCACCGGCGTGGCCGCGTTGCGCAGCTCCCGGCTGAGACGATCGATCAGCTGGCGGGCGTTTTCCTGGGACTGGTCGCGGATCGTGTCGGTGTTGCTGTCACGCATGAAGACCTGGAGGATCAGCAGCGCCGAGGTGAGGACGATGACCGAGATCGTCATCGCGACGAGCATCTCGATCAGAGTGAGCCCGCGCTCTCCGCTCAGCATCATCCACTCACCGGTCCGGTGGGCGTTGACTCGGCCATGTTCGATCCCGGTCCGCTTCCGCCCACCGAAGTGACGTAGTAGCTGTGCGCCGCGTTGCGGCTCGTGTCGTGATAGGTACAGGTGGACGAACAGCTCGAGGCGGAGATCGTGTCGTAGCGGCTGGTGTAGCTGTCCCCGTCGCGATAGATCCGGTAGAACGCCGCGGACGCGCTGGCAGACGCGGGCCAGGCGAGGATCGCCGTGCCGTCTGACTGCGATGTCACGGTCAGGCTGGAGGGAGACGCAGGCGCGGAGGGAACGCCGCTGGCCAGCGTGACGCTCTGCGCGGTGCCCTGCTGCAGGTTGTTGCTCGCGTCGTAATAGAGGGCGACGATCTTGTAGGTGAGGTTCGATGCGGTTACCGCCGGCGGGCTCATGTCTGCGCAGGCGGTCACGCTCGAGCACCAGGCGCTCCCGCCGTTCATCCCGCAGCTGGCGGGGTAGGAGGTCGAGGCGTTCGTCTGGCAGATGACCGTGCCCGACGGGTTGATGATCTCGTAGCCGACGACGTTCAGCTCCGGGTTGGGGCTCCACTGGAACTCGGCTGCTGTCTGGGGGCTGCCGCTGACGATGAAGTTCGGGTTGAAGCCGTACCCGCTGACCGAGGGCGCGGACGGCACGCTGCGGATCAGACGGACCTTGATCGTGATCCCTGGCCCGTCCACGCCATTGGCATCCTCGGCCTGGGCGCCGATCGTGTAGGTCCCGTCATAGACGGGCGCGGCGCCCGCTACGGGGATGGGCCACGGCGCCGACACCCACGTCGTGCTCGAGCCGGCGGGCGCCGAGCCGTCCCAGGAATTCTCTCTGGCTCCGTTGAGCGACCACACGATCGCGCTCGTGCCGCTCGGTGCCGTGAGCTGGAATTGCAGCGAGGTCACGCTGGAGGACGTGATGACCGGCGCGGTGGGTCCGGTTCCACTGATCCCCGAGGTATTCCATTGCGATTGGAGCAGCTGCAGCCCCGTGCCCGGCAGACCCGGGTCCTGGCCGGCGCGGGTCATCGTGGCCGTCTCGGAGACCTGGTGGCTCTGACCCTGGTAGGTCGCCCAGCTGACCGTGGCCGTGACCTGCTTGAAGTCGCAGGGCGACGAAGACGCGCATGCTGTCCCCGAAGGGTCCTTGGCGTCGTTGTAGCTGCCCTCGCTGATCGAAACGGTGTAGATGACGCCACCGCGCGCGATGGTCCAGGCCGATCCGGAGCTCGACGAGCTCGAGAGCCCGGGCATGGCCTGAAGCTGGCTGACGATCGTGGCGCTCGAGATCTGGGAGTAGGGAATCTCCTGTGCGTCCTCTGTGATTTGGCGGACGAGGGCGACGGCGGCCTCCTTGGCCCGCACGCCCGCGCTCGAGTGGACCGCGACGTCGAGCATCATGTATGCAGCCAGCAGGCCGACGACGAGGACGACCATGGCCACGAGCGTCTCGACCATCGTGAAGCCGTCGGCTGCGCGCAGACGAGGTCCGGGCAGCGCGGTGCCGCCTGTGTCGTCGGCTCGATGCGAGGAGGGCCTTGGGGTTATCCCCCCCGCCGGGAAGAACCTGCCCATGGACGCTTCATCGGTAGCGGCGCGTCGTCGAGGACATCATGGTCGCGTGGTTCTGGACGAACGTTGGAGGCGGCGCGTCCAAAGGCGTCCAGCCCTTCCGACCGTTACCGGGCGCGGGTCGCAGCCCGCTACTGCGCCGGGATGGGACTCGGGTTGGTGACGATCGTCGAGAGCCACACAGGCTTACGACTACCAGTGTCGCCGGGGATCGCCTGAGGAACCCCGTTGACGAGTGTGGTGCCCGGGAGCACGGCGACGGTGATCCGCTCTTCATCCGGACCGCTCAGACAGCCTCCGCCTGAGACGCAGCCGTTGCCGGTACCCGGGCTCGGAAGCTCCTGGTGGTAGGTGACGTATACATCGTAGGTTCCGGTCAGGCCCTGGTAGCCAGAGATCGTCTGGGGAGTGTCGGGGACGCAGTACGACGACGCGCACAGGGTCGACGGTTGCGTGACGAACGGCTCGCACCAGCCGGCGGGGGAATCGCCCTGAGCCAGGAGGCATGGCGTGCCGGCGCTCGTCGTGCTGACGTAATAGTTCGGATCGTTGGCGTTGCTGCTATCAGCCGTCGGATCGCCGCTCATCCCGAAGTTGGTATAGGTCACCGCGTAGAGCTCCTGGCGCAGATTGTCCAGCTGCTGCTCGGCGAAGCTGACCGCCGCATCGTGGACCTGGGCCCCTGAGCTGAGCTGGTTCGCGGAAACCAGCGCGCCGAACACGCCCAGGATGCCGACGCTCAACACCAGGACGGCGACCAGGACCTCGACGAGCGTGAAGCCTGCGTCCCGGCGGCCCGCGGTTCGCGATCCCCTCATCAGCAGTTCTGGTCCGGCGCCGAGCCCGCGGGCGGGATCGCCGCGCTGCATTCCGTGTATCCCAGCGGCTGATACAGAGAGGTGGCGCCACCACTGCTGCCCGTTGAGCCCACCGGGCCGGACACGTCGAACTGCATGTTGCCAGAGAGGTTGATGGTGTTACCCACGACGTACTCCTGGTTCACCACCGTGCTCGAGGTGCCGTTGATGGTCACTGTCGAGTTCGGCGCGATGACCGTCAGGGGGACCCCCGAGCTGCGCGAGTTGCCGTTGATGGTCACCGAGCCCGCCGACCCGCTGGCACCCGCGACCTCCACGACGAACGAATACGGCCCAGCGCTCGAGCTCACCGACCCGCCCTGGATGCTGAAGCCCGCGGTCGTACTGCCGCACACGCTCTGCGGCTCGATGTAGAAGATCACCGGATTAGACGCGGATGCGGCCGAGCTTATCGCGAGCAGTCCGCCGGTGATCTGAAAAGAGCACATCGCGTAGATGCCCGGCTGGAGCGTGACGTTCGCTTTGTTCGAGCTGATGACCACCGACGCTGTCGGGCTGCTGCCAGTCACGGTGCAATGTGTGCCAGGGGCACAGGTGGTGCCCGTCAGGTAGGCGTCGCAGCTGCTGATCGAGTTGCAGACCATCCCGCTGGTGAACGGGAGCAGCGATGCTGCGGGCACGTAGATAGGGCTCGACAGCTTAATCGGAGGAGGATTGGCGCACTTTGTGGAGTTGTCGGTGACCGACACGTAGTAGGAGATCTGTCCACACTGAGTCGAGTTGCTGTCCACATAGACGGTGCCGTTGGAGTAGAGGGGGATCGGATTGGATGTGCTGCCGACGATGGCGCCGCCCGTCACGTTGAGGGACTTCACCGCCTCGATTCCGCCGCCTCCGCCGCCACCGGGCAAGCTGAACGCACCGACCGTCTCTCGGACTCGCGCGTAAACGGTCCGTGACCCGCCCGTGGCCGACCCCGTGGCGACGATTTCTCGGGGATCGGTGAAGAAGCCTGTCTGCGTGGTGCTTTGAATCGGCGTCATCTGGTAGGAGAAGCTCTCACCGTTGCCGAGCGATTGGGTGGCCGGGGAACCGCTGCTCGTCTGGGGCGAGGATGGACACCAGCTGGTGGAGCCGATCGTGGTCGAGCCAGCCAGCTCGAGGCTCTGGACGTTCCCATTGGCGTCGACGATCGCCACCGGGCACGGCGTGGAGGAGGTGGAGCTGGTAGTGGTCGACGCGAGCGCGTTCAGTCTGTACAAGGCCGTCTCGAGCCCGGTGTCGCCCGCCTGTATCGCTTCGTTCTCGAGGGGGTCGCGGTTGCTCTTACTCGATACCTGTAGCGACTGCGCGGCCACGGCCGCCGAGACCAAGAGAACGACGAACAGCACGATCACGCCAATCGCCATGACGATGCCGTCGTCGCGGCGCATCAGCGACGCCCACCGGTGGATCCTTGCCTTGACTCGCATGATCGTCATGGATAGAGCTGGATGTTGTTCCGTAGCGCGATCCCGTCCTGGAATTCGAGCGGGTTCTTATACGGCGAACCGAGCGTCTGATCGAGAACCACGTAGATGTACGTCGGTTGTGTCCCGTTCGCGGCGCGGAAGACGCTGTTTGCGCTGCCACTGGAGATCGACACGTTCTGGTCGATCAGGGGCTGGGATGACCCAAGCGCTCCGTTTACCGGGCCCACGGCCCGCGTGCAGTAGGCCTGCGAGACGCAGTCGTAGACGACGTTCATCGTGCTGCTCGTGCCTCCAGAGCCCGCGACCGGCGTGTTCAGGTCGATCACGCCCCCACACACCGAGTAGCCGCTGACAGAGCAGCTGGTCGCGGCCGTGGGCGGATTCGTGGTGCAGGCAGAGAACGAGCCGCAGATGGTCGCGGAGCTAGCGTCGCGGATCTCCCTATCGATCCGCTGCAGCATCGCCGTCCCCTCCTGCGTGGCCACGGCGCGGGTATTCGAGTTCTTCTGCACGTGGAGCGAGATGACCATGAGCCCGAGCACCACGCCCACCACGAGTATTCCGATGACCATTGCCACAAGCATTTCGATCAAGGTGTAGCCAGATTCCCCCCCGCCCACGCATCCCTGACCGGGCGACGTTGGACGCGCGCGCGGCATAAGTGTCTTGTCGGCTGAATGGCCCAGTCCCATGAGTGCTTGCGTAAACCCTTGCGAATCGCCCCGTCGCGCCTGATTAAGGTATAGCGAACCCAGAAGTCCTTTTCCAGCAAAACCCGCCTAAAAACGGGCAGATTTGAGCTGCTGCCCGGCTGCCCGCCCCAGCCATGCGTCCACGCCGGTGGACCCATCGCTAATGCTCTCGGGTCTGGCGCCGATTATGTGAATGCGGAAGGCGCCGTCAAGGACGACGTGCCCCCCACTATGCCGTTCCCGATCAGGCTCTGCCCCGGCCTTCACCCCCGTACCGGCCGCTTGCGAACTCGCCGTGCGCCGTTGCGCGACGAGCGCGGGTTCACGCTGATCGAGATGCTGGTCGGCCTTACGCTCACGCTGGTGGTGGTCACCGGCGCAGCGGTCGCGCTGCAGGCCACGACGCGGACGCAGAATCGCGACCAGGCCTACCAGGAGGAGCTTCAGAGCGCCCAGGTGGGCGTGGCGCGCCTCATCCACGACCTGCGGGAGGCCACTTCATTCTCGCTGACGCCCGGAGCCGGGCCTACCGCGGTGGCGCCCGGAGTGATCGAGTTCCAGCTGCCGCAGGGCGGGCAGACCTGGAACGTCGAGTACAACTGCAACGCACCCGACACGCTCGGTCCGCCCTACACGCGCTGTGCGCGCACACAGGCGCTCGCCCCCAACCTGCCGCCGGCCGCCGGCGCCACACCGGGTCCGCAGGACATCCAGCACATCTGGAACAACCCGTCCAACACCAACGACCTGGCCGCCGGCTACGACTACGGCGCCTTCTGCACCACGAACGGATCAGCTCAGTCCGGGTCGGTGTTCTTCGTCCAGAACCCCAACACCGCCAACCCGGACAGCAACCCGCCGGCGTGTGACCAGACCTACGAGCTGATCGTGGCCCAGTCGCCGGACTACGTGCAGGTCAAGGTGGAGGTGCCGGCCGGTGGAGATCTCAGCTCGAGCGCGCTGCGGCATCTGGTCGTGATCCAGGACGGCGCCTACCTCCAGAACATAGATCAGGGGGCGTGATGGGGCGCGAGGATGGCTTCACGATCATCGAGGTGCTGGTGGCGGCGGCCCTGCTCGTGATCGGGATCGGCTCGACTCTCACCGCCTTCGACTCTTCGCGCCGCCTGACGCTGGTGTCCGAGCGCCAGATGACGCTGTCCGAGCGGGCCCAGAACGAGCTGGAGCGCGTGCTCGCGCTGCCTTGGAGGCAAGTCGCGCTCACGGGTGCATCGTCCAGCTGGTCCACCACGCCCGGCGACTACACCTACGTGAGCAACCCGGCGGGCAGCTGCCCCGGGACATCCACCGGCTCGGCGCCGACCTATCAGCCCGACCACTCCCCCGGTGGGTCGACGGCCACGGAGGCGCTGGTGATCAACGGCTGCACCTACTCCTACACGCTCAACGGAAACGCCCAGAGCGTCACCCCCAGCGCCGGCGCGATCCCGCCGGTTCAGACCTGGTCGGCGCCGCTTCCCAACGGAGGCGCAGTCACCGGCAACATCTACGACTTCATCACCTGGACGGCTGATCCGACCTGCAGCCAGACGACGACGCCCGGCTCGAGCTGTTCGGCGACCGACGACTACAAGCGTGTGACCGTGGTGGTGACGCAGAACGGAGTCGCGCAGCCGAGCAAGCCGGCGATCATCTCGGGCTTCGTCACGCCGCTGCCCAGCGGGCCCGGGCCGGTCAACTCTGCGCCGGGCAACAGCTGCGTGACCGGCGGTCCAACCTGTACCCCAACCCAGTACTACCCCAACTGCACAGGCCAGATGTCGACCACCCCGCCGACGGGCACCGGCACCTCGTGTCCGCTGCCGTCGTCCGGTTCGTCCTCGAGCTCCTGCCTGACGCCCCCGACCACGACGCCGGCCTGGCCCACACCCGCGATCCCGGCGGGCGCCACTTGGACCTTCACCGGGACCGGGGACATGACCGCCTATCTACAGGGCAACAACGGGGCCGCGGTATCCGGCACGCTGTGCCTGGCCGTCTACGTCTATCCGCAGGGCGTGCTGGGGTCGCTGCCCCCGGTTCCGTTGGGGAGTCCGCAGGCGCAGCCCATCAGCGTTCCGGTCAACGCACCTCCGACACCGGTGACCTTCGATTTCAACGTCGGCTCAGGCGACTACTTGATCGCCAGCACCGGCCTGGCGCAGATCGTGGTCGAGGTCTGGGTGGCGGGGTCAGTCACGCCCGTGAACATGACCACCGGCTCGGCCAGCGCCGCTTCCCAGGTGACCCTCCTCTACCAAGGATGAGAACGAGGATGAGAACGCGCCTCCAACATATTCTGCGCGACGACTCCGGCTTCGCGGTCGCGGTCGCGCTGGCCATCATGCTGATCGCCATCCTGCTCTCCGGCGTGGCGGCTTCTCTTGCGCTCCAAGACCGCGCGCTCACCGCGCGCGACAGCAGCAACAAGTCGGCGATCGAGGCCGCCAACGCCGGCCTGCGGACCGCCGTCTACCGGCTCAACGCCTATCAGCCGGCCTCGAATCAGTGCCCCACTCCATCGTTGACAACGGTCGGTCAGAACGCGCCGGCCAGCAACCTGTGCGCCCCGGACGGACCCGATGTCTCCCAGGGTCTCGGCAACGGCTCGAACTTCAGCTACTGGACCTCCGAGGCCA
>Ga0102924_1006583_pt1 | contig 10867 bp, 9 predicted proteins | sample PaiPotPPM11metaG_FD_80116 | JGI IMG/M metagenome (GOLD analysis project Ga0102924, IMG submission 80116) | Iron sulfur acid spring bacterial and archeal communities from Banff, Canada, to study Microbial Dark Matter (Phase II) - Paint Pots PPM... ...
CGATCCTCTGGTTTATGGTTCTGTTTAAAACTAAAGTGTAGTGGTCGTTTTTTCTGATGCGAGCTTGTAGTGAGTAGCCCACCATTGGAAAAGCAGGATTGCTCCACCCAGGATGTACATGATGATGCTGATGCCCAGTAGCTGACCGATCAGGCCAGCGAAGAGCAGGACAGGGATTGAGCCAGCGTTATAAAGCATAAACTGGAAAGAGAGCACGCGCCCGCGTTCCTCTTCTGGCGAGCGTTCCTGCAAGATTGTTTGCGCCGGGATATTGACCATGTCCAGGGCAAAACCCAGGATAAAAGCCAGTGCGCCGACGATAAACAACGACCAGGGCTGCAGAAAATGAACGTGCTGGGTGACAATCTGGCTGGCTGGCAGCAGGATCAGGCCAGCAGCCGACAGGATAAAGCCCAAGGTGACGATGAGCGATTTATTGAGGTAGCGTGTGAGCAATGGCATGAGCAATCCACCCAGAACCAGCCCGACGCCCGCGGGAGCAAAGAGCAGGGTCAGGTCGTCAGGCGGCAAACCCAGAATGTGCTGCACAAAAACGGGTGCCAGTTCGCCAATGACCAGGAGCAGAACGCTGATAACCGAAACCCGCAGCAGTGCAAGGTACAGCCTTCTGTCCCTGCGCACAAACTGCCAGGTCCCCTTAATGTCGCGCTGGACAATGGCCCACATCTCCTTGCCCGGTGATTTGGGCAGGTGCTGCTCACTACTCAAGTGTGGACGCAAGCGGGCGCGTGGAATGGCCAGGATCAGCAACATACAAAGCAGGTAGCTGAACGCGATCACGGCGAAGAGCATGTCGTGAGGCGTGATGGTCACAGTGGCCAGGCCCAGAGGCAGCTTAAAGGTCGCGAAAAAGCCCTCAATCACTCGCCCCAGCACCAGAAAGCCTATAGCCTGAGCTATATTCAGCGTGATATTAAAGAGCGAGAGCGCTGGGACCAGATTTTCCGTGCCCACCAGCAGCGGGATTGACGAAGATTCCGCTGGCATAAAGAATTGGGTGACCATCGAGATAAAGAAGTTCAAGAGGAACAGAAACAGTATCCCATTCGGGTTCCAGACCAATGCTACGACGATCAGCGCAGTAGCAATAGCGCGGAGCGCGTTGCTCACCCACAGAACCAGGCGCTTATCCAGGTAATCCACATAGACACCGGCCAGCAGGCTGAAAGGAACAGCCGGAAGAGTAAAAGAGATAATAGCTACGCCGGATAGAATAGTCGAACCATGGGTGATTGTGGCGACGGTCGTGAGCACCCCGTAGTTGGCCGCGTTAAAACCGATCTGAGAGATCAGTTGTGCCAGCCAGAGGAACAGGAACGAAGGATTGGTGAGTACATTGCGAAAAGAACCTGTGCCTCGGCTTTTCTTGGGTACCCCTGGCTCAGACAAGCGTATCGCTTCTTTCTTTTTTATATCCATATCTCCAACAAGGCCCTCTTAATCGATGTGATGATACGCCAATCATACTACAACCCGGCACCAATGTATATTCTCTGCTTTTTCGGCACCATTTGAACTCTCACAATCTGCGGTCAGGAAGACTTCAGGGAGATTGGGCAAACCCGCTCAACCTATACTCTCTCTCGGATACGTCGCTCAGTCAGCCCGCCGGGTTCTCATCGCCATACTCCTCGGATTGCAGGCCTGATACAGCGAATCCCTGACCGCGTGGCGAGTGTCCTTCAACATTCGCCATGCCTTGTTGAATTCTGTTCTGATGGGAGTTTATTGCTTTAGATAACGTATGGCAACCGGATGCCAGGAGCACCTGAGCACGGGCCTCAGCCAGCCTCTTCTTTTATCTATACGGATCAGGCGGGAGGAAGGTACACTCGGCTATGTATTCTGTGGTGATTATCGATGATTCAATCGTGGTACGCAAGATTGTTGAAACGAGCATGGGCCGCGCCGGAATCACTTGTCTGAGTTTCCGCGATGGCTACGAAGCACTGCGCGCGTTAAGAACAGAGATGCAGCAGCCCCCCGATCTGATTTTTTTGGATATCAACCTTCCGCGCATCGATGGCTTCGATCTCTTGCGCCTTCTCAGGAGCTACCCCGACTTCGACCAGATAGCGATTGTCATGCTCTCATCGCGCGATAGTGTGCTCGATCGGGTGAAGTGTCGCCTGGCGGGTGCGCGAGCCTATCTGGTCAAACCGTTCCGCACACAAGATCTGCTGGCGGTGACCTTAAACTACTTGCCAGCTTTTCCCTCCAGCGGGGATACTTCTATCCCCTCTCATACCATAGAACATGCGTGAATAAGATACAAACGAGGGCCGCCGCTACATTCACAAGATAAAGAACGTTGTTTTGCAGTGGAAAAATCAGAAGACTGGTATAAGACTTCTTTCTATCCGCGCCGACCCTTGTTGGCTTTCACTGCATGCAGATGGAGTAGCGGAAGATAGCTGGGATATTATACAAAGTTTTTCAACTATACTCCTGAGCGGAAGTTGATGAGAGCGGCGCGACGCCGCCTCAGTCTTTGTAGAAATGCTCGCGTAGGGGTTTCTGGTCAGTGGACAAAGACCCGGCTTTATAGGTGTTGGTTGCTTGTATGAAGGATGATGCCCGACCACAGTTCTGGCAGCTTCACCTGCTGGGAGGAACCACAATGCAAAGTATCGATGGGAGCGAAATTGCTCGCCTGCGCCAGCAAATCGAATTTCAGTTGGTAGCGATGCGGCGCGGCCTCTCCGGTCTCTCTGCCGGATCGACTCGCCATGCTTTTATCAATGCTCGTATGGAGCGTATTGGTGCCTATCAGAATGATCTGGCCGACCAGCTTGGCGAAAATACCGCCGATATGCTGGTATACAACCTCTACAACGAGATTATGGATGCGCCTTAAATCGCTAGCAAAGGAGTCAGCATGCCCAGTTTGCGCCGTTCTCTCTTGCGTCGCTACAGAGTCGTCGCCCCACGGCTTTTGCGGGGCGGCCTGCTGCTCCTGGTGCTGCTCCTACTCTGGGATGGAGTCGCGGCCCTCTGCGTGCCGCAGATCCAGGCCGCCCTCTCGCTCAACCCAACGGTCAATGGGCAAACCGCCGCTCCGCTGCTGACTGACCCGGGCGCGGCAGTGCTTGCCAGTGATACCTTTCAGCGTCCTGACCACGCCTACTGGGGTACATCCCCTGATGGACAATCATGGCAAGCGGATGCAGGCAATGTACCCTATTTCGCGGTTTTCAAACACGCGGGCATGCTTTACGCTCCAGCGCAATCAGTAACCTGTGACGCCATTCTAGGACCCATGGTAGCAAACGAAGAGGTCACATTTAGCGCCTCGCTCAGTTCTTATGGACCGCCCTCACTGGGCGCGGTCCTGCGCTGGAGCGATCCCAACGATTTTTATACCACGTATCTGGACGGGCAAAATTTGGTAATAGCGCGATCGATGGCTGGCATGGTGACGCCCCTGCAAAGGATGCCGTTTCCTGCTCAGAACGGCCAGCCCTACACGTTTCGTTTTCGCGTCGTCGGCTCGCAGCTTTTCGCCATGGTCTGGCCTACTGGCCAGCCCGCGCCTGTAGATTGGCAGATTGAAGTGGCGGACAGCGCGTTGAGTAGCGGGCACGCCGGAATCCGCGTCCTCGCCCAGCATAATGTGCAGGCGAGAGTCGCGATTTTTAGAGAGGTCGCACCATAATGCTACGGAATAGCACGAAAACAGATTTCTCATATCCTGGCGAAATGCCGGACCTCGATCTCCAGACGATTTCGCTCCGCACCCAATTGCGCCTGAGCTACGAAACCTATGCCTGGCTGCGCTATCTGACCTGGACGGGCCTGGCACTGCTGGGCATCCTGTTGCTGCTCCTGCCTGGTGGCTTTCCGCCACAAATATTCCTGCTCTTCTTGCAAACGCTCCCACTGACCGGTCGCCTGCTAGCCCTGCATGGCCCCGCCGCGCTGTTCTCGCTAGCAACGCTCGGCATTCAGGCACTGACTCTACTTGTGCTCTGGGGTCTGTGGATCGCATTCGTCCACGCGCTGGGCCGCTACACCTGGCGACTCTCCCGCTCGCGTAGCCTGCTGGGCAGCGGCTGGCAGTCCTCGTCGGCCCTGGCTGATGGGCAGGCGCAGCGTGGCAAACTCGTGCCTGCCTCGCTAGCTCAGACCGCGCCACTCAAGCCCTCATTCACACCAGCCGGGCGCGTGCAAAGCGCTGCACCCGTCAATCCTGTGAATAGATCTATATCGTCCCCCTCCGTCTCGGCCCCCCACGGCAGCCAGCAACAGGCACGCCAGTTCGCGCAGCCAACCGTTCCGCTGGTTCGGCGCGCACCCTTGCCTTCTGGCGAATTCACGTTTGCCTGGCCTGCCAGTTCCACGGCTGGCGCGCCCGGCGTGGCCTGGGACGTGGGCATTACGCGCCAGGGCCGACCCAACGAGGATAGCGTGCTGGCCCTGCGCGGCACCTGCAATTTCGCGGGAGGTCTGCGGCCCTTTGAGCTGCATATCGTGGCCGACGGGATGGGCGGCCACGCGCATGGGCGTCTGGCCAGCCACCTGGCACTGCGCGGCATGCTGGAAACGGTGGTGCCTGGCCTGATCGCCTGCAGTGAGCTTGAGAATGAGGGGATCGTCGATATCCTGATCGACGGCGTCCACTGGGCCAATCAGGTCATTTACCAGCATGGCCGGGAACAGGGCGCTGAGATGGGCACGACCATCACAGCGGTGCTCCTGCTCAACGAGACGGCTTATATCATCAATGTCGGCGATAGCCGCACCTATATCTATCGTCCCAACGCTGGATTGACCCAGATCACCCGCGATCATTCGCTGGTAGCGCGCCTGGTCGAGAGCGGAGCAATCTCGCCCGACGAGGTTTATACCCATCCTGATCGCAACAAAGTCTATCGCGGCCTGGGTGATAAGACAGATGTGACGGTGGACTGGTTTGTGCTACCAGTGCAGAATGGCGACCTGCTCCTGCTCTGCTCGGATGGCCTCTGGGAAATGGTACGCGACCAGCAGATGACGGAGATTCTTACAACATATGCAGGAGCGCCAGCCCTTGCCAGCAACGCACTCCTGCGGGCCGCGCTCCAGGCAGGTGGGAACGATAATGTGAGCGCGCTAGTGGTCAGGGTCTGAGTAGGAGCTGAGATGAAGATCGCCTTCATCTCAGTCCCTTTGGCTATTGGGCCGCGATCAGATCGGGTAGCAGTTTCTCACCGATGGGCGCGCCGCTGCCGGTGACGGGGTCCCAGCCAACCACGGCGGGATACCCCTGCACATTCACAGCTCCCTGACTAAACGAATTATTGCCGCTGGTGATATCGCGGAAATCCGTTGCTGCTTTATTCGAAGTGCCGATTTTGTAAAGAGCGGGGTTGATAAAGCCCAGCGGATGCCCGGCCATCTGATCGGCCACAGCGATAATCCCCGCCCAGGTCGGGGTAGCCGCGCTGGTCCCACCGATCTGCTGCCATTGCCCATCGTAGTAAATCGCCATAGCAGTTTGCGGGTCGGCGTTGGCGGCTATGTCAGGAACGCCGCGCTGATTCTTCAGCTGGGATTGAACGCTCTGAGGCAACCCCTGCTGATAACTCGGCTCGCTAAAAAACGTGCTGAAACCGCCACCACTGCCACTCCAGGCCGTCTCATTCACGGCAGAGGACGCACCAAGCAGCGTGGTGCCACCTACCGCTGTGACCCAGGGATCATCGGCGGGAAAATTCACGATCGGGGTTGGCGAAAACGTGGTCGCGGCGATATTATTGTAATCGGTTGCCCCGTGATCGCCCGAACCGTTCAGAATGGTCCAACCCTGTTGCGTCGTAGCCTGCTTGTAGAAAGCATCGTAGTTCGCAACCAGTTGGCGGCCCGCGCTATCGGCCAGTGTGGTTTCAGAAGCGACATAGCTCTGTGAGAAAATCTGGCCCAGATGATTTTTCACTGCATACTGCTCCAGTTGCAGGAATTGCGGCAGGCCGATTGTGCCCTCAGTCTCGTCCACCGGGCTGGTCAGCACAATAATCTTTGCGCCAGGAGCCATGGTGTGGATCACTTCCACGTCCAGCGTGGTCTCCTCAGCCCAACCGACCATAGCGGTCTTAGTCGGATCAAATTTCGCACTACCAATGGGCGATATCGTCTGGACGGTAATCGCTGGTAAGCCGAACTGCTGATCGAAAACATTCATATCCTGCTGTAAAGTGGGGCTGCCAAACGAGACGATATCCACAACCGTCTCTCCCTTACCAGTCATCCCCCGGTCAATCAGCGACTGCATGCCGTAGGCCGCGCGCATCGTGTACGGCGTCTGGCACGTGATGATATTCTTCAATCGAGCTGGACATGTCTTCACGAGAGCACCGGCTGGGTTTGGTGCTCTCGTGGGTGTATTCGTAGGCCTGGGCGTCGCTCCTGCGTTCGCGCCAGAATTCCCCACACCCGCGCAAGCAGTGAGGAGCAAAACCAGGACTGCGAGCAATAGATGAGTGGCCCTTTTGCTCCGCAAAAGATGGCCGGATGTAGGCATTGTTTTTTCTCTTTCTTTCCAGGGCAATGCAAAAGGTATCAAGTTCTCTGCGCATAAGAGAACTTGATACTGTACATCTTCTTTTTAAGTTAACCCAACTTGCGGGCTGTTGGCAATGATATCGGGCAACAGATTGACCGCATTGGGGCTACCAAAACCGGTGATGGGGTCCCAACCGGGGACCGCGTTATAGCCCTCAACTTTCACATTCAGGCTGGCTACGCTGTTGTTGCCAACGGTAATGTCATGAAAATCCTGCTGATAATGCGCGCCAGTCCCGATTTTGTAGAGGGCGGGATTGATGAAGCCCAGCGCGTGACCCGCCATCTGGTCGGCAATGGCAACCAGGGCGGCCCACATGGGAGCAGCGGCACTGGTCCCGCCAGCGATACTCCAACTGCCATTCTGATACATCGCCAGACCAGTATTCGGGTCTGCATCGCCAGCGACATCAGGCACGCCGCGTCGATTCTTCATCGGGCTCTGGACGCTGGCTGGCAAGGCCTGCTGATAGGACGGCTCCGGGAAGAAGGCACTGAAACCGCCGCCGCTGCTATTCCAGCCGCTCTCGCTAAAGGCGGTGCCATTGCGATGAAGCGCGGTGCCGCCCACGCTCGTCACCCACGGATCATCATTGAGAAAGCTACTGGTGGGGGTTGGCGAGAGTTTGCTGCTCTGCAAATCCAGGAAATCGCTCGCGCCATTGTCGCCCGAAGATCCCAACAGAGTAATCCCATCCTGCGTGGTGGCCTGCTTGAGGAGTGCGTCCCATTTCTGCACCTCAGCCTGACCCGCCGCGTCCTTTAACGTCGCTTCCGAGGCTCCCCAACTATTTGAGACGATATTGCCCAGTTTATGATCGATGGTGTATTGCAGCAGTTGGCGAAATTCTGGCAGGCCAATCGTGCCTTCGGTTTCCGCGACCGGGCTGACCAGCACGACAATATTCGCGCCAGGGGCCAGCGCGTGGATAATCTCCACATCCAACGTGGTTTCATCCGCCCAGCCTGAGCGGTCGTGGCGCGGATCGTAGACCGGCTCGTGGAGTGGGCTGATCTGCTGGATGGTGATCGGTGGCAAACCGAACTGCTGGTCGAAAACATTCATATCCTGCTGTAAAGTGGGGCTGCCAAACGAGACGATATCCACCACCGTCTGCCCCTGGCCGGTATCGCCCTTCTGGATCAAAGGCGCGATCCCATAGGCGGCGCGCATGCTCTGCGGCGTCTGACAACTGACTACGAATGAGATACGCGTCGGGCAGAGGTCATTCGCGGTTGTCGTAGGGTAAGGTGCCGTGAATGTTTGGGCCTTCTTCGCTGGTGATGGTGGCGCGTTAATCCCACCGGCCGTTGAGGCACAGGCTGTGATCATCACACAGAGGAGGGAGAGCGCTAGCAAATGGCGTAGTGTCTTTGTCTTATGCATTGGCCTGATTTTAACTCCTTATTCTCGCCTGGAATGGGGCGGCTTATCGCACAAACAGGTATGATCGTGAGACATGTGGCCCTTATTATAACGTCTGGTTCTGGATTATGTCTCTCTTCTATCTTAGCTAACAGGTAATGCATGGGCTTTATTATGGGCAGAGCGAACAAGATCAATAGACTCTGTAATACTATCCCCGATTGAGCAACCATTGGTTAAGATAGCGCGAAAATGCGGTACCTTCTTCCTACACTGCGTGGACAAAGTTGACTGGCTCTTCCTCTAGCATGTACCCTCATCTACAGAGATATATCTCTATACATATTTAGAAACCTGAAGGAATGGGGAATTGCGTATGCCGTCCGTTGATCATCGTCCGCGTAGTCTGTTCAGTCCGCAGTCGGACCTGAATCCCTCTACTCCGCAGACCCTCTCATCTTCCGCAGATCCTTTTACTGCACCCTTGCCAGCAATGACTGGCCCGCTTCATCAGGGGATGGGGCAAGAAGGGTCTAATCTTTTGCCAGTGCAGTATTCGCCCGTGAGCACGCCTCAACTGGCGTTCCCAAGCACTTCTGGGGCCACGCGTATCCTGACTGGAACGCTTCCTGATAACCAGGATACCACCGGAGTGCGTAAAACGGTGCGCATCAAGGGCGAGATGAAGAGAGCAAAGGTTACTCATATTTCCCACGAGGCGCATAAAAAACGCCGTATGCTCATCAGCCTGATCGCGGTGCTGATTTCCCTCGTGATCACATCTGGGGTCGTGATGGCCGCTTCTCCCATGAGCCGCGAAATTGGCGCATATTTCAATCCTTCACAACAGAGCAGCAACCTGCTCCCGGGCCAGATTACCGATCCCAATCTGGTCGCGCAGGCCACCGCGACCGCCGTCTATCATCAGCGGACCGATGGCTACGATCCCTACTACAACGGTACGCAGGTAATCGGCAACGGTGCCGGCTCGCTCAGTTGGCCACTTGGACAATGCACCTACTGGGCCAACGCTCGCTACCACACGCTGAGCAACTACTGGGTCTCCTGGAACGGCAATGCCGATCAATGGGTGGCCGGTGCAAAAGCGGCCGGCTGGCAGGTCTCGCAGACCGTCATCCACGTACCTTCGATCATTGTGCTCATGCCCTATAAGCAGGGTGCCAGCTACTACGGGCATGTGGCCGTGGTGGAAAGCGCCACCGGCAACACGGCGCATACTAGCAATATGAACTGGTGGGCCAACGGCGGCGGCTGGGATCGCGTCTCCAACGTTGATTTCACCACCGGTCCCGGCGTCTATTTTATCTGGCACTCATAGCTTCTTGTGCTGGATAATTTCTCCGAAAAGTAGAAATTATCCAGCACAGCATGTGGTTAAGGCCCCACAGCGTAATACGGTACCTTCTTCCCAGATCTCCATTGCACAGAGTGGACTACGTTTCATTGTGGCATATACTCTCAGCAGGAGAAAACGCGCAGCATATCAGGATACAGCGTTTTCGATCCTAAAAGAGTGGAGAGATGTGTATGCCGTCTTTTGATGATCGCCCAGGGGGCCTGCTCGGCTCCTTATCGAAACCGCGAGTAGACCAGCCAGCGTCCGGACCATTAGGCGCTGGAGAAAATACGCCAGCAGCCTCGCCCACAGTTCCCATTCAGCCGTCCAATGATCCGACTCCATCAACGGGCCAGCTCACGCCCCTTACCCCAGCGATCACCCGTCAACTTTCAGCACTACAGAATAGTCCTGGCGTGACGCGTGTGCTGCCTGGCATTTCAGAGAACACGTCGCAGCGCATTCCGGTGGTCATCAAGGGCGAGATGAAGAAGGTCGCCGCGCCTTCTCCGCTGCCCCCTCCTGTGCAAAAGAAACGCCGCCTGCTGGTCAGCCTGGCCGGCATTGTGATCCTGCTCCTGATGACCGCTATTGTCTTGCTCTCAGCTTCACCGCTTGGTCAAGAGATCGGCCTGAGCATCAGTTCTTTGCAACAGGGCAGTCTGTTCAACAACCACAACCCCACGGTGAACGGCCTGATCGCACAGGCTACCGCAACCGCCATCTATCATCAACAGACCGATGGCTACGACCCCTACTACTCTGGTAACCAAATTATTACCAACGGCAGCGTCTCGCGCGATTGGCCTGCTGGCGAATGTACCTACTGGGCCAATGCGTATTATCATCAGCTCACTGGCTACTGGATATCCTGGAATGGCAATGCCGATCAATGGGTGGCTGGCGCGCAAAAAGCTGGTTGGAATACCTCTTCCTCGCCCCATGTGCCCTCGATCATCGTGCTGATGCCCGGCACCCAGGGAGCGAGCAGGGCCTACGGACACGTGGCCGTGGTGGAAAGCGTCACCGGCAACACGGTACATACCAGCAATATGAACTGGTACGCCAATGGCGGCGGCTTCAATCGCGTCTCCAACGTTGATTTCACTACCGGTCCCGGCGTTTATTTCGTCTGGCATTCCTAGTCCCACCTATTGGTTCCACCAATCCTGGCCTGCTCGTGAAACAAAGATGGTGCGGTGCAATGGGCAGGACGACGCAGGTGAAACCAGGAGGATGCAGTGCAGCGGGCAGGACGCCCCACCCCGTGACATACACAAGGGGCGTCCCTACTATGGACGGGATATTTGTTCAGCTGCGCTCTTATCGCATAAAAGAAACAAAAGGACCATGTTTTCTGTGCCTGGGACGTGACAATCTTGCCCCACGACAAAACCCGTCCATAGTAGGGACGCTGCTTGACCGCGTCCGGGGTGGGAGGGCGTCCGTATCTGCACCATCCATGCCGCCTTCAACTTGCACCCTGGCTCTTGATCTCACCCACGCTGAGCGGCCCCTGTTCGGTAATAATCTGGGTCACGAGGTTAGCTGGGGTGTGGTCAAAGTAGAAATTGCGTACGGCA
>Ga0102924_1006584_pt1 | contig 10866 bp, 11 predicted proteins | sample PaiPotPPM11metaG_FD_80116 | JGI IMG/M metagenome (GOLD analysis project Ga0102924, IMG submission 80116) | Iron sulfur acid spring bacterial and archeal communities from Banff, Canada, to study Microbial Dark Matter (Phase II) - Paint Pots PPM... ...
GCGCGTCTCGGTCGGGAACAATTCGGCCAGCAGCGACGGCAATACCCCGCTGTAGCCGGCCTTGACCAGGCTGAGCCAGCCGGCCGCCAGCATCGCGGTCGCCAGCGACGGCGCCGCGACCATGACCCAGAAGATCGGATAGGAGGTGACGAGGAAGACGACGGCCATGACCAGCATGATGCGGGCGCGGCCGAGTTTGTCCGACAAATGTCCCGAGAGCGGCGACACCGCGGTCAGGATCACGGCGCCGACCAGCGTCGCGATGAAGCCGGTCGCAGGCGGCAGGCCGAGCTGTTTGATCGCGTAGGTCGGGATGTAGAGGATCAGGTAGTTCGAGCTGTTTGAGATGATCGACGCGCCGACCGCCAGCAGCACCGGGACCGGGTGCCGGGCCAGGAGATCGCGAAACGGCGTCTTGGTCGGCTCGGCGGCGGCAAATTCCGGGGTCTCGGCCATGCGACTGCGGATGTACAGGCCGATCGGCCCGAGCAGCAGGCCGAAGAAGAACGGGATGCGCCAGCCCCAGGCGACCAGCTGATCGGGCGGCATCGCATCGCTCAACACGACACCGAAGGCCGACGCGACGATCGCGGTCAGCCCCTGGCTGGCCCATTGCCAGCTGGCGAAAAACCCCTTCCGCTTTGCGGAATGCTCGACCAGGAAGGCGGTGGCGCTGCCGAATTCGCCGCCGACCGAGAAGCCCTGCAGCAGCCGCGCCAGCATGACCAGCGCCGGCGCGGCGAGCCCGATCGTCTGGTAACCCGGCGTCACCGCCATCATCGCAGTGCCGATCATCATCAGCCCGATCGACAGGGTCAGCCCGGCGCGGCGGCCGTGCCGGTCGGTGTAGGTGCCGATGATGATCGCGCCGAGCGGCCGGACCAGGTAGGAGAGGCCGAAGGTGCCGAAGGTGATCAGCAGCGACACGGTGCCGTCGCCGGCCGGGAAGAACACCTTTGCGATCGTCACGGCGAAATAGCCGTAGATCAGGAAATCGAACCATTCGAGCGCGTTGCCGATCGAGGCGGCGACGATGACCCGGACGGCGGAGACGGGCCGCCCGGCGGCGGCGGTCCGGTCGGCGAGGGGTTGGGTGGCCATTGGCTGCGCCTGCCTTTGCAATTGTCTTGTCTGTTGAACAGATTCGAAGGCCGCGGGATTGCCTCGCGCGGCATTGGCGCGCGGTGCTACGGAACACGATTGAGCGTAGCCGCGAATTGGGGTGAACTCGCCGCGTCGATGAGGAGGAGCTGCTATGCCGTTTTACGAAAGAGGCGATGTTCGCATCCGCTACGAGGAGGTCGGAAGCGGCTTCCCGCTGCTGGTCACCCCCGGGGGCGGCTTGAACTCGCGGGTCAGCAATTGGCCGACCGCGGTGTTCAACGCGCCGGAGGCCTTCAAGAACGATTTCCGCTGCATCACGATGGACCAGCGCAACGCCAATGGCGGCGGGTCGACCGGCCCGGTGCCGACCGAACGGGCCTGGGATGCCTTCGCCGACGACCAGCTCGGGCTGATGGACCATCTCGGCATCCGCGAATTCTTCTATATGGGCTACTGCATCGGCGGCTGTTTCGCCGGCAAGCTGGTGCAACGGGCGCCCGAGCGTCTCGTCGCCGCGGTGTTCTGCCAAACGGTCGGGCATCGGCCGGAAGACCCGGACGTCATGTACCGCCACAGCACCGACAACTGGCTGAAGGATTTCCGCGCCGGCCGGCCCGACGTCTCGATGGACACGATCGAGAAGTATTTCCACAGCCTGTGGCGCGAGCACCCGGATTTCCTGTACAGCGTGCCGCGCGAGTTCATCAAGAATTGCCGCAAGCCGATCCTCGTGCTGCCGGACGACACCCCGTCGCACCCGCTGCAGACCTCGATCGACGTCGCCTCGCTGGCGCCGAACTCCGAGATCACGGTGTTCCCGTGGCGCGAGCCGCAGGATCTGAAGGAGCGCACAATCGACAAGGTCCGCCGCTTCCTGAAGGCGAACGTGCCGATGAGAGCGGCCGCCCAATAAGGCCGCGATGCCGATGACGGAGCGGCAGGGACGATCCCTGCTGTTCCGCATTTCCTGAAAAGCCTACATCGTCTTCATCAGGGCGACGAGCTGGTCGAGGGCTTTGCCCCAGCCGTCGTGGAAGCCCATACCGGCGTGCTTCTTGGCGGCGTCTTGCTCGCCGTGGATCGCGATTGCCGTGTATTTGGTGCCGGCGCCGTGCGGCTCGAGCAGGATGGCGGCGGTGAAGAGCGGCATGCCGAGGGGCGCATTTTGCGGGCGGTAGCCGGGGCCGAGCGCGGCGGTCCAGACGAGCTTCTCGTTTTCGACCACTTCGAGGATGCAGCCGGCGTTCGGGAACTCCTGCCCCTCCGGCGAGCGCATCACGGTGCGGAAGACGCCGCCGGGGCGCAGGTCGATTTCGCAATCGACGGTCTGCCACGGCGCCGGGGTAAACCACTTCTTGATGTAGTCCGGCGTCGTCCAGGCGGCCCAGACCAGGTTCGGCGGAACGTCGACGACGCGCTCCAGCACGAGGTCGAGTTTCGGGTCGATGCGGTGCGTGATGGTCGGGGTCATCGCTGCTGCTCCTTGAGTGTCATCAGGAAGTCGTCGAGGGCGTCGAGGCGGCGTTCCCAATGTTCGCGCTGCGCCGACAGCCAATGCTCGGCGGCTTGCAGCGGCTGCGGCGCCAGGGTGTAGGTGCGCACCCGCCCCTGTTTCGTCGAGCGCACCAGGCCGCACGCCTCCAGCACGCCGAGGTGCTGCACAAAGGAGGGCAGCGCCATGTCGAACGGCCGGGCGAGTTCGCTGACCGCGGCCGGACCGCGGGTCAGGCGCTCGACCACGGCGCGCCGGGTGGGGTCGGTCAAGGCCTGAAATACCTGGGTTAGCTGTTGGTTAGGCATTTGCCTAAGTTAAACGGCAGCCAACGGTTAGGTCAACGCCTGAGTTTCGGGGGGCGCGGCAACGAACCGCGGCTAGCGGTCCGCCCGCATCAGCGCGAGCGCCTCGTCGGTGCCGAGCCTCGTGTTCAGTAGCTGGTCGACCGACCATCGCTTCTTTTCAAGGAAATAGCTGACCAGCAGCCGGTACTGCGGATAGGCCCCGTAGACCTGCATCATCGCCGCATCGACGGGACGCTCGCCGAGCGCGTCGCGCAACTGCTCGAAGGACTGCCGGTTCTCGATCGCCACGTAGTCGGCCAGGCCCTCGCGCACCCATTCGGGCAGGCGCAGCAGGCCGATGACGCCGAGATGCTCGCCGGTGACGATGTGCGTCAGCTCATGGGCGCAGAAATACGCGAGGGTGCGCGGCGGCGGCGTGACATATCCCGATTTGACGAGGCGGCCGGAATCGAAATCGGCGCCGCTCAGGAAGGCGGCACCGCCCAGCCCGTAGTAGTAGGTGAGGCCGCCGGCCTGGGGATTCGGGAGGAAATACAGCCGATGCCGCCAGTCGTCGTTGGCGACATAAAGGTGATACTGGCGGCTTTCGGCGGCCAGCGGCGAGCGTTGCAGCAATCTCCCGCAGTCGCGCAGAAGCCGGTCTCCGCCCACGGCCGGGATCGGGCGGTCGGACGCGACGACGATTTTTCCGGCCGCGAGCGAGAACCCGAACAGCGGCATCGGCCAGGCGATCAGGCCGGCGAAGGTCAGCAGCAGAATTGCCAGGATCGCGCCGGCGCCCAACAGGATTCGCTTGATCGCCCGCCTCATCGAGGTTCCTCTTTCCACGGCGACGCACGTAAGATGGGATGCGCGCAGCGACACATCCGGTCACACCGGCGCAGGAGAGACTGCCATGCCGTTCTATGAGAAAGGCGACGTTCGCATCCATTACGAGGAGGCCGGCTCCGGCTATCCCTTGCTGGTCATTCCCGGCGGCGGGCTGAACTCGACGGTCGAGGGGCTGGCGACGCACCCCTTCAACCCGCTGCAGGAGTTCAAGGGCGAGTATCGCGTCATCGCGGCGGATCTGCGCAACGCCAATGGCGGCCGATCCACCGGGCCGCTCGAGATCGACCGGCCGTGGGACGCCTATACCGACGACCATCTCGGGCTGATGGACCATCTCGGCATCGGCGAGTTCCTGGTGCTCGGCTTCTGCATCGGCGGCCCGTTCATCTGGAACCTGCTGCGCCGGGCGCCGCGGCGCGTCGTCGCCGGCGTGCTGACGCAGCCGAGCGGCTTCCGCCCGGCGATGCCCGACCTGTTCTATCAGAACAACATCAAGGGCTGGGGCCCGGGCCTGTGCGAGCGCCGGCCCGACATCACGATCGACATGGTCAGCGCCTTTCTGAACAACATGTACACCGCGCGGGCCGATTTCGTGTTCACCGTGACGCGCGATTTCGTGCGCGACTGCCAGACGCCGGTGCTGGTGTTGCCGGACGACGTCCCGGCGCACCCGTATGCGGTCGCGATGGAAAGCGCGCTGCTGGCGCCGAATGCGCAGGTCAGCCTCTATCCGTGGAAGGACACCCCGGACAAGATCCCGCTGGCGGTGCGCCACATCCGCATGTTCCTCAACGCGCACCGGCCGGTGGCCGCCAAGGCGGCTTGATCCAAGCCGCAGGGCGGAAAAGCGCTCCGCGCGCATTCCGTTGCAGCCATAGCGGGCTTCTGGCGGGCGGAATGCGCTTGGCTCTTCCGCCCCACAGCGGGTCGGTAATTCGCCGACGCGGGCCGCTTCGATTGGCGTCGCGGCAGACGCCGCGCATGTCGCGTGTCCGATGAAAGTCGTGTTCCTCGACATCGACGGCGTCCTCAATTGCAAGCGCACGCCGAACCCGCGCAAATTCCCGTTCATCGTCGATCCGGTGTTGCTGGAGCGGCTGCGGCGCTTGCTCGACCTCACCGGCGCCGAAATCGTGCTGTCGTCGAGTTGGCGCTTCGACCCGGTCGGCCTGCTCGCGGCAAGACACTTCGAAGTCCCGTTCGCCGACACGATCCCCGACGAGCCGGACCAGCCGCGGTGCCAGGAAATCCTCGATTGGCTGCGCGCGCATCCCGAGGTCGAACGCTTCGCCGTGATCGACGATCAGGATGACGAGCTCGACCCTCTGCCGCTGTTTCAGCCGTCGCGGCGGACCGGACTTACCGATGAGATGGCAAACGCGGCGGCCGATTACCTCAATGGCAAGAGCGACAAGGATATGCGCCGAAGCAAGCTCGCGCGCATCTGTCAGAACATCGCCTCGCGGGTGATCGGCCACAAAGGGTAAAGCCGGCTCCCGACCGTGCAATGGAGCGGACTACTCCCGCCGGAACGTCACCACCAGCACGTCGCGGTGGCCGGGGTGGGCCGGGTCGAGCGGCGTCACCGGGGTGACGCCGTGATAGACGCGGTTGTCGTCGGTGAAGGCGGCATCGAGCGGGTCGGTCAGGGTGAAGCTGCCGAGCGGCTGCTTGGCGAGGTCGTGGATGGTGGTCTCGCCGCTGGCGACGTTGATCCGATTGACCAGCAATACCAGCACCCAATCGACGCCGTCGCGGTGCATGCCTTCCGGGGTCGGGCGGCCTTCCTGGCCGGTGCGCGCCTCGATGCGGAACTGGTGCGTCTCGACATGCCAGGAGGGCGGCCGCAATGGCGGTGCGGTCAGCCCTTCGAACAGGCGGTGACAGGCGGCCAGGATCGCGCGCAGGGCCGGGTGGGCGCCGATCGTATCGCTGACCGGCAGGAACCAGCGCTCGATGCCGCCATTGAGCGGGTTGTAGTCGCGGCTCTGGTAGTGCGGCTGGTGCGGTTTGCGGCCGATGCCGTCCGGGCCGGCGCGGAAGGCGGCAAAGCGGCGGCGCCGGTAGCGGCCGCCATCGGCCATGAAGGTGTCGACGCCGAGATCGTCCCAGCCGGCGGCGAACCCATCCCAATCGCGCAGTCCGGCCAGCTCCAGCACCTCGTGCATCGCGGGCGCCTGCACGAAGGCGAAACCCTGGCGGCTGATCGTCCGTCCGATCGTGTCGAGCATCGTCGCCTCGTCCAATATGCGGTCAATACGCGGTCAGGCCGCCGTCGAGCAGCAGCACCTGGCCGGTGATGTAGCCGGCGATCGGGCTGGCGAGGTAGCGCACCGCGCCGGCCATCTCCTCGGCGGTGCCGAAGCGGCGCAGCGGGATGCGGTCGAGCATCGTCTCGCGCCGTGCCGGGTCGGCCAGCATCGGCGCCCGGCTCTCGGTCTCGGTCGTGCCCGGCGCGATCGCGTTGACGCGGATGCCGTGCGGCGCCCACTCGATCGCCAGGATGCGGGTCATGTGGCTGATCCCGGCCTTGGCGACGCCATAGCCGACGACATTCGGGAAACCGACCGTGCCGTGCGTCGAGGCGAGGCTGACGATCAGCCCGGGCCGGCGCTCGGCGATCAGGTGCCGGCCCATCTGCTGGCACATGAAGAACGCGCCGCTCAGGTTGACGGCGAGCGCCAGATCCCATTCGGCGCGGGTGATCTCGACCGCCGGCCGGGTCATCGGCACGCCGGCGTTGTTGACCAGCAGGTCGAGCGGGCCGAACGCGGCGGCCGCCGCGGCGAAGCCGGCCTCGACGCTGTCCTGCGAGCGCAGATCGAGCGCGACCGCGGCGGCGCGGCCGCCGATCGCCTCGATGCCGGCCACGGTATTGGCCAGGGCATTGGCGTCGAGATCGGTCACGGCGACGTCGAACCCGTCGCGCGCCAGGCCGAGCGCGACCGCCGCGCCGATGCCGTAGGAGGCGCCGGTCACCAATGCGCGCCGCTTCTCGCTCATCTGCTGTGGCATGCCGTTTGCTCGCTCTGCTCCGTGTGCCCATTCTAGCCCGGGATGAAGATCGCGGCCCAGGTTGAGTCCCGCCGGCGAAGCGGGCACGATGCCGTTCCCCTCCGATCTGGTCAGGAAGCGCGCCGATGCCAACCGATTCCGACAGCGATTTCGCCGCGGCGGTGCGCCGCGCCGGCGTTGCGATCCCGCCCGAGCGCCGGGCCGAGATGCAGCACGCCTATGAGCGCATGCAGGCGCTGTTGAAGGTGCTCGACGAGCCGCTCGCCTACGAGGACGAGCCGGCGCAATTGCCGCGCTACGACAGGGGCCGGCGATGAGCGGCCAGGGTCCCGCCGGTCCGCTCCCGACAATCGCCGAATGCGGCCGGCGCATCGCCGCCGGCGAGGTGTCGCCGGTCGAGCTGACCGAGGCGGCGCTGGCGCGCGCCGCCGCGCTCAACGACAAGCTCTGCGCCTTTATCGAGATTACCGCCGACCGTGCTCGCGCGGCGGCGCGGCGGGCCGAGCGCGAGATCGCCGGCGGCCGCCGGCGCGGGCCGCTGCACGGCGTCCCCTATGGGCTCAAAGACATCTACGACGCCATGGGGCTGCGCACGACGGCGCATTCGCGCCTGTTGCTCGACAATGTCGCGGCCGAGGACGCGTGCACGACGGCGCGGCTCGAAGCCGCCGGCATGGTGCTGATCGGCAAGCTGGCGACGCATGAATTCGCCACCGGCGGCCCGGCCTGGGATTTGCCGTTCCCGCCGGCGCGCAACCCGTGGAACACCGACCATTTCACCGGCGGGTCGAGCTCCGGCTCGGGCGCTGCGGTTGCCGCCGGCATCTTGCCGCTGGCGATGGGCTCCGACACCGGCGGCTCGATCCGGTTGCCGGCGGCCTATTGCGGCACGGTCGGGCTGAAGCCGACCTATGGAAGGGTCAGCCGGCGCGGGGTCGTGCCGCTCGCCTACAGCCTCGACACCTGCGGCCCCTTGACCTGGACCGTCGAGGATGCGGCGCTGGCGTTGCAGGTGCTGGCCGGTCACGACCCGCGCGACCCCGGCTCGGCCGACGTGCCGGTGCCCGATTATGCCGCCGCCCTGCGGCAGGACTCGAAGGGGCTGCGGATCGGCTATGCCCGCGCCTTCAACCAGGATGGCGGGGTCGGCGCCGAGCAGGCCGCGGCGCTCGACGCGGCGGCGCAGGTATTGGCGAGGCTCGGGGCGGAGATCGTCGAGGTCAAGCTGCCGCCCAACGACCGGTTCCAGGCGGTGTGCCGGGCGATCTCGCACAGCGAGTCGTTCGCGATCCATCAGCGCGATTTGCAGACGCGGCCGGAATTGTACGCGCGCGTCACGCGCGAGCGGCTGACCCTCGGCGCCGGCGTCACCGCCGGCCAGTACGTGCGGGCGCAGCGGCTGCGGCGGGTGCTGACGGCCAAGGTCGATGCGCTGTTCGAGCACTGCGACGTGCTGATCGCGGCGGTGATCCCGGGGCCGGCGCCGGTGCTCGAGGAGACCGACCAGCGGCCGTGGCGCGAGCCGCAGCCGCTGAGCTCGGTGTTCAACGTGACCGGCCAGCCCTGCATCGCGCAGCCCTGCGGCTTTGCCGCCAACGGGCTGCCGCTGTCGGTGCAGTTCGTCGGCCGCGCCTTCGACGAGGCGAGCGTGCTCCGCGTCGGCCATGCCTATGAACAGGCCGCCGCCTGGACCGCCAGGCGGCCGCCGCTGGCGACGCTGCCGCAATGAGGCTGCGGCGGCGCGGCCGCGGCGGCACGCGGGAGGTCACCGCCTGGACCGGAATTGACCTGCCGGAATTGACTTGGCGGAATTGACTTGCCTGGGGCCGCCCACTAGAACGGTGCCGGCATACGCCGTGCACCCACTCATCGGTGGAGGGGTGGCCGAGTGGCTGAAGGCGGCGGTTTGCTAAACCGTTATACGGTTAACCCCGTATCGTGGGTTCGAATCCCATCCCCTCCGCCACCTTAAGTATCTGATATTATTTATTTTTCGTCTGTGAGGTGGGCGGAATAGTGCCCGGATTTCTGCGCCTCTGCGGGCGATGCGGCGAGGCCCGGCCGCGGACGCTATGTCGGCAAGGTGCTCGCCCGCAGAAACCGGCCGAGCTTCCGGTCCAGCGCGCGACAGAACTCCAGCTCGTCATCAACCTGAAGATGGCCAAGGCGCTCGGCCTCACAGTGCCGCAATTGCTGCGGGCTCAGGCCGATCAGGTGATCGAATAGCGGGTTGATAAATGTCCGTTTTCCGGTCACCCCTGCCATCCATTTGGCGCTGACGGGAATGTCCCGTGAGGAGCATGAAGACCAGTTCCTGCCGCACGGTCCGAGGGCCCGCTCTCGGATCAGTCAAGGGACCCTCCCCAGGACCCGGAGGGATGGGCGAACGCGCTGCGAGCGGTCGTTCGTGTTCCGATGGACACTCGGCTAGGGTGGGCCCTTGGACGACCTTGACGGCCGCGCGGACCACCGGCCGTGTCTATGTCGTTGGCGATACGCCGGCTGCGAAAGGTGCTGCCCGTTATCAGGTGAAAAAGGAGACGCAGGTGCTGCCCTTGGTTCTCTCGTCTGACTCTCACGTGTTCGAACCGCCCGATTTGTGGCAGACCCGCATCGATGCGGGGTTCCGGGACCGTGCGCCGCGGATACAACGTATCGATGGCGCAGACCAGATTGTGGTCGAGGCAGGTCAAATCCTCTCTGGGATCGGACTTATCTCGAATGCCGGCGCGCGGTTCGAGGCCCCCGAGACCATTTCCGCCCGGGGGCGCTTTGAAGACGTGCACCGCGGCGGGTACGACCCTGAGCAACATCTGAAGGACATGAAGCTCGATGGGGTGGCGGGCGAAGTCCTCTATCCCTCGCAAGGCCTCTTCTACTTCAAGGTCCCGGACACGCCGTTGATGTCCGCGATCTTCCGCGCATACAACGACTGGCTCGCCGAGTTCTGCCGCACGCATCCCGGCCGGCTCAAGGGCATCGCGATGATTAACCTGGACGACATCCAGGACGCGATCAACGAACTGGAGCGCGCCGCCCGTCTGGGCCTCTCCGGCGCGATGATCACCGAGTATCCGGCCGAGGACCGGCGCTACGACCAACCTGAGTACGAGCCCTTCTGGGCTGCGGCCGCGGCGCTCGACCTGCCTTTAAGCCTGCACACGGCGACGCGACGGCAAGGCAAGATCCGCGGGGCCGGTACCGGAACGCTGCGCGACGCGAGCAGCCGCGCGACGAAGGCGTTCTACCCGGCGCTGTCGATGTGCGACATGATCTTCTCGGGCGTCTTCGAGCGCCACCCCCGCCTTACTCTGGCCATCGTAGAGTTCGAGCTGTCGTGGGCGCCCAACGTACTCAGCTCCATGGATTACACGTATCGCGAGCGCCACGGCGAGGCTCTCTACCGATTCAAGGACGGCATGCTTCCGAGCGACTTCTTCCGCCGCAACGTCGTCCTGAGCTTCCAGGAGGATGCTATCGGTATCCGCCTGCGCGACGTCATCGGGGTCGACAACATGATGTGGGGCTCCGACTATCCGCACAGCGAGTCGACGTTTCCCCAATCGCGCAAGATCCTATCGGAGATCCTGGCCGGAGTGCCGGATGACGAACAGGCCAAGATTGTCGGCGCCAACACCGCCCGCGTATACCGCTTTGACGTGACGAGGCTGGCCGTTCCCGCTTGAAGGTGGTGACGAAACTGACGGCGTGACAGGAGGGCGTTATGGGGCGGGTCGCGGGCAAAGTGGCGCTGGTTGTGGGAGCCGGCGGTGGCATTGGCGGCGCCGGGGCCGAGGCGCTGGCTAGCGAGGGCGCGGCGGTGTTCTGCGCCGACAGCGACGGCGCGGCGGCGGAGGTCGTCGCCACCCGGATTCGTGCTGCCGGAGGGCGGGCGATCGCCTCGGCTCTCGACGTGCGCGACCGAGTGGCGGTCGATGCGGCCGTTACCGCTGTCGTGCACAAATTCGGCCGACTCGATATCGTGCTAGCGTCAGCCGGGATCAGCCACCGGCTCGATTTCCTGGATGTCGATGCCGAGACCTGGGACCGCATCATCGCGGTCAACCTGACCGGCATGTTTCACATCGGGCAGGCGGCGGCAAGGCAGATGGTCAC
>Ga0102924_1006586_pt1 | contig 10864 bp, 14 predicted proteins | sample PaiPotPPM11metaG_FD_80116 | JGI IMG/M metagenome (GOLD analysis project Ga0102924, IMG submission 80116) | Iron sulfur acid spring bacterial and archeal communities from Banff, Canada, to study Microbial Dark Matter (Phase II) - Paint Pots PPM... ...
ATCTTCGGAAAAATCGTTACGGGTATAGAAATCGACCAGGCGGTTGTCATACGCGCGCAAATCCGCGGCCGAAACGGCCCGGACCATCGCCGCGATGCGCGGATCGGTCGAGGGTTTCGCTGAAGCTTGGGTGAGCGTCAGCGCAAGCAGCGTGAGCGCGGAAAGAAAGCAGCGAGAATTCATGAACGTGGCTTCACGACGCTATGTTCGTGTACATCCTCGCCTGCCAAGACGGCTCGCTCTATACCGGGTGGACCGACGATTTGGACCGCCGCCTGCAGTCGCATCGCGACGGCCGTGCGGCCAAGTACACGCGATCCCGCCTTCCCGTCCGGCTGCTGGCGTGGATCCGGGCTGAGGATGCGTCGCAAGCCAAGAGCCTGGAAGCCCGCTTCAAGCAGCTCAGCCGCTCCGAAAAGCTGGCCGCTTTAGCTGCAGGCCAGGCCTTCGGAGTGCAGTTGCACAAAGCGCCCTAAATGGCAACGCATACTGTTCCCGTGGGCGAAGAGCTCCGCACGCTGCTCGATCGCGCAAAAACCTCAGTGGCGCGCATCACGACGCCGAAGGGCGATATGGTTTTCTCGTTTTATAGCGAGGAAGCGCCGCAGCACAGCGCCGCTTTTATTAAATTAGCCGACGCCGGCTTTTATGACGGACTGGCGTTTCACAGGGTCGAGCCGGGCTTTGTGATTCAGGGCGGCGATCCGAAAGGCGACGGCACGGGCGGCCCCGGTTACAACCTGAAGGCCGAATTTAGCGAACGGCCGCATGTGCGCGGGACTGTCGCGATGGCGCGCGCTTCGTCGCCCGACTCCGCCGGCTCGCAGTTTTATGTATGTTTGGACGATGCGCGTTTTCTCGACAAGCAATACACGGTCTTCGGACAACTGACCGGCGGATTCGAAACGCTCGACGCGATTCGCCGCGGCGACACGATGACCAAGGTAGTGATCGAGCCCTCGTCATCCTGAGCCCTTCGACTCGCTACGCTCGCTCAGGACAGGCTCTGCCGAAGGGCTAAAGCATAGTCCCGGCGACGTGGCGGTAAACTAGGCGCGAAATATTCGCGATACCGTAGGCGCCGCCGTTCCAGTTATCGAGATTCTTCGTATAGACCGCCAGTACGTACGGCGACATGCCGAACGGATCGACGATCGCGATGTCGGCGCGCGTGCCGGTCAACTCGCCCGTTTTGTTTGCGACGGCAACGCCATGGGGAATACCGGCCGGAATCTTGTCGCGGTCGGTCTGTTCGAGCATGATTTGGATCATCGCGCGGCACGAAGGGGGCGAGGCGACGGTGCGAATACCTTCACGCGTGCCGCGTTCGATCTGAAAGAGCAGCTGCGCCATGTCTTCCGGCGTCGTGCGGTTGTCGTGATGGCGCAGGATTGCGGTCGTGTCGAGAAAGTGGCGGCGCAGCGCCGTATGTTTCATTCCCGCGTGGCGCGCGGTTACGTTGATGACGTCGAACCCGAAGTGCGTGATCAGGATATTTGCGGCCGCGTTGTCGCTGACTTGTATCATCGGCAAGATCAGCTCGTGCACCGTTCGGCCGCCGCCGGACGCGATAACCTTGCTCATGACGGATGGGTCGTTTTCCGCCAGCCGAAACGCCGTGAGCATGATCAGCACTTTTATCGTTGAGGCGCTCGGAAACGAAACGTTCGCATTGTAGGCAACGAGCGGCGCGCCCGGCGCCATCGTGCGGCCGTAGACGCCGACGGTCGCCGGAATCCGGCCGATAGCTGCGCGCAGGAGTTCGTCGAACGACTGTGCGGCGGCGCGTTTCGGCCACAACCCAGCCGCGCCCGCGACGACAATGAACGCGGATCTTTTCACGATCCGGTTCCTTGATAGTGCTGCAACCCGTACCGCCAAAAGCCGTACGAGACTGCTAACCACGCGAAGCCGACCAGCGGCGTCAACAGTCCGATCTGCGGCGAGAGCGAGAATCCGGTCTCGGCTTTATGCAGTAAGAACGTTGCGGGGAAATAGTTCATGAACGCAAACGGGAAGACGAACGCCAACAAAAAACGCACGCCGCGCGTATAGATGCTGATCGGATAACGCGTAAACTCTTGCTCCAGCGACATGACGACCCAGCGCAGCGTATCGACGCGGACAAACCAGAACGAGACGGTCGCCACGGCTAACGATATGCCCAGGTCGATCAGCGCGCCCCCAAGCATGACGAGTGGCACGAAGAAGATGAAGGCCGCATCGACGTGAACGCCGCTGTAGTTCGTCGCCAACACGAAATAGATGACCGCGAGTATCAAGCCGTCGGGAAAGAGTTGCGCGGGCACGGTGAGCGTTTGAAAGAGCGTGTCCTGCGGACGCACGAGGAAACGGTCGAAACGGCCTTCGCGCACGTACTCGGGAACGCTGACGACGTTGAAGAAGAACGCGTTGTGAAACTCGTGCCCGAGCATCCACAGCGCATAGAGGAATGCCATCTGCTTGAAGTCCCAGCCGTTCATCGAGGGAAACGTGCGCAGCGTCACCCACAGCGCGGCAATGGCCGTGGCATGATAGACGATCGTGAAGGCAAACCACATGATGAAGTTCGCGCGATACTCGAGCATCGTCAGGAAGTTGATGCGCCAATATTGATAGTAGATAGCCAGCACGGATGACCGAACACTTCACGCTCGAAACCGAGCTTCCCGTTCGCCCGGGTTACCGGTTGGATTTGACCGCCGAAGCTTTGCGGCGGCTGGCCGCCAATGTCGTGGACGTCGTCGGCGAAGACGGCGCGTATCGCCGAGTTTTAAGCGATGCGAGCGGCAGCAATCTGATCGACGTGCGCCAGTCCGGCGAACGCGCGCTGCAGCTGCGAATTTCCGGAGATCGTCCGGAACGCTGGCTGCCGACGATCGAGTCGATGCTGGGAACGAGCGCGGATCTCGGTTCGTGGTACACGCGCGTGCGGCCGTTTCCGTGGCTCGCACAGCTCGCCGCAAATCTGCGCGGGATGCATCCGCCGCGCTACCCGTCACTCTGGGAAGCGCTGGCGCACGCGATCGTTTTTCAACAAATCAGCATTCACGCGGCCAGCGCGATCATGCGGCGTACGGTTCAGGAACTCAGCGTCGCGCACGAGGCCGGCGGCGCCGCATTTTATCCGTTCTTCAGTCCGTCGGCGGTGCTCTATGCGTCCGACGAGCCGCTTCGGGCCGCGGGATTGAGCGCCAACAAAGTGGAGCACCTGCGCAGCGCTGCCGCCGCCGTCGAGGACGGCATGGTTACCGAAGCGACGCTCGCGCAGCTCTCGAGCGAAGAGGCGGCAGACCGTTTGTGTGCCGTGCGCGGCATCGGGCCGTGGAGCGCGGCCGTGGTTTTGCTGCGCGGCATGGGGCGCCTCGACGTCTTTCCATTAAAAGACTCGGGGGTCGCGCGCTCGCTGCGCGATCTCTCGGGGGATCCGGAGCTCGACGCTGGCGCGCTGCTCGACGCGCTGGGGCCGGTGCGGGGGTTTCTCTACTTCCATTTGCTGTTGGGCCGGATGCGCAACCTCGAGCCGGGCGGCGACGATTCTGGAAGTGCATGAAAACGATTTCCGAGCCGCTGGGAACGTTCGCGATCCAGCGTGCCGACCAGCGCTTTTTCGCCGACCATGGCTGGCTCAAAACCTACCATTCGTTCAGTTTTGCCGACTATTACGACCCGCAGAACGTGCAATGGGGCGCGCTGCGCGTGTTCAATGAGGATTACATCGCGGCCGGCGCGGGCTTCCCGGAGCATCCGCATCGTGACATGGAGATCCTGACCTACGTATTCAGCGGCGAGCTCGAACATCAGGACAGCATGGGCAACCACGGCGTCGTAAAAGCAGGCGGAGTGCAGTTCATGAGCGCGGGCACCGGCGTGCGTCATGCGGAGTTTAACGCGCGCAACGATTTGGACTTGCACTTGGTGCAAATGTGGGTGCTGCCGGGGCGCACCGGAATGCCGCCGACATATGGTCAGGTCGATTTCGCCGAAAACGACCGGCGCAACCGCTGGCTGATCGTGGCCTCGGGCGAGCCTAATGTCGAAGTGCCGATCGCGCTGACGCAAAACGCAACGCTGCGCGTTTCACGTCTAGAGAATCATTCTTTGCGCCACACGTTCCAGCCGCAGCGTTATGGTTTTTTGTTTGTCGCAGAGGGAGAGATTGACGTGAACGCAGAGAAATTGCGCGCCGGCGATGCCGTCCGCGTGTACGACATAGAACGCTTGGAACTGCAAGGCAGCGGCGAAGCGGTTCTTTGGGACCTTCCCGCATGAACGCCGCGTGCACGCACCTCGACCACATTCACAACGTCAAGCCGAAAACGCCGCAAGGCTGCGAAGAGTGCTTGAAGATCGGAAGCGACTGGGTTCATCTGCGCGAGTGTTTGGAGTGCGGCCATATCGGCTGTTGCGACGATTCGCCCAACACCCACGCTACCAAACATTTCCACGCGACTCACCACCCGATCATCAAGTCGTTTCAGCCGGGCGAGAATTGGAAGTGGTGTTACGTCGACGAGCTGATGTGGGAGTAGGGCCCTAACCGCCTTGAATGACGACGCGCCGCGCGGCGGCGCGCCACATCACCAACGATAAGGCGCTAAAGAGCGCCAGCCAGAGCACTTGAATGAAAAGATACCGCGCGTAATCGTGCGGCTGAATCACGCCGACATAAATCAGCAGCGGCGTGGAATAGATCGCGGCAAACGGCAGCGCGAACACGATGCGCCCGAAAACGCCCGGGAAAAACGTAAGCGGGATGATTTGACCGCTCAGCAGGTCCGAAACCCACCGCACGATCAGCTGAATCGCAAACGTCTCAAGCGTCCAAAATGCGATTGCGTTCATCACGAAGTTCACGAAGAAATTCAGCAGGTAGCCGATCGCGAACGACAGCAGGAAGGCCGCAAAGACCGGCGCGTTTGGGACGTCGATGTGGACGAGCAGCAGCGCGAAGAGTATCGACGGAATGACCAGGAGCGCATGCAAGCCCGTTTGGCCGAAGCCGTCGCTGAAGAAATAAGCCGGAACGCTAATCGGTTTCATGAGGTCCGTCGCGATCGTTCCCTCGCGGATTTTCTCGCGGATGAGGCGCGTGCCGTCCACCTCGAGGATCAGCGACATCAGCAGCGCGACGGTCGCGTAGGTGATCATGCTGTGCAGCGGCAGATTCATCGGCGCGATGTTTTGCGAGTAGAGCGCAGTCCACACGGAGCGCAGGAGATAGACGCGCACGATGAGCGAGCCGATCTCAGTGAAGACTTCGAGCCGGTACGTCGCTTCGCGCGCGAACGCTTTCTTCGCGAACTCGAGGTACGGCTCGAGGGTCATCGCTTGGTTTTCTTCTCGCGTTCGATCGCGGCTTCACGCCGCAAGCGCGCTTCCTCCAACTCCACGAACATGACGTCGACCACTTTCTCCACTTCGGTCGATTGCGTCGGCGGGGGTTCTTCGGTCTTGCGCAGCGGCGCTTTCGGCGCAGCTTTTTTCGCAACTTCGACCATAGGCGCATCTTGCGCGTGCGTCTTGCGCAAGAATTTAGAATAATTCTCCGCGGCCTTCGCGCGCACGTCGTCCGAGTCGGGAAGATTAAAGACATCTTGGAAGAAATGCATTTTGGCGTGCACTTCTTCGGCCTGGCGGGGCGAATAGATCGTCGCCGGATCGCCGTGCGCGATGTTCAGCATCGGCACGTGCTGGCCCGCCTTCACGCGCGTATTCACGTGCACGATGCCGCCGATCGCGACGCTCACGCCCTCTTCAACCGTGGCTCCGTTGAAGACCCGTGCAGCGGAAGCGATGAAGGCGCCGGGCTCAATCGTCGCCCCGATCACGTAGGCGCCGGGCCCGATGATGCAGCTCTCGCCGATCGAGCACGGAAACTGCATGACCTTTCCGCCGCTGGATTTGATGATGGCGTTCTCCATCACTACGCTGTTGGCGCCGATGACGATCGGTGCACCCTCGGCGCTGACGATCGCGCCGAACAGCACCGCGCAGCCTTCTTCGATCGTTACGTCGCCGCTGATGGTCGCGGTCGGCGCAACGTAGGCGCTGGCGTGAATGTTCGGTTTTTTGGCTCCGCTCGAAACAATCATGAGTTTACGGGCTCCTGTGTATAGCCTTCGACGTAGATTCTCCGGATTATCGATTCCAAGTCGGGTTCCTCGATGCTGACGTCGCGCAGCTCGTAGCGCTGCGTCGCCTCGCGAATGAGTTGATCGGGGCGCACGCGGCGGCGGTCGAACCGGTAGCGCACCAGGCCGCGATCGTTCGATTCGATCTCGGCGCCTTCCAAAATCGGATTTGGATGCGGCTCGGTCAGCGTCAGCACGAGCGTGCGATGCGTGCCGTACTGCTCTTTGATGTGCTCGACGGTACCGTCGTAAATAATCGTGCCCTTATCGATCAGGATGATTCGCCGGCAGAGCCGCTCGACGTCGGCGAGGTCGTGCGTCGTCAAAATGATGGTCGTACCGCGTTCTTGGTTGATGTGGCGGACGAATTCGCGAATCGCTTCCTTGGCGACTACGTCGAGCCCGATGGTCGGCTCGTCCAAATAGACAATGCGCGGATTGTGCAGCATGGCAGCCGCGAAATCGCCGCGCATGCGCTGTCCGAGCGAAAGTTGGCGGACCGGTGTGCGCAGGAACGGCTCCATCTCGAGCATTTCGACGAAGCCCTGCAGGTTGGCGCGGTAGCGATCTTTGGGGATCGAATAGATGGCGCGCAGCAGTTCGAACGATTCGACCAGCGGCAGATCCCAATAGAGCTGGCTGCGCTGCCCGAAGACGACCCCGATGTTGCGCGCGTTTTCGTTGCGCCGATCGGACGGCACCAGTCCGGCGACTTCGATCGTGCCCGAGGTCGGCACCAAGATTCCGGTGAGCATTTTAATCGTGGTTGACTTGCCCGCGCCGTTAGGACCGATGTAGCCGACGAGTTCCCCCGGCTCGAGCTCCATCGAGACGTCGCGCACCGCGACCTTGTCTTCGTACTCGCGCGAAAAGAGCGTGCGCAGCGCACCCGCGACGCCCGGGCGCCGTTTGGGCGACCGGAACGTTTTGCGAAGATCGTGCGTCCGGATGATCGGCATACGGCCCTGTTACGCCGAGGCTCGCGCCGGCCCTCGGAGAAAGACGCGAATGTGGTCATAACGATTGCCAATCGCTACGGATCCGGCGCGCTCGGTATCGCGAAGCGCGTTGCCGAACGCCTCGGTTACGAATACGTGGACGAGCAGCTCCCCGTTGTCGTCGCCAAACGCCTGCAAACTTCTCCCGAAGCGGTTGAGTCGGCCGAAGACATCGGCCGCACGATGAGCGAACGCGTGTTGCGCAGTCTCGAGATGGGTACGCCCGAAGTCCGCAGCGACGCCGGACCTTCGTTCGACGAAGAGTGTCTGCGCGAAGTGCAGGAAGCCGTGCGCGAATACGCCGCGCACGGCAACACGGTGATCGTCGGCCGCGGCGCACAAGCGATTCTCGGCCGCGGCCCGGGCATACTGCGCGTATTCATGCTCGCCCCGCGCGAGTGGCGCATCCGCCATCTCATGGACGGCGTGGGCGTCGACGAAAAAACCGCGGCTGCCGAGATAGACCGCATCGATCGCGCGCGCCGGGACTATCTGCGCGCCTATTACGATCTCGAATGGGGCGATCCGGGCAACTACGATCTCGTTCTCGATACGTCAACCTTCGACGTGGAAACTGCTGCCGATCTGATCGTGCGCGCGGCCCGCGAGCGGTGACTATCGAGCGACCGCTTCCACCGCGGCGCATTTCGATCTTTTCCGCCTTACGCTTTCGCGATTTTCGACTCTTGTGGATCGGGCTGCTCATCTCGAACATCGGTTCGTGGATGCAGCTGACCGCGACCGGGTATTTTATCGCGCAGCTCGCCGGCGACGCGCACACCGCGTCTTTGTACCTTGGCTTCCAAGGTCTCGGGCGCGCCGTGCCTGTGCTCTTGCTTTCACCCGTAGCCGGGTTGCTTGCGGACATCTACCCGCGCCGCCGCATTCTGTTCATTACGAATAGCGTGACGGCGCTGCTGGCGCTGATCCTTGCGGTCTTCACGAGCCTGGGCTGGATGAACATCGTCGGGTTGATTCTGATCAATGCCGCCAGCGCCACGACGCTCGCGTTCGATTCGCCGGCGCGCCAGCGCTGGGTGCCGCTGATGGTCGATCGCGAGCACATCGGCAACGCTATCGGCCTGAACTCGGTGGCCTTTAATGCGCCCGCGGTGCTCGGCCCGGCGCTCGCCGGTATTCTGATCCTCGCGGTTGGCATCGCGGGGTCGTTTTACGTGAACGCCGTGGCGACGCTCGCGGTCATCGTCGCGCTCTTCTATATGAAGCCCGCGCCCCCGAGCACGGCGCGGCCCGAACGCTGGCTAGACTCCATCGCGTATGGCTTGCGTTTTCTTTTCGACCATCCGATTCTGCGGTGGATCATCGCGGTCTTCATCGTGACGGCGTTGCTCGTGCGGCCGTACATCCTGCTGCTGCCGGCATTCGCGGTGAATACGCTGCACGCGAATGCGTTGGGTTTGAGCATCGCGATCGCGGCGTCGGGCGCGGGCGGCTTTGCCGGCGCGTTGTTGACGGCGTACTTGGGCTCGCGCGAGCGTCGTGGGACGATCTGGCTCGCGTCTGCGATGGTGATGTCGCTGGGTGTTTTGAGCTTAGGCTTCATTTGGAATCTCTGGCTCTCGTTGCCGCTCTTGTTCATCATCGGCACGGCCACAATGACGCTGCTCGGCGCCTCGAACACGTTGATTCAGACGCTCTCGCCCGACGACGTGCGCGGGCGCGCGATTTCGGTCTACACGATGGTGGCGCTCGGTTTGGTTCCCGGCGGAGCGCTCATCGTCGGCGCAATTGCGCCGCTCATCGGCCTGCACCCTGCATTCTTCATCGTTGGAGCCGCCACGGCGCTCTTTACGCTCTGGCCGTGGCTGACGCGCCCGATATTGCGGACCGTATAAAAAAAGCGCGCCGTTTACGACGCGCTAGTAAGGAAAACGCCGAAGCGTTTTAGTTAGGCGGCCTTTTTCCGGCGGCGCCGGCGCTTGGTGGCCTTTTTCCGTCCCGTCGCTTTGCGAGCGGCCTTGCGGCGTCCGCCCTTGCGCGCGGCTTTACGGCGCTTACGGGGCGCTGCTTTTGCAGCTGCCTTTTTCCTTCTACGTTTGACTGCCATTTAAGCTCAGTCATCCTTTCTCTGGCTAGGTAAGTAGCCAGGGGTGTTGCTTATGTTATACAGTATTACGGGCGTCGTGACAAGTTTTTACGTTGACGGTGCCGAGCTCGATGTCGTTGCGGATGGCAGCGGCGATGCGATCGTTCTGATTCACGGCTTTCCGCTGACGCGCGAAATCTGGAACGCGCAGTCTTCGGAGCTCGCGCAAACGCATCGCGTGATCCGTCCGGATCTGCGCGGCATGGGAAGATCGAGTGCACCAAACGGACCGTACTTGATGGAAACATTGGCGGGCGATCTCGCCGCGATGTTGGACGGATTGTCGATCGATCGCGCGGCGATCGTGGGACATTCGCTGGGCGGATTTGTCGCGCTCGCGTTCGCGCGCATGTACACGGAGCGTGTTACGCGCTTGGGCCTGGTTTGCAGCCGCCTTGCGGCGGATTCGCCCGAAATAGCGGGCTTTCGGAACGATCTCGCCGATCGGCTCGAGCGCGAAAACAGCATCGAACCCGCGGTTGAAAGCTACATTCCGCGCCTGTTTTCAGATGCGTCGTTGCAAGGCGATTCGAATGTGATCGAACGTGCGCGCGCAATCGTGCGCACCAACTCTCCGCGCGGCGCGGCGGCGATGCTGCGCGGAATGGCGCAGCGCGCGGACTCCTACGATATCGCGGCGGATCTGGCGATGCCGGTGCTGATCGTCGCGGGCGCGGGCGACAAAGTCGTGCCCCTGACGGAGGCGCAAGAAATGGCCGCCGCCTTTCCGGCGGCGCGCCTCGCGGTCATGGAAAGCAGCGGCCATCTGCCGATGCTCGAAGAGCCGGCGGCGCTGACCGCCGAGCTCGCCGCGTTTCTTTCTTAAGCCCGGTAGCGGGTGATCGGCGCCGAACCGGACCGGCGGCGGAACAGATTTATAAGGAAGAGCACGCCGACCACCAGCGCCGCGATGATGAGCGCCGGTACCACGATATGAACCAGCAAGAACGTGACGACGAAGAGGACGACCAGGACCAGCGCGACCAGAATCGTCAAGCGCATGAAAAGACTTAGCATGCCCCCTAGTACCGGGGAAGGAGCGGACGGGTTTCGTCCCCAGGCGGAACGAAGTTTCCGTTCATGAATCGCCATCTTCATCTCATCTGTGCGTTTGCTTTACTCTGCGGCCTTGCGAGCACAAGTGCGGGCGCCCAGCAAACCAAGCCTATGCGCCATCTCTCCTATAGCTTCGATATCAGCATCACGTCGGACCTGACCGTGCACTCATCGGGCATCGGCGAAGCCGGCGGCGGCACGGGCAGCGGCATGACGCACTATCCGGGCGGCAACAGCGACAAAGGGACGATCACGGTCGACGTTATCGGTGTACAGCCCGATACGGGCCTTATCGTCAGCATCGCCGAGCAAGGGCGCGGCGATCGGTCGGCCGAGGCAGCCACGTGCGTCGTATACGGCATCGGCAGCGTCATCTGCGACCCGAACAAGAAGGTCAATGAAGAAGAAATGTCCCTGCTGCGCGTGCTCGGCCGCAATTTCGTGAACCCCTCCACGATCGACAACAAACGCCATTGGCAGAACATCGAGACCGGCGCGGGCGGCAAGGAAATCAACGATTACACGATCTCGAAGGACAACAACGACGGTCTGCTCGGGATCGATTTCCA
>Ga0102924_1006587_pt1 | contig 10863 bp, 8 predicted proteins | sample PaiPotPPM11metaG_FD_80116 | JGI IMG/M metagenome (GOLD analysis project Ga0102924, IMG submission 80116) | Iron sulfur acid spring bacterial and archeal communities from Banff, Canada, to study Microbial Dark Matter (Phase II) - Paint Pots PPM... ...
CCTGGCTGAAAAATAGAGCGATAAAAGTGTAGCGCACCGCCTGCTGCGTGGAGATGGCCGCACCGCAGCGCCGGAGGATGCCGCGCCAACGCGCCGCCGCGACCACTGCCTGCGCGGCGAGAGTCGCGATTGCGGCGGCAAACCATGCAGTATTCAAGTGCTGCAGTCGCTGAACAACGATGTCGAGATTGATACGGCTGAACGCAAAATAAAGAAGCGCGAGCGTGATCGCCAACTTCGCGATTAGCGCGACTGCTTTTCTCACGGATTTGCCGGACCGGGATTATGCAAGCAGCAATCGGTGGCGCAGCAACCATCGGCCGGCAACGGCAGGCGCATTCGTCGCTCTCCTAGTCGCTACGAGGCCCGTTGTACTTGATCGCGTCCAGGTTGATTACGTTGTCAACGATCCAATTCGGCCGCCGTTTCGCTTCCCGGCTGATCTTCGCGACGTAGATGCTCAGAATTCCGTTGCTGAGCAAATTCAAGCCGCCCAGGAACAGCACCGTCACCATTTCCGAGGGCCAGCCCGGCAAATGCATGTGCCAAATCACGCGCGTCAAGATAATCGCGATCAGATAAGTGAACGCGCCGAGTGAGACGAAAAGCCCGACGACGAATGAAATGTACAGCGGCTTCGAACTGAACGAGGTGATGCCAGAAATCAATACTTTGGCATGGCTGCTGGACATCAGTTGGAAATGCGTTGTTCCCGCGTGGCGGGCCTGCCGCTCATAGAATATTTGAACTTGCTTAAATCCCACCCAGCGCACGAGTCCACGCAAGAACGGGTCATATTCATTGAGCTTGAGCAGTTCGTTAACGACCCGGCGCGACAGAAGCTTGAAATCGCCGGTGTTCATCGGAATTTCGGTATCGGAAAGAAGTCGAAGGATGCGGTAGCCGAGCTTGGTGATCCACATCTTGATACGAGTCTCGCCGTGGCGCGCAAGCCGGGTCGTGTTCACGACATCGCAGCCCTTGCGCCATTCCTCGATCATTTGCGGGATCATTTCTGGCGGGTCCTGCAGGTCGGCGTCCAGATAGATGACGGCATTGCCGTTGGCATGCGCAAATCCCGCTAGCACGCAAGGCGACACGCCGCAGCGGCGTGCCATATTGATGACCTTGATGCTTTCGTCCTTTTTGGCGTATTCGATGAGAAGTTCGGCCGAGCCATCGTCCGAGCAATCGTTCACGAATACGAGCTCGGATTGAACGTGACATTCGTTCAACGCCTCTTTTGTCCGCTTGATGAGAGCGGGAATATTGCCCGCCTCGTTTCGGAAGGAAAATACGACCGAGATAAGTTCCACGCCTAGGTCCTATGAGCTTTTCTGCCGGCGATAGGCAACGCGGTCGGAAAATCGGCCCCGCTGGCAGATGGTATTGACCGCCAAGATACCCCCCGACACGAAACGGAGGCCGCTTCTGAGATCAAGTGGCCCATCGCGCCCTGAGCGAGTCCGTATACTGGCATAACGACCATGCGTCGAGGGACCATGCCGGTCGAGGCCCGTGTCAAATGCTGCGCAAGGCCTGATACCTGCACAGCAGGAGCAGCGTAACGGCATCTATGATCCGTGCGGCGCCGATCTCGTCCTGAAGTTCGGCCGGACCAAGCAGCCGTACGGCGGATAGGCCGATTTCGGCCGGATCGACCCGCAAAGCGCCGCTGCAATTCAAGGCGGCAAACAGGGCAACCCGGCCGCTGATGATGCCGGGTTCCGGCGCCACTGTGCCGATCCGGATCAGATCCGAAGCCGAACAAGACAAGCCAGTTTCTTCGGCGAGCTCCCGGAGCGCTGCCTGGGCCGGAGCTTCGTCCTTCTCGATGAACCCCTTGGGCGCCTCAAGCGACATCTGCCCGACCGGATGTCGATAGCAGTCGACCAGCGCCACGCGCTCACCCACAAGGGGCAAGACGCAGACGCCGCTTATCCCACTGCGGTCCATGTTCCTTGGCTGCACGATCAGGAAATCGGCGACCTCGCGATGCGGTGGCTCGACGAGGTGGTCAAAGAAGATGTCGAACATGCTGTTGGTTGCAACGCGGCGCCGCTTTTTGACAGCCAGCCGTGACGGATCCTCGCTGCCCAAACCGCGTCTCCCTAATTCAGTCGCACGTGATCTTGTAGAGGGTGAAATCAGTCTCGGCCACGGCCTGCGGCAGCTTAACGATCCAATCACTCGGGGCAACGACAGCGACAACGCCGAGACTGCGGGAAAGCCGGCACCAATCGTCGGGCGCGAGTTGCGCCCAATAGGCTTTGCCGGCCTCAGACGGAAGCGCACCGCTATGACGCATGTCAGGCGGGGGATCGGAAAACGAGATGCCGTAGCCCTCCTCAATAATTCGCGCGACGGCCCCTGCAGTCCGCGGAATGTACGGGACGTAATCGAAGGCTCCGACAGTGAGCGCTACAGGTAAATGTCCATAGATCAGGGCCGGGCGTGATGAGGCGCGCGTCGTCAAAACTTGACCGGTGATGCCGCTGGTTCTGACTTTGCGCCAGAACGACAAGCTGTCTTTGCCTGCTGCGGAAGGGGCGGCCAACCCTCGTGTCTCGATCAGCGTCCGAATGTCGTCGCGCATCAACGTTTGGCGGGAGTGGAGGGCTATAGCCAGCTCGACGATCACCACGGCGAGGGCGGCGCCTGGAAGCGCACGGTCGATCCACGCGGCGGTCGTGCCGGAGGTCCAGTCGCGCGTAGCGTGGCTGGCGGCCTGAAGCCCAAGGGCAAGAGCCAGCGGCGTGCCCAGAAAGGCTTGAACATTTAGGAGCCGGCCCGGCGCAGCTCGCATGACGAGATCAGGCAGAAGCTGCGGCGCCAGATGCGCCATGAAATAGGCGATCGTCGAGATCGCGACCGCAAGCAGAACCATAATTGCACTAAGCAAAGCGGCATCGCGGCGCGGTCGGGCAAGAATGAGAAAAACAGAAAGCGCGCCAATCGCAAATGTCGCGGCAATCGCAATGCGCGCCGCAATGCTGGCGGTCATCAGGTGGCTGCGATGGGTATCCCACGCGCTCATATAGGCGTCGTAGGCGGTCCAATCGACCGTTCCCGACAAGTCCGGTCGTGTCCGGAGATAGAATACGAAGCTCAGGAGAGTTATGGCCGCGCCCCAAGCAGCGCCTTTGGCGAAGCCGCCGATTTTCGTGCCAAAGAAGAGTTTGCCGGCCAATAACGTACCGATCAGGAGTAAAACGAGATAGGCGCCGACCACAGGATGAACGGCAATCAAGACCAGAGCAGAAAATCCCGCCAGCGCCTTGCGTCCAGCAGCAACGCAACCGATAACCCAAACTGCTCCGGCGTGCGCCCAAAGTCCGAACGTCTGATCAGGTGGATGGCTCCACGGCAAGCCCACCATCATATAGTCGGGTGAAGCGAAGTATTTCGCGAGTGGATTCGCTAGATAGAAGAGCGCGGCCGCCATCAGGCTCAAAAAAAATTGGCCGGTGAAGCAATAAATAATGGCAGAGAAGGCGGCGACAAATAAGGCGCAAGGCACGAGAAACAGCACCTCGCTGACATAGCCCTGCTCGAGCCCGGCGCTCAGCAAAAGCGCGCCAAGCTGATGGATGATCGTCCAACTGCCTAGAAAATATAAATTGGACGGCGATTGTGGCGGGTAATCCACGATACCGGCGAGCACCAGAGAGCCGTCGATGCCCTCTTGGCTCGTCACTGGGGCCAAGAGACCGAGCAAGAGCCCTATAATCGAGGCCCAGGCGAGCAATGACAGCGGTGCAGGCTCGGCCTGCGCAATCGGCGAAAACGACGGAAGCCCGTTCCCGGATGCGCCCATTCTATTTATTCCGCGGTCCTGAAGCCGGCACGGGCGTCGTCCGTTGCTCGCTGTCCTCGACGGGAAAGACCATCCGCATCGGGCGCTTAGCTGGGTCTGGCCCCAATCATTGCCGGCGGACGAAGAAATCATTGCCGCGATAAATCGCGACAATGGACGCTAGCTCCGCATCCGAGAGCGGGCCGACATCGCTCGCGCAGACATTTTCCTCGACCTCAGCGGCCTTCAGCATGCCGGGAATTGTCGTCGACACTGACGAATAGGATAGACAGAATCGCAGTGCGATTTGGGCCTGGCTTTGGGTATGGGCTTGCGCCACCGATTTCGCAAACATGTTGCTTGCTTCGATCCAGCGCGCAATTTGTTGTGGTGACCAAAGGCTGCGATGGTCACGTGCATCGAACGTAGTTTCCGGCGAGATTTTTCCGGATAGCATGCCAAAGCAAAGCGGAGTTCGTGCGACGATGCCCGCGCCACGGCGTTCGGCGACGGCCAAGAGCCCGCTCTCGGTAGCGCGCTGATCAACCAGGTTGAAATTCACCTGCACAACCTCGGCGCCGAGTTCGTCGATGGCGCGTATACCCTCGGCAGGCGCTTTGGCAGAGATACCAATCACGCGGACTTTTCCCTCGGCCTTAAGGCGTCCAAGCGTCTCCATCACCTCGTGACGCTTGAGAATGTCAAGCGACGATGGGCTGTGCACCTGGATGACGTCGACGTAATCGGTGCGCAGCCGCCGCAGACTGCCCTCGAGCGATTGCCTGATTTGTTCGGGCGCATAGGCCTCGGTGTCGTAATCGCTGCGGCCCACCTTGGTCGCGATCACCATCCGATCACGGCAATCAGCGAGAGCTTTACCGATCAACTCTTCACTATGGCCCGAACCGTAGAGGTTCGATGTATCGTAGAACGTTACGCCAAGATCAGTCGCGTATCGCAAGGCGCGGAGCGATACCGAATCGTCGACGTCTCCGTAGGAGGTCGCCCCCGGCGTCAGTCCACCGATGCCCCAGCCGCCAAACCCGATTTCAGAGACTTTCAAGCCGGTGCGGCCGAGCGCGCGGTATTGCATCAGGACCGTTCGCCGGCGCGTCGGGAATCAGTAATGGCCGGCATATTCCACCTCGATCGCGGGGTTGCCATACAGGTAGGCGCCCTTCTTATTGCCATACCACACAACTTCGCGACACCAGTCCTGGAAATCGGTCCACGTTTCCGCCGATCTCTTGATACCGTAAGTTACCGGTTCTTCCGTGAGTTCTATGCGTTCGCCATTCAGGACGCCGCGATAGAATGCGAGGAGGTCGAAGCCGCAAACCACGGTTACGTCGTCACGATGGCCAGGCTGTTTCACCAGTGCGTGGTTGAGGCGCAACGCATCGTCGAGAGCCTTCGACCCTGCTTTACCCGAGGGCGCCAGCGACCGTATCAAGCGCCCGCACTCTTCGTGGAATTCGGAGAGGCGACCCTCAGCCGTCAGCTTTATGAAGACGAATTCATCTGCGGGCCAATAGATTCCGAGCCAGCTTGGCGAATAGATATACTCGGATCCGCCAGCCTGAATTTCGGATGCGCTGCGTTCGAAGAAATCGCGAATCTCGCCGAGCAGCGGAAACCGTGATGGCTCGACCTGCATGAAGGCTTCGATGATCGTGCGATAGGACAAGCCTAAGAATTCGTGCGCGACGATAATCGGAATTTGCGCAAGCTTATCGAAATGTACGAGCGCGGCCATCCACGCGAACGATCTGGCTCGTCGCCAATCTTCGCGCGGCAAGGTATTGGTCGCAATGACAAGCTGCTGCATTTCGGGCACTTCGTCTTCATCAATGGCGCCGTGAATATTGACGATTTTGATTTCGACGATTTCCATGCCGTGCCTCTGCAGATAGCCTGGCTCTCCCATCTCGGCATTCGGCAGAATCGAAAGGTTGTTGAACTGAATACGGTTATGTTGGCCGTTGCTGATCACGCGGCAGACGCCGTCGACGAATGACTCATATGTTTCCCCAGGTAGTCCCAAAATGAGATCGCTGTAGGTCTCCACCCGGTCTCGCGTGAAGCGCGCTTGCAATTCCTCGTAAGTCTGCAGCGATATGTTCTGCCGCTTGATGTTCTTGAGCGTAGTTTCATCGACGCTCTGCAGCGATAACGCGACGCCTTTATTCAGTCCAGCATCGGACAAAATCTTCTGTGTCAGATAGGCTCGCTCTGTCGCATTCTTGGTATTCTGCACCGAGAACGCTTTGGGGTAGCCATGCTTGAGCTTCTTGTCCGCAACGGAGCGAGCAATCTCGACGTCGCGTTGCAAGATGCCGAAGTTTGCGTCACAGCAGAATAAAAACTCGATACGCCGATTTGAAAACCAGTCAATCTCGGCCATCAATCTGTCGATGCCGAACTGAAAGACTTTGGTCTGAGTTGCGGAGCCCCAGTCACAAAATGTGCAACCGAAGGGACACCCGCGGTTGGTCTCCCACAGGCCGATCCAGACTTGTTGCGGGTTCGCCGCCATCAGCGGATCAAAAATTCCTTCGGTAAAGGGTGAGGGGACCTGATCGAGTTCGCGCAACCGCTTAAGCCGCGGTTGCGTCACGATCTCGCCGGCGTCATTGATATAGCTCGTACCCTCGATGTTCGACCAGTCCCGTGTGCGAGCGCGTTCGAGGATCTCGACGAAAGTTTGTTCGCCTTCACCGTGACAGGCAATGTCGATAAATCCGTTCTCACGCAGGAAATCATGTGGCCGATCGGGTGTCTGTGGGCCGCCGACGACGATGATGATCCCGGGATTGATCTCCTTGAGGCGGCGCGCGATCTCAAGCGACAATCGAACGTTCCAGACATAGAGGCTGAATCCGACAATGTCTGCGCGAGCTAAGTGCTCGACGGCCGCGGCCACCTTTATCCTGCTGAACACCGGCAGCAAAAATTCATAGGCGCTGGACGTCTGTAGACGGCGTCGCGCGTAGGACTCGAGCAGGCCCACCGAATAGGGCAAATAACTCTGGCCAGAAAAGCTGTTGTTGATCTGCACCAGTCCGACCACCGTCGGCGGCGCGTCGCCCTCGACCGCGAGATCTCGTTCCAGTGAAGCCACAGACCGGCCCATGTCCCTCAACAACTGTGGGTTTTTACCAGATAGGCCGGAGGCGGGTAAAGGGCAAAACCTGCTCCTTACGGCAAGCGCGGCCTGGAACTTGACCCGATGCGCCGATACCAGTCCACCGTTCGCTCAATCGCCGTATTCAACTCGATTTGTGGCTCAAAGCCGAGAGTCTGACGGGCGCGGGCAATATCGGCAACCTTCCGCGGTTCGCCCGATGGCTTGCTGGTGTCCCACTTGACCTCGCCGTCATAACCAGTCGCCTTGACCACAGCGGCGACCACATCCTTGATCGACGAGCCGAGGCCGCTACCAAGGTTGAATGGGCCTTTGCCGAGGCCCTTTTCGAAGGCCAACAGCATGCCATCGGCGGCATCGGAGACATAGAGAAAGTCGCGAACCGCGCTGCCATCACCCCAAACCGTGAGGGGTTTCTCGCCGGAGAGCGCGCGAGCAATTAGCGCCGGCACAACAAGAGCAGTTTGCGGGTCGAAATTATCGTGAGGACCAAACGTGTTGACCGGGCGCACAATGGCGGTGTTGGCGGAACCATATTGAATCTCCTGGGCTTCGATGAATTTCTCCGCCATCCGCTTGGCCCAAGCAGCATATTCATCGCCGGGATGTGGGTTTGCAGACCATGCCAGGTCCTCGCGGTAGATCGCCATCGGGGGGTAAACCGTCACGGTGCTCGCGTAGAGGATGCGCGCCACGCCGGCGCGCCGCGCGGCATCGAGCGCGTTGAAGCAGATCATCACGTTGTCCCCGAGCATCGTCGCCGCACGTGTGCGCTGAATACCGATCGAACCTCGTTTGCCGGCGAGATGAAATAGCCCCTCCACACCCTCCATTATTTGTCGGGCGAACTGCCGGTCGGCGAGATCCCCAACGCGATGTTCGAGCCGGTGGACGGGATAATCCTCAGGAGGCGGACGTTGCGACGTTGTGCGAAGCTTCGCTCCACGAGCCAAAAGCTTTTCGACCAGTTCGCGTCCAATCAAGCCTGTCGCGCCGGTAATCAGTATCTGTACACCGGAATAGTCGTAGTTCGTGTCGGCCATATTGAGCAGCCTTCGCCAAAAATTATCGCGCCGCCTCGACGCTGAGGAATTTCGTTCGCTAGTTCGATGCGCCCAGATACCAATCCAAAATCTCTTCGCCGGTCCAATACAGCACGCCGTCGAATCGACGCGTGTATTCGTAGATCGCTTCCAGATATTTGATGCGGTGCGGCTGGCCGCTGAGATAAGGATGGATCGCGAGCGAGATGATCTTGGCGCGCTGTTGCCCTTCGGCGTAGAGCCGGTCGAACTGGTCGATGAAACGCTTGAGCAGGTAGTCCGCCTCGTGGTGCTGCACCGCCATCATCGGGATGTCGTTGAGCTCCATCGTGTACGGCAGCGTGACCAGCGGGCCGTTCCTGGTGCGGATCGTCGTCGGCTCGTCGTCGTAGACCCAGTCGCCGATATATTTGATGCCGGCGGCCGAAAGCAGATCGGGCGTTTCCAGTGTCTGCGTCAGTCCTGGGCCGAGCCAGCCGACCGGACGTTCGCCGCAATATTTTTGCAGCACGTCGAGCGAGCGCGCGATCATCGCCTTCTGGTTCGGCTCTTTGTGGATCGGGCCTTGCTGATAGGAATGGCCCATGAATTCCCAGGCGTCGCTTTTGGCTTCCTGCGCGACACGCGCATAGTCCTCGCAGACGCGCGCATTGATCGCGAGGGTGGGGCGGATGCTCGCGCGCTTGAACAGATCGAAGAAGCGCCACACCCCGACCCGCATGCCGTATTCGTGCCAGCTCCAATTGGGCACGTCGGGAAGATGCGTGACGCCGGTCGGCGGCGCCAAAACCTGGCGCGCCATGGGCTGAGCGATATCCCAGAATTCCAGATTGACGATCGACCAGAACACGATGCGCGCCCCGCCGGGGAGTTTGAGCGGCGGCCGATCGACAATCGCCGAGTAGTCGGCCCGCTCGGGCGGCAGCATGGTGCGCGAGCCGGATTTCCGTTTTTTCTTCACACGCTTAGTCATTGATTTGCCAACCCGCCGGCAGCCCCTTGTCAAAGCCCGGGTGAGACCATACGTCCCCGGTCCGACTTTCGCCAAGCATGCTGCCATGATCTGGGGCGGCTTGGGGGTACGATCACAAGCGCGTTAGATGTGTCTCGGAATACGTTGCGGTCTTTGGCCAGCGGTTCTTCAATGGAACCAAGCTGCCTGGGACCGATTATCGTGCAGCCTTTGAGATTTCTGGCTTAATTCCGTCCATTGCGGACTTTCTCTCATGCCACATTCGGCCGCTTCCACGCGTGTTCGGGAAAGCGACACGGCAGATTCTTCGTCAGCCGAGGTTTGCGATCCTTCGCATCCGCCTAGCCCCGCGCGACCGGATATCCGGAACCGGTCGCGCCAAGATTGGCTCAATGTCTTTCGCGTCGTGCGCGCCGAGACCGAACGCCGCGCGGCCTTGTTGTCGGCCGAGGACCAAGTCATCCAATCGATGCCCGAGGCCAGCCCGACAAAATGGCACCGTGCGCATGTGACGTGGTTCTTCGAGCAATTCCTGCTGCGGCCGCATCTTGCGTCCTATCGCGTGTTCGATGAGCGCTTCGCCTTTCTCTACAATTCTTATTATGTGTCCGCCGGTCCCCGGCAGGCGCGTCCGCAGCGCGGCCTGATCACGCGGCCCTCGATGGCGGAAGTTGGCGACTATCGCGCGCATGTCGATGAAGCAGTCGCGCAACTGATCGCGGGCGCGGAGAATTTCGAGGACCTCGCGCCGGTCATCGAGATCGGCCTGCAGCACGAACAGCAGCACGAGGAATTGCTGCTCACCGATATCCTGCACGCTTTTTCGCTCAATGCGACGCATCCGGCCTACGACCCGGATTGGCAATGGCCGCGAAGCGACGAAATGCGCGTCGCGAGCGCCGTGCTCGAGGGCGTCCATACGATCGGCCACGATGGCAACGGCTTCTCGTTCGACAATGAGCAGCCGGCGCACCAAACCTTGTTGCAGCCGGTGCGGTTGTCGCCTGCGCTCGTGAGCAATGGCGAGTGGCTCGAATTCATGGCGGACGGCGGTTACACCACGCCGACGCTGTGGCTCTCCGACGGTTGGGCCACTGTCGAGGCGCAAGGCTGGGACGCGCCCGGCTATTGGCGCAAGGTCGACGGCGCCTGGTTCACCATGACGCTCGGCGGTCTGCGCTGCGTCGCGCCGGAACAGCCGGTGTGTCACGTCAGCTACTATGAAGCCGATGCGTTCGCCCGCTGGGCCGGCCGCGATCTGCCGACCGAAGCGGAATGGGAAGTCGCTGCCAATAACGGCGCATTGTCGGACGCGTTCGGCATTGTCTGGCAGTGGACGCGCAGCGCCTATTCACCCTATCCCGGCTATCGCGCGGCGTCCGGTGCGCTCGGCGAGTACAATGGCAAGTTCATGGTCAACCAGTTGGTGTTGCGCGGCTCCTCGCTCGCGACGCCGGCCGGCCATTCACGGCCGAGCTATCGCAATTTCTTTTACCCGCAGGCGCGCTGGCAATTCTCCGGATTACGGCTTGCGGAATATCAACGCTGAGAACCTCCCAAAGAGCTGACAATGGCCACTTCCGTGCAAACCGCGCTCCGCGCGGCGCCGACCGTCGAAACCGCCGATTCATTTGCTGCCGACGTCCTCGAAGGACTGACCGCGAAGCCAAAGCGGCTGTCGCCGAAATATTTCTACGATCTCGCCGGCTCCGCTCTGTTCGAGCGCATCACGCAGTTGCCGGAATATTATCCGACGCGCTGTGAGATCGCGTTGTTGCGCCAGCATGCGCCCGCGATCGCCTCGCTGTTTCCGCAGAACTGCGCGCTGGTTGAGTTCGGCGCCGGTTCAAGCCGCAAGGTGCGCATTCTGCTCGGCGCCGCGGCGACCATCGAGACCTATGTGCCG
>Ga0102924_1006588_pt1 | contig 10862 bp, 6 predicted proteins | sample PaiPotPPM11metaG_FD_80116 | JGI IMG/M metagenome (GOLD analysis project Ga0102924, IMG submission 80116) | Iron sulfur acid spring bacterial and archeal communities from Banff, Canada, to study Microbial Dark Matter (Phase II) - Paint Pots PPM... ...
CAGCTATGGTGGCAGCGGCGGGAGTAAGAACATCGCGGAGGCACCACCAGAGGTTATTCCATCTGTTATAAGGGAAGCAGAGCAAATTGCGCAATATGCATGGGATAATCCAGAAGAGACAATTACGCTCGTAACAGTGGCTCTATTTGTAGTGGAAGCAGCTCCGGTATGGGCTCCCATCGCTCTTGGCGTGCTTGCTCTGGGCCTCTTATTGTCGATCCCTTCCTCCTCACCCATGCCAAGTAATACAGCATCTCCAACACCCAATTTCGGGCCTATACCGACAAAGGGATCAGATATCGTACTGAAGGCGGCCGACTCTCGAACTGAAGGTCACAGTATGGTCACGCCGACGCCAACGCTCACCGGCAGTAGCGGCGGCGGAAACAGGAAGCCACCCAACAAGCCGACGATAACGCCGTCTGGAGACGATGACAATAGCCCCAGAGGTCTGGTGAATCGAGCGTTACAATCTCGAGGAAGCGGACCCAAAGAACATAAAGCTGGCGCATCAGCTACAGTCCTGGGACAAAATATAACAGTAGCCAGTGGTCAACAGCCTGATTCTGTCGGCCCAGTGGGTCAGGGTACAAACAATCATTGTGCTGACCGGTACTTGGCACTGTGCATTGCAGCGTTAGTAGGTGAAGGAGGATTGCAAGGCGCACCTCCGATCAATGTCGGTATTGCCCAGGTAACTGGGCGCGCACCATGCGCAGATTGTCAAACCGTTTTTCAGCAGCTTGCCGATTACACAGGAGGCCAGTTTAATGTATACTGGGCAACAGATTATGCTGCAACCGAGATTGAGGGACCAATGCCTTTCCTTCCAGCTCCGTGATGGTACTGGTAGTCAGTCCAGTTTGCTTTTCCTTATGCTTGAAGAAATCCGCTATGTAAAAAACGTGTCGTTTGAGAGTACCCGTGTCATATACCGGTATGAAAAAGCGCAAAGATAAATGCTTGAGTATAAGCGGCTACCGCGATATAATTGGAAGCACATTTGGAGGAGAAATAGACGATGGCTAATCAAGAACATCTTGACATATTCAGGCAGGGCATAGATACATGGAATACTTGGAGAGAGAATCATCCAGAGATACGACCTGATCTCAGTGGGATCACGCTCATGAGAGCAGACCTCAGTGGAATTGACCTTCAAGGAGTCGATGTGAGAGGGGCAATACTCGTTAGCGCCAATTTGAGCCATGCCAACCTTCGAATAGCTGATTTCAGCGGAGCCAATCTCCAGGGTGCCAACCTGGAGGATGCCGACCTCTCCGAAGCAGGTCTGGCCGGAGCGCAACTTGCGGGAGCCAACCTTCAAAGGGCGAACCTTGGAAACGCCGACCTTTATGGAACAACGTTTAGTATTGCAAAGCTCGTCGGGGCTAATCTAAGGTATGCTCACCTCAATGGCGCCGATTTTGGTCAGGCCGACCTCACGGAAGTAGATCTCAGCCAGTCAAACCTTAGAGGAGCCAGCTTTCTCGGAGCAAATCTCACGAATACCATCCTCAAGAAATCAAGCCTTGATCATATCAACTTTCGCCAGCGTGATTTGAGCAAATCCATCCTCATCCTCGACACAACAGACGGTCCTGAGAAATGAAAGCTAATGACAAGCTTAAGGAAGATAAGTATGATGGAGTACACATCCGGAGCCAATAAGTCGCGAGTCTGGTGGGGAGAACTTCCTGACTGGAGCTATGACACAGGAGATAATATTCGCTTAGAGTTAGATATGCAGGGACTCTCTGCCGATGGGGACTCAGAAATCCGCTATGGTGCCATAGAAATGTTCATTCTAAGAGGCTCACGAGTACTTTACGGCGGACTCGGTGCGGTATTTTCACCACAGAGAAGGGGATCGCGCATGGTAGAGATCGCGATGTCTCAAGATCAAGGGCAACTATGGTCTGATCCACTATCTGGCCGCACAGATACAGTTTATAAGGGTTTACCTTACTACGAATATGTGATAGGGATATGCAATGGTATTTTGTATTCAAAGTATAAGTATCGGTTGGGAGCCGGAACGTTGCGGGTTGCTTGGGCAACACATGGTTTAGTCGGTTCATCACCGTGGGTATTTCATGTACTTAGTGATAGCCTGGCAGGTCTTTTAATTCGTGAGAGGAAAGGGACGATCACATTTGAAGAGCTAAAAGAACTGATCGGACAAGCTGAATTGCGTGCGAGACGATTTTACGGGAATTGGCCTATCGATAGTTTCCAGAATCCACATGACCAGTAAGCATCCGTTCCTGATGATCGAGCATGGTTTTGTCGTAGCGAAAGTTTCTTAACGTGAAGATGATATATCAGGAAAAACATCCAGATAGTTTGTGATCTGTTCTCATTGGGTTGAAGTAACGTCTACCATTACAGAGAGCTGCGAGATAACAGTGAGGGAAAACGCGTGCGTTCAAGAACAGAGAGTTGTCGTTATCGTGGGCATAGTGCAACAGTATGCGATATTGCATGGTCGCCAGATGGCACGATGATTGCCTCTGGAAGCTATGATCAGATGGTGCAGATCTGGGGTCCGACCACTGGAGAAACGCTGGCTGTGCGTGAAGGGGCGGGCTGGAACTCAATGGTGGCGTGGTCGCCTGATGGGTCAGTCATCGCGTCCGTGAGCCAGGATCATACGCTTCAAGTGTGGGAATGTCTGAGTGGGCAACTGCGCTACCAGCAGCTCTCTGCGTGGAATCGCCCGATGCTCAAAGTCGCCTGGTCGCCCGATGGGACCTATCTGGCCGTGGCGAGTTCTGCCGGAGAGCTGCTCGATGGGAGAACGGGCGAACTCATCAGGAAGTTTGGGCCGCGCAGTGCAGGGATGGATCGCATTGTCTGGTCGCCCAAGGGTACACATCTGGCGTTTTTGCAGGAGACCAGCGCCCAAGTGCTACGGGTCAAATACGAGTGAGTCTCCCTGAGCCAGCGCGCAACCCTCCATACTGGGTAGCGTGCTGGCGGTGATCAGCAACACCGAGAGCCGCGCCGCGCTGCTCTCCAACCAGGTCTTTGCGCCCTACGGCACACGCCGTTGTCACAGAACGGCAACACCTTCAGCCAGTACACCAACAAGGGCTTTACCGTATGTCTTTTACATTCCCCCGTCCCGCGTGGTATGATACATGCACAAGCAATGAGCATATCTAGCGGGCGTTCGCGCCCGTAATATACATGTTTCAGGAGGAATAATCGCTATGAGAGCGGTGAAAACGCATGTGGGGCGCTGCGATACGTGCGGCGAGCCTGCTGCCTATAAACAAATCTTGTCCGGCGGGCGGCAATTTCTTTTTTGCGAACAACATGTCCCCTTGCCCATTAGACGACAGGCCGAGGCGGCGGAAGCTGCCGAAAAAGGCAAAAAATAACTCAGGCCACCGGCAACTGGATATAGAACGTGGAGCCTTCGCCGGGGATACCGGCGCTTTCGATCCAGACGCGGCCATGCATCGCCTCGACCAGGTGGCGCGAGATGTACAGTCCCAGTCCGGAACCGCGTACCGGGCTGTTTAAGTCTCGTTCGAGGCGCGTAAAACGCTCGAAGAGCTGCCCCTGGGCCTCCGGCGGGATGCCGTTGCCCCAATCCTTTACGCTGATGATAATGGCTGGCTGATTGCCGACCGGCATGGCGCGCGCCGCGAAGGCGATGGGCGTGCAGCGCGGCGAATACTTGAGCGCGTTGACGCTGATGTTGGTGAGAACCTGGCGCAGCCGCGCCTCGTCCGCCAGCGCCTTGAGTTCGCACGGCACATCCACATGCGCCCTGCGCTGTTCCTGGCCTAACTGCGGCTCGATCAGGTTGATTACGCTGTCGATGATATCATGCACAGAAACCGGCTCCAGGTGCGTCAACTGCATCTGCGGATCGATCTCTAACTGGCTGGCATCCATCACATTCGCCAGCAGCACCACCAGCTCGTCGCAACTGCGCTGCGCTTTTTGCAAGAAGTCGCGGCGCTGCTCAGGCGGCAGCGTTTCATCGAATTGTGCCAACAGTTCGATGTAGCCCTGGACGGACGTTAATGGCGTGCGTAACTCGTGCGACGCTGTGATCATGAACTGATCTTTCAGAGTATCAAGTTCCTGTAACTGCTGGTGCGCCGTTTGCAGCCGTTGATAGAGAAGGGCATTAGTCAGCGCGACGGCAACTTGCTCGGCGAGGTCTTGCGTGTGCTGCAAGTCGCCGATGCCGAGCGGCTTTTTCTCGCTATTGTGCGCCGCTTGCGAGCGAGCCAGGATGAGCAGTCCCAGCACCCGTTCATTGGAAATGAGCGGCGCGAGGATGGCGCGCTGAACGGAGCGTTGCCGCAGTTTGTGGCGCAGCGTCGAGGGCGGGTAGAGCGTCAGCGCCCTGGTTGCAGGGAGGGTCGTAGGCGTGTCGCCATTGACGCCGCGGATGGTGGGAGCAGGGAAGGTAAAGAGTTTGCGCCCGTTGAGGGTAGGCGTATCGACTTCCATGAGCGCCGGTTTCTGGAACGTCAGCGCCAGCGCTTCCTGGTCGCTGGGCAGGATGGGCGGCCATTCGTCCAGCGGCGCGTAGGGTTCCATAGTGGAAACGAAGGCCGAGAGCGGACGCAGCAACTTCTCGCTATCAAAGCCATAAAGCAAAGCGTAATCAGCCTGGAGAGCGTCAGCGCCCGTCGTGCAGATGAGCTGGTAGACCTCGCCGGGTTCGATGAGGGCGGCATTGAGGCGAGCGGCGATGTTTGCCATCGCTTTAGCGAATGTTTCCTGTTCAAGGGTTGTCTGGTACAGCCGCGTATGTTCGATGATCGCGGCCACTTGACCGGTATAGGTTTTCGCGACAGCGTGAGCCGTGCGGCTCAAGCCATCCGGCGCGTAGCTGGAAAAGCCAATGCAGCCCTGTATCTTCTCGTGAAAGGTCAGCGGCACAAAGAATGTCGCGCCGATATGCTGATTCTGATGCCAGTCAGCAATCGCGGGCGGGAGCGAGGGCTGCTCTGCTTGCCAGGCGACTTCGAGTTCTTTCCCGGCCATGATGGCATAGTTCGCCAGCGCTTCATCCTGGAATTGCCAGGAATCCACCGTCAGGGACGGGGCCGAGGTGGCTCGTACCATGAGGCGGGTCGGCGTCTCGTAGGGATTGTCGTACTCGCTGATCAACATGAGTATGGCGGCGTCAAAGCCGAGATCGGAAGTTGCTACAAACACGATGTGTTGTAGCACTCCTTCCAGATCGAGCATGTTGGAGAGTTCGGTGTTGGCGAGGCGCAGGCGTTCAGCGTACAGCCGCAGTTGCTCGCGCTCGCGCAAGAGGACTTCGTTTTCGCGCGTAGCCAGCAGATAGCGGATCACGAGCAAGATGCCGATCAGGGCGGTGAGCAATACCATAAAGAACGTAATGTGCCGGTTGCCGCCAAGCCCTGGATAAAAATGGCCGCCGAGTTCTGAATAGAGCAGCAGGATCAGCAGTGCGACGAAAGGGATATAGAGCAGAGCCTGACGCGGGAAGAGGCCGCGCGCAGCCGCCGGTTGTTTCCCTGAGAGGCTGTCATGCTCTGGCTGCGATACGGCCTGATCAGGATGCATCTGGTGAGTATAGGCGCGCTGCGCGAGGCTATGATACTGATAAAGCGCGGAGAGACCGATGAGCAGGGAGCCGGTGAACCAGAAAGGATCGATATAAGGCGTGCCAGTTTTATAGGTTCCCAGGGCGGTAAAGTAGGCGTAGATGATGTCGGCCCACGCTATGCAGAGAATGCCCAGGCCAGCCATGATCAGCGAGGGACGGAGGATGTTTTCGACTCGTTGCAGCATCAGCAGGACGATGGCGAGAATCAGGAGCATATCCCAGAACGGGTAGGAAAGAGAAACGACGAATGTGTAGACGTCCGGGGATGAGGCGGTTAAGGCAACATAGGTGGGGCCGATCGCAAAGAACCAGCCGATGCCCAGGATACACAGGATCAAGATGAGCGCGTCGAGGCCGGTGCGGACACGGAAACGCAGCGTGGTGGGCATACAGAGCAGGCCGCAGAAGACAAGCGGATAAAACAGCGTAAAGCCAACATCGGAAAGGGCGGGTTCCGGATTCGGGATGCCGGCCTGCTCCAGGTGGGCGAAGATGAGGCCGCCGATACTATCGCAGAGTAGTCCCATGCCTACCAGCAGCCAGGCGATACGGTGCGGCGAACCGAATTGCAACGGGCCGCGCTGAGCGCGGTAGGCGGTGCTGAAAGCGAAGAATGCTCCTATCAGCGAAGCTATGCCATACATCAGGTCGGAATAGAGCATGACCGCTTTGTTCCCGCCAAGATGAAAAAGCAAAAAGAAGACGCTGACAACGATCAGTACAATAACGATGCCGGTCGCAAGATAATTTTGTTGATCGAGCTTGCGCAGGTAATCGCGCCTGAGTTCTGTTCTGGCAATTATCTTCAAAGTAACCTCGCTACGGCCCGTATTCATCCAGGCTGCTTATAGTATACCTGAGTACGATGGATTTGTCACATCGATTTTGGGAGGCAAATTTCCGACAATCCTCAAATTCGCTGCCCAAAACTATTGACAACCCCTCTATTCGGGGGTATACTACATCTTGCCGGAGTGTGTATACTAGTATTAGAGGTAGCACATTGTAAGCAAATCACAGCACACCGTTGCAGGCAGGAGCGAGAGGCTAAAAGGCCGATGCATTCGCCTGAATTGAAACTGGGATAGAAAATAAACATCATTCCTCACAAGCAGACCATGGAGTTCGTATTCGATCCACCAAGAACAATGCCGCTAGCGTACATGCCGTGGACAGCGGGGTATGCCAGTGGCTAAATGGCCGTCCAGTCCCGCCAGGGATTAAAATCAAGGAGACGATAGGATAAGAGTACCATTGTGAAGGAATTTTTTACCATGTTTCGTTGTTTGTAACAGATGCTGCCTGTTTTGTCGGCAGATAGTTCGATAGACGTGTGGGCAAGTTGAGAACGGCATGTTTCATTGTAGCGATGTAGGAGTAACCGCTTATTGTAGTCTATAAGCGGTTACTTTTCTTGTCAGAAAGCGGTTCTCAACACAGCATGAAAAGGCAATTATCTCATTTTTCCGTTTTTTTTGTCCTACGGAGATGCGCTTCTCGGCGTATCTCTATCTCTGTTGGCTTCCTCATTCCAGGCCAAATGGTAGGGGGCGTGATTTATCACAGCCCCGCGGCTGTCGGCGAGGCGCGCCGTGGCGGGCGAGGACAAGCCATCGCCCCTACAATAGTGAGAGGAGATTTCGACACATGGCAGTAAGCAGCAGGGCTGTGGCTCTCCCGGAGCGTGTTTCTTTTGCGCGTATCCCGGACATTCGGCCAATGCCAGGGTTGATCCAGATTCAGCTTGATTCCTTTAAATGGTTTAAGAAAGAAGGTCTGCACGAACTTTTCGAAGAAATTTCTCCTATTGAAGACTTTACCGGAAAAAATCTTAGTCTCGAATTTATTGTGCCGGACGATCCCTTTGGGCAACCGAAATATAGCGAGGAGGAGTGCCGGGACCGCGATGCTACCTATGCTGCTCCACTAACGGTGAAGGCGCGTTTGATCAGCAAAGAGACAGGCGAAATCATTGAGAAGGATGTCTTCATGGGTGATTTCCCGTTGATGACGCGGCAGGGGACGTTTGTGATCAATGGCGCGGAGCGCGTGGTGGTGAGCCAGCTGGTGCGTTCGCCGGGGGTGTACATGACGGCGGACGAGGACGCGGCGACGGGCCGTAACCTGTTCGCGGCGAAGCTGATTCCCAATCGCGGCGCGTGGCTGGAGTTTGAGACGAGCAATAAGAATCTGTTGACGGTGAAGATCGATCGCAAGCGCAAGATTCCGGTGACGACGCTGCTGCGGGCCATTGCCAGTATGGCGAAGGAGCAGTGGCACGGGGAAGACCTGGATCTGTCGAGCGACCAGGGGATTCTGGACGCCTTCAGCGCGGTGGATGATCACGCGACAGTGCGCTACATGCAGGCGACGTTGGACAAAGACCCGGTCAAGCGCGAGGACGAGGCGCTGATCGAGCTGTATAAGAAGCTGCGGCCCGGCGATCCGGCGACGCTGGATAACGCGCGCGCGATGGTGAAGAATCTGTTCTTTAACCCGCGCCGCTATGATCTGGGCAATGTGGGCCGCTATAAGATGAACCGCAAGCTCGATCTGTCGGTGCCGCAGGCGCATCGGACGCTGACGCAGGATGATCTGGTGAATATTATCCGGCGCATGATTTCGCTGAACAATGGGCATGGGCGTAAGGATGATATTGACCACCTGGGCAACCGGCGCGTGCGCTGCGTGGGCGAGCTGATTCAGTCGCAGTTCCGTGTGGGGCTGCTGCGTATGGAGCGTGTGGTGAAGGAGCGCATGAGTATCCAGGAACCGGGGCAGGCGACGCCGAACGCGCTGATCAATATTCGCCCGGTGGTGGCGGCGATGCGCGAGTTCTTCGGGGGCAGCCAGTTGTCGCAGTTCATGGATCAGACGAACGCGCTGGCGGAGATTGGACATAAGCGGCGTTTGTCGGCGCTGGGTCCTGGCGGCCTGTCGCGCGAGCGGGCGGGCTTCGATGTACGCGATGTGCATCAGTCGCACTATGGACGCATTTGCCCGATTGAGACGCCGGAGGGGCCGAACATCGGTTTGATCGGCAACCTGGCGACGTATGGGCAGGTGAATCCGTTTGGTTTTATCGAGACGCCTTATCGCAAGGTGTATCGGAAGCTGGCCGCCAATGACCGGCGCTTGATCGGTCGCGAGCTGCGCGGCATCTATGGCCGCGAACGCGAAGATATCAAGGACGAGAGCGGCGAGGTGATTGTGAAGGCGCGCGCGCGGGTGCGCGTGGATGATGCGCTGCTCGCGCGGCTGGCGCAGGCGCTGGGCGAGACGGAGGTGCGCATCAGGCCGTTTGTGACGGACGAGGTGGACTATCGCACGGCTGACGACGAGGAGAATTTCTGGATTGCGCAGGCGAACGCGAAGCTGGCTCCGAACAATGAGTTCGCGGAGGAGCGAGTGCTGGCGCGCTATCAGGGTGAGTTTTCCGAGGAGAGTTCGGACCATATGGACTATATGGACGTGTCGCCGCGGCAAACGGTGAGCGTGGCGACGGCGCTGATCCCCTTTCTGGAGCATGATGATGTGAACCGGGCGCTGATGGGCGCGAATATGCAGCGCCAGGCGGTGCCGCTGTTGCGTCCGCAGTCGCCGGTGTGCGGGACGGGCATCGAGCGGCAGGTGGCGATCGATTCCGGCCAGGTGATCGCGAGCGATGTCAACGGTGAGGTGACGTCGGCGACGGCGCGCCGCGTCGAGATCGTAGACGAGGAGGGCGAGGTTCACGAGTACCGCCTGCGCAAGTTTGTGCGCTCGAACGCGGGTACGTGCATTAACCAGCGCCCGATTGTGAAGCGCGGCGATTATGTGTCGGTGGGCCAGGTGATCGTGGATAGCTCTTCGACGGAGAACGGTGAACTGGCGCTGGGACAGAATATTCTGGTGGCGTTTATGAGTTGGGAGGGCGGCAATTTCGAGGATGCCATTCTAATCAGCGAGCGTGTGGTGCGCGAAGATTACTTCTCGTCGATTCACATCGAGGAGTTTGAGATCGATGCGCGTGATACGAAGCTGGGGCCAGAAGAGATTACGCGCGATATCCCGAACGTCGGTGAAGAAGGTTTGCGGAACCTGGACGAGCGCGGCATTATCTATGTCGGCGCGGAGGTGGGGCCGCAGGACATTCTGGTTGGCAAAATTACGCCAAAAGGTGAGACGGAACTGACGGCGGAAGAGAAGCTGCTGCGCGCGATCTTCGGTGAGAAGGCGCGCGAGGTGAAGGATACGTCGCTGCGCGTGCCGCATGGTGAGCGCGGCAAGGTGGTGGAGGTGAAGGTATTCGCGCGCGAGCAGGGCGATGAACTGCCGCCGGGTGTGAACCAGTTAGTGCGCGTGAGCATTGCGCAGAAGCGCAAGATTGGCGCGGGCGATAAGATGGCGGGACGGCATGGCAACAAGGGTGTGATCTCGAAGGTGCTGCCGATTCAGGATATGCCGTTCTTGCCGGATGGGACGCCGGTGGATATTATTCTGAACCCGTTAGGCGTGCCGCACCGGATGAATATCGGCCAGATTATGGAGACGCACCTGGGCTGGGCTGCCGAGGCGTTGGGCTTTAAGATTGCGACGCCGGTGTTCGATGGGGCGAGCGAGGAGGATATTGAGGCGTGGCTGCGGCGGGCAAATTTGCCGGAGAGCGGCAAGGTGCAGTTGTTTGATGGGCGCACGGGCGATCCCTTTGACAGCGCGGTGACGGTGGGCTATACGTATATGCTCAAGTTGGCGCACCTGGTGGAGGATAAGGTTCACGCGCGCTCGACGGGTCCATACAGCCTGATTACGCAGCAGCCGCTGGGCGGAAAAGCGCAGTTCGGCGGCCAGCGTTTCGGTGAGATGGAGGTATGGGCGCTGGAGGCTTATGGCGCGGCGAATATCCTGCAAGAGATTCTGACGGTCAAGTCAGACGATGTGGTGGGCCGCGTGAAGACGTATGAGGCGATTGTGAAGGGGGAGAATATTCTGGAGCCGGGAGTGCCGGAGTCGTTCAAGGTGCTGGTGAAGGAGTTGCAGAGTCTGGGTATCAACGTGGAGGTGCTGAACGAGGACGAGCAGAAGATTCAATTCGTGGAAGATACGTCGAATGATGTGATGCCGGAATTGGGCATCAATCTATCCGGTTTTGAAGGAGAATAGAGGGTAGGGCGACCGCAAGGGTCGCCCGTACCCTCACGGTGTAGGGCGATGGCGCGGGTAGGGGCGAGAAGGGCGACCGCCAGGGTCGCCCGTACCCTCACGGCGCGCG
>Ga0102924_1006589_pt1 | contig 10861 bp, 13 predicted proteins | sample PaiPotPPM11metaG_FD_80116 | JGI IMG/M metagenome (GOLD analysis project Ga0102924, IMG submission 80116) | Iron sulfur acid spring bacterial and archeal communities from Banff, Canada, to study Microbial Dark Matter (Phase II) - Paint Pots PPM... ...
CCCAGCGCGACAGGGCGTAGCGGATGGCCGTGGCAAGCTTGCTTTTCTGGCTGATCAGACCGAGTTTTGCGCGCAACCACGACTCTAGTAGCGCGGCGATCAGGGGACGGCTTTTTAGCGAGCGAACTGCTCGGCGCTCCTCGGGACTTCGACCGCGGACGTCTTTCTCGACGGCGTAGAGCCCGGCAATACGTTCGAGCGCTTCGCTGGCGATCGGTGCCGGACCAGAGACGGCGAGCTCATAGAAGCCGCGCCGAACGTGCGACCAGCAGAACGCAAGGTGGTTCACCACGGTCAGCCAGCTTGCGGTAGCCGGCATAGCCGTCAACCTGAAGAATGCCCTTAAAGCCCTCCAGATGGACGATGGGCCGTTCGGATTTGCGATCGGGTGCGTAGACGTAAACGACGCCCGGTGGATCACAGCCGCCCCATGGCCGGTCGTCAGCAGCATAGGCCCAAAGCTGGCCGGTCTTGGTGCATCCCCGGCCGGGATCCAGCACCGGAGCGGTTGTCTCGTCCGCAAACAACCGGGGACGCTCCTTCAGCCTGACCAGCAGCCGCTCCTGCAGCGGACGCAGATGCCAGGCGGCATGGCCGACCCAGTCGGCCAGCGTGGATCGATCCAGACCGATGCCCTGCCGGGCGTAGATCTGAGCCTGACCGTACAGCGGCAGGTGGTCGGCATATTTCGACACCAGGACCTGGGCGACGGTGGCTTCCGTCGGCATGCCGCCTTCGATCAGTCGCGCCGGCGCGAGGGCCTGCACGACACCATCTTCGCAACGCCGGCAGGCGTATTTCGGGCGGCGGGTGACGAGCACCCGGAACTGCGCCGGCACGATGTCCAGCCGCTCGCTCTTGTCCTCCCCGATCCGGTGCAACTCGCCCTGGCAGCAGGGGCAGGTCCTGCTGTCGATATCGACGACGATCTCGACCCGTGGCAAATGCGCCGGCAACGAGCCGCGGTTGGTGCGTCGCTTCTCGGCCCGCGCGGCTCGCTCAGCCGGAGCCGACTGATCTGCTATCGCCGCATCGCTCGCCGCCATTTGCTCGACGTCTTCGAGACCGAGCAGCATTTGATCTTCGGGCAGCGTCTCCGCCCGGCGGCCAAAACGGTGCCGCTGCATTTCTTTGATGATCTGGCGCAGCCGCTCACTCTCGCACTGCTCGGCGAGCAGCATCGCTTTCAGCGTCTCAAGATCGTCGGGCAATGCGTCGCTTGGCATGACCGAATCAGATCATATTCGGCGGCATTTTGCGACGGTTTCGATGCGACTATTCACTACCGAAGCGATGAACCTGCACCTCGCGGAAATCGCCAAGGCGGTCGCACCAGGAGCCCACGCCGTCCTCCTCGTCGATCAGGCCGAATGGCATCTGTCAGCAGGATTGCTCATTCCCGCCAACATCACCATTCTCGCCCTGCCGCCGAAAGGCCCTGAGCTCAATCCGGTTGAAAATATCTGGCAGTATATGCGCGACAACTGGCTATCGAACCGCGTCTTCAAATCCTACGACGATATCGTCGATCACTGCTGCTACGCCTGGAATACCCTTGTCGACCGACCCTGGAAGATCATGTCCATCGGACTGCGCCAATGGGCGCACGAGTTCTAATCAGTGAGACTTGGTATAAATGAGCCATTTCAATGAACTTTCCTTTCGGGTAGGCCGAGATTTTAATCGAGAACCCGAAGCTTTTGGTCTTCCAACACTGGGGTGTGTGTGGTAACAAGCTAATATTAAGTAGCCCTTTTATTTAATTTCGGGGTGGTAAAATGGCCTTTCGTCGATTGACTTTAACCAGCTTGATGATCTCGGCTGCCGCGCTCTTCATCGCGCCTGACGTCGTCAATGCGACAGTTTATACGTTGTCCGTCGCTGATCCCGGGGCGGGTCTCGGCTCAGGTCCGTTTGGGACCATCAGCGTGACACAGGATGTCAATGGCACATCTTTAGATATTAGTGAGACATTGAATTCTGGCTTTGAGTTTCACGCAGGCAATGCAAATCATCCAGCTCTTGCTTTTAGTATTTCGGGTAATCCGACAATCAGTGTGTCAGGCGTGACAAGTGGATTTACTTTGACGTCAACATCTGCGGGTTCCATTAGCGCACCACCTTTCGGCAGCTTCGGCTATGCTTTTACCTGCTCGGGGTGTGGACCCGGCTTCGGCGGGGGTTTGACCGGACCACTTTCGTTCGTCTTGAGCGACGCGGGAACGCTCACGCCGGCTTCGCTGGGGTTCAACTCCTACGACGGCAGCAATATTTTCTTCACGACTGATCTTGTGATCGCAAATGGGAACACTGGCAACGTTGGTGCGACGCTCACGCCCGCCGTTCCCGAACCGTCCACATGGGCCATGATGATCCTCGGCTTCGTTGGTCTCGGCTTCATGGCGTATCGCCGGAAGTCAAAGCCAGCGTTGATGGTCTCCTGATTGCGATCATCAGGTTTTGAATTGAGGGCCGCCTTCGGGCGGCTTTTATTTTCCCGCTCAGTGGGGCGACTTCCGAGTTTGGCAGTCGGGCCGCCTGCCATATCAGCGCCGCTTGCGTGAGCTGGAAATAGGGTCAAGGCAATCCTCGCCGCCTCGGTGCGGGTCGCTCCATCGCAAATCGCCGCCAGCGCCAAAAGCCGCCGAGCCTGCGGGCCATCCTTCGTCTTCCTCGCAAGCTCGCAAGTGCGCGCAGTTGAGATGCCTTGAAGTCCCCGCGCAACGATATGCATAGCCGCTTCGCTATCGTCGGCTCGCGTGAACTGCACTCACCGATATCAATGCCAAGAAGGCGACGATCCCGAGAGCTGTCAGCATAACCATTCTCCGATCCACAACTCAAACCCCGACCACCTCCCTAATGTTATACTATCGCAGTGCAACAAATTTTCGATGCTCAAAGAATTTCCATTCTGTTGGAACATTCGGCAGGCAATAGCCAAATGCGTGAGCATTCGAGTAATCGGGAATCGAAGCGTGGGCTATCGGAAAGATAAAGAGAAGCGTGGGCTATCGGAAAGATAAAGAAATGCCCCCTGGGGCAACCTGGCGCAAGTTCCAAACATGGAATGCTGCAAAACTTGCCAAACTGCCTCATGTTTTGGGTTCCGTAGAGTGCGAAAGAAATGCGAGCACGTCACCGTAGGTTTGCTGCTCTCAACTTCGTGAACCGCGTTTTTTCATGACGGAACTGACGTGGGCAGCAAATCTGTTTTCTACCGAACTCTCATCTTTGGGGCGTGCCGCGTCCTGTAGATGCGGATCGACCTCGTGAGGGCCATCCGATCCATTGAGAAGCGCAAGAAGCGCGGCGATTCTGGTGTCTGTGTATTCGTGTTCAGTCATCACCGATGCATAGGCAGCAATTTGAGAGTTTAGGAGGCGATTTTCGTACAATCTTGTGAATTGAGCGTGGCAACTTTGCAAAAAAAATCTCACAAGCAAAAGACTGCACGAAGACCACGCCAGCCGGCGGCACGTATAAAGGTGATGTTCTTTCGGTGGGCGACGGTCATTCGTATCTAAGAATTCCAGTGCAACGTCCGCGAAAACATCTCGGAGCAGTCGCCCGTCAGCCGCGAAAGCGGGAATCGATCTGCGAAAGCCAAGGCGTCGCGTTTCAATAATTTCATCGGTGCGATTCCTTGCTCGATGAGGTCTCGCGAAGCTCTCAAGCGAAGAGCGTTCGCCAGGGGCAAACGCGCTCTGCGCGGGATTGATGGAAATTAAATGTTTTCCGGCGGGGCCGCCGCGATTCTTTGAACTCCACTCTGTTAAATCTGAATGCGAAAAACGGTAATTTAATACCGATTTAGGCGTCGCTGGCGGTAGGAGGCTTTATCCCTAATTTTGGCAGAACGAACCCAAAAAAGCTGTGTGATTTCATAGGATCAGATTGAATCGATTGCTGAATTCGCACGAGAAAGTAGGGGGCGGTTTCGTTTAAATGTCGGATGCCGCTGGTTTAAATCCAGCGACCGGTAGTATTGGCTCCAGCTATCTCGGACACCCAAAAATCGCGCTTGGAAAACCTAATTACGATCAAGATCCTCTTGACAGGATGTTCCGTTCGTTTATTTGCTATGAGACTGAATCAGGGCTGATTTAATTCTAAATTTGCAAAAATTTAATTAAACGGACGGAGAGGGCGATGAAGAGTTTGAGTCTCTTAGGGTTAGTTACCGTGGGCGTGTTGGCGTCGGCTCCAGCTCTTGCCGTCGCAACAGTCGATTTTTCCGGCAGCACTAAGGGCTGTTTTGGAAGCAGCAACTGCAATGTCCAAAATTTCAGTTCCAACCAAAATCTCAACTTCTATGGCGGAAATTTCAGTGATGTCCCGGTAGGTACTGAAATTACCCCCAGTTTCCCTAATTTTAATTCGCTTGGGGACATAACCCTGGGCGGCGGAAACGCGACATATAGTACGGATTTTAAACTTCAGGTCGCGATCTTCAATGGGTCCACGTTTGTGACTGACGCGGTATTTGATGCCACGGTCACGGGAGCTGTTGCTGGTTGTAATGGCTTTGGCAACCGCTGCACCTCGACGGTTTCGATAGACTTCACGACAGCATCAGATACTTTCACTTATAGCGGCGCGAAGTACACGATGACCGTCAATAACCTCGACGACATAAACGCTCAAAATGAAGATCCCCCCATAACTGGCATCATTAATGTCGCTGCTGTTCCGGAGCCGTCGACCTGGGCGATGATGATTCTTGGTTTCGCCGGGATCGGCTTTGCCGGGTGTCGCCGCTCACGTAAGAGCGTTATGCTCGTGGCTTGATTGTTTGCGAAGTCGACTGAAAGCTGCCCCTAATCGGGGCGGTTCTTGTTTGTCCGGCCGTCGTGGCTCCGCGGTTTCGCGGAATAGCTTGCGATGTTTGCAAGAACCGTTAGCCGGTCTGGAGTTGACCGTTGGGTTGGGGCCTGTGAAACCCGTCTGCGGGCGCTGAGGCTGGACCTGGAGGCCGCTGTGAGCGACTGGGCGTCGGCTTCGGCACTCAAATCCGAACGGCCCATCACGACCCCGGCTGGCTACGCTGTCGCTGTCTGGATCTAACGGACAGGTAGGTCGGTCGCCCTCATATATCGAGGCTTCGACAAGCGACAGGGTGCCGCGCGGACCCAACGATTTACCCGTGGGGCGTGCCATCAGACTTGGTGCCCTCGTTCAATATGAATTGCGATTCGTTCCACGCAAGCGCGCATTTTTCCGGTCAGCGCGACTGTGGCGGAAAGACCTACCCGATTTACTTGGATAGCATTGTGGCAATCCGTGAGCAGCGACATTCCTACGGTCGCGAAGCGCGTGGACCGCTCTAACTCGCGTGTTGCGGTCGTTGCAGCTTGTCGGGCGGAAATCTCGGGCTGCAGAAGCAAAATCGGGGCTGCAAGAGGATGGGGATCATGGCGTCTGGTAGAAACCACGGCGCTCGGGCCTATTCACTGGCGGCGAGTCCCGGTTCACTCAGGGTTGAACACAAAATCCTTGAAAAGGAGTATTTTATTACCATTTTTTTGTAGGATCTGTCAGGTTCCATACATATTTCGGATAGACTGGACGCAGCCGCGTGTTCCAGGCTAAATCGTGCCCGTTCAGCAACCGGACGCGCGGGGATAATTCACCCTCACGCAGGCTGTGTAGTTTCCCGTCTGACTATGGACGCGCCTGCTGCCGGCCGGGGGAGGATTTAATGGACTACGCTGCCATCACACTTGCGATCTTAGGCTGGACCATCGGCACGACATTTCGGTTGCGGTTTCTTGTTGGGATCGTGCTGCTTGTGCTGCCTATTTCATTCGTCGCCGCGCTGTCTCATGGCTCCGGGCTCTGGGAAAAAGTGCTCATCATCGTGATTCCACAAGCGATTCTCCAAGGCGGCTATTTCTTGGGGGTGATAAGCCGAAGCTTTTTCTCCTTCGTACAACGCAAGGCCCAAGCAGAACACCTGCGGGACCCAAAAGACGGTTGACCGCGCGCTGCGCAAAACCAGCTGTGCACCGATCACGCAAAAGCGAAACTAGGGAACTGCGGAGCAACGCCAAGTTCCGTAAAGCTAGAGCATTTTCATGTTTGACGGAATCGGAGGGATTCCCTTGTGACGTGATTCATGATTCTCAATAGGGGATTGAATCGACGCGGGGGATCGGGATGGGCAAGCCCTACTCACAGGATTTGCGTGAGCGTGTGATTGCGGCGGTGGACGGTGGGATCGGGGCGTATGCTGCGGCAGCTCTTTATCCGCGTCAGCGTCTCCTACATCTACAAGGCGCTTGGTCGTCGGCGGGCGACCGGTGAGTCGAAGGCGCTGACGGGGCGCGCCGGACACGCAAGGCTAAGCTCGCCGCGCACGACGAGGCCCTTCGTGCACGGGTGGCCGCCATTCCCGACGCGACACTTGAGGAACTTCAGGCATGGCTTGCAACTGAGCGCAAGGTCGAGGTCAGCATCGGCTGCCTGTGGAACAGGCTGCAGCGTCTCAAACTCCCGCTCAAAAAAAGTCACAACACGCCACCGAACAGGAGCGGCCAGATGTCGCCGCGGCTCATCATGCGTGGCTTGCCGGCCAGGCCGACCTGAACCCGGAACGCCTTGTCTTCATCGACGAAACTGGCGCGGCCACCAATATGGCGCGACGTTATGGCCGTTGCCCGCGCGGTCAGCGCCTCGTGGCCTACGTGCCCTGGGGCCATTGGAAGACGATAACATTCGTGGCCGCTTTGCGCGCCGACAAAGTCACCGCACCTTGTGTGTTCGACGGCCCGATCGACGGCGAAAGCTTCCTTGCCTATGTCGAGCAGTCTCTCGTCCCGACGTTGCAGCAAGACGACATCGTCGTGATGGACAATCTCTCCAGCCACAAGGTGGCTGGCGTCAGAGAGGCCATTGAAGCTGCAGGTGCCGAGTTGCGATATCTGCCCCCCTACAGTCCCGACCTCAATCCGATCGAACAGCTCTTCGCAAAAATCAAAGCGCTGCTGCGTAAGGCCGCAGCCCGAACCATCGACGCGCTGATCGTCGAAATTGCAGCCGCCCTCACCAAAGTCAGTCCTCGCGAATGCGCAAACTACCTCGCAAGTCAGGGATATCTCTGCCAAACATGAAAATGCTCTAAACATACTTCAACGGGCTGCCATTCTATTTTTCCGTTGGCGCTGGCGGCAGCACATTTTTTACGATCAGCAAACTGGCGAGATTGATGGTGGCATTATTGCCTCGTCCGATTTCGTCATCAATGTAAGGACATCCGCCAATTTAACCGCTCCGATTAGCGGCTGAACGCGGGCGGATAGTGTAGTTCCACTCGGGATGGAATGCGTCGCCCTGGATATCGAGCGTCTTCATCTCGGCATTGCTGACTTTGATGCCCTTTTCGTAGGTCGCGGTGTCGAGCGCGCTCTCGACTTTCAGGCCGGCTTTGGTCGTTGTCGCAGCAATCAACTCGACTACGGCCATGCGATCGACGAGTGGTCGCCCGCGCCAAGTCTGCGTGATGTGGCAGAACAGGCGGTGCTCGATCTTATTCCACTTCGACGTGCCCGGCGGATAGTGGTGGACGTTGAGCACGAGGCCCGTCTGGTCGGCGAGCTTTTGCAGACCTTCCACAGCCGGACACGCGTTCCATTCGAGCCGCCGCCATCGGCCGTGATCGTCAATTCGCGAGCTTTCGGGTAGCGCCGGCGCCCCATCGCGTCGAGCCAGCGGCGGATGGAAGCGACGGCAAACTGAGCCGTGTCGCTTGTGATCCCGACGCTCACCCACCCTGCATTGGCGCCAACGTCGTACACGCCATAAGGCACGACCTTGCCGAGTTCCTTGTCCTCGAAGTCGTGCACCTTCACGCGCCGCGGATCGCCTTTCGGGCGATAGTCGGTGCCACCATTCTTGTAGTTGCCGATCAGCTCTTTCTTCTTGGTGTCGACCGAGATGACCGGTTGCCCCGCGGCCTGTGCGGCGAGCGCCTTGACGTTGATGTGCTCAAATTGCGCATTGCGGTCGGGATGCTTCGAGCCCTCGTCGGCCTTGCGGTTCGACTGCCGGCTGTAGCCGAGCGTCGGCAACAGTCTTTTCACGCTACTGGCGCTGATCTCATGGCCCTGCTTCTGCAACGCGTCCGCCACCTTGTCGTGGCTTTTCGACACCCACAACAGCGGGCGCATGGGATCGCCGAGCGTCGCCGGCTCGATCACCCTGCGCAGATCCTCGATCAGCGTCGCGTCCTGGCTCGACAGATGCCGCCGGCCGCCTCCCTTGCGACGCTCCCGGCCTTTCGGCAGCGGCGCGGCGTCGAGGTCTTTCAGTCCCCGACCGATGGTCGAGCGCGCCAGACCCGTGATCTCGGAGACTGCCGCCAGACCGCCCCATCCTGCCGCCCGGGCCTCGCCGGCTGCGAACACCCGTCGCCCGCGCTCATCGAGCTTCGAGCCGACAGACTCCCATCTTTGCCGAATCGCTTGCGTGTCGATCATGCCGACCCGCATACTGCCGCAGCGCCGTCCCAGGAATCCCCCCGACCCGAGTCAAATCACCACATGGCGTCCGAGCCCGATCCGATTCATTTGTTGTGACGGATGTCCTTAGTGTCCCGACTGGCTTTACCGTCACTACCGTCCCCGAACCGTCAACATGGGCGATGATGATCCTGGGCTTCTGCGGCCTCGGCTTCATGGTTATCGACGCAAGAGCGGGGCCTGTTCGCTTCGCCTGATCTCAGCCCCACCGGGTAACAGATAGAACGCGTTTGACGGTCTCTTTTTGTTTGTCGGAGAAGGCGTGCGTCCGATGTCATTCCCGCAGGTCGAACTGCAAGCGCAAACGGTTTGCTATTTCCTCAACGCGCCTTTGATAGCCGATCGAATCTCCGGGAAGACCGTTGATCGATTAAATTAGACCGGTTAAGGTTTAGCTGGATTACATTGGGGGTACGCGATGATGATTAATTGCGTTTCAAGGGCCGCTTTAATGGCGGCCGGTCTTCTTGCGGTTACAGCGCCCGCCGGGCGGAACTCATCGACTATACGTTCACATTCAACGGTGCCGGCGGAGGTTCTGCCACGCTTCAATTGAACTTGCCGAGCTTGCCAAATGCTCAATCAGGTTTTGAACAAATATTTCCTGGCAGCACCGCCGGAAACGGAACTCTTGCCGCCTCCAACTTTGTTTCGCTGACCGGGACCGTAGACGGTTTTCAATTTTCGTTCAGCGGAGTTGGAAACAATGGCGGTCAGATCGCCGATCTGCAGTTCAACAATGGTTTGCTGACCAATATCGGGACCGCAGGCGCCGGGGCCCTGACGGGCAATGAACATCTTCAAATGAACGGCAGCAACGGATATCAGCTTTCGGCGTATCCTGGAAACGGAGCTAACTTTTCCAGCACCTTCAGCGTTAGTGCGCCCTTCGTTGCGTTAGCATCCGGTCAGTACCGCGGCGAGTTCACTCGCGCGGCTTATGGTGGCGCGGAAGTAGACCATGGTCTGCTTTATGGATTTGAACATGCGGTGTTTGACCCCACGTGGCTAATGAATGACGTGGATATCGACTGTGGTCGGTTGACCGCGCGCAATGCAGATGTTGGGCTTCACTCAGGACAAGGCCTGAGACTACCGATGTCGACCGAATCCCAGTTGCGCGAGAAGTTGCGGAAGATCGAGGCGCTGTTCGCTGGGGCCGGGACGGCCGGCGAATGGCTCGCTGCTGAGGCCGCGCTGGAACGTGTCCGGGCGCGTCTAGGGGAACTCAGCCGGCAGGATCCGTCGATTGAGATGCAGTTCTCGATGCCTGATCAATGGTCGCGCCATTTGTTTCTTGCACTGTGCCGACGCTATGGCATGAAGCCCTACCGGTATTATCAGCAGCGGCGCAACACGGTCATGATCAGGGCGCCGAAGCGGTTTCTCGACCAAGTCCTGTGGCCTGAGTTTTCCGAACTTGACCAAGCTCTGCAAACCTACCTTCATCAGGTGACGATGCGCGTGATCCGCGAGGAGGTCTTCGCCGATGCAAGCGAGGCGCAGGAGATTTCTGAGGCGCTGCCACCGAACTGATGGCAGATTTCGGCGACACGGCTGATCGTGAAGACGTAGCTGATCCCGGCCATGGTCAGGCGGCCTGACTGGCCTGCGCGCTGGGCATATGCCAATTCCAGGGCAGCAATTCGTCGAGTTTTTGGGCCGGATGCTCGGCGATGCGCCCCAGAACGTCGGCGAGCCAGGCCTGCGGATCAATATCGTTCATCTTGGCCGTGACGATCAGGCTGTACATCACGGCGGCCCGCTCGCCGCCACGGTCGGAGCCGCAGAACAACCAGGATTTTCTCCCCAGGGCGATACCCCGCACGCCGCGCTCAGCGGCATTGTTGGACAGGCAGATGCGGCCATCGTCGAGGAAGCGCGTGAACGCGATCCAGCGCTTGAGCATGTAGTCCATGGCTTGGCGACATCGTTGCCGCGCGACAGTTTGGCGCGCTGCTCACGCATCCAGGCCTCAAGATTGGCGACCAGCGGCGCGCTGAGCTCCTGTCGAACGGCCCTGCGCCTTTCGGGGCTTTGACCGTAGATCGCTCGCTCGATCTCGAACAGCGCGTCGATCCGGCGGACCGCTTCCAGCGCCAGCGGCGAGATCACTGCCGGCTTCTTGCCCTGCGCTTTACGGCGTGCGTTCTCGGCTAGTACCCGGAATCACAAGTCACTAAGACGGCGCCCTTTGACGCGGCGCTGGTGGACTTTCGACTTGGTCCAGACGAACGGTTCGGCATCTTCATTGTAGTTTTTGATGAAGGCATCGATGTGCTTCTTGACCTGGTCGACCGAAGTAAACGACGCGCCGCTCAGCGACTGGCCCTGCAGGATCG
>Ga0102924_1006590_pt1 | contig 10860 bp, 15 predicted proteins | sample PaiPotPPM11metaG_FD_80116 | JGI IMG/M metagenome (GOLD analysis project Ga0102924, IMG submission 80116) | Iron sulfur acid spring bacterial and archeal communities from Banff, Canada, to study Microbial Dark Matter (Phase II) - Paint Pots PPM... ...
CGACATCAACTACGAGTGCCAGATCCGCGTTAATGCCTGTCTGCTTCATCCATTGTGTAACCTGGGCTGCATAGCCCTCCACTTTTTGTGGATCATTGGTTGCAGCCATATCAACGGCTGAGGGAGTATTGGGGCCGAAGAGGTCCGCCAACTTCTGGACGGAGTCGCCCTCCTGGTCCACTGCGATCAGCGCTGGAAGCTTTGCGGCGGCCTGAATTTTGTCGGTCAGGTTGCTTTTGAAGAGTTCGGGGGTATTGTAGTAAGGAGCAGTGGTGTTGCCATTGATCTGCTGCATCAGGAAGTTCCCAACATCGTATTGCGAGAACAGGATCGCAATGTCGGTATTTTCAAATGCCAGACTGGTGTATGGGTTGTTATTAGCATCCAGGGTTGCCGTTGTATCGTATTCCACCATGATCATCTGGCCGATTTTTTGTTGCAACGACATAGTTTTCATCATATTCTGCACTTTGACCAGGTCAGGGCTTGCCGCCTCGCGTGTACCGACTTTGACCAGTTTCGCGATACTAGTGCCGGCCGGCGTCGATGTGCTGGTGGTTGATACGCTACAACTGGTAAGGATGATATTCGAGAGGCACAGAAATATACATAGATAGAACAATTTGTATTTTTGCTGCATGAAAATAGCTTTGCTCTCCTTGCTTCTAGGGAGTTAGAAAAAGAGTGTAATCTTCTGCTTTATATATCGCTCTATATAAGAAATGCATCACATTCATAGATATTAACAAGATCACAAAATGGTACTATAGTGCGCGAGGGCCTGAGGGTGGGTGCAGAACAAAAGAGTATAGAAGGATGACACAACTATTCACATGGAAGACAACAGCCCTGGTCGTGATTGATTTGCAGAAATGGATAAGAGGCCCCCCAGTACGTTCCTCATTCAGCAGAACAGGTTGTCACATATAACGCATAGAGAGAATTTTACTGCTACTCAGCAAAAGGAGGAGGCCCGTAAGCACGAGTCTCCTCCTTTTTGTATTGTCTGCAGGGAACAGAACACAGGGAACGCTTAACGTTTTGTGTACTGTGGTGCCTTACGAGCACGCTTCAAGCCTGGCTTCTTTCTTTCCTTCATACGTGGGTCACGTGTAAGGAAACCAGCTTTACGCAGAGCCAGTTTGAAATCAGGGTTCAAGCGTACAAGCGCACGAGCGAGGCCGTGGCGAATTGCGCCAGCCTGACCGCTCACACCGCCGCCAAGAACGCGGACCGTCAGAGTATAAGACGCGTCATTGAGATCCAGTGCGCGCAAGGGGGAAGCGACAGTCGCCAGATGCGCTTCGCGTCCCAGGTAGTTCTGAGCATTTTTGCCATTAATGATGATACTACCATCGCCGTTTGGGTAGATACGTACGCGAGCAACCGAAGTCTTACGCCGACCCAGACCGTAGTAGTATTCACCTTTTGGGGTTTCAGCCAAGGTAAATCTCCTCTTTCTTACTTCGCCTCAGTATACTGCTTTAACAAAGCCTCAGGGCCAGTCCAGACGAGTGGCTGCTGAGCCTCGTGCGGATGCGTAGGGCCTGCATAGATCTTCAAGCGACCCATCACCTGTGTTCCAAGGCGATTATGCATAACCATACCACGCACTGCATGCTCCAGAGCACGCTCTGGATGCTTACCTTCCAGGGTCTGGCGCAGTGTTGTTTTCTTCAAGCCACCAGGATAACCGGAGTGGCGATAGTAGATTTTCTGATCGATACGATTGCCAGTAGTAGCAATCTTATCAGCATTGACCACAATCACAAAATCGCCAGTGTTCAAATGCGGTGTGAACGTTGGTTTGTGCTTACCGCGCAAGATCTGCGCGATCTGCGTTGCAATGCGACCCAGGACCTGTCCCTCGGCGTCGATGACATACCATTGCGGTTGCAGATCGCCAGCCTTGGCGCTATATGTCTTTTTCATTCTCAGTTACTCCAAATTTTTCAGGATAATCAACCCCTATAAGGCATAGCCCCTGTGGCGGAGCCGCTGCACCAGGATGCGTCTTCTCCGCACGTTGTAAGATCTCAGCAAATTCTTCTAGCGTGAGACGTTGCTGCCCCACCAGGAGTAAGGTACCCACCATTCGACGGACCTGGCCCGTGAGAAAGGCATTGGCCTTAAATTCGAAGGTGACAGGTGCCTCACCAGCCACTGGACGGGTGCAACGAGCGACCTGCATCGTACGTACGCAAGAGCGCGACCCTTCGCGTGCAATACGCGGATTTGCATCACCGGGACTATGCCCAAAGGCTCCGAAGTCTTTACTCCCCAGCAACAGCTGACAGGCTTCATTCATCAGGTCAGTGTCCAGAGCCTTAGAGCAATGGTAGCTATACCTGGCAGCCAGCGCCGTTGGTGCAGGAGCGTTCCATACGGTATACCGATATGAACGACTCAGAGCACTAAAGCGGGCATGAAACTGTTCAGGGACTGATCGCACCCAGCGTACTGCGATAGTACTCGGTAAGACAGCATTCAGCGAGCGTTGCCAGATCTCCAGCGAGCGCTGCACAGCGGGATGGAAATGTATTACCTGTCCGCTTGCATGCACACCAGCATCAGTCCGGCCCGCAGCATTGACCACAGTGAAAGTCCCTGAAAGGCGTTCGATGGCCTCCTCAAGTGCCCCTTGCACTGTTGTTCCATGGCTTGTAAGCTGACGCTGAAAGCCACGGAAATCGGTCCCATCATACTCTATACAACACGCAATATTCATAAGTGCCCAGGTATCCAGGTACTCAAGCCAAGTACCTAATAAATCAGTTACCCTGCCACAGTATCCCTACCTGCTTACACCAGGGCGATCTGCGCAATATCCGCTGCATCGCCTTTGCGGCGACCGATCTTCGTAATACGCGTATAGCCACCATGGCGACCGACATAGCGGGGGGCCAGAACCTCGAACATCTTCTGCACAACGAGTTCATCAGGCAGAGCGCTTAAGATAGTACGGCGAGCATGCAGCTCAATAACCATCGACTCGTAAGCAGCCTTCAAAGCGCGATTCGCATCCTCTTCATTCGAGATAATTGCCAGCAGCTCCTCGCGGCGCGCCTTCAACTTATCTTCAGCAAATTTGCGGCCCTTATCGGTCAGAGGGGCCTTCGACTGTTGCGCGCGCTCTTCGTTAGAAGCGACAGTTTTCTCAAAGGAGAAGCGACCCTTACGGGCGAACTCCAGAACCTTCTGAGCCTGCTCCTCATCAGAGACCACAGCAGCCAGGTGCTTACGGGCCTCTTCACGAGCATTGACAGCCTTTGTAATCAGTTTTTCAACTTCACCACGGATCGCTTTCGCGCGTGCCTCAGTAGTCTGAATATGATCGTAGCGTATAAGCCCGGCCATCATACTACGACGTGCAGCGCGACGGCGTGGCTCAGGCATATTCATGCGATTGCCAGCAATTCGGTGCCTCAACTTATTCCTCCATTTCGTGATCGCCGTCCAAGTCGGCTCCGACGGTACTCGTGCGGGGATTAGGCAAGAAATTTCTTGCCAGCAGGCGCTCACGCAGTTCCTGCAAACTCTTCTCACCGAAATTGCGTACACCAAGCAGGTCTTCTTCATTCATCGAGAGAACCTGGCCCACCTTCGTAATATTGCTACGCTTTAAGCAATTATAAGCGCGCACCGAAAGGTCCAGTTCTTCAATCGGCGTATCATAGATCTTCTGCGGGATGGGCAAACTGCTCAGCGGTGGACGCTCAATCTCAACCGGCTGAGCGCGATAAGTGGCGAGCAAAGTAAAATGCCGCACCAGAATATCCGCACTCTGGCGTAACGCCTCATCAGGCGTAATCGTGCCATCCGTCGTAATTTCCAGAACAATCTTATCAAAATTCGTCATCTGCCCTACGCGCGTGTGCTCAACAGCATAATTCACTTTTTGCACAGGCGAATAGATAGCATCAACAGGGATAACCCCAATGGGCTGATCATCTTTTGAGTCGGCAGGAACATAGCCTCTGCCAGTCTCCACGACCAGCTCCATGTCGAGGCGTGCGTTCTCATTATCGAGCGTCGCAATATGTAGTTCAGGATTCACAATCTCGATGGCGCTGGGAGCGATAGCCACAATATCGGCAGCCGTCACCTCGCGCTCACCGCTGATCTCCAGACGCATCGAAACGGGATGGTCCGAGAAACAGCGCAGACGTAAACGCTTGATGTTCAAGACGATATCAGTGACATCTTCCATCACATTCGGGATATCCTGAAACTCGTGTTGCACCCCCTCGATACGAATTGAGGTTACAGCCGCGCCGGGCAACGAAGACAGCAGAACGCGTCGCAGAGAGTTGCCCAGGGTCATACCATACCCAGCCTCTAACGGTTCAATATCATAGCTCGCATAGTTGCCCTGTGTCTTGGTATTCTTTATGCGAGGCAGTGCAATATCTAGCAAGGTTCAACCTGCCTTTCTTATCCTACCAGGTCCGGTAGTGCTCACATGACTCATGCCGGGAGACAGAGGCCAGAAACGCTGGTAGTCCAAGAGTTCTTGGCCCCGGAGTAGCTCATACGGGAGATACCCAGGAACGGACCCAACCCTTCAAACACACAGGCCAGCGACACCTGGCAGAATGCCCACAGATACCTCAGACACACAAGGAAGATGCGCGGGCATGTGCCATGTCGTCTCCGCCGACTCAACCAATCATTAACGTTGGTAATACTCAACCACCATCTGCTCATCGAAGGGCAGCTCAAGATCTGTACGGGCAGGAATACTGACCACACGTCCTGAGAGGGCGTTCACATCCAGACTCAACCATGCCGGTACACCCTTCTGGGCCAGCATCAGGATACGAGTCTTGAAGTACTCCGAGCCTTTGCTGTTATCGCGTACCGTAATGACATCATTCGGACGGGCGATGAAAGAAGGAATATCGGTCTTGCGGCCATTTACCGAGAAGTGACCGTGATTTACCAATTGGCGTGCCTGTGCACGCGAGTCAGCAAAACCAAGGCGGTAGACCAGGTTGTCGAGGCGCATCTCCAGCGTTTGCAGGAAATTCTCGCTCGTGCGACCAGGGCGAGCAGCAGCTTTGTCGAAGGTGTTGGCAAACTGGCGCTCCAGCATACCGTATGTTCGACGAACTTTCTGCTTCTCGCGTAACTGCTTGGAGTACTCGGACTCTTTACGAGCCCGGCTCGTCCCATGCTGACCAGGACGTGTATTGCGGCGATCCAATGTGCAATGACTGATGCACTTATCACCCTTTAAGAAAAGTTTTACCCCCTCGCGTCTGCACAACTTGCAGACGGGGCCGGTATAACGTGCCATCTAAATCTATCCTCCTCACCGATCAATCGGCTATACACGTCGTCGCTTGGGCGGGCGGCAGCCATTGTGCGGAATTGGTGTGACGTCTGTAATCGATGTAACTGTCAGGCCCGCTGACTGTAATGAACGGATCGCGGCCTCACGACCGGAACCAGGGCCCTTCACAAATACATCGATCTGCTTTAGTCCATGATCCATCGCTTTACGCGCTGCCGTCTCGGCGGTCACCTGGGCTGCATATGGGGTGCTCTTACGTGAGCCCTTGAAGCCCTGACCACCTGCACTACCCCAGGAGAGCACGTTACCATTAGGGTCGGTGAGGGTCACAATTGTATTGTTAAATGTGGCCTGTACGTGTGCCTGGCCACGGGGAACGGATTTCCGTTCACGCCGCCTGACCTTGCCAGTTGGTTTCTTTTTGTCTGCCATCTCTACAATTTCTCTCCTGTGCTACTTCTTCGCTGCTGCTTTCTTCTTGCCTGCAACTGTACGTTTTGGACCACGGCGAGTACGCGCATTCGTGCGAGTACGCTGGCCGCGCAACGGAAGGTTACGGCGGTGGCGCATTCCACGATAGCAGCCAATCTCGATCAGCCGTTTGATGTTCATGTCAACTTCACGACGTAAGTCGCCTTCGACTTTGAACTCATGGTCGATCACTTCACGAAGACGATTGACTTCTTCTTCAGTCAAGTTCTTCACCCGAGTATCGGGGCTGATGCGAGTGCGATCCAGGATCTTGCGGCTTGTTGTTAGCCCAATTCCATAGATATAGCAGAGCGAAATTTCCACACGCTTCTCACGTGGAATATCTACGCCGGCAATTCGTGCCATCTTTTCCTCCAGCTTTGCGTCTCGTTCTTCAAGCTCTCTTCATTCAGCGCAACGCCTGATCTTAGATACTTGAAACACGGAACTCCACTTTAACCCTGTTTCTGTTTATGCTTCGGATCTTTGCTACAGATCACCATCACCACACGCTTGCGGCGAATGATTTTGCAACCATCACAACGTGGCTTAACCGAGGCGCTTACCTTCATGTCTAGCCTCTCCTATTGACATTGATGTTTTTATTTCAGGAGGGCACAAGGCCACTCCACTCTACATAATCTACTTTTTGCGTATTGCTTTGTAGTCCACTTTTGCTTACAGAGCGTAGGCTTCCCGCATGTACCCTCTTCACTGTTGCTCTCCCCCTGTGTCACACGTAATACACATGTACGAAAGGCAGAGTTCCATTGAAGATAGCTGAGAACAGGAAAGACACCACAGGCTCTCATCTCAGAGCTGCTTGTGGGCCTTACACACGGTGAGATACTATCCGCAAACATTGAAACAAACCCTGACAACTGGATCAGGCTGGACGGTCGATAACCCCTGCTCCAGGTTGGTGCCAGGTCTCTTCCACTTACTACTTATCCGAAAACTTGCGTGTGCGGGCACTAGCGACGCCAGTCGCGTTGGTTTTCGGAATAAGATCTTAGATACCGATAGGAGAAAAGGAACAACGACGAGCATACCTGCATCTCAAGGACAAGCGAAGTGCAGACCGGTAGCTCATCATCGTGCGCGCCATGTTATGCGTCCTCGTGACAGGTCATAGGGAGACAGCACAACCCTCACCTTATCACCTGGTACGATACGTATGAAATTCATACGCATGCGCCCTGACAGGACAGCTAAAACCTGGTGGTTTTCGTCAATCTCTACTTTAAACATGGCATTGGGGAGGGACTCTAAAATCTTTCCCTCGACCTCAATCTCATCCTTTTTTGGCATAACATCCTTTCCCTAGCGGCGGGACTACATTCGATATCTTCTGCATATACACAACGCTAACTCGACAGACATGGCAGCCAACATGCATGCATTAGCGGATAATACTGCAGTTTCGATGCGCGTGAAAGTACAAAAGGGCAGCAAGATTTACTGCTGCGACCAACTACGGATTATAGCATACTTCCTCTTGAGTGTCGAGTGGGAAACTGGTTGGCGGGACTTTTGCATGCCTGGATCTGCCTACCCGGCACTCTTCCCACCCATCCCTTGTCAGGGGTGGTATATGTACATAGGATACCGTATGTAGTCTTCACCGCTTCTTAACACTTCCGTGATATGTAGTTGCATTCTTTATGAGAGGACCGTTGTGCCTCTCCTGGTTACATGCTCCATCCCTGTTCTTCCAGCTCTCCCCCTCCCCCTCCTCCTCATCCCCCCGGTACCCAGGCCTTTCAGCTAACATGTTGAAACATGGGAAACACGAGTTGTTACCAGTTGTGTTACCCGGACATCCAGTGCCAGAGGAATCTCCAGCGAGCCAGAGTTCCCTTTCCTGCCTGGAAAGCAGCGACACCTGCGGATGCCAGCAAAGGGAGCGGCCCTTTCCTGGCATCCCAGTCTCACTTTACTACGTATCCGAAAACTTGCGTGTGCATAGTACTAGCGACGCCCGTCGCGTTGGTTTTCGGAATAAGATCTTAGCCACTTCAACCCAACCCCTGCTTTACCGAGACAGATACTTTTTCAACTTCTCAATCAGGTCTGCGCTGACCTCATCTATGTCACGATTACCATCGATATGCAACAATTTGTTTTGCGCACGATAGTAGTCAAGCAGTTGAATCGTCTCGCTAAAAAATATGTCCAGACGTTTCTCAATGGCAGAACCCTGATCATCCGTCCGTTGGTAGAGCTCACTACCATCTATATCGCAGATACCTGCCACTTTGGGTGGTTTTGTACGCACGTTATAGACATGCTGATGAGCCTTACAGATATAACGACCTGAGAGCCGCTTGATCAATTCAGCACGTGGGACATCAAGATACACGCTACAATCGATCTCACGACCCAATTTTGCTAAACCTTCGTCCAAGGCCTTCGCTTGCGCGATTGTTCGTGGAAAGCCATCCAGGATAAAACCAGCACGTGCAATATCCGGCTGTGTGATACGCTGCAGCATCATCTCAACCGTTATATCGTCGGGAACCAGTTCTCCACGCTCAATATACGAATGTGCAACTCGCCCAAGCTCAGAACCATCTTCAAATGCATCACGGAATATATCACCACTTGAGATGTGGTGACAATGAAAAGTAGCAACAAGCTTTTCAGCCTGTGTACCCTTCCCCGACCCCTGAGCACCGAATAGAACTATGTTCACGATTTTCCTCCAATGTTCCCTGGAGGGAATGCTACCTTGCACCCCTCCGGTAACGTGAGATTTGTTCAAGGGAATCGAGTGAAGTATTCACGGAAAACCCTTAACTAGGACAGAAAACCTGAATAGTTACGCATCACCATCTGCGACTCTAACTGTCGGATCGTATCCAATACGACACCGACGGCAATCAAGAGTGCAGCAGCGCTAATAGGTTGGCTACTACCTGTCTGTACAAGAAATGGTAGAATCGTTAGCACGCCCAGGAAGAGCGCACCGGCTAGAGTAACACGATTCAGAATATTCGTCAGATAACGACTGGTCGGTTCACCCGGACGATACCCCGGAATGAATGCTCCTTGCTTCTGCAAGGTCTCTGGGATGTTCTGCTGCTGCCACATCACATATGCATAGAAGTAGGTGAAGGCGACAACGAGCAAGAAATCGATGACCCAGTACCACCAGGTATTGGTATTGATGACCCACTGGGAGACCCAGAGCGCCCCGTTCTTCAACCATGTGGTGTTACTACTGGTGAGATACTTGACGATGACAGTCGGGAAGAGCAGCATTGAAGAGGCAAAGATCAGAGGAATCATACCCGCGCTATTGATCTGCATCGGGATATAGGTTGTCTGAGCCGAACCTACGAGCATACCGCGCCCAACGTTCCGTTTCGTCGGATACTGTACTGGAACACGCCGCTGTCCAAGATAAATGTAAACGATACCGATGATAGCGATTACACCAATGATGAGCAGTGCTCCGATACTGACGATACTGGAACTACCACCCGTTGTAGCGGCAACGTAGATCTGATGCGAATAGTTTGGCAGGTTACTCAGAATATTGGCAAGGATGATAATCGAAATACCGTTACCGATGCCCTTCTCCGTAATCAGTTCGCCTAACCAGACCAGGATCATTGTGCCTGTAACCAGTGACATCAAGATCGCCAGTGTTTGTAACGCATACTGGGGATTAAAGAGGCTGAAGTTTGTCAGCACACCCTGCTGCTGGAATAACGCACACTGACCGAGCGCCTGTAAGAAGGCCAGAGGCACAGCGATGATACGTGTAATCTGGCTGAACTTAAGCCGACCGGACTCACCCTGCATGGACAGATTCTGCAATGCCGGAATGATCGGCTGCAAGAGCTGCATGACAATGGTGGCGGTAATATACGGATAAACAGAGAACGCAACGATCGAGAAACTCTGCAAAGATCCACCAGAGAAAACGTCCAGCAAGCCAAGTAACTGGCCGACGCCGCTACTGCTCCCGCTGCCACTAAAGAGGTTGGCAAGGTTTTTCTGCTCAGCAGCTGTCAGCGGAACGTTGATATGCGCCAGGATGCGAAAAACGAATAGCATGCCCAGCGTAAAGAGGATCTTCTTGCGAACATCGGGCACCGTCCAGATGCTACGCAGCTTTTCCCACATGGGAGCCTCCTTTTGTGTAGTACACGAGTACAGGGGACCTACGACTAGCGACACCCAGAGAAAGACGGATTGCCAGAGGGGATAATTGGCACTTTTCGCACTCTATTTCACAGAGTTCGACTAGCAACAACCTTCCACCCTGGCATTCTATAGTCTTATTGCTGTGGCGCAGCTTTAGCAGCAGCGTCTGAATATTGTGTATTGTTGTCTTTACTACGTTTGGTTTTCTCGTAGACTCGTACCGGGATGAGCTCTACACTCCCACCGGCGGCTTCGATCTTCGCTTTCGCGGTCGCTGAGAATTTGTGCGCATGCACCGTCACAGCGTGATCCAGTTCGCCATCACCGAGAATTTTAACCAGGCCAGCGCCTTCGGCTGCGGTCATCAGACCTGCAGTAACCAGATCCGTTGGATGGACCTGAGTACCAGCCTCAAACAGCTCAAGGTCTACAATGTTAATAACAGTATAGTCGTCACGGAAAGCGCTCGTGCCATTGCCCTGACCACGGACAAAAGGTAAACGCTTGTTAAGACGAGTTTGACCACCGTTGAATGAACGGTTGACATGCCCACCAGTACGAGCCTTCTGGCCCTTGGTGCCACGCCCGGCAGTCTTACCACGACCGGAGCCATGACCACGTCCGACACGACGTTCGGCCTTGTGGGATCCGGCAGCGGGTTGCAAATCAGAGAGCTTCACTGATAATCTCCTCTACTTGAACCAGGTGGCTCACCTTACGGATCATACCACGAATGGCGGGCTGATCCTCGTGCTCAACAGTGTTCTGGAGCTTATGAAAGCCGAGAGCCTTGATCGTTGCTTTCTGGTCTTTTGGGTAGCCGATCGAGCTCCGTACCCATTTAATGCGCAATTTTGCCATGTTATTTTAACTCCTAGCGACGGCGATCGCCACCGCGATCTCCACCGCGGTCGCCACCACCACGACGATCTCCACCG
>Ga0102924_1006591_pt1 | contig 10857 bp, 18 predicted proteins | sample PaiPotPPM11metaG_FD_80116 | JGI IMG/M metagenome (GOLD analysis project Ga0102924, IMG submission 80116) | Iron sulfur acid spring bacterial and archeal communities from Banff, Canada, to study Microbial Dark Matter (Phase II) - Paint Pots PPM... ...
GTAATGATGCGCTCTGGCGCTCCTGCATGCGTGCGGCCCGAGGCTGCGACAGCTTCGATCAGTTGCTCGGACATGCGGCGGGATTCAATGGGCAACTACCAAGCCCGCTATCACAGGAGGAAACCATGAAAGCCGCCACATCAGCGTGGAGATGCGAACAGAGTGGCAAAAACCGCTTCGGCCAGTTCGGCGCGTGGTTTGCAGCCGCCGAAATCGACCGCATCACCCGCGAGCAACACCGAGCCGACCCCGATGCGTTCTGGCTGCTTGCTTACCTGCGGCGACACAATGGACCGTGGAGCGAGTTCTGGATCGCAAACGGCCTGGCGAAGACATTTGGTTGGGGCGACAAGCGGCTCGCCGCTGCTCGTGAGCGACTCCTTGAGCTTGGTGATGTGGAACTCGTCGCGCCTCAACGCAAACACAGCCCTGCAATCTACCAATGGCCGGTCGATTTCCAGGGTCGTCGAAACGACGAGTAATCCTCAACTACACCCCCCCCTGTGTGTGTGGCTCAGGTCTAGAGGGGAAGTTGGGGGTGAGCTACCAGACCGTGTCACGCGATGTGGCAAAAAATGACACAAAAGGTGATACCCGTACCGGCTTGCCGACGGCAACCTTTTTGCCACTTCCTGTCAAATCATTTGCCACCGTCTGATGGCTCACCCCTAGCACCTTCGCCGCTTGCCTTTGCGACATGCCGCGCCCGATATCTTACATCCCGTCTCTATTTGCTCGACCCCAACCGTCCGACGCCCCAGGTCAGTAACATCGCAGAGTCCATCCTAAGCGAGTTGGATCGCGTCCGCGGCACAAGGATGACGCTAACGCTCGATATCGACGCCCAGGCGCCGACGGCTTCCTGGAGGATGTCGAGAGCGTCGTGCGCGGCAACGCCGCGAGCCTGCGGATTACGGATTTCGGGTTCGAGGGGGGCTTGCTTTGGCAAACGATCCTTTACGTTATCGTAGACCACGCCGTTGTCCCCTTACTTGAAACAGCACAGTAATTACACGTTTCAGATGGATCGTGAGCCACGCGACACGATTATCGCATGGGCGCGCATTTATCGTCTGAGCGGCTCCCACCTGGCTGGGTGTTCGACCCAGGCACGCGCGGGCTTCGTCTCGCTGCAATGAACTCCGGCGCAATATTGAAGCGAGCCGCCATGCACTGCGCGACAACTTCTCGGGTTCCCGGCGTGATGCCTTATCTGCCACTGGTCCCATTCAGCGGTGGCAGATGGCGCCGCCCTGCAGGCGGGATGTACGCCCGCTTTGCTCGACCTTCAGCGCGGCGTGCGGAGGCGCTGCGGCAAAAGGCAAGCAGCCGTTCCATCACTCGCGACCTATCTACCTGCTGATGGCCAGATTGCTCGATTTTGTTTGGGAAATGCCGCTGCCGTCGGTGCTCGACGACACCGACACTGATCGGCTTCTCGTGATGCTTCGCCTCGTGCATGGCGAGCCGCGCTTTGATATTGCGCCGGAGCTGATCGCGGCGAGGCGCAGAGCGCGCTTGAAGCTACAACAGTCCTACTAGTCGCTCTTGCGCGTAGTGAAACCGCCTTTATGTGCCACTGATCACATAACCGCCTGCCCGGCCTGTAGCAGCCTATAAGTCCGTCGATCGAAGTGCACCCCACCTGGACAGGTACCCGAGGGAACAAATGAATAAGCTCTGCATCCCTGCCGTTGTAATCGCTGTCCTGTTGCTGTCGAGCACTGCCCATGCGCAGCAGACCATTGGCAGCACCACGTCGGTCACGCCGAGCGCCACTGGCAGTTACGGCGGCAGTCAACGCACGCTACAGACGGGCGCCAGCGTGTACCATCAGGATAACATACAAACCGGTGATGCTGGCCGGACGGCGATGCGCTTCCACGACAACAGCAACTTACAGGTCGGGCCGAAGTCGTCAGTCAAGCTCGACAAGTTCGTCTACGATCCCAACAAATCGGCGGCGAGCGTAGCCGTCGAGGCGGCGCGCGGCTCGTTCCGCTTCACCACTGGCCAGCAGAATAAAGGTTCATACCAAGTGAAAACGCCGTACGGGACCTTGGGCATTCGCGGCTGAGCTAAGCTCCAACGTTCTTCGGAGCCTAACGCACTGACAGTCCGGACCCGGCCGGAAGACTGCTCTGGGGCCCTACGGAGGCGCAGGGCGCGGTCGCCCTCAGGATTACGGTCAGAGGCCACCTCCCGCTTTCACGCGATCCTGCGGTCGACCACGGGCGAGCAAATGCATGGGCGTTAAGCGAGGGCTGCCGCGTGCCAGGTCTCCGGCTTACCGGGGCCGCCGCGATGCCCCCACGCGCCAATTGATCTCAGGTCGGGCGGCTTGGCGATGTTGGCGGCGATGCAAGGCACTCTTCGTTCCACGTCGAGCAGCTATGACTTGATCGTCAGATCGCGCAGCACGCGCGCAAAGCCTTTCCCATAGGCGTCTTGATCTTTCCAGCGCCGGAAATCGTCAATAAGGCGCGCGCGGAGCTTCGCTGCCCACGCCTCATCCGTCTTCATGACCATCTCGTCAAGACGAACGGGAAACAGCACGACCTGCCCGCGCTTCCTCTCTTCTTCGAAGCCTGCGGTAACCTCGTCCTCAACCCAATCGCTCTTAACGGAATGCTCTGAGAGGATCAGCAACACCTTGTCCCGCAACCGGATCGCGGCATCAATCTCGTCGAGGATTTTGTCGCCGATCCGCAGATCATGTGGCGCAAACCAGCAGCGCACCCCTTTGTTTTGTAGGTCGGCATGTAGCCGCTCTGCAAACTCCTGATCTTTGGTCGAGTAGCTGATGAAGCAGGAATAATGCTGGATGGCTTGATGCAAGAGCGAAGGCAGGTGCTCAATCAAGCTGTTCGGCAGACCGACCCCCCGAAGAAACGGGACCGGTAATGACTTGGATCGTTCGAGGGTTCGAAAGTCGATGCTGCTGGGCCCGTGGTGGATACATTTTTCCAAACCGATGACGCTGGTGAGATCCAAATTTGCAAAAACAGTTTCAAATAAGCTCACTCCAGTTAGATTTGCACCTCCCAGGACGGCGTCGAGCACTGTAGCGTTGGTCAGGCTGGCGCCGCTCAGCTCCGTTGGTCAGGCTGGCGCCGCTCAGCTCGGCGCCGCTCAGGTCGGCGCCATTCAGGGTGGCGCCCCTCAGCACGGCGCCGCTCAGGTCAGGGCGTATCAGGTCTGGGCGTATCGTCGATACGGAACTACGCCACGCATTCCACGTGGCGACGCCCTTCTTGAGTATCTCGACTTTCTTTTGGTCGGCCAAGCGGCGCTCTTTCGCTTTGTTCGTTTACCTTGACGCGTAGGCAGATCCAGGCGTCAAGCCCTTTTTCCGGTCACGCGAACCTCGCTCGGTTGGTTTCGCTTTCGAAAAACAGCGCGGTCACGATCACGAACAGAAGAGCCTTGCGCATCAACTCCTCGACCGTAAAGCACTGGCGTCCTCGAAATAGACGCACGCGAGCGCCTGCCCGTTGGCGTCGCGGACGACGAAGCAGGCGTCCGTCTCCTCAGCAGACCAGGGCGGCGGGAAGCGGCGGGGCAAGCAGGGGCATACAAAAGGCCCCGGCGTTGCCGCCGAGGGCTTCTTGCTATGCGCTCGACAAAACGACGAGCCGTGGGCAATCCAGATGGCGATGAGAAATCACAAACGACCCATTCTACATTCCGCCCGATCGAAGGGCGGCGGCCGAGTGGTTCGCGGGGGCGTGGGAGGACCTCGGTATCACATCGAGAATGCACCTCCGGGCGATCCACTATCGGCTGCTATCGCATGCCAATGGAGCGTATCTCGGCCCCAAGGGATGAAGCGCATTAGGACAGACGGGGCGATGGTGAACCCGACGCGGCGGGGCGGCGTGCACTGCGCTCTGGGAAGCTCGCCGGGGCGTCGCCGGGCGCGATCCTGGCGATGGAGGTGCTGGCATGATGGGCAGGTAAGGTGACGGCGGAACACTGCACCGAGTTGCTTGGTGGCCTGCTCAATCGCTATGGGTCGCCCGAGACGGCGCTCGCGGCAATCCGGTCTGGTTTTGTTGGGTTCGAGAAGGTCGACGCGGCATGAGCGATGTGCCGCTGGTTGCTCGAAGCATTCCCACGCGCTATTTGCTTCGCATGTCGAATGTCCTGCCGCTTGCGCGGAAAGAGGCGCGGCGCGCCGAGCTTGGACGGCTTGGCGCTGCCTATGACGGCGAGATGGTGCGCGACGCCCGCGCCGGGCAGCGGGTTCAGGTTCGCGGCTGGCCTCAACATGCGCAAGCTCACAATGGAACCGATGCACTGCTGGCGCTAAAACCGACCAAGCGACCGCGAAACAAGGGTATGCCGGAGTTCGAGCCGGACGGGCAGCAAAAGAGGTTCGTCGCGGCGATGGCGGGTATGCGGATGAGCTGGGACGAAATCCGCCTCGTCGTGATCAACCCGCGCACCGGCAGACCGATCTCGAAGGAGACGCTGCAAAAGGCGTTCGCTCAGGAGCTGGAGGTCGGCAAGGCCAAGCTCAAGGCGCTTATCATCGCGAAGTATCACGCGAAGCTGGACGATGGCGACTGGAACGCCATCAACTTTGGCCTCAAGCACGTATGTGGCTTCCGTGATGATCCGCTGGCGACGCAGATCGGCGCCACGGCCTTGCACGACAGCGATAAGCCGAAAACGAGCGTCTTGGTGGAGTTTGTCGTGCCGACGCGCTCCAAAGAGTGATAACAGCTTACCTCAATGGTCGATTAGCAGCTTGAAGGGCGGCTAAACCCTGCAATAGCGCTATCGGCCGGTCTGGGGTATCTGGGAGCGCAAAGTCACCGGATTTTGGCGGGGAAGCGCCTGCCTCCCCGGCCTTCCTCTTATCGAGGATTGGCCATGTGGTGTGACACTTAGACGTTTCACAATTATCATGACAAAAGCGGCCACGCCGGCGGAAGGCTGAGCGCACCTCGCGACAGTGAGGACGATGGACGATCACGAGTTGCCTAAAGAAATGGAAATGCCACTGGCTAAGCGAATGCGTCATTGGGCTGGCGCGGCTATAGTGCTCGTTGTTTTGGTTCTTCCAGCCGCCTTCGTTTGGATGGTGACGGCACCTCCTCCTACTCCTGCACCTCCTCGTACTGCTGAAGAGCTGGCTGCGCGCCGGGCCGAGAGACGCGAGCGCCTGGCTGAAGAGAGAGAAAGAGCTGAAGAGAGAGAAAGAAAGAAGGCACTTTGTCGTATGGCGGCCATGTGCAGGAAGTACCGCGATGTACGCCTTGAATGCGCCGTGGCAGCAAATATTGAAACTTGCATAGAAATAAAGATGGACGCTGTTGATCCAGTCTTTGTTGATGCAGTCTATCACGACCGCTGCAATGCGCCCGCCTCGCCCGACACGCCAAATGCGCTCGAGTGTTTCTTCCTGAATTTCTCACGGTAGTTGCTGCATGTTAATGCCTATGCCAGAGCCATTGTCGGGGGGACGGTCGCGCTCTTCGCCGTCGCGGTCGTGCTCGGCGGCCTGCTGGTCGCAAGATTCGTGTGGGTGGTGCCGTTGGCGGTGCATCTGTCGGTGCGCTGACGACTCAAAGCAGGGACCGTGGCGTCACTTGCAATGTTGTTTGCCAAGCGTTTGAGCGTCAGGAGTGTGGGCACCAAGCGGGAGCCGCCACAGTCCTAGGTGGGTAGGTGGGCACTGAGTAAAGGTAGAGGCTGAGACCAGACGCTAGCTCCCAGCCTAGCCGACGCCTCTGAGAAGAGGTTGTCCAAGGCAGAGAAGAAAGAGAGCGCTCAACGATGTTGTGGAAAACCGATCAGCCGCTGAAACGGACCACGGGCATGAGTGTGGTGCGGCTTGATCCGCCGCTGCGTGGCGCCTGCGTCAACGACGCCCCGCTGTGCGAGCACGGCAATCACATGGCCACCATCAAGCGCAGCGCGGAAAGCGCGAGCGGGCTGGCTTTGCAGTACTGGCGCTGCCTGTGCGTTGTGCCGCTGGTCGACGCCGAGCTGTTCCGGTGTATCCGCGAGATGCGGGAAGCGATGGCTCGCCGACAACAGCGAGCGCAGCCGTTGCGGCCATCACAGCCGTGGCATGGAGGCGGTGCTTGTCGCCTTTCGTCATACCCAACAAGAGTAATTGCATGATAGCAGTGGTTGGAGGAATGACGACGGCTGCCCAACCTTCCGGCCAAGAAGCGCACCGACAACCAAGTAGACAGCGACACCAAATACCCTCCCCCACTGCATAGAGCCCTCGCGGCCACGACGGTCAAAGCAATAGGCCACGACAGTCAAAGCAATAGCGGCCCCGACCACGCATCGGTCAACGCGGCCGGGGCCTGGAGGACCGAGTGCGTGCGGTGCGATGCTCAGCCCCTCTTGAGGAAGCCTGCCACCGACTTGCAGCGATGAACGTGATCGAAATCACATGATGTCGAGTTCGGCTGATGAGCGGCCCGGCGGCGGCTTTAACAATCTCGTCGGTTCGCTCAACTCGATCGGCATTTCCTATGTGCCGGCGCAGGGGAACGTCGCGTTGAGCGGTTGGGCGCAGGAGTTGCTGAACGGCTATGAGGTGAGAGTGGCCGCATGAGGGACGGCTTCCGCGAGATCGTCGCTGGGGACGCTCCGTCGACGACCTCGACGGGCTCACCGAACGCCATCGAGCGCCGCGGCCGAATGGGCGAAATTTATGCTAGGAAGGTAACTTTAGAGGCGCCGCACATGGCGGATCGAACTACGATAGAGTGGACTGATGCGACGTGGAATCCGGTGACGGGTTGCACAAAGATCATCCGCGGCTGCGACAACTGCTATGCGGCCCGTTTCTCGGAACGGTTCCGAGGAGTGCCGGGTCATCCGTTCTCCACCGGATTCGATTTGACGCTGCGACCCGAGCGCCTTGATCAGCCGCTGAGGTGGCTGCGCCCAAGGATGGTTTTTGTCAACTCGATGAGCGACCTCTTCCATAAGAAGGTGCCGTTCGCATTTGTCGATCGTGTTTTCGATACGATGGAGAAGGCCCATTGGCACATATTTCAGATACTCACCAAGCGCAGCTCTTTAATGCGCGACTATCTTCGTCGCCGCTACGGCGACAAGCGTGGTCCAGGACACATTTGGTGCGGTGTATCTGTTGAAGACGCGCAGGCTAAGGGGCGCATTGAACACCTGCGGTCAGCCCGAGCGGGCGTTCGATTTTTGTCCGTTGAACCACTGATCGGCGCGGTGGGGGCCCGTCGACCTCTCCGGCGTGGATTGGGTTATCGCGGGCGGCGAATCAGGCCCAGGTGCACGTCCGCTACGTGCGGAGTGGGCACGCGAAATCCGCGATCAATGTCTCGCTCACAATGTCGCATTCTTCTTCAAGCAATGGGGCGGCATCCGGCCGAAATCGGGCGGGCGTCAACTCGACGGCCGCGAATGGAGCGAATTTCCAAGTTGTAAGGCTGGAGAGTCGCTAACGCCGGAGCTGCCGTTTGTCGAGCATTGGGCACGGAAGAAGCTCGATGATCGCCGTTCAATGGAGCGTGCGGCGAAATGAGCAAACACTATGAATGGACGCTTGGAAAGCCGCCTCCGGAACTGGGGGAACACAGCGTCGCAAAACACGAGATCTTCGAGCAGTATGTCAGAATCTACATCGAGCGGTTGACGCGCACGCCAAGCCAGACCGTCTTGAATTTGACCATCGTGGATGGCTTTAGTGGAGGCGGCCTCTATCGGCGTGGGTCGGTGCAGATCGAAGGTTCGCCGTTGCGGCTATTAAGGGCCGTGGAGACCGCTGATAGGGCCCTGAATGCTGCCCGCGCAAAGGGCTTTGCCATCAATGCCGACTTTTACTTCATCGATGAGAACCCGCAGCATGCCGCCTTTCTCCTCGATGTGCTGCAGGCGCGCGGCTATCGCGCTCGACTAGGCAAAGACATCTTCGTCCGTGAGGCCGTTTTCGAAGACGCCGTCCGTGATGTGCTGGTGCACATTCAGAGAAAAGGCACCGCACATCGCTCGCTGTTCTTCCTTGACCAATATGGCTGGAGCGACGTTCGGCTGGCGACGCTTCGCACCATCCTATCCACACTCCAGAACCCGGAGGTCCTGCTGACCTTCGCTGTGGATGCTTTGATCGACTTCCTTTCGGTTAAAACTGCTGAAGCGGAGGCGCTCATGAACATCGAGCTCGCTCGCGAGGACGTGAGGGCATTGATGGACTTGGGAAACGGCGATGGCTGGCGCTATCTCATTCAGCACGGTCTATACCGCCATATCCAAAAGCGTACGGGCTCTCGATTCTACACGCCCTTCTTCATTCGTTCCGTTCAGGCGCACAGATCATATTGGCTCTTGCACTTGTCTAAACACCGCCAAGCTAGGGACGAGATGGGGAAGCTACATTGGCGTCTGAACAATTGCTTTCAACACCACGGGGGTGCCGGATTTCACGCCCTCGGCTTCGATCCCTCATGCGATCTACGCCAAGGCATGCTCTCATTTATGTTCGATGATGACGCCATGAGGCGTTCGGAGGCTGCGGTGCTTGAGCAACTACCCCGCATGATACATACGGCGCACCGTGACGGTGCCGGCCTAGTTGTTGAGCAGCTTTTCGCCGGTGGCAGCTTAGCAATGTTAGCGGCAATGCGCCGCGCCTCGTCGCGCGTGAGCAGCTTGGCCGCAGCTCGGCGCCCCGGCTCCTCCTCAAAATAGACGTAGGTAAGAGCCTGCCCGTTGGCGTCGCGGACGATGTAGCAAGCGTCCGTCTCCTCGACGGACCAGGGCGGCGGGAAGCGGCGTTGGGGCAAGGCAACCGGCATGACGGCCTGTGGCAGCGGAAGCGGACGGCCGCGCGTGTCATCTTCCAATTTGGGAGGATAGTAGGGAGCAGCCCGTCTGACATGCAAGTTGGCTCGAAGTGCAGCCCATCACGCATGCCGTGCTCGATGTCGCGTTCAAGGTCCCAGTTCGAGTGGACGCCGTCGCCGGCGACGCGGGAATGAAGCAGCTGGTCTGGCAGTTTGCCGACCGCGAGTTGCACGACATCATGCAATTCGTGACCGTCGAAGTGACTGGAGTTGAAAGCCCTTGGAAGGGAGGAGTGACGTTGGGAGTTGTTGGAAGCCCTTGAAACTGAGGAGTGACGCTTGGAGTCGCAGCCTGTGCGAGCGCAACTTCATGCGCGCCGAAGAAAATCGCTGCGACAAGGATTGCAAAAACCCACATGATGCCTCCCTCCTATTTCTCGGGCTATCATAGACGGATGTTCGTTCGAGGAGAACGTGTAGCCATCCCCCGGTTGTCCGGCGGCCGAGGCGGCGGGACTCGGTCACGACGCGAGATAGCGGGCCTGATCGTCGAGCTTGACACACGGGACGTCTGCGCACGCCATCGCATCGCGCCGTTTGTCATCAGCTCTAGGGTCACGCATCACGCTCAACATGTGATCGAGCGGCAGCATACCCGTGGCTTCAGCCGCCGCGCGAGCCTCTGCGGCCGCGCGAGCCTCTGCGGCCGCGCGGTTGCGCGCACCCTTTTGTCGTCCACCAGTTTTGCGGCCGCGTGCCATGGCATCTAACGATCTATTTTAGACGACCCGCAGCTACCGCGCTTCGGCCGTTTGTGCAGCAGATTGAGTTCGTCATACCCAGCAAGAAGCCCGAGGCGGGGCCAGCGGCGGACGCGCCAGCGCATGCGCCTTTCCCCTGGCAGAAGGCCCTGCCGCCGCCGGAGCCCATGCAGCGGGATGCCTTTGGGGTCAGGCGGCCGATGGGGCGGACGGAATGAGGGCCTTGGGGCCTGGAAGGGGCCAAATCCTCAGGGGACTTTTGGTGAGACATTGACATGCAGGAAATGCCCATAAACCAGGGGCTTCCTCTGTCACTCACAAGTTATGACTTTTGATGCCGCCACGCCGCTTCCCGCCGCCCTGGTCCGTCGAGGAGACGGACGCTTGCTTCATCGTCCGCGACGCCAACGGGCAGGCGCTCGCCTACGTCTATTTGGTGCTGTCCTAATTCCGAGCCTTCTGTCCTAATTTCCGAAGCCAAGTGTCCTAAGTTGCAAACTTGCGTCTGCACTGGGTAGTATCCCCGGCTGGTTCTGTCTTTGAGGGGGGCAAAAGTGGCGAATTGGGTTAGGTGTACGCACAAAGTCGATAACGAGCCAATCTACTTGAACCTTGATACTATGAAGTGGCTTAAATGGAACCAGATCGAGAAGTTTACTATTGTGGCCTGGCCAGGGGGCGAAGAGAACATTGTTAGGGTACTGGAGCACCCGGACGACATCTTTACGGCAGCTCACCAGCCGGTGAAAAGCCTAACCAAAGAGGCGAGATAGAGAGGCCGCCTCAGTTGGCGGCCTCTTCTTTTTCGTCGGGATTGCCAAATGGCAACGGCAGCGTGTCGCCACGTCGCGGCAGCACCTGATCCACGGTATGCAAAAAACGGTTCCATCCATGACCGTTGGCTACGGCATTGAACGATTGATTGGGTCGCCGTAGCGCATTCCCAATCCGGTCAAGTTCTTGCTGAATGAAGTCCATTGTTTTACCTCCTGTCCTAATTTCCCTCTGCGCCTGTCCTAATTCGGACAGTACCGTCTATTTCGAGGAGGAGCCGGGTCGGCGCTCGGCGGCCAAGCTCCTGACCAGGGATGAGGCTCGGCGCATCGCCGCCAACATCGCTAAGCTGCCGGAGCTGCTGCGGCGGGCTCCGGCCTGCGCCCTATTCGATCGCTGCCCCTCATCCTGCTCTTCACACTCGGCAATATCCCACATTGGACGCCTCGGGTTTCAAGCTAACCCGTGTCCGGCTTCTCTTGGCGAAACCAACGAAATATCAAGCCGAGACATAGCCCTAACCCAAGGAC
>Ga0102924_1006592_pt1 | contig 10857 bp, 11 predicted proteins | sample PaiPotPPM11metaG_FD_80116 | JGI IMG/M metagenome (GOLD analysis project Ga0102924, IMG submission 80116) | Iron sulfur acid spring bacterial and archeal communities from Banff, Canada, to study Microbial Dark Matter (Phase II) - Paint Pots PPM... ...
CCTCGATCGCGCCGAGGATGCAAGCGTGCGAACCGATGACGACGTTCCTGCCGACCTGGGGGTGCCGCACTTTGCGCTCGAGGGAGGTGCCGCCGAGGACGACACCCGCGTAAAGCAGGCACCCGTCGCCGACCGTGGCGGTCTCACCGATGACGATGCCCATGCCGTGATCGATGACCACCCGACGGCCGATCCGCGCACCCGGATGGATGTCGATCCCCGTCACGAAGCGGTTCGTGTGAGCGAGCAGACGGGCGCCGAGCTTGAAGTCCCGTTGCCACAAGGCGTGGGCTGCGCGGTGAGCCCAGATCGCGTGGAGACCCGGATACGCGAGAGCCACTTCGAGGGCGGTGCGCGCTGCGGGGTCGTTGGCCCGAACGGCGCGGACGTCCTCGACAACGAGCGCCGCGCCGTGCACCAGCTTCGTCGCCCAGCGGATCGGCGCAAACATGGGGATCTCCACCCCCGAGCTTAGCATCCCCGGTGCACGCGCTAGTCTGCGCGCGAGGATGTCCACCCCCCTTCTCCTCGCTCGCCCGAGACTTCGCCCGTGGCGCACACGGGACCGCGAACGGGTCGGCTCGTACCGCATCTTCGACGTCGAGCGCGTCGCGCTCGACGACGGGGACGGCCTACCCCGGGGTCACGCCTTCACGCTCCGCTTCCCCGCCTGGTGCAACGTCGTTGCCGTCACCCCGGACGACCATATCGTGCTCGTCTGGCAGTTCCGTTTCGGTAGCGAGTCGCTGTCGCTCGAGATCCCCGGGGGCGTCATCGACCCGCACGAGTCGCCGGACGAGGCGGCGCGTCGCGAGCTACGCGAGGAGACGGGGTACCAGGCCCGCGAGGTCGAGCTCCTGCTCACGCTCGAACCAAACCCGGCCCTCCAGGCGAACCGGTGCTTCACGTTCGTGGCCTGGGACGCCAGCCCGACCGCAGAGACGGGCTTCGACTCGCAAGAGGAGCTCGAGACCGTGCTCGCTCCCGCCTCGAGAGTCGCCGACTTGCTGGACGGCGGCCAGGTGACCCACTCGCTCGTCCACAGCGCCCTCGAGGCATTCTGGCGCAGGCGGGGTTCTCTCCGGCGGCCCTGAAGCAAACGCCCGTGAGCCCGTGCAGGTCCTGGGCTACGTTGATGATGGCGATGGGAAGCCACGTCTGGGACGCCGTCGAGCAGTTGATCCTCGAGCTCGAGCGAGGACAGAAGCGCAAAGTGCTCGAGCTCGCGCGCCGCCTTCGGTCCGGCCTGACGGGCGAGGACATCGCCAATCCGCACGACTTCCCGGAGCTTCAGGACGCCGACTGGCAATACGAAGACGGGGTACTCGCGGGGATTCAAGGTGTGCTCGCGGCCGTCCGCGCGCGAAGGCGAGAAGGCGAGGGCTAGACCGGTGGCGCGCAAGGGAAAGGAAAAGGGGGGCGGTCCGTTCGACGCTCTCCGCCCGATGCGCGACGAGCTGGCCAAGAAGTCGCGAGCCCACGCGCCGTCACGCAGAGCCTCCATCGAGGCGGTCGCACCGCGCGCAGCGGGGCCGCGAACCGCGGACGACGACGCTCTGCTTCTCCATCGTCTGTACGCGGGCGTCGTCCCGCTGGACCGCCCGCACGAAAGGGTGCCGAAGCAGCGCGTCGAGCGAGTGGGCGTCGACCCCGGCGCGACGAAACGTGCGGTGGACGCGGCGGAGGCCGACGCCGCAGCGGTGCACGAGCATCTGCGTATGCTCGTCGAGGGGGGCATGCGCTTCGAGGTCGCCGACGACGGCCGGCGCGTCGAGGGCCGACGCGTCGACCTGCCGATGGACGTGCTGCGACGCGTGCGCCGGGGCAAGCTGCCCATCGACGCGCGGCTGGACCTGCACGGCATGGGAGTGCGCGAAGCGCGGGCGCAGCTCGAGCTCTTCCTGCGGACGATGCGCGCGCGCGGCGAACGATGCGTGCTCGTGATCCACGGAAAGGGCGAGCATTCCCCGCGGGGAGCCGGGATCCTGCGGGGCGAGATCGCGGCGTGGCTCTCCCAAGGAGGGTCGAGCGAGCACGTCGCGGCGTTCGCGACCGCCGCCGAGCACGACGGCGGCGAAGGCGCGGTCTACGTGCTACTGAGGCGCTGAAGATTGCACGACTTTCGTCGCGGTTCCCGGCCGGGCTTCGGGTGAGATTTTCGCCGACGTTTTTCGGAAGAGCGCGCTTGCCTGCCGGTCGCAGTCCGTCGATAGTCACGCGATGCCCACGCTCGCCAGCGTACCCCGGCTCGCCGTCACCCAGCGGCAGCTCATGGCGATGCCGCTCGACCACCGTGCGGGGTTCGTGGTGTCGTTCATCGACGGAACGTACACGGTCGAGATGATCCTCGACGTGTGTCCCATGCCCCGCGAACGAGCGCTGGCCATCCTCGGCGAGCTCGCGGAGCAAGGGATCATCGCGGTCGACTAGCCCCCTGCGCCGGTTGCAGGCGGCCGTCTCGTCACGACGGCGTGACGTCGACCCCGAGCCCGAGGCGCGTGGCTCCTAGACCACCGCGTGTCCCAGCTTTTTCTTGCCGTCCTGGAAGAGGACTTCGATTCGGGTCCCCTCCACACCCAAAACGAGTCCTTTCCCGAACTTGGGGTGCAAGATGAGATCTCCCTTCGCGTAGCGGGACGACAGCGCGAAGGGAACGAAGGCCTCGTCGGGCTTCGACTCGACCTCGGACCAACTCGGGTCGGGATCCGCGGGTTTTTGCCAGGCGGGCGAGTCCTCGTCGTTGCCCGAAAACCGGCCCGACCCCGAGCTGCGTTGCTTGCTGCGCTTCATCGACATGGCGGTAGCTTGCCCTCTAGCGCAATTCGCGCTCGCGTGTCAGCGGCAAGGTGAGTACTAGTGTCGCCAGACTCGTGGCCGCGCGCGCCGAGAGCCGAACCTACCTGCGACAGCAGTTTCCGCTGGCCGCCACCGCCGCTTCGTTCGCGCTGCTCGTCTGCTGGACGCAAAGCGCGCGCGCCCACGGCGAACGCGACCTTCCATCGGAGGACAAGCCGGCCATTCCGGTGGTCGCTGCCCCCGAGGTCCCGGCCCAGGAGTGGTACAGTCTCCACTACCAGTTCACGGGGGTGACGCAGTACCACCCGTCCTTTTACTCGGCGTACCCCGGCGGCCAGAACAGCCTGAGCCCCGACGAGGAGGACGCGACGGCGTTCTTCACGACGATCTACGGCGACCTGCGTCTGTGGCCTGGCGCCGAGCTCCTCTTCGATCCGGAGATGAGCGGCGGAAAGGGCCTGAGCAAGACGCTGGGAGTCGCCGCATTCCCGAACGGGATCGTCTACCGGGTGGGCGACCCGTCACCGGCGGTCTACCTGGCGCGGCTCGCGATCAGCCAGACGTTCGGCTTGGGCGGCGGGAAACTCACCAACGCAAGCGCGCCGAACGAGCTCGCAGGAACGCGGGACAAGAACCAGCTCGCGATCACCGTCGGACGCGTGTCGGTGCTCGACGTGGTGGACGCGAACCGTTACGCAAACGATGCGACCAACCAGTTCCTGAACTGGGCGCTCATGGCCTCCGGCGCCTACGACTATCCCGCAGACACGCGCGGCTACACCTGGGGAGTGCTGGCCGACCTGGCCTACGACTGGTGGTCGGCGCGCGCCGGCATGGCGCTCGAGCCTTACTACGCGAACCTCGAGACCATGGACTGGCGGGTCGGCAAGTCGCAGGGCCTCGTGGCCGAGTACGAGGCGCGTTACTCGGTCGGCAAGAGGCCGGGAGCCTGGAGCCTGCTCGTCTTCCTCAACACGGCGAGGATGGGCAGCTACGAGCAGTGGCTCGCCAGCCCCAAGGCTTATCCCGGCGGCATCGCGGATACGCGCGCAGACGGCCGAACGAAGTACGGCTTTGCGCTCTCGATGGAGCAAGAGCTAACGAGAACGCTCGGCTCCTTCCTGCGCGTGAGCTGGAACGACGGCCACAACGAGTCCTGGGCCTTCACCGAGATCGACCAATCCCTCGCGCTCGGGCTCGTACAGCGAGGGAGAGCGTGGAACCGGCCGGGCGACGAGATCGGGGCGGCGGTCGTCGTGAGCGGCCTGTCGCCGTGGCATCGGCGCTACCTGGAGCAGGGCGGCTACGGGTTCATCATCGGCGACGGACGCCTCCAGTACGGGCCGGAGGTGATCAGCGACGTCTACTATCGGCTCCGGCTGACGGACCTCCTGTCGGTCTCCGCCTTCTACCAGCCCATCGTCAATCCCGGGTATAACCAGGACCGTGGGCCAGTGCACGTCCTCTCGGCGCGCGTGCACGTGGCGTTCTAGGCACGACGACGCCGGAGAGGAGATGGTTGCTGGGAGTCTTCTGACTCGGGACACTAGAGCCGGTTCCCCAATGGTCCCGACACACGCGCTCAGAACCGCGTCGGCGCTGCTCGCGTCGGCTCTTGCCTCGCTGGGCGTGAGCTGCGCATCGCACGAGGACGACGTTTGCGGCGACGTCGGCGATTGCGCCTTTGGCGGCGACAGCACGTTCGTCGCCAACTGCAAGGCCGAGGCGAAGACGTTGCGCGCCGAGCTCGTGACCTACGGCTGCGACGGGCTCTTCGACGAGTACTACGCGTGCGCGGACACCACGTTCCAGTGCCAGGGCGCCACGGCGACCTTCTCGTGCAGCGCCGGACTCGAGGCGCTCGACGGCTGCATCCAGGACAACGAGCGCTCGACCGCGTGCACCGCCCTCGCGCAGCAGCAGGCCCTGTGTACGACGCCGGCGGCGCCGTCCGGTCCTCCGCCGGCTTGCACCCTGGCGCGAGACTGCGAGGCCGAGTGCCTGCTCACGAACGCGGCGAACGTCTGCGCGCCGCGCCTCGACGAACTCGATGCGGTCCGCACCTGTACCGCGGCGTGCCCGTCGGAGTGAAGCGCATCGGCCCCCCCCGTGTCGCACGCGCGAGACGCCGCCCCGGGACGCGCCTCTCGTCACGAACTCGGGGCCGCGCCCGGCTGCGCTCTCACGACGGCGTCCCCCCCACGCGTCTTCGACTCGCGCATCGCCGCGCCGGCTCGCCAGTAGAGCTCCTCGCTCGACTCGCGTCCGTCCCACGTGGCCACGCCGACCGAAACGCGCTGCGAGATGTAGCCTCCAGGCCTGGGCTCCATGGGCTCCTCGCCGACCGCCTTGCGGAGCTTCTCGCCGGTTGCCTGCGCCTGCGTCGGGCTGGTCGTGGGCATGATGAGAACGAATTCGTCGTCACCGCTCCGCACGAGGATGTCGTAGCGCCGCGTCTGCGACCGAACGCGTTCGCTGAAGATCGCCAGCACACGGTCGCCCATGTCGTGGCCGAACGCGGCGTTCACGTGGTGCAAGCGGTCGAGGTCGAGCACGAGGACGCTGAGCGTCGAGCCCGAATGCCGCGCGCGGTCCATCTCCTCCTGGAGGCGAGGATGCAGGTACCGCGTGTTGAACGCGAGCGTCAGCTCGTCCACGGCGGCGAGACGTTCGAGCCGGCTGCGCTCGATGGTGGGCACCGAGCAGTTGGCGAGGATGCGGGCGAGGAGGACGTCGTCGTCGGTGAACGCGTTTGGCTCCGGGGACGAGGCACCGAGGACCCCCATGGGCTTGCCGGCGACGAGCAGCGGCTCCGCCACGATGGAGCGGATCGAGAAGCCCTGGCCGACGGCGACGATGAAGCGCGGATCGGTCTTGGTGTCGCGAACATGCGCTGGCATGGCGTGCTCCATCACCCAGCCCGCGATCCCCTCCCCCTTGGTCAGCGCCAGCGTGCGCTGCTCGACGCCGCGGCCCGATCGGGCCCCCGCGAGGAGTGTCGTCCGCGACGCATCGAACAGGCGAATGCTCGCATGGTCGCAGGGCAAGAGCTCGAGCGCAGCGTCGGTCACGTCCTGAAGCGCGTCTTCGAGCGGGCGCCCATCCGACAAGCGCTCGGTCAACTGCCGGAGCACCGCTAAGTCGCGTCTGGGATCGATCGACATGAGGGATTCCGTCGTATGGAGACCAAGTATATTGCGAACGCGCACTCAAGCTACGATGCGCGTCCGCCATGTTGACCGCCGCAGCGCGCGTGTACCGGGAGACACGCAAGAGACACGATCAGCTGTTCAACGTGTACGTCATGCGCCCGATGGCCGCCGTCGTCGTCGCGGGGCTCGCCGGTACGCGCGTGACCCCCAACCAGGTCACACTGCTCAACCTGGCCGTTTTCGTCGTGGCAGCGGGACTCTTTGTCGCGTACCCGAGCTTTGGAGGAGGCCTCGCCGCCGTGGCGGTGCTCGAGCTCAGTTACTGCTTCGACTGCGCCGACGGTATGCTGGCGCGCTTCAAGAAGCTCGCGTCGAAGGCCGGCCATCTCTTCGATTTCTTCACGGACGAAGCCAAGGCCGTACTCCTCGTCGCGGCGCTGGCGGTACGAACGTGGAGGAGCGGCGGATTCGGCTTCGACGGGCACGTGTGGCCGGCAGGGGACCCGCGCTTCTTGCTGGGCGGGATCGCGGGCGTCGTGGTCGTCGCGTCGGCGCTGTCGCTGACGAACTTCGTGCGCAACCCGATCGTGAGCGGCCAAGCCACCACCGTCGAGGCTCACTACGAAACCGCGCCGCAGCCGGCGCGGCCCACGGCGGGCACGCTCCTCGCGACCTTCCTGCGGTTCTTGAATCACTATCCGAGCCACCTCTGGCTCTGGGCCCTGGCCGGGCGCTTGGACGCCTACTTGTGGCTCTGGATCGCGCTCAACGCGCTCTACCTGGCCCGCGGCTGGGTGGGACTCGCTCTGCGCTTCGGACGATGAGAGCGCACGTCGCCGCGGGCTGGGCCGCGCTGGCTCTCTCGGCCGGATGCAGCCGCGGCGCACCCGCGTCCCGCGAGGAGCCAACGGTCGCCCCCTCGGTCGAGCGGGCATCCGCGTCACCCTCGTCCTACGGCCTTGCGGCGCCCACTCCCGACGTCGCGCCGTCGGCACGTCCGCCGCACCCCCAAACCGAAGCCGCTCCCCTTCCGAGCCTGTCGCCGCCCGCGCCAGGGGAGGCGCATCGGTCCACGCTCGCTGCGCTCGATCGCGACCCGCTGCTCCGCGCGCAGGCGCAAATGTTGCGAGATCACTTCGCCGATCCGCACGGTCCCTTCACGCTTCAAGAGGCGGAGCTCGCCGGCGGACGAACGGCCGCGCTCGTCCAGCGCGCGAACGAGAGCGACCCCATCGTGCTCGTCGTCGATCGCGATCAGCTCCTGTGGTCGAAGAAACGTCCGACGGCGGGAATCGTTGTCCCCGCGCTGCACCCGGCGATCGCGCCTCGACCCGACGGCGGCGTCGCCCTGTTCGTCTACGTAGCGGCGCTGCACCACCTCGCGGCGCGCATGTGGGCCGATGACGGCAACGCCTTCGCCGAGATCGACCTGGGCGCCGTGGAGGCCTGCGACGGCCTCGCGGCGGCGTACGCGCCCGGACGGGGGTGGATCGCGGCGTGCGCATCTGCGACGGGGACCCGCGCGCAACGGCTCCGCGAGAACGGGACGGTCGCATGGGGCCCGGAAAGCGCCGAGTTGAGCGTGGCCAACGTCATGGCCACGCAGATCGCCTTCGACACACCGGCTTCGTTCGTCCTCATCGAGCGAGCGCGCGCGGTTGGGGGCGACCGCGTCCTCGTGCTTCGCTTCGACGACGACGGGAAGCCCATGTGGCCCGCCGCCGTGGACCTCGGCGCGCTCGGCGGCGGGCGAGCGATCCCCGCGGCCACGGTGCCGCGTCAGGGCTTGGTGCGCGTCGCCCTGACCGGCCGCACCGTCGAGGTCGACTCGCAAGGCCACGTCAGCTCCGCAACTCCGTGACGGCGCCGTCACGGGGTCGACCCAGGGGCCCGCGGCCGCCCCTCCGGAATTCGAAGGGGGTCTTCCGAAAAGCGTCAACGCGCCGGCGCGAGAGCCCCCCTCGCGTGCGGAAATCCCCGAACGATCGCGGGCGAGCCGCACGGGGCCGGGTCTTGCACAAAGGTGGCGGCCGTCGGGCCTGACCCGTCCCCCTCCCGGAGAAAGCAATGAGATCGATCGTGCGAACGTCTCTCGTGCAAAGCGCATTGGTCCTCGGCGCGATCGGCGCCGGAGGTATCGCAGTCGGACAGAGCGGCTGTTCGTCGGCCGGCATCACGCCGGGCGGATCCGGCTCCGGAAGTGTCGAGACCGGCGATCCCGGTTCCCAGGACAATGCGACGGGCAGCGTCGGAATGCAGCTGACCCTTCCCGGCGGCGAGCAGCTGAACTCGATTCGCTGGACGATCACGGGGCCGAACGGCGCGTCGACGGTGGTCCGATTCGGTACGGTGGACGTATCGAACAGCCAGGCGATCAACTTCCAGGTGGGCGCGGTCCCGGCGGGCGCCGGCTACACGATCACGCTCACCGGCACGACGACCGACGGGAGCACGACGTGCTCGGGCTCGGCGCAGTTCAAGATCGCAGGGCACACGACGACCAACGTGGCGGTCCTTCTCCAGTGCAGCTCGAAGGGGCCGGACGCGGGCTCCGCGGTGATCAGCGGCTCGGCGTACGACTGCGCGACCGTCACCGGCGCCAGCGCGATTCCCGCGGAGACCACGGTGGGCACCGGCGTCGCGGTCGCCGGCTCGGCCGTCGGCCCCGTGCCCGCTGCCCTCACGTACGCGTGGTCCGCGCCGAGCGGTACGTTCGGCAACCCGAACGCCGCGAGCACGACCTTCACCTGCGCCGCGCCGGGCCCCGTCTCGCTCACGCTCACCGTGGGCGACGGCGCGGTCCCCGACGGCGGCTCGTGCAACGCCGCGGCCAGCACCACGACGATCCAGGTGACGTGCGACGGCCACCTCGATCAGGCCGCGCAGTTCCCGACCGCCACGAAGATCAAGCACCTGGTCGTGATCTTCGGCGAGAACATCTCGTACGATCACTACTTCGGGACCTATCCTGTCGCGCAAAACAACGCGGGCGAGACCGCGTTCGTCGCAGCTCCTGGCACGCCGTCGGGGAACTCGCTTGCGACGCCGCTCGATCCGACGCACGGCTTCGCGCCTGTCACCGGCGTCGACCTGCTCGCCAACAACCCGGTCGCCGCCAACCCGAACAACGGCGCCGGCGCGGTGAATCCGTTCCGCCTCGCGCCCGCGTTCGCCGCCACCAGCGACCAGGGACACAACTACAAGCCCGAGCAGCAAGCGTCCGACGACGGTGCGATGGACCTCTTCCCCTTCTTCACGGGAACGGCGGGCCCGCCCCCCACGGCGGACGCCGGTGCGCCGGCGGCCGCGCTGACCAAGGGCCTCGTCATGGCGTACTACGACGGAAATACCGTCAACGCCCTGTGGAACTGGGCCCAGAACTACGCGATGAACGACAACTCGTGGTCCACCGTGTTCGGTCCGTCGACGCCGGGCGCCATCAACCTCATCTCGGGCCAGACGAACGGCTTCGCCGCGACCAACAAGGACCCCGCGACGATGTCCGCGAGCCACGTCGTTGCCGACGGCAACGGAAACTGGACCCTGATCGGCGACACCGATCCGCTTGGTGACGTCTGCTCGACCGCCGCGGACCAGAACTCGTTCGTCGGCAAGAACGTCGGCGACCTCCTCAACGCCAAGAACATCTCCTGGGGCTGGTTCGAGGGCGGCTTCGATCTCACGATCACGAACGCGAACGGGACGACCGGCTGCGCCCGGAGCACGCCGCAGACCGTCCCGAACGCCGGGAGCGTCTCGACCGACTACATCCCGCACCACCAGCCGTTCCAGTACTACGCCTCGACCGCCAACCTCACGCACGCGCGACCGAGCTCCGTCGGAGCCATCGGGAAGAGCGTCGAGACCGACGGCGTCACGCCGGAGCCGGCGAACCACCAGTACGACAGCCACGACTTCTTCGACGCCCTCGGCGCCGGGAACCTGCCCGCGGTCGTCTACCTGAAGGCTCCGGCGTTCGAGGACGCGCACCCGGGTTATTCGAACCCGATCGACGAGCAGAACTTCCTCGTCGGCGTGGTCAATGCCCTTCAGGCGTCGGAGGAGTGGAGCTCCACCGCCGTCGTCATCGCGTACGACGACTCCGACGGCTGGTACGACCACCAGGCGCCGCCGATCGTCAATCCGTCGTCCAGCGCAGCGGATGCGCTGAACGGCGCGGGCCTCTGCAACAGCGGCGCTCAGCAGGGCGGCGCGGCGCCGACCACGCCACTCCTCGGCGCACCGCCCGCCGACGGCGGCGCGCCCGTCCCCGTGCAGGGACGCTGCGGCTACGGCACGCGTCAGCCGCTGATGGTCATCTCGCCCCTCGCCAAGCGCAATTACATGGACCACACGCTCACGGATCAGTCTTCGATACTGCGCTTCGTCGAGGACAACTGGCTCGGCGGTCAGCGCGTTCAGCCGGGCGGCTCGTTCGACACGGTCGCGGGCACGATCACGAACATGCTGAATCCCTGAACGTTCCCCCGGTAGCCGACGCAGGAAGCGAGCCTAATGTTCGACTTCGCGCAGCGAAGTCGTTCGCCGCAGGCGATTCCGGGGAGGACTCCAGTGCGAAGCAATGGAGGGGGGCGGTAGGCCCCACGAGACCGTCACTCCATTCAAGGTCGTGCCGTCAGGCACGGCCTTCGGACGGAGAAATCAGCGTTCGCGATTCGCAGAATCACGAACGCTGATTTAGATAAGGATTCGTGATTCTCGGACGACGGCAGCTCCTGCTCGCGTCTGTCATCGCGCTGCCGAGATCGTGCCGCAGACAGCGTCCTGCGGCGGGCACGTGCCGGTCGGCCGTCCGCGTCGCGGCAGCGCCCCCTCCGCGTCGGCCGCCCCTGCACCCCGACGCGCTCCCTCGATTCGTCGATCCCCTGCCGATCCCCCCGGTGCTCCA
>Ga0102924_1006594_pt1 | contig 10851 bp, 10 predicted proteins | sample PaiPotPPM11metaG_FD_80116 | JGI IMG/M metagenome (GOLD analysis project Ga0102924, IMG submission 80116) | Iron sulfur acid spring bacterial and archeal communities from Banff, Canada, to study Microbial Dark Matter (Phase II) - Paint Pots PPM... ...
CGGCAGAGGCGCGGGAGGCGGCGACGCGTCGCGCGATGCCGGCGTCTCGCGCGGCAAGGGCAGGCCGGGGCGGGCGGGCGTGCGCCCCTGGGAGTCGTCGCCCGCGGAGTACGAGGCTTCTCCGGCCGCTGCCTGCGCCGCCGCGGTCTCCAGGCGCAGGACGAAGTCGCCGATGTAGATCTTGTCCCCTTCGCGGACGATCGTGGCCTGCGAGATCTTCCGGCCGTTCACGTACGTGCCGTTGGTGCTTTTGAGGTCGGTCACGATGAACCGACCGTCCCGGAAGAGAAGACGGGCGTGGTGCTTGGAGACGTTGCCCTTGGGAAGCATGAGGTCGTTGCCCTGCACACGTCCCACGTTGATCTCGTTCTTCTCGAAGGCCTCCCTACGCTCGGCGCCCCCTTTTTCGCTGATGATGATCGTGAACATGAAGGGTGTCTCGGGAGCGATGCTGCCAGGGTCTGCACCTGAGATGCAGGGCAGGGTTCCCGCAGGCTCGCGTCTCGCCGTTGGAATTGTCGAAGGATGCCGCGCAGCATGTCAACTGCGCGTAGCTGCCGAGGTGATGCCGGCAGCGCGTCCGGGGTAGTTGGCCCCCGCGATCGCGGCCCAGACGGGCAGACGGGCGTCACCCGCGGCGCCGGCGTCGCTGGGCGGGGCGCCGCCGTGCGGGTCTACGGGCGCCGGGCCTTCTTCGCCGAGACCTCGCTCGTCACCTGCGCGAGGAGCTCGCCGGCGACCGCGATGACGTCGCGAGCCTCGAGACCGCTGCTCCGAAGCTCGCGGTAAATCGTCTTCGCCAGGATGGCGAGCGTGCGCGGATCGCGTGCTCCCGGGGTTTCGCCGAACGGTAGGGCCATGTCGAGACGTGAGACCTCGACGCTCTGGGCTACAAGCGCCGTGCCAGCGCGACCGTCCCAGGCCGTGAAGCGAATTGCCCGAGCAAACGCGGATCCGTGCGTATCGGGCTGCGCACAACCGCCCTTCACCACGCGAAGATCGATTCGCGCCAACGGCTAGTGCTAAAGGAGGCCGCTGCCCCATGACCTCCCCCGAGTTGCAGCCGACCTCCGGCGAAGCCGCGGCGGTGCCGTCGAACGGTGCCGCGCCTCAGCCGGCCGGGGCCTCGCCGTCGAGGCAAGGGCTGTGGACTCGCTGGATGCGCCGCGACCAGCGCTCGCGGCGCGTGCTTCTCGCGGCGTTCATCTACCTGGTGTGCGCCGGCGTCTACGCGACGATCGCCGGCCGTGACCGCCTGATCCAGCACACCGCTTTCAACCACTACGCGCTCCTCGCGGACGCCTGGCTTCACGGCCGGCAGGACCTCGGCGGCCCCCCTCCCCTCTATACGCAGAACAACGACTTCGCCGAGCACAACGGCAAGACGTACATCAGCTTTCCGCCGCTACCGGCCATGCTGATGCTCCCCTTCGTGAAGCTCGCGGGGAGCCCGGAGAACTTCCGCGACGGCCAGTTCGTCATCTGGCTCGCCGGTCTCTCGCCGGCGTTCCTCTTTTTTGCGCTGGAGAAGCTCCGGCGCACCGGCCGCTCGCCCCGCACGGAGACGGAGAACCTCGTCCTCGCGTTCCTTTACGCGTTCGGCTCGGTGTACTTCTTCACGGCCGTCGAGGGCACCGTGTGGTTCGCGGCGATGGTCGTCGCGGCTGCGGCCGTCGCGCTGTACCTCCTCGCTGCGCTCGACGCCGAACACCCGATGCTCGCAGGGGCCATGATGGCGTGCGTCTACCTGAGCCGGCCTTCCGCCATCTGGATGTCGCTGCTGTTCGCGCTGGAGGCGATTCGCGTATCGCTCAGGCGCCCCCTGCCGCGCGGCGGTTCGTGGCGCGAACGGCTGAGCGCCACCCCCGGTAGCGTCGATTGGGGCGTGCTCGCGCGGCGGTATGCGGCATTTGCGGCGCCGATCGTCGCGGCCCTCGCCTTCGTTGCGTGGACCAACTGGAGCCGCTACGGGCGCGCCACGCCGGTCTATTTCGACCACGAGTTCCTGGCGGTCGCCTGGCGGACGCGGATGCTCAAGTGGGGCCTGCTCGGCTATCACTACCTTGCGAAGAACCTCGGAATCGCCCTCACCAGCCTGCCGTGGCTCCCCGCGCGCGGTGACCCGGGGTCGTTCGGGGGCGTCCCCTTCAAGATCAACGAGCACGGCCTCGCGCTCTGGTTCACGACGCCGCTCTACCTCTGGCTGCTCTGGCCCAAGCGCCTCGGGGAGGACCCGGATCGAAAATGGCTTTACGTGGTGGTCGCCGTCTCGGCCGCGCTGCCCGCGCTCATGGACCTTTTGTACCAGAACTCCGGCTGGCGACAGTTCGGCTACCGCTTCTCGAACGACTACGCGGCCCTTCTGTTCGTCCTCCTGGCCATCGGCGCGCGGCCCATGCGCGCGCTCTTCGCGGCGGCCGCCGCGTGGAGCTGCGCGTGGAACCTGTTCGGGGCGATCACCTTCGACAGGGCCCAGTTCGACCGCTTCTATTTCCGCGATGGCTCGCAGACCATCGTCTATCAGCCCGATTGACGTCGCTCGCGTCATACGCGGAAGCGCTTCCAGGAACTATCCGGCAGAGCCGACCCTCAGGAGATTGCCGATGAGCTCGAGCGCAAGATCCCCCAAAGCGACTCTCCTCACGTGCGCGTGCCTGTCGGTTGCGACGCTCGGCGCGTGCAAGTCGGCCGGTGCGCAGCCGTCGACCCCACCGGGGGTGACCCTGTCGTCGCTCACGGTCACGAGCAAATCGTTCCCGTCGGGGGGGACGGTGCCGGTCGACTACACGTGCGACGGCGCCGATCGGTCGCCGCAGCTCACATGGAGCGCTCCGCCCCCAGGGACGAAGAGCCTGGCGATCGTGACCGATGACCCGGACGCGCCCGGCGGAGACTTCACGCACTGGATCGTCTTCGACCTTCGCCCCGACGCCCTCGCCATCCCCGAGGGGGGCGACCCCACGGAGCTGGGCGGCGTTCTCGGACTCAACGGCTTCAACCGCATCGGGTACTCCGGCCCGTGCCCGCCGCGCATGGAGATCCATCACTACTTTTTCCGCGTGTTCGCGCTCGACGCTCCTCTCTCGGCAAAGCCGGGCGCCAATCGCGACACCATCGACGCCGCGATGAGCTCTCACGTGCTGGCCGAAGGGGCCCTCATGGGGACCTTCTCGCACTAGCTATCCGCGTGGCGACTACTGGCGCGGTAGCCCGGTCACGCGCTGTCCGGCTTTGACACCGTGCGCGCGCGACCAGCCCGCGTTCGTCTCGATGACGTAGCTCGACGGGCAGCCGACCGAGCGCGGCGAGTCGTCGAGCGTCGGTGCGTTCTCGACGATGCCCACGACGACACCGTCCTCGTCGACATACAAAAGATCGAGCGGAATGCACGTGTTGTGCATCCAAAACTCGTGGTCGATCCGGGTGTGCAGGTCGAAGAGCATCCCGCGGTCTTCGGCCATGCTCCGCCGGTACATCAGGCCGCGCTGGGTGTCGTGAGGAGACGAGGCCACCTCGACGTGCACTTTCGCACCCCCGGCGTCAGGAAACGCGACCGTTACCTCAGGCAACTTGGGACCGCCGCTCTCGGGGTCGGAGGGACAGCCGGGAGCCGGGCCTGGCCGCACCGCGGGAGGCGCATCGGCGGGCGTCGCGCGGATGCAACGGCCTTTGAGGGCGGAGTCGGCCGAGCTCAGGCCTGGCCCGGAAGCGGCGGGCGGAGCTGCAGCCGGATCGGACTTGCCGACGGCTGCCGGGGAAGACGGCGCCGCGGTTGCCGCGCTGACCATCGGCGAAGCCGGTGCGCCTCTCTGGGCGAAGTCTTCGGCCGGTGCTCGCTGGCATTCCGCTGCGACGAGCGCTCCGAGAACGGCCATTGCCACGCGCATGGCGCTCGTTTAGCGCCTTTCCCCTTTTCGTGGAATTCGCGATGGCCAGACGACAAAAAGAAAACGGCACCGCATAGGGGCCCGGGGGGGGAGAGCCGGCCTACGCGGTGCCGCAGGGAGCTTTTGCTACGGCCGTGCCAGAATGCGAGACTAGCAATCTCGCGCCTTTGTACATCGGGAGCGCCGTTTTGCCCTGCAGGATCGAAAAGCTCGTTTTTGCGATGTTGCAGAAGTGAAAGGTGGGGCGCTGCCCCACCGCCCATTCCCCGAATAGCCACACAACATGACCACATCCTCTAGCCTTCTGCGCTTCCCCGCGGCCACGCGGACGGCCCGGCCCAAGCCCAACAAGTGGCTGGTCACCATCTCGATCACCTTCGGGACCCTCATGGGCGCGATCGACACGTCAATCGTGGCCGTGGCTCTGCCGCACATGATGGGAACCCTCGGCGCCACGGTGCAGGAGATCACCTGGATCAGCACCGGCTACATCATCGCCAACGTCGTCATCATGCCGCTCACCGCCTTCCTCGGTCGCCTCTTCGGCCAGAAGCGGGTCTACATGTTCTGCCTCGCGCTATTCCTCGTGGGGTCGGTCCTCTGCGGAACGGCGCGATCGCTCACGGCGCTCATCGTGTACCGCGCCATCCAGGGGTTCGGCGCCGGCGCCCTGCAACCGACCGAACAAGCCATCCTGCGGCAGACGTTCCCGCTCAAGGAGCAGGGAATGGCGATGGCGCTCTTCGCGATGGCGGTCATGCTGGGCCCCGCCATCGGACCGACGCTCGGCGGTTGGATCGTGGACAACTACGCCTGGCCGTGGATCTTCTACATCAACGTGCCGGTCGGACTGCTCGGCCTGGCCATGGTGGCGACCTTCGTCCACGAAGACGAGGAGATCATCGCCAAGAACCGCGAGCTCGCCGAGGCCCAGCGGCGGAACGTCGACTGGTGGGGCATCGGGCTCCTGGTCGTGGGCCTCTGCGCGCTCCAGTACTTCCTCGAGGAGGGAGAGCGCAACGACTGGTTCGAGTCGCCGCTCATTACGGTCATGTTCGCCCTCGCGATCGTCGTGCTGGCCGCGTTCGTCATCCGCGAGCTCACCTGCGAAGTGCCGGCGGTCAACGTGCGCCTCTTTCGCGACCCGGTGTTCCTGTCCGGCACGCTCGTCGGCGGCCTGATGTTCGCGCTCCTGATGGCCTCGATGTTCCTCTTGCCCCTCTTCATGCAAGAGCTCCTCGGCTTCACCGCGACCGACGCGGGGTTCGCCCTGATGCCGCGCGTGTTCGTCATGATGATCGCGACGCCCGTGGTCGGGCGCATCTACAACAAGGTGTCGCCGCGCATCGTCATCGGGGTCGGCATCCTCTTCATCGCGTGGGGGGCCTACGACATGAGCCGGTTCACGCTCGAGTCCGGCCAGCGCGATGTCATCTGGGCGATCCTCACGCAGGGCGTCGGCTTCTCGTGCCTGTTCGTGCCGCTGTCGACCGTCGCGCTGGCCACCATCCCGCGTCACAAGATGGCCGACGCGACGGGGCTCAACTCACTCGTGCGTCAGGTCGGCGGATCCATCGGCCTCGCCATCAGCGCGACACTCCTCACGCGGTTCGGCGACCAGTCGCGGGCGGCGCTCGTCGCGCACGTCAGCACGAGCAACCCTGCGGCAATCGCGCGGTTGGGTCAGATGAGCAGAGGCTTCATGTCGCGCGGTCTCGACGCGATCTCGGCGCACGACCTGGCCTTGCGGGCGCTCGACGGACTGGTCTCGCGCCAGTCGGAGCTCCTCGCCTTCAACAAGGTCTTCCTGGTGGCGGGAGCGTCGTTCCTCCTCGTCATGCCGCTGCTCTACTTCCTGAAGGTGCCCGACGAGAAAAAGGCCGCTCCCGGCCCGAAGCCGGAGGTCCACCACTTCGAATAGTCACGCGCGCAGGCTGCGGACGCCGGCCTGGTGGACCTTGCCGGGGAGCGGGCGGCCGACGACGCTCTCGGCGACACGCCCGGCCTCGACGAGGCGCTCGAGGTCGACGCCCGTCGCCACGCCCATACCGTGCAGCATGTACACGAGATCTTCGGTGGCGAGATTCCCCGCGGCTCCGGGAGCGTACGGGCAGCCCCCCAGCCCGCCGACGCTCGCGTCGAAGTCGCGAACGCCCATCTCGAGCCCGACGAGGACGTTGGCGAGAGCCGTACCGCGGGTGTCGTGCATGTGCATGGCGACGCGCTCGCGCGGGATCTCGCCGAGCACGAGCTGCAATATGCGCTCGGTCTGCCGCGGCGTTCCGACGCCAATCGTGTCCCCCAGCGAGACCTGATAGCAGCCCATCTCGAGGAGCTTTTTGGCGATGTCCACCGCACGCGCCGGATCGACCTCGCCCTCGTAAGGGCATCCCCACACGGTGGATACGTAACCGCGGACGCTCATTCCCGACTCGCGAGCCGGGCCGATCGTCTCCTCGAACGCCGCGAGCGTGTCGTCGATCGACTTGTTCACGTTCTTCCGGTTGTGGGTTTCGCTCGCGCTCATGAACACGGCGATTTCGCGCATCCCCACGGCCCGGGCGCGCTCGAGACCCTTCGCGTTGGGACAGAGGGCGCTGAAGGTCACGCCCGGAGGCGGTGTGGCATGTGCACCCAGCTCGTCCGCATCGGCAAGCTGCGGAATCCACTTGGGAGAGACGAAACTCGTGATCTCGATCCGGCGGAGCCCCGCAAGGACGAGCGCGTCTATCAACCGAAGCTTCCCGCGTAGCGGCACGGTCGCACGCTCGTTCTGGAGCCCGTCTCGCAGCGATACTTCGTACACCGAGACTTGGTCGGCTGTCCGGTCGAAGAGGGCCACAGCCAAACCATAGTGCGTGGTATCCTGGAAGGCGATGCGCGACGCTCAGGACCGAGAAGCCCCCTCGAACCTACGAGGACGGCTATCGGAAGTGTACCTACCGGCACTGCTCGACGGACAGGCCGATCAGCTCGCTCGACGCCTCGGTGAGCGCGCGACGGTCGACGACCCCATCTTCGGCAGAGCCAGCGGACTACCCGGGCTCGAGCGCTACCTGCGCGAGATGGGCGAGTGGCTCGTCAAGCACCAGGGGGCCTTCGAGAAACTCGGACTCACGCTCGGCTCGGACCGGGACGTCACGGAGGGCACCCTGGCGCTCTCCTTCGACGGCCGTCGCGTTTCGGTGCCGGTCGCCGTCGTGGCCGAGCTTCGCAAGGAGCGCGAGGTCGAGCTGCGCCTCTACTATTCGACGGCGCCGATCCACGGCACGCATGCCGTGCGCGCTCCGCTGCTGCCGCAGGACGACGAAGTGGCGGTGCCGCCGCCGGTCGCTGCACACCTCGACGCCCTCGCGCGCGGCGACCTCGAGGCCGCCGTGGCGTCGTTCCAGCACGGCGGCACGGTTCGCGACCCCGCCGGCGCGACGCACTCGCGCGGCGATGCGGGTGGAGCGCTGCGCGCGTACTACGCGAATGTCTTCCGCGGCCCTGCGGCAGACGGCCGCGGAGCGGGGGTCGACATCCTCAAGGGAGCTCGCGCCGACGACGGTCGCACGTGTGCGCTCGAGTACACGGTCGTCCGCGTGCACGGCAAGGACGTGCCGCCGCAGGCCGGACTCGCAGTGTACGAGCGAGGCGAGAGCGGCCTCCTTCGGGCCCTGCGCGTCTACGAAGAAGACATCCAGGTGTAAGCGCGCGCACACGCCCTGGGTCGTGCCGCGGGCAGGGAGGACCATCCATGAAAACGGGGAGCGTGGCGAGCACGGTCGTCCTCGCCGTCGTTGTCATCGCCTGCGGAGGATCCACGGGCACCGTCAGCAACGTCAGCGCCCAGCAAGCGTGCACCGATTTCGGGTCGGCGGTCTGCGGCGCGGTCGACGCGTGTTCGCCAGCCCTCGTTCAGCTGCAATACGGCGGCATCTCCACGTGCCAGATGCGCGCACAAACGACGTGCTCGACCGCGCTCGGGGCGAACGGTACCGGAATGACGCCCGACACGATGGAGGCCTGCGCGAAGGCGCTCTCCGGCGACTCGTGCGCGAACGTCGTGTCGAACAACCCGCCGGGCGCCTGCAACGCCGTCGCGGGTCAGCTCGCGAACGGCATGCCGTGCGGCGATCCGTCGCAGTGCCAGAGCCAGTACTGCAACACGGGAACGGACGGGACCTGCGGCGCGTGCGGAACGCGCGCCGGCGCGACATGCGTCCGCGACGCGGACTGCAACTACGGCCAGCTGTGCGTGGGGACTCCGAAGACGTGCGTGGCTCCCGGCATGTCCGGCGCGAGCTGCGACGACAACCACCCCTGCAACAAGACGCTCGCCTGCAAGGGCGGCGCGTGCGCTGCGCCCGACGAAGCCGGAGGGACGTGCGTGATCGGCAACGCGAACAACGTGTTCGGGAGCTGCGACTCGCTCAAGGGGCTGTACTGCGGCCTCACCAAGACCTGCCAGGCCATCGCGTTCGCCTCCGCCGGTCAGCCGTGTGGCGTCAAGAACGGGGTCCTCACGGCGTGCGCGGCGAACGGCACGTGCAGCGCCGCCGGGACCTGCGACGCCGCCGTCGCGGACGGAGCGAGCTGCACCGCGGCCAGCCACTGCCTCCCGCCGGCGCAGTGCTCCGGGGGGGTGTGCAAGCTGCCCGACCCGTCGACGTGCCATTGAGGGCACCTCCCGCGGCGTGGCGCCGGTCAGCCCCCCGTCCTCACGAACGCGCGCTGTCGAACGTCTGCACCGGTCCGCGCCAGCGCTCGTCGTCGTAGATGGCTTCTGCGAAACGCCCGCCCGTGTAGCGCTCGATCGTCGCCCGCCAGAAGCTCGTCGCAGACTGGTTGGCACCAACCTGCCGCACTTCCCAGCGTCCGCGGAATCGGTCGAAGAGCTCCACCGCCGCCCGAGACCCGACGCCTCTGCGCCGGTGCGGTCGCATCACGAAGAACTCGGCGACGTCCCAGACGCCCGCGTCGCCGGTGATCCGGCTTCGCTCGTGCACGAGCGCGAACCCCGCTGGGTTGCCCTCCACATGGAGGACGAAGGGGTGCTTCCACGAGTCCTGCCAGTAGCTCTCGAGAGGTGGCGTCTGGAACGTCCCGTCCGGCCGGACGTTGCCGCCCAGGATCTCGGCGAAGTCGTAGGCGTAGAACTGAAAGAGGTTCCGCATCAGGACCGCGTCTGCGGGCCGCGCCGGAAGGAGGGACACCGTCATTCGACCCGCAGCGTAGTTCAGGGTTCGTGATGGGGCATCACGAACCCGACAGGCAGGGGGCGTCTGCGTCGCAGTCCTAGGCGAGCGCCGCAGCGACCACTTTCGCGGTGCCGTTCGGCGACGTGATCCCGCTCGGGTCCGCACCGACGGCCGCCAGCATCGTCTGGCCGAAGGCCGCGAGCGTATCGAGGGCGCGGATGTCGCCGTTGGCCGCGCCCGTCGTCGAATCCATCGCGAGGGCGCCGTAGTCGCTCCCGACGGGTCCGACGCCACCAAGAACGCCGCCGCGGAACGGCTTGCCGATCGTGATCGAGACCTGGTGGTTGCCGTTGTGCTGGCGCCCGTCGGTATTCCCCGGCCCCAGGGTCCGCCCGAACACGTTGAGGGTCATGAACGTTACCTTGTCCTGTAGACCGGCGGCCGCGAGCTGCTGCATGAGCGACGCGATCGTCGCGACGCCGGAGACGGTCTGCGCCGACTCGGTCGCGAGGGCGATGTCCCTGTGGTTATCCCCGCCGAAGGGGATGTGGATCGCGACGACCGGGCTGACGTTCATCTGGATGAGCGTGATCGCCGCGAGGATCTGCGACTCTGCGGTGTTGTCCTTGATCGACGCGAGGGCGTTAAGGAGGTTCTGGTTGATGTTGCGCACCTGCTGCTGCGACGTCACGAGCGAGTCGATGTACCGACGTTGCGCGGGCGTCGCCGTGTTCTTGTAGAGGTCGTACATCTGGTTCAGCGTCTGGTCGCGCAACGACTGCAGCGTCGTGAGCGGCCCGGCCGGGTTCGTCAGCGTCGCCTTGAGGGCCAGCGCGGGAACGACGGGGAGCGCGGCCCCGCCGTACGTGAGCGCCTCCGAAGGCGACAGCGCACCGACGCTGATCGGCTGCGGCTGGATGGTGCCCAGGCATGGCGCAAGCTGCCTGGACAGAAGCGACGGGAGCATCTCGCCCGCCTGCGTCGCGCCCATCAACTCGAGCACCTGTGGCTCCTTCGGATGGACGGGGGTGCTCGTCATGAGGTGCCAGAAGACGGTGCGGTCGAGGACGTTTTGCGGAAGCATCGACCACGGCGCGGCCGCCGTGTGCGTCTGGCCCTGGATCGTGAGCGGTGTCGGCGCCATCGTCGGATCGGCGCTGTGGACGATTTTCGGGTCCTCGTACGTTCCCGGCACGCTCGCGTTGATCGGATCGCCGCTGCCCGACGTGTTGAAGATGATGTACTGGGCCTTCGCCTGGGCCACGCACATCGGCCCCATCGGGTCGGCCAGCACCTCACGAGGACTCAGCAGGAACGAGGCAGGCAGGCCGGTGGCGAGCGCTCGCACGCCGACGCATCCCGCGCCGAACAGGGTGGACAGGAGAGCATCGCGTCGCGTCATCATCGGCATTCACTCCGGGTTTCGACTTCAGCGCGGGGAGCTCGGCTCGCCGCGTCGCAAACGAAGAGCGCTCGAGCGGACCTCATAGGCCAATCCCCACCGCCGAGGGCGCGAGGCACGCCACGACGAACGTCGAGCGCAGCGCCGCGGTCGGGGTGATCCCCGACAGCGCCGAAGCCGCCGTGAAATGCGACTTCAGGAGCTGCTGCGCGGGCGCGTACCGCGGATCGGACGGCGTGAGCGCCATCACCGTGCCGACGAAGTCCGAGATCGCGGCGTCCGGCTGCGCACTCGACCACTGCTTGAGGCCCGCGGGCTGGCTGCCGGACGTGGCGTCGACGACCTGCGCGGCGATCCCCTCGCAGATGTTCTCGGTGCC
>Ga0102924_1006597_pt1 | contig 10848 bp, 9 predicted proteins | sample PaiPotPPM11metaG_FD_80116 | JGI IMG/M metagenome (GOLD analysis project Ga0102924, IMG submission 80116) | Iron sulfur acid spring bacterial and archeal communities from Banff, Canada, to study Microbial Dark Matter (Phase II) - Paint Pots PPM... ...
CTGGACTGCCCACGTCCTCGAGCAGTACGCCGATAATCGCCTCATCCGTCCGCGGGCCGAGTACATCGGCGCCAAGGTGCCGCAGCCTTACCAGCCGATCGAGAACCGGGGATGACGCGGACGCGCCGGCCCAGCGGGGCTGCCGGCCCCGGCGCCGCCGTTCCCGTTTCCACGCAACTCTGTCATGCTCCCTCCTTCATGGAGGGGAGCGCCTGATTCACCCGCTTCGTCTGGACCGAGTCTTTGGACTGGCCGCGCTGATTCTGTCCGCCCTGTATCCATTGCAGGCACAGGCCGGGGCCCGCGTCGCCACCCACACGTGGTGGGCGGGCATCGGCCCATCGGTCCCGACCAAGTCGGTGTCTTACCGAACCGTGGCACTCGCCGGCCTCTGACTGGGTTACCCCATCCCGCTGCCCCGGCACCATCTCTTTCCGCTCGATAGTTTTTGGGAATACGAGATCGAGGTACCGCAGGTCTTCGTCATCGTGCAGCCCGCGTCCGCGGTGGCCATCGGCGGCGCCCCCATCGGGTTTCGCTTTGTTACCCTCGGCCATGCGCGCATTCGCCCCTGCATCGGCGGGCTGGCGAGCGTGTTGTATGCCAGCCGGAACATTCCCGAAGGCGCCTCGCGGCTGAACTTCAGCCCCGAGGGCGAGGTGGGCGTCACCGTTGGGCGCGACCCGCGCCACAGTTGGAACGTCGAATTGCGCTATATCCACATCTCGAATGCCAGCATCTTTCGCCACAACCCCGGCGTGAACGGCCTCCTCTTCATGCTCGGCTGGACGCGATGAATCCGAAGGGCGAATGCGGAAGGGCGCGGGCCAACCACAAAACCACCGAACAGGTGATTGCGTTGCCGCCCTTCCGCGCTCAGCCGTGAGCCTCGGCTTTCGGCCCTCTGTCTTCGGCCTTCGCCCCTCGCCTCTCTGCCCTTCGGCTAAGCTGTCCTCGTGCACGTCTTCATCACCGGCGGCAGCGGCTTCCTGGGCCAACGCTTGGTGCGCGCGCTGCGGGCGCGGGGAGACGCGGTCACCGTGCTGTCGCGCTCGGGCGGCGCGGCGGCTGCGTTGTCGCCGCTGGGTATCGCTACGGTGCAGGGAGATCCCGCGCAGACCGGCACCTGGCAGGCGCGCGTTGCGGGCTGCGATGCTGCCGTGAATCTTGCCGGCGAGCCAGTTGGTGGAGGCCGCTGGACAGCGGAACGCCAGGCCCGCATCCGCGACTCACGCATTCGCAGTACGGAAAATCTCGTGGCGGCTCTGCAAGCCGCTCCGCGGCCGCGTGTCCTGATCAGCAGCTCGGGCATCGGGTATTACGGCGCCCAACCCGGTCATGCGCTCGACCCGGATCTGGATGAATCGAGCCCCGGCGGTCACGACTTCCTGGCCCGAGTCACCACTGAATGGGAGGCGGCGGCACGGCCGGCGGCCGCCGTGACGCGCCTCGTCCTGCTGCGCACCGGCCTCGTGCTCGGCACCGATGGCGGCGCATTGCCTCGACTTTTGACGCCCTTCCGCTTGGGTCTGGGGGGCCCACTGGGCCATGGCCGGCAGTGGTATTCTTGGATACACGCGAATGACTGGACGCGCCTGGTTCTTTACGCGCTGGACCATGACATCGCCGGCCCGCTCAACGCCACCGCGCCCGAACCGGTACCCATGCGCCAGTTTGCGCACGCCCTGGGACACGCCTTGCATCGCCCGGCGGTGTTGCCCGTGCCGGCAGCGGCGCTGCGCTTGCTCATGGGAGACATGGCGTCCCTCGTGCTGACCGGTCAGCGCGTCTGGCCGCGCGCCGCACTGGCAGCCGGCTTCACTTTTCAATATCCACGTTTACAGGACGCGTTACGGGACCTGCTGGGGAAGGTTGTTGGATCCTAGTTGTAGGTTGTTAAACGCCCCGAGGATCGCGTTCCTGCAATGCATCGCGCTTCTTTTGCCTTTCCACTCTTCCCGCACCGCTTTCCACTTTCCACTTTCCACTGGATACTAGAGCTGTCCTCTGGAGATCGCCGCATGAGCTTGTCCCGACTCTCGCTTTCCCTGCCGATCCTGAGCACGATGCTTTTGGGGCAGGCGACGCTGCCCACCGCCCAGGTGACCGGCGGCAAGGTGCCGCAACTGCCGCCGCCCTACTCCACCCCAGCCGCCGAAAACGGCCCTCACGTGGTCCGTGCGCCGGAAGGCTTCATGCCCACCGTGCCCGCCGGTTTCCACGTTTCGGTTTTTGCGGGCGATTTCAAGGAGCCGCGCTGGCTGGCAGTGGCGCCCAACGGCGACATCTTCGTCAGTGACTCGAGCGCCGGTGAGGTCGTCATCCTGCGCGATCCGCAACACAAGGGCGTGAGCACCGACCGCGAGATTTTCGCGGACCACCTCGCCCTGCCCTTCGGCATCGCCTTTCACGACAAGTATGTCTACGTCGCCGAGAGCGCACAGGTGGTGCGTTTTCCCTACGACCCGAAAACGTCCAAGCGCACCGGGGACAAGCAACCGATCCTCGACCTGCCGGGCGGTGGGTACCACCAGCACTGGACGCGAACCATCGTCTTCAGCAAGGACGGCAGCAAATTGTTCACCGCCGTCGGTTCGCAGGGCAACGTGGACATCGAGTCGGACCCGCGCCGCGCCGCCATCATCGTCTCCGATCCGGACGGCAAGAACTCCCACATCTACGCCAGCGGACTGCGCAATTCAGTCGGGCTGGATTTTGATCCGGTGTCGGGCAACCTCTGGTCCGCGGTCAACGAGCGCGACAACCTCGGCGATGACCTGCCGTCGGATTACTTCACGCACGTGACGGAAGGGGGCTTCTACGGCTGGCCCTACAGCTATCTCGGCAATCACGTGGACCCGCGCATCACGCCGCAGCGTGCTGACCTGGTCGCCAAGGCCATCGTGCCGGATGTACTGCTCGGCACGCATGTCGCGCCGCTGCAGTTCACCTTTCAAATTCCCCGCGGCTTCCCCGCAGCCTACCGGCGTGGCGCCTTCATTGCCGAACACGGCTCTTGGAATCGCCACCAGCGCGACGGCTACCAGGTCGTGTTTGTCCCCTTCCACGGCAACAACCCCGCGGCCGCTCCGCGAATTTTCTTCAGCGGCTTCGTGCCCGACCCTTCGAAACGCGAGGTCTACGGCCGTCCCGTGGGCGTGGCTGCCTCCAACGGCGCGCTCCTGATCTCGGATGACGGCGGCAAGCTGATCTGGCGCGTCACCTACGGGAAGTAGGGGGAGAAGAAGTCGAAAGTGCAAAGTGAAGAGTGATGAGGCCGCCTTTCCACTTTTCACTTTCCACTTTCCACTGTGGCATCACATCCCGAGAAACGTGCGCACCGCGACCGCCACGCCGTCCGCATCGTGGTCCACGGTGCGATGCCAACCGGGGCGGTCCATCTCCGGGTGGGCGTTGCCCATCAACACCGCCGTTCCGGCATACTCCAGCATTTCCAGATCGTTGAAATTGTCTCCCAAAGCCAGTACCCCGCTGGACGCAATGCGCAGTGAATCGGCGAGGGCTGCGACGGCCGCCCCCTTGTTGACGTCGCGGTGCAGGACGTCGAGGATGCCGAGATCGCGTTGCGGGTAGGTCGTGCGCAACATGCGCACCGCGGCTCCGGCGGGCGAGGCGCTGAGCTGGGCCACGGCACGGTCCATCTGCGCGATCGTGCCCCCGAACATGAGCTGGACGGGGTCGGTATCCAAGCATGTTTCCAGCGGCGCGTGGTAGGTCACCGCGGCGCGGTTGTGATCCAGCCAGCCAGCAAAATAACGCTGGGCCTCGGTTGGCGACTCGAGGACCAATTCGCCGCCGTCATCGCGAGCAAACGTAACCACCGCCTGCCCGCGGAACTCGGGTAGCGCGCGCAGGACAGCCCGCGCCTCGGCCTTGGGCAGGAAGTTGCGAAACAGGACCGGTCCCGCGCGCCCGCCGCGCAAGGAGCGGATCAGGGCTCCATTGCTGGTGATGAGGTGGACGTCCGCCTCCAGCTCCAGCGCAATCGGCAGGACGTAGCTGTGACGCCGGCCGGTCACCAGCGCAATCTCGATGCCGGCCGCCGCCACGCGCCGCACCGCCGCCCGGTTGCCGGGCGACAGCAGGTGGTGGCGGGTCAACAGCGTGCCATCCACATCGGTCGCGAGCAGGCGAATGCGCTGGGGAGAGGGGGGGTGCACGCGATCTGATCGTAGCAAGGAGACGCGAACGTCCCCCCTGCTACACTTTTCCCATGCTTTCGGTTGAAGAAATGGTGCGCACCGGCGCGACGCGCACGGCGGAAAACGGTCTGGTGTTCGCCGTGGTCGGCTCCGACGGACCGGGATGGGGCTCGCTGGACCGTATGGTGGCCAGCGTTCCCAAGCCGGTTGTACAGCGCCTAGGCAAGACGGCCTGCTACTTCGTTTCCTGGCTCATCAAGCAGCGTCGCGGAGTGGGAATCGCCAACACCGCAGCCGGCGAAGGCGAGACCCGCAAGGAACTCTGCCACCATCTCGACATCAAGCCCACCGGCAACCTGCTGCTCATCAGCCTCAACTTCTACGGCGAGGACATGTACGGCCTGGCGATGGAGTTCTTCGACAAAATCGCCTACATCGCCTCGTTGGAAACTCCTGCCCGTCCGGACTACCGTGAACTGCTCGAGAAACAGTTTGTGCAGGAGAAGGGTGGTGAGCTCACCCCCGAGGCCTGGGAGTGGCGCCTCGAGACGCTCAACCGGCGGTGCAGCGAGACGCTCGATCCCGAGGTGGAAAGCAACTACCACCGGGCCGCCGAGACCGATTCGCTCGGCGTCTACATGGCATCGCTCTTCACCGACGTTTTTTACGAAGACTTGATCGCCGACACCGACGGCTTCACCCCGCTGCCCGCCGAACAGCTTTATGAACGGGTGCGAACACTTGAGCGCCTCTATCCGCCCAACCGCGGCTACAGTCTGCAGATCGTGCGTCAACGTCCACGTCGGCGCTCTTCGACGTCCAAGCAGGGTTGAGGAGGACGCTGGTGCGTCGGCCACCTGGGGGTCCCAGATGGCGGGAGGAGGGGAGGAAGTGACGGGGAGGAAGAGAAGCAAAATCCCTTCGCCCTTTCCCCCCTTGCCCGTCCGCCCTTCCTTCAGGTTCGGGGCTTGCGATTCGGCTCCGCCGGAACCGACTCGGCGCGGGCGTTGAGCGGGCGTTTCTTCCTTTCTCCGCTCGCATCCTCCGCGTATCATCAAGAGTCATTTCAACCAAGAATATTGTTCTGCCGGGCCAAGAAGATGTGGATCAGCGCGCCAAGCGCCGCGTGTTGAAGGACCGTATTCGTCCCATTGACTTCGACAAGGTGCAGACCGTCGCCGACCTGGTGGAAGCCATGCAGGGCGGCTCGATCCAGGCGCGCAATTTGGGGCAGTGCGCCGCCGTCATGACCAACCTCTACGCCGACAAGGGCCGGCCGACGGTCATGCTCGGCCTGGCGGGGCCGCTGATCGCCGCCGGTCTGCGCAAGGTGCTGCGCGATCTCGTGGCCGGCGGTTACATTGACGTCATCGTCTCGACCGGCGCCATTCTGTTCCAGGACATTTACCAGGCCCGCGGCTTCGGCCATTACATCGGCGATGCCAATGCCGACGACAGCATGTTGCGCGACCTGATGGTGGACCGTATCTACGACACCTACGTGGACGAGGAGAAGTTCATCGAGACCGACACCTGGATCGGTCACCTCGCCGACGAGCTGGAGCCCGCCAACTCTTCCTCCCGCGTCTTCCTGGACTACATCGGCAGCAAGCTGAGTGACGACCAATCCATCGTGCGCACCGCCCATAAAATGGGCATCCCGATGTTTGCCCCGGCGCTCAACGACTCCTCGATCGGCATCGGCCTGACCCACCACTATCACCGCGCCCGCCAGGAGGGTCGCCCCCATCTGGTCATCGACTCCATCCGCGATAATTACGAACTCACCCAGATCGTGGTCAAGTCGAGGAAGACGGCTGCCATCTACATCGCCGGCGGCGTGCCGAAGAACTACATCAACGACTCCGTGGTCATGAGCTACATCTTCGAGCAGGAGAAAGGGCACAGCTACGCCCTGCAGCTCACCGCCGACAACCCGCACTGGGGCGGACTCTCAGGCAGCACGCTACACGAGGCCATGAGCTGGGGCAAGATCAAGCCCAAGGCCACCACTGCCATGTGCTTCGTCGAGCCCTCGGTCTCGCTCCCCCTGCTCGCCGGCCACGCCCTGCAACGCCGCCTCGCCAGCGGTCGCAAACGGCTCGCCTTCCAGTGGGAAGGTGACATCTTGAAGGGCATCAAGGTCGTTGGGCGGTAGGCGGCAGACGGTGAGCGATAATCGGTGAAGCGTAGAAGGTGAACCGCAGCCCGTCCGCCTCATCACTTTCCGCTGTCTTCCTCATCACTCGTCACTCGTCACTTCTTAAGCAGTGAGCGTCGCGCAAAGTCGTAACGGTGCCGCAAACTGGGATGGGTAAAGAACCACCACTCCACCCATTCTGGCGGGTCCGGGTCGCTGAGATCGTGGGTCGCAAAGCCGGCAAAGACACCCATCGCCGCCACCGGGTCATGCGTCAACTGCAGGCCGTAGGCGTCGGCTTGGTGCTCAAAATGCCGCGAGATCCCGTTCTCGACGGGCATCAATAAAATTTGGCAGGACATCAGCAACAGCAGCAGCAATGGCAGCGCGCCTGGCGACGTGAACCCCGCGAAGTCCGCCCGCCAGCCGCGCTGCGGGTGGCCGCGCAGATGGGATTCCAGTCCGGCCAGCAGGATAAAGAATCCGAGCGAGCCCAGCGCACCCAGGGCCAGTCCTTTCCAGATGTGGTTGAGAACGTAATGCCCCATCTCGTGTCCCATGACGAAGGCGATCTGGTCGGGCGTTTCAGTCTGGAGCAGCGTGTCGTAGAGCACGATGCGTTCCGTTCCCAGCAGGCCCACCACATAGGCGTTGGTATGCCCGGTCTGGCGACTGCGGTCCACCTCGTAGACTTCATGGGCCGGGATGCCGGCACGGGCCGCGAGGTTGAGAATGCGGGTTCGCAGAAGCTGATCGTGAACGGCGTGAAGTGGTTGAAAAGCGGCTCGATCAGCACCGGCTCGAGCGCCGCGCCAAACACCATGACAGCCACCGTCAGTGCCCACGCCATCAGCCACCAGCGCCGCGGGAATCGCCGCAGCACGGCGAGAGCCGGCAAGAGGATCAGAAGAGCGACCACCAGACCAACCGCATAACTCTTACCCCAATCGGTCAACCATGCCGCGAGCGTGCGATGGCCAAAGCCAAACCACCGCTCGCGAAAAAACGACAAGTAAAGCGCAAACGGGAACTCGACCAGTTGCAAGAGCGTGAACAGCCCGGCAATCACCCGCGCATCGTGCGCGGCGCGCGTCCGGAGCGCTCGCACCCGCGTCTGATTCGCCCAGCGCCGCAGGGCGGAGGCGCGGCGGGAGAAGGACAGCCATGCCACCACGGCCAACATCCAAAGTTGTGCCAGGCTGCCCCAGAAGAGTCCGCCGAAGAGGTACTGCCGGGCGACGGCCGAGGAGGCGGGCAGAGTGGGAATAGCCGACAGCACGGGGCCATTCTAAACCGAAGGCCGAGAGCGGAGGGCCGAAGGGCGAGGGGGTGTTCCGATCCCACGCTGGAGCGGTTCAGCCCCCGGCTGGCGAATGCCCGTCTGCACGCTTCAAAATCCAACAACCAAAATCCAACAACACCTCGATGCAACCCCATCACGAGCCGGATCGGCCTTCGGCCCTCTGTCTTCTGCCTTCGGCTTTCCGCCTTCGCCCCCCTCCCCGCCAACCGTTATAAACTGTGGACGTCGGCCCTTGGTTCCCCTATGAACCGCAAATCTTCGCTGGTCGTCCTGTTGCTTTCCCTCCTCGTGGTGAGCTATGTCGTGGCGGGGGTGGTGCTGCGACAGGAGCACACCGACGGCGGCCCCTACCGCCAGCTCGGCGTCTACACCGAGGTGCTGCAGCGGATCAGCGCCGACTACGTCACCGAGCCCGACCTCAACAAAGTCACCGACGGGGCGCTGCACGGTCTTCTCGAATCGCTCGATGCGGACTCCAGTTACCTCAGTCCGGCGGAGTACAAAGCCTACTTGGCCGCTGCGAGCCACCCCGCCGCCTCGCTCGGTCTGGCGATTTCCAAGCGCCAAGGCTACGGCAGCGTGGTGGACGTCGTCCCCGGCGGCCCGGCGGCGCGCGCCGGCATCATGCGCGGCGATTACCTCGAGGCGGTGGCTGGTCGCAGCACGCGTGACATGTCCGCCACGCAGATCCGCTCGATGTTTTACGGCGATCCCGGAAGCGCCCTCGAGTTGAGCGTGATTCACCTGCGGCGCGGCGCTGAACCGCAAAAGATCTCCGTCACGCGGAGCGTCGTGCCTCCAACGCCGCTTTCCCAGCAAGTCTTTGACGGCCAGATCGGCTACATCAAAGTGCCCGACTTCGCCGCCGGTCGCAGCCAGCAAATCGCCGGCCTCATCCGCAGCTTGACCGCCCGTGGAGCGCGGAAACTCCTGCTGGACCTGCGCGACTGCGGCAGCGGCAGCTACGCTGAGGCGGTCGCAACCGCGAACCTGTTTCTCGACCATGGCACCATCGCCACGCTCTCCGGGCAGACCTACCCCAAGGTGACGTCGGTGGCCGATCCGTCCAAACTGGTCACCCGCGCGCCGCTCTCCGTGCTGGTGAACTACGGCACGGCGGGACCGGCCGAAATCCTTGCGGCCGCACTGATGGAGAACGGCCGTGCCAGCGTGGTAGGCGAAAAGACTTATGGCGTGGGCGCCATCCAGAAATTGATCGAGGTCGGTGACGGCTCCGCCGTGCTGCTTTCGATCGCCAAGTACCACACCCCCACCGGCAAGTTGATCGCGGAGACCGGCGTCACCCCCAACGTCTTGCAGGTGCAACATGCCGGACCCAGCACCGATGCCGACTTGGCCCCGGATCTTCCCGAAGACAGCAAGGAAGACTACCAACTGAAACGGGCCTTGGAGACCTTGGGCGCGCCGCACACAACCGCCACTAGCATGGCTCCAATTCCGGTCAACCGGGTGAGCCGTAACACCGTTCCAGCCTGAGGATGCTGGAGCGTCGGCCGTGCAGGGGCTGCCAAGCGCAGCAAGGCCCGTACCGGAGTAAAGCGCGCGGGTCTCGGGGCGTCATCGCCTCTGCCTTACGGCCTCAGCACGAACTTCACGCGTTGAGATGTTCGCCCTTCCACCGGCTTGCCGCACCGCGACTGGATCACCCAGGCGCGCCAGCGCTCAGGCCGATACGGTACGCTGCCATACCGAGACCCGTAGGGTGTTTCAGGACAAATGAAAACTTACCTGTTTTTGTCTGTGTTGATCGTGATTTTTTTGGTGGGATGCGGTGGTTCAGGTGGATACACTCCTCCGGCACCGCCGCCGCCGGTTGTGGTTTCGGTCAGTCCGACCACTGCGTCGGTCCAAACCGCGACCAAACAGCAGTTCAGCTCAAAAGTGGACAACAGCGCTAATAGCGCCGTTACTTGGACTGCTGGCGGAGTCGCCGGAGGTAATGAAACTCTTGGAACCGTTGACTCATCGGGTTTGTACACTGCCCCGAACGCAGTACCAACTCCGGCAACGGTTACTGTGACTGCGGTCAGCCAGGCTGACACAACCAAGTCAGCATCGGCAACCGTAACGGTTGTGCCGCCGCCGCTCCCAACCCAATCGACCGCTTGTAGCCCGCTTTCGGTGCACAATGGCGTCCTGACGAGGAACGGCCATCCGTATGCGGCAGTAGGATTCGACTACTACGATGCTTTCAACCGCTATCTCATGAACAACAATACCAGCTATCGAGCTGGATTTGCGGCGCTTCAGGCCTCCGGGGTCCAGTTCATCCGGTTTCAGGTGCTGCCGTACTGGCCCGTCGATGCCAGCCCCTATATGAGCCATTCTCAGTTGCTCTTTACCAAGCTTGACCAGTTTGTGGCGGACGCGGCAAGTTATAATATCTGTCTCGTGCCGTCCGTGTTTTGGAATTGGTCGACGCCTCCGGACGTAGAAGGCGAGCCGGTGAGCGCCTGGGCCAATCCCAACAGCAAAACCAGCCTATTTGCCGCGAGCTTTGTAAAGCAATTGGCCAGCCGGTATGCCGGCAATCCAACCATATGGATGTGGGAAATGACGAATGAAATCAATGACTGGGCGGATCTGCCGAACGCGTACCAATATGGTGAATGGGGGACCAATACGTCAGAGGGGCAGCCAGCCACCCGGGGGCCGGCGGACGATTACACATCGGCCCAAATGGGGACCGCTTATAGCGACTTCGTCAACGCTGTGCACGCCGGAGATCTGAACGTCCTTGTTGAACCCGGATATGATTTGCCGCGCAACAACGCCTACAACTTGAAAGCGTTTGGCAGCTACAGCACGGACACGGTCGCGCAATTTGACATGGCGGTATCCAGCCAGTATTCGCCTGGCAATGTTGTGTCGATGCATGTTTATCCTGAGGATTTCACCGATCCGAAGGCCCTGAGATTCGCGGACGTTTCAGTTGACGCAGAACAATACCTCCCGTATGCGCAGCAGGCCGCCGCGGACATCCACGAGCCTCTGTTCATCGGGGAATATGGGGTTCCAGACAACGGCGTTTCACCCTACCAGACGACTGCGCTTTCGGACACCGAATTCCAAAACCTCACAAATACCCTGGTGACGACGCTCACCACCGGGGGTAAGTGCAACGGTCTGGCTGCCGCATGGGTGTTCGACTTCCCCTTCCAAGACACACAAGCGCAAGGCAATTTCGACATCACCTGGGCTGGCGTCACCGACCCCCCCCC
>Ga0102924_1006600_pt1 | contig 10846 bp, 8 predicted proteins | sample PaiPotPPM11metaG_FD_80116 | JGI IMG/M metagenome (GOLD analysis project Ga0102924, IMG submission 80116) | Iron sulfur acid spring bacterial and archeal communities from Banff, Canada, to study Microbial Dark Matter (Phase II) - Paint Pots PPM... ...
GACGTTCTCTTTCATAGCTCCAGCAATTTCGTACCTCAGGTGTTCGCCGTCCAAAACGGCGTAGGCCAACCGGGCCCTTTCTTTCTCCGGGCCAACGATTTCCCAACCGTCTCCGCTCGGAATTACTTTCATCTGATTCCGGGCACGCCACCAGCGGTCCACGTTTCCCGGCAGAGTGGCCCAAATGTTTTCGCGGGCGATCATCGATTGCAGGTAGTCGAGCAACGCTTCATACACCCGACGGTTGCGTTCATTAATCAAATAATCCGGATGAGAAATAAAACTCATCAATCCATTTCTTTGTCCGATCAGATGCAGTTGCCTTTTCCACAAATCGATCGAATGATCGTTCAGGATATAAAACAGCGAGTAGTCTTGCGTCGTTGTCAGAGGAAGTTCGAGTATCTTATCGACAAAGTACGGCATCACGGTACAGCAGCCACCCCGCTGTGGCTCCAGATGGGCCACATTGGGCACCGACATATCGTAGGAAAACTCGTAGGCATCGTACCAATCCAGATTGCGATACATCACTCCGGCGCGGAAACCACGCGCGCCGAATTTTGTGATGTACTCGTTAATTTTCTTGGCTCGCTGAAGAAATGTCTCTCGGTTTTGATATAGCTGTCCATCATGGCGCAGGTCATGGACGTTGAATTCACATCCCCGCTCCCGGATCTTCCGCACATATTCATCGAGAACTTCATAGCGCTCTTCTGGAACCACCTCGTACGACGCTATCATCCCGCGCGAAGCGTCTAGGTCTATCAACTGAGAAGTGAAGTCGTAGCCTGCGGTAGTCTCCACGTCGTGCGTCATGATTAAGCAACTGGAAGCGCCATCCGGCCAAAACCAGATGAACGGCACCCTGTTCGTACCGCTTGCTGCCATCATTAGGCGCAATAATTCCTGATGAAGATTGTCGACGGTGAAATCGACAGGCCAGGCTGGAAACGGAATCTGCTTCCACTCCCGAAGGTAAACTTGCTGCAATTGGCGGCGAACGGAAACCGGCAGCCACTCACGCACCAGGTAGTAAAGTTTGCGTACCAACTTGCCCGCCGAGAATGCTTGCTTTCCCAAACTCATGTTCCGCCGATAGCGTTCGCGGCGAAGGTTTTCGATCACATCTGTAAAATCAAAGGGAAGCCTGATTGCTTTTCCATCAATCCGAATATCTTTGGACGTGTCGAATTGGCCTGAGCCCGCTACATCGATCGAAACGCCGGTCCGATTTCGCCCGTAGCAAATATTTTTCTCGCCAAATTGGAAGAAGCCGTCCTCTCCGGGCGCTAAGTCGGCAACTGGAGAGAGGCCATCGAATAGCGCGTCAGGAAGACAGTAGTAGTCTAAAAGAGTTCTTATCATTTGTCGGAATGGCCTCTTCGTTCTACCGCAGAAAACTCTTCAAGTAACCCAAAATGGTTCGACCGACGGCTATCACCTCGCGGTCGCATTCCTATTCAATTTGCAATTCTGGCCTATCGTCCTGCTAAAAGGTACTTCTTCCCCGGTCTCTACCCGATATGGCGATATATCAGTTTTCCAGTGATCGTCAGCAGTCTTTCCGGCATGTGCGAAAATATGCGCTTCGCCACCTGCAGCTTCCAGCGATCGGCCGAGCCTACGCCGGAAGATGCAGGGAATTTCCGGTACACCAATCGTTCAGGCCGGGACACCCAATGGTTTTTGAATGCCAGAAGCCCGGTGTTGTCCTCCTGCGTGCGTCCCATATCAAATTGGTTCGCGCCACTCGATTTTCCGGACTCGATTGCCCTCCACAAAAGCCATGGCGTTGCCCCAAACTTATTAAACTGCGGATCGGAACATCCATACTTGTAGTAGAGAATATTTCTGAAGCCCAAAGTAAGAATCGCCGCCATCGGAATATCGTTTTTATAAGCAAGCCGAATATTGACCGATTTATCCTTGTACCGAATTAAGTTCCTGAACCATTCATATGGAATGGGAGGCAACCGGTGACGCCGTCGCGTGATTACAAACAGAGCGTAGAAATCCTTCAACAGCTCATTGGACCTGCCGCATTTTTCAACTAGACCAGCTCTCTCGGCGCGCCGAACCCGGCGCTGAACGGAATCCTTGTCGAGGCCTTGAAACACGCTGTTTAGGTCTGCAGATAAATCAAGCCTGTGAAGAAAGTAATTTTCCGCCGCTAGAAAGTTCGCGTTGTCTCCCATCTCCCCGAAGTTCGCATTGATTGGACGAAGCTCGAGATACTTCCATTTCTGCTCTTTTAGTGCGTTTTGAAGGCTGCGAATTAGGAAGTTCGCATCCTCGCCTGAATCGCAAAGCGGTTCGCAATGGTCTGAAAAGGGCAACGATACCAGGCGACGCCCCGTAAGCCAGCTATCAATCCGGCAAAACACCAGTCCATTATTCAGATCATTGGTCGGCGGGGAAGTTGTGAACGCGATTGGACTATACCCATAGGTTCGTTGAAGCGCCTTGAGCCAGCCCACCGTGTGAAATACGGACGAACTGGAGTGCCGTTCCACGAACTCCGCCCAGCGTGGGTCAGTTGTTGGATCAACTTGATAAACTTTCATTAGTCTTTCTAAGATCACTGTTCTGTTTGTAATTAACCAAACCAGTCAGGTGAGATAGATTCCGACGTTGTTCAATGAACGATCCTGGAAAACCTACGAAGTTTCAGGATCAGGAAAACGCACTCGTCGCCGTCTGCGACTCTATGCCGGCGGCGAAAGATTCGCATTCCTCTCGGTTCCATCTGTTCTATTTCGATTATCGTTGATTGATTGATGATAGCACTCAAAAACTTGCCCGGCACAGGACCACACTTTGAGCTTACCAACGAACCGTCGAGCCGGCGCGAGTTCGATCGTCCACCGAATCGTTTCGATGATCAAACTACGAATCAATCGAAGTGGAACTCCAAAGAGCTGAGCGCTTTCAGATCGATTTCTGGATTCCCGAATGTCCGACCGTCCCTTGTTAAACCACCACTGCAAGAAATATTCTCGTTTGACGCGATATTCCTCTACAGGGTGATAGGTGAGTGCCGACGGTTCGTAACGCAATCGTCGCCCGGCAGCCATCACTCGACGTCCAAACTCGCTGTCTTCCCCGCTGAGCAGGGACTTCCCCGCGCGACCCAGATCGGTCCGAAACCCACCACACAAATCAAAAACTTCCCTTCTAAACGCCATATTTGCGCCGAAAGGACTCTGCGTTAGTTCCCCTGCCTCCGAACCCGCGTCGAACATCGCCAGGGGCGCCGAGGTAAGCGAACTGTCATCCGATAGCCAGCTCGGCCGAGCGCAGGTCCAGATCGGGAGTATGCGCCCTCCAGCTCCGGCCCATTCACCGCCAAATAGATTTGCGGTCAGATTCTGTAGCCATTCGGGCTCGGCAGTTTCGTCATCATCGATGAAGGTCAGGATATCGCCCCGGGCATTCCGAACGCCCGAATTGCGCGCATGAGATATACCTTGTTGTGGTTCAAACAGATAGCGGACCCGTTCCGGATAGCGGCCTCGGAAATCATCAACCACCTGACGGGTTTCATCGCTCGAATTGTTGTCCACAACCAATATCTCCCAGCCGACATTCTGTCGAAGAGTTTGCGTGACAATACTCTCCAAAGCCGCGGCCAAGCTCCGGGCACGGTTGTGTGTACACAAGATGACTGTTATTCGCGTCGGATAATCTTTCACGGAACTGCCACACTCACTGTTGCTGGGTCCGGAGTTTTCTGATCCTGATTTCCTCGCAAGGCCGCTTTGAAATATTCGCGCTCTGGTGGATCAAAGACCACGAGCCACAGACCAATTGCGTATAGCAACGTGGCGCAAATGGCGGAGGCAACCAGCAAAGGATAATTCGGTCGAAGACCCCACGACGAAATTGCGATAGCGCCTGCCATTAGCAGACTGCAGTACAGCAAATTTCTTCCAATGAATCTCATGTAGATGCCGTAATGGATTCCGTTCACCTTGCATACCCACCATGGCTGCAGCACGACTCGAATAAGAAACGCCCCTATTAGGGTACCCAATGCTACGCCAAGAATTCCAAGAGGACGGGCAAGAGCCAGGCTGAAGCCCAGGTTCAGAAGGCCTTCGGCCCAATTCGTATACGTGTAAAAACGATGGTTGAAAGTTGCATACAACAAATCGATTGACGGTTTCTGGCAAACATCCAGCAGAACCGCAAACGACAGTACCACCAGGGGCCAATATGCGTCTTCATAGGATGAACCCATCCAACGAACGATAAATGGTTTTCCCCACCCTACGAGAGCGAGACATATGAAAATGGAAATGCAAGACGAAATCTTTGTCCCGAAAAAGAAAACTTTCTCAATGCCAGCCCGGTCTCCCACGCCATGCAGCCGGCTAAAAACCGGCTGCAACATGCCTACCGAGAAAATTATCATCTGCATGTAGTATTGCGCGAACACGCCGGCCACTCTGTAATGCGTCACCATCGCCAACCCGATCAGACCAGATATGACAAGCGGATCGATTTGAAATCGGATAGCATCGGCGATGTAAGCCAAAAAAGTGTAGACACTGTATGAAGAGAGACTTTTAACTATTTTAATTTCGATGGATTTACTTTCTATTCGAGCCCAGGAGGCCTCGCGTCGTGCGAACCATATCTGCAGCACAGTGACCGGCAAACTCGTCAAAAAGGTTACCCACGCCAATGCCAAGAGTCCGTCACCCGCTAAAATTACCCAAACGATAAACCCCGTACGTAGTATTAGCCCGAGAATGGTTAACCAAGACTGAATATCAAATCTGAATTTCGTATATAAAACGCCGCCGTAAACCCTCACCGGCAGATTGATCGCCGCATTCACTCCGAGGATAGCTATGACTTTCTGGAAGACATGAGCGTCGGCGGGGCTGTGGGAGAACCAGGGAGTAAAGGCAACTATAGCCGCTGTGACGAGTAGAGCGATCCCGCCTAGTAAGACGTTAATACGCAAAGCTGTGTTGAAAACCCCACGGCATTCGGCGTCATCGTTGCGCCCGATCGCTACAGACATATATTGGGAAACGGCGCTCGAAAGTCCGAAGTCTAACAAGCTGTAGTACCCTATGAATGAGGCTGCGAGAGCCCAGAATCCATAAATGCGGTCTCCCAAGTGATGCACGATAAACGGCATCAGGAAGAATGCAGCAACCGCAGTCAAGAACAGGTTTCCGACCTGCAGCACGGAACCCGAAAGCAACCTGCGTCCGATCGAACTGTATTTCCCAGCCATCCCCTAATAACACTCCCACATGGAAGCACCGTACAACGCTAGCTGAGTAGCTTGTGTGAACGCGAACTTGTTTTTACTCATGGCTAGAAGGCATCCTTCCGTTTCTACAACGAACCGTCTCCGAGGGAATTTAGCAAAGTTTCCCGAACAGCTCAGTCCGGCCGTGAAGCCTTGGCTGCCTCACGATTTGCCAGTTCTCCAGAAGACGCCGGATCGAGCAAATCGGCATATACCTTCACGGTAAGCTGCCCGGCCACGTCCCAGGAATGGCGCTCTGTCGCGAAAGCTCGAATCTCCTGCCGGCGACCGCTCAAGTTTGCGAACAGATCGCTTGCGAAGTACCGTTCGATGGTCTTCGTTAATTCCACGGGATCCTCGGGCCTGAATACAAATCCTGTCCTACCTTCGACGATCTCATCCTTCAAAGATCCCACATCGGCAGCCAGTACCGGCAGGCCGTAGCTGTATCCCAGGCATAGCACCCCGCTTTGGTAGATGTGCCGATAAGGCAATACAAAAACGTCTGCGGCTTTGAAGTAAACCTCCGTTTCCTCATCTGGAATGTACTCACCCTTCAGCAGTATTCGCCCTTTCTGAACGCCCTCCCGGCTAGCTTCTTGTATTGCGGCCCAGTAGCCCTCACAGTTATTCGGCCGACCCGCAATGATCAAATAGTGATCATCATGGCGCGCAAGGATCTGTTGGAATGCGGCGACAAGGTATTCGATCCCTTTATAAGGCGTGATGGCGCCGAAAAACAGAATTGTCTTTCGGTCCGGGCCGATGCCCAGTCGTCGCCTTGCCTCGCTTGAAGTGAGACTTGTGTTCGGAACGGAATTATTTATCCCGAACGGGATTACGGTGATTTGGCGCTCATTTGCGCCGAACTCCTCAACCAGTTCCTGCTTCATCCTTTTCGTATGAACGAAGATGTGATCGGCAAGCCGGTACTGGATCCGCAATGTAAGGCGATTGGCTGCCGAGTCTTTCAAGTCCCGCTTGGCCGCATTGACGTTGTGGACCGTGAGGACAACCTTTTTCCCCATGAGCCGGTAGAAAAGCATAAGCAGAGTTCGATCAAACATCTCGAACTTGTTATTCCAAAGGATATGAAAAATCTTTGGTTTCGCTGTAGCGGCGTAGTGAATCAGCTTGGCGTAGTACTTGGATATTCTCGATACCTTGGTTATGAAATTGGCGTCCCTGCGTTGATTACCGCGCAAATTAAAAACGGTCAAGCTCGGATTGTTATGGAACTCCGGAAAGTCGAGTTCATCGCTCCCAATCAAATCCACGGCTACGCCTTTGGAAATTAGCTCGCTGGCCAAGCCGAACACATAGGGTCTGTCGCCACCGCCTGTAAGTAGCGCAATGGCGAGTTCGGAGGTCGTGCCGGACCGCGTCAAATGGGTCGACTCTGACATTCTTCTGCTATTAGGCCCCTTTCACCTGCTGAAGCTTGCGGCTATACCAGGTTCTGCGAAAGTCGCGTAACTTGGTCTTTACAGACTCGGGAAGCCTTTCGGAAAGACCGTGATGCAAGCCGCAATGAAATCCGGCCCGCCCGATACCGGACAGAGGGATGTAGTAGCGTGGGACATCGATGCGTTGGAACCCGTTGGCCTCTTTGAAATGGCTCAGACTGTCCCTTTCCTTTTTTCCATAAACCATCTTCCCGTATGTCAGATAGACTACGCCGCGTTCGGCGCACGATCGAACCACTTGAGCAATCAGCGCATTCGTCGGAGATTTGTCGCGGTGTTGAACCATCGAAAGGAGATGTAAGACGGTTGCTTGCATTCGTGTCGGGTCCACTACAATCTTGGCGAAGCCAATCATTTTGTCGTCATGAAACGCCCCGATGAAAATGCTGCGGTCTAGAAATGTGCAGGCATAGTCACGCGCTCTCTCGAGATCGATTCCGTAATGCGGAAAGCGTATGCCTTGCCGCACCGGCGTTTCGTTGTAAATGTCACAGATTCCCCGCAGGAGAGCGTCATCGAACGGGACTTCTCGGACCGTAATTCCGTTTTTCTCGGCCTTCCTGACTTTCACCCTGACATTGGATTGAATTTGTTGCTTCCACCAATGGTCAAAAGTCGACACCGGTAGAGAAGCAAGGTTGTCCCATTCCATTGGATAATCATATTTCGGCGCGCTTTCGGGTGGTTTCTGAAAGAAGGTAAAGAGGTCGATCCGGGTCCCCGACTCTCGCAACTCCTTTATCAATAAATCGAGATTATCCACCGAGGTAAATTCGTCCCCGTCGACGCGAGCAATCCGGATCAGTTTTCCATGAATCGCAATATCGTTGCCGCAAACCTTCATGCTACCTTTTCTCCCATAACGGCTGTCTGCCTTCGAAGCCTTTTTCCATCTGAGTCGGGGTCACTTCGGCGACGCCCGTCTTAGGCAGCGAGGCAACGAAACTGAAATTATTTTGAAGGCCGATCACTTGCTGTTGTATAGCGTGATACATCGATGCGGTTGACTCCATCTGCTGAACATGCGCGGTAGCGGCTTTACGAGACTATTCTTCAAAATACCGCCGCTACATGCGACGCGTGAGAGCTTTCACAACTTCGCAAGCCTCTCCTCCAGCAGTTCGCAGATGGTATGCCCGATCGTAATGTGCATCTCTTGCATCCGCGGTGTTGACTTGCAAGGGACGCACAGACAAAGGTCACATACAGATCGCATTTGGCCTCCGGTTTCGCCCGTTAAGCCGATAACAATCAGCTTGAGCTGGCGAGCGGACTCAATCGCGCGCAGAACATTCGGACTGTTTCCGCTGGTGGAGATCGCAAGCAGTACATCGCCCGGCCTGCCATGGGCGGTAACTTCGCGTGCGAATACTTGATCGTATCCGTAATCGTTACCGACCGCCGTAAGGCTCGATGTGTTCGCGTGCAACGCGAGAGCCCGAAAAGGGCGCCTTTCGAGAAAGAAACGACCCGTAAGTTCCGCCGCGATGTGCTGGGCATCTGCTGCAGACCCGCCGTTACCCGCGATAAGCAGTTGGCCGCCGGCAGCCATCGAGGAGTATATGATGTCAACGGCGCTGGACACGGCTGAGGCCAACTTCGGAAGAGTCTTGGCAATCTCCAGGTGTTCGTTCCAGATCGCCAAGATCCTGCTTTCTTGATGAGTTGCAATTGCCACGTTAATACTCTCCTATATCCCCATTCCGGTTTCTCTTTTGCTCAGCGTGTCAATGGCAAGACTCAGGACTGCTCACGAGTCTCCAACTTATGCATTGCCTTATCCCAATGCCCGATCAGCGACGATTTGAACTGCGGCAGTAAACTTTCCGCCGATTTCGCGGTTTTCCAGCCAAAGAGTGGTTTCATCCATGCGTATTTCCACCGCAAACGGGGTGCTTCCACACGACCCTGTAGTTGCGAAGCCAGACTCTGCAACTCCGCAACGATATCCGGACGTTCCGGGTAAAAATCTATGCATTTCGTCTGAAGGTAGGTCACGCATGCCTTTCGGACGCGTGCGCTATCTTCCAGAGAGCGGATATATTGAATGTGGAGCTTCATTGAAAGGAACAGAGCATCTTTCTTCTTGTCCGAGTTCCCAACATAGCTCCAGCGGTTTAGCGAAGTAACTCGATAGAACACTCGCGCCTCAGGAACGAAACGAGTCCCCTCGGACGCCAGGAGCACGCGGCAATAATATTCGCCGTCGTCGTCACTGATCATCCGTGTATCCCATGGTCCGGCGGCTTCCGCCAACTGCCGGCTCGTCAGCCACGTCGCGGTTTGCATATGCCAGTTTTCGCCCATCTTCCGCAGTAGCCACTCCACTGGAGAGAGATCTTGCCACAGGGAAGTGGGGCGGAAACGAGCACGGCTGGTTCGATAATAGAAATGGGCCCATGGACCGGAAAGCAGTACACGGTTGCTGTCAGACTCCCGCAGTCCCGCCAGCTGGCATTTGATCTTGTCCGGTGCCAACAGATCGTCCGCGTCGAGCCACTGGATGTAGTCCCCTTGGGCTAGCCGCATCGCATGGTTTCGCGCCGCCGCCGCACCTTGGTTCTGTATCGACACGACCGTGACTTCCTTCGACGCGAATCGCCGCGCCACTTCGGCCGTCCGATCACGGGAGCCATCATCCACGACGATAATCTCCTTACGTGCCCAGGTTTGGGCCAGGGCAGACTGGAGCGTATCGACGATCCACTCTTCAGCGTTGTACGCGGGGATCAAAATGGAGACCAGCGGGTTCATTTCAACATTCGCCTTTGCATAACTGTCGGGGCTTTTCTATTGCAGCTTCAATGCTAACATGGCCGGATTGTGGTTACAGGGCTCTGAACCTGCCCTGTTATCGTATGGACTACCGGCCCAGATGCGATGAGTCACCTTGAGCGCTGTCCCAAGACTGTCCGCTAGTACAGTGGAACTCGTGCCTGTTTCCGGGGAAACTAGGGATTGTCAGTGTTCCGACATGCGGTTTGGGCTTTACGGAAGTCTTGTCTTTATCAGTGCAAAGTCACTCGCAGCAATCACATATCGGGGGTTGCATGCTTCAGCTTATAGGGAAAACACTAGCACCATCCAGCGCTAGGCTCTTCGGACTCTTCGTGTTCTTAGTAGTCGGATTTTGCTGTCCGAATGTGAGCCACGCGTCCTGCCTGGGATCGTCCCCTACATGGACTGCTGCTTCCACCTCTTCCACTGACGTGCAGAGTTGCTTCAACGAGCCACTTCATTGCGGCGATATTATTATTATTCCGGCTGGGAGCTCGACTTGGACTACCTCCGTAAGCTTGAGCGCGCTCCCCGTCGCGTGCGCATCGACTCAAGGTGTCACCGTTCAAGGTCAGACCATCTGCAATGGCACTCCGGGCGTGCAGGTTTCAAGTTGTGTGGACAATACCAACATTACGCTTTCGGGGGGTTCTCACGGCTTAGATATCTCCAACTGTTCAAACACATCCTTTTGCACAGTTACGGGAATTACCTTCATTCTTGGAACCAATTACAGTAATGGCGCCTTCGGGCTCTATGGTACTCGGGGACAAGTCAGCTTTCGTGCACATCACTTTCATTTTATAAACACTTCCGTTTCGGGCGGCGTGATGCTGTTCATGAATGGTGGGTATGGGCTCGTTGACCACTACCTTACGGATGATACAAACAGTGGCACTGCTGCGACTCCGATCAATGTTGGCGGGGATTTCGCGAGCCGCGGTTATGCGAACTGGAACGACCCGACCGTCTTCGGCAGCAATCAGTCGATCATCATTGAGGATAGCCGCGCTAATTACAGCAATGCCAGCGATGAGGGGTTTTTCGACTGCTACTACGGCGGCAAAGTCACCGTTCGATATAATCTTATAAATGGCAATCAGATGGGTGGCTGGCACGGAACCGATAGCGGCTGGTACCGCGGATGCGTTCTCGGCGAAATTTACAACAACACAATCACGAACAGTTCCGGCAGATCAGAACGAGTTATGAATGTTCGCAGCGGAACGCTCCTTTTCTTCAATAACACTGTAAGTGGTTCAACCGGCTACAGCCCTATCGCCCTGCAGTACTACAGAATGTCGGAGCAGGGTCCGATTGAGTCTGGGAC